>OFCU01000157.1_pt1 | contig 34619 bp, 31 predicted proteins | sample 1520851 | NCBI WGS metagenome assembly OFCU01 (sample SAMEA2699040, study PRJEB24076) | metagenome | reverse complement strand
GTGATGCGGCGGCGCTTGCCGTTCACCTTCACCAGGAGGACGATGCCGACGATCAGGACGATCAGGCCGGCGACACCAACAACGGTTCCCCACACGAAGGGCATGACGAAGACCTTTGTCACAGCCTCAGGCGACGCGTTGACTGCGGTGATGTTCGCGCTGCTGGCGATGCGTTCACACCGCAGCTTGTACTGGCCTGCAGGAATACCTGATGCATTGTAGACGCCCTTTTTATCCTTATAGGGGGTGAGTTGGTACAGCTTGCCACCCGCATCCATGAGGAAGCATGCGGGGTCTGCGCCGTCGGTGGTAACCGTGAATTCGCCATCCGCAGTCACGGTCACAATGCTGTCGTTGGCCGTCGTACCGCCCTTGACCGCGTTACCATCAGTGCCGGCCACACCGACGAAAATCGTGGCGACGAAGACGATCGGCGCGATGGCGACCATGAGCACCACGCCGAGAACGAGCGTTGTAATGGCACCGCCTCGACCGGGCAGCTTCGGCATGACCACCGGAGCGGGAGCACCGTAGCCCTGCGGAGCTGCAGCACCCGGGTAGGAAGTACCGTTCGTGGGCACCGCGCCCGGCTGGCCCGCGGGACCGTAGGAGGGGTTCGACATGTCTGTGCCTTTCTGATGAGAATTCTGCTCGACCGGGAGTGAGGCGTGCAGATTGATGAGAACGTGCCAACATAGCACATCAATGTCCCCGCTTGGGATCGGCGGGGATAAATTCCGAGATCTGGTCGCGTGTCAGCTCAGCGACACTCCGCTCAGGCGCTCCTCGCGCAGCTCGGCAACACCCGGCACATCGAGCGGCTCCAGCGTCGCACCCGTGGCGCGCTCAAGCAGCAAGTCCGCCAGCTCGGGGTTGCGGGCAAGAGTGGGGCCGTGCATGTAGGTGGCGATGACGGAGCCCTGAACGGCACCGTCGTAGCGCACCTCGGGCGCTTCTTCCCCCTGGGGCGTGCCGTTTCCAACACCGGAGATGACGCGTCCCAGCGGGGAGGCGTCGGGGCCGAGGACGGTGCCGCCCCCGTGGTTTTCGAAGCCGGTGAGGGTCTGTGTCAGGCCATCGAGGACGGGCTCACAGACGAGCTCGCCGATCGCTCGGTGCCCCTGGGGGCGCGTCGTAATGTCGAGGACACCCATGCCGGGAACGCGCACGCCGCGCGCGTCCTCGTACCAGTGGCCAAGAACCTGCAGCGAGGCGCAGATCGCGAGGAGCGGGCGACCCGCGTCGAGGGCTCGGGCGAGACCGGAGGTGCCACGGAACTTGTCGGCCGCGAGCGCCTGGGCGGTGTCCTCGCCGCCGCCGAGCGTGTAGATGTCCAGGCTGTCCGGAATCTCCTCGGTCAAGCCGACATGAACGACCTCGGCGTCAATACCGCGCCTGCGGGCACGCTCGGCGAGGATCAGAGCATTACCGCTGTCGCCGTAGGTACCCAGGACCTCGGGCATGAGGACGCCGATTCGCAGCGCGGAGGAGCTCATCGCGTGCCTTCCTTTCGATCAAGCAGGACCTTGAAGTCGCGCATGGCCGTGTAATTGAGGAGCATCTCGACGCGGCCGGGCTCGCACGCGGCCAGGGCGTCCATGGGTAGCGGGGCGAGGTCGCAGTGGACGCCCGCGTATTCGAGGCGCACGGCCAGGTCGGCGCCGCGCTCACCGCAGGCGACGACGCGGCGGCCAGGCTGCTTGACGGCGGAAAAGTCGACGTCCCACAGCCAGGAGAGGTCCTGACCGTCGGGCACCTGGCCGTTAACGCCGATGACAACCTGATCGACGCGCGGGTCGATCATCGTCATAGCTTCCTGCCATCCGGCCGGATTCTTGGCGAGCATGAGGCGCGCGCTGCGTCCGTTGACATCGTGGACGGAGTAGCGTCCCGCGACTTCGGTGACACTGCTGACGGCCGCGGCGGCAGCCGCGGGGTCGATGCCCATCGCGACGGCGGCGGCGACGGCCTGTGCAGCATTGCCGAGGTTGGCGCGCCCGGGAAGCTTCAGCTCGAGGGGGACGCTGACGCCGTCCGGTCCACGCAGCGTCGCGCGCGGACCCTCCGGGGCCAGCTCGACGTCCTCAAGCCACCACTGAGGCTGTGGACGGACGCTGAGCTCAGGCAGAGCCTCGCCGTCGAAAGCGGGGATCAGGTGCCAGTCCTCGCCGGAGCGCACGACGCGGCCGCCGCGCGGATACGCCGCGGAGTCCCCTCCCCAACCGGCACCCGCAGCCACCCACACGACGTTCGGGTTGTCGGCGGCGGCCGAGACGATGAGGGGGTCGTCGCAGTTCGCGACGACGATGGCATCCGAATGGGCCGAGGCGCCGTCACGCAGGCGACGCTCGACGGAGCCGATTTCGCCGACGCGATCGAGCTGATCGCGCGAGAGGTTCAGGTACACGAAGACCGCCGGATTGACGTCAGCGGCGACGGCGGGCACGTGCATCTCGTCGACCTCGAGGGCGGCTCGCGTCGCCCCCGTGCCCTGCATGAGGGCCGTCAGGACACCGGAGGTCATGTTATCGCCGTTGATGTTCGAGGCGACGGGCCCCGCGCTTTCGAGCGCCGCGCGCACCATACGCGTGGTCGTCGACTTTCCGTTCGTACCGGTCACAATGACGGAGGAGTAGGGGGCTGCCAGCTCCGAGAGGAGCTTCGGCGAGATGCGCATGGCAACCTCGCCGCCGATCATGCCGCCGGATCCGCGCCCGAGGGCCCGGGAGGCGAAGCGGGCGGCACCGCCGGCCGCTTTGGCCACGCGCGAGCGCACCGAGAGGTGATGCGAAGATTTCGTCATGCGTCCACGTTAACGCATGCGGGGCGTCGGTCGCGCCGTTGAGGCATCTCAACCCTTTCTATCAGGACACAGGCGAGGGGTGCCGTGGGCGTCGCTATCCGCGCGCGACACGCTAATACGCACCTGACCCGCGCAGATAGTTACGTATTGCATACCGACGTTATCCACACCATCTCTCTGTGACGGCATCGATATATCCCACCGGTTAATAACGGCCAGTCAGACGCCGAACAGTGCCGCCCCAACATCTCACAACATGAGCAATCACAAGGAAAACGCCCACCCATTGAATAATTGCAGGTCAGATGGTATTTCTAAAAAATAGTTGCAAATCTGACGCACGTATTTCGCGCACCCCCTGCACGTTTGCGCCAAGCGGCCCACGCCCCAACAATCGACTATCAAAACCGGTCGTGACCTGGTAAAACTATGTTCAGCAGGCGAAAGCCTGTTGCCTGTTCCAGGCTTCGGTCGGAGATCCTGTGTGCCCCCGGATCCTCGATCGAATTACGCTGCGGGACCCATCCAGTGGATGGGTCCCGCAGTCCTTTATGTCTCGGCGTCCTAGCGGCGAGGGACGATCGTCCCCTCAATCACCGCGCGCGCCTTCGATCGTGGCGCAGCCGGAAGCGTAGAACGCGCCGGGGTCTCGGCAGAGGCGAGCGCCGCGAGCGCCCGCACCGGATTCCACACGGTGAGAGAGCCGCCAGAGCGAGCCTCAGACCTCGAGGAGCTATCCCACGGGCGCTGGCCTCGTCGCATCGGCATGACCTGACCGTCCGCAGACGCAGCGAACACGCGATTACGCTTGGCTTCGGCCGCGGCGACCGCCCCACGCAGGGCGTCCCGCTCCTCTTCCAGGGCCTCGACGCGGCGCTCGAGCTCGAGGATGCGTCGGATGCCTGCCAGGTTGATGCCATCTTCCTGGCTCATGCGCTGCACGTCGCGCAGGCGCTGCACGTCGCGCTTCGTGTAGCGGCGCCCCCGCCCTTTGGTGCGGGCGGGGATCACCAGGCCGAGACGGTCGTACTGGCGCAGGGTCTGCGGATGCATGCCCGCCAGCTCGGCTGCAACCGAGATGACGAACGTTACCGCATCGTCCGATCCAGTCGTCGCCACGGCTTACTCCTGCGCAGCCTCGGCCAGGGTGGCGCGAACGTCGAGGTCGCCCTCGGCCTGCGCCATCTCCTTCGCGAGCTTCTTGAGCTCGCGGCCCGGCTTCTCGGGGACCCGGATGGCAACGCGGGCAATCAGGTCACCCGTCGCCTTGGAGGTCTTCACACCCCCGCCGCGCACGCGAATCTCGGCGCCCGAGGAGGAGCCCGCGGGCACCTTGACCGTGGCCGTGTTGCCGTCGATCATCGGCACGTCGACGACAGCACCGAGGATGGCCTCGGGCACGGTCACGGGCAGGGAGACGACAAGGTCGTCGCCCTCGCGCGAGAACACGGGATGCGGCTTGACGGTCACGGCGACCTCGAGGTCACCGGCGGGACCGCCGTGCGTACCGGGCTTGCCGTGCCCCTTGACGCGGACCTTCTGGCCGTCCTTGATACCTGAGGGAATGCGGACCTTGATCGGAGAGCCGCCGACCTTGATGGTCAGGGTCGCGCCGTTGAGGGCCTGACGGAAGGAAATCGCCAGCTTCGCGCGCACGGTCCCACCCTTTTCGGGGGTCGGCGCGCTACGCGGGGCGTGACCGCCACCGAAGGACGAGCCGTAGGGGTCGCCACCGAATCGCGCGCTCGCGCCACCGCCACCGCCGAAGATGCCGGAGAGGATGTCCTCGAAGCCAGCCCCGCCGCCGGGCATGCCGGAGGTCTGGAAGCGCACGTTATGGCCGCCGCCACCGAAGGCCCCGAAGAGATCCTCGAAGCCGCCCGCACCGCCCGATCCGGCGGAGAAGCGCGCCCCGCCGCTAGCCATCGCGCGGATCGCGTCATAGCGCTTGCGATCCTCGTCGTTGGACAGGACGGCGTATGCCTCGCCAATTTCCTTGAACTTGGCCTCAGCGGCCTTGTCGCCCGGGTTCTGATCCGGGTGCCACTGCCGAGCCAGCTTGCGGTAGGCCTTCGTAATGGCCTTCTTGTCCGCCGTTTTATCAACTCCGAGGACCTTGTAGAAGTCCTTGGAGAACCATTCCTGTTCACTCACGCGCGTGTCACCTCTCTTTCAGTTGCGAGCGTGTCGATGTCATTCAGGGTTGTTCACCAGCACCTTCGCGGCGCGCACGACGCGTTCGCCACGGCGGTAGCCGCTCGTGAGGACCTGCCCGATGACGGGATGGTCGACGTCCGGGCTGGTGGTCGCCATGAGGGCATCGTGCAGTGCGGGGTCGAAGTCGTCGCCCTCGGCGCCGTAGCGCTCGAGCTCGAAACGCGTCTTGAGCGTCTCCTCGAGCTTCGTGGCGATCGACGCGAAGGGACCGTCTTCCAGGTCGCCGTGCGCGCGGGCGGCGGCGATGTCGTCGAGAACGCTGATGAGCGACTCGATGACCTCGTCCTGACCCGCGATCTTATGACCGGGGATGGCCTCCTTGGAGCGGCGCACGTAGTTGGCGTACTCCTGGCCCTGGTTGTACAGCTCCGCGTTGGTGCGGGCCAGCTGATCCTCGACGGCCGCGATGCGCTCGAGGGCCTTCGCAAGGTCAGAGTCCTCGACCTGCTCCTCGAAGGCACTCATGTCGTCGGTCGAACCCTCGGACGGGGCCTGGGCCGCGTCATTCGCGTCGGGTGCGGTCTCGTTGTTCTCGGCCGCCTGGCCGGCCGGGGCCGACTCGACAGAGTCGGCCCCGGCGACGTTGGCGTCTTCGTTGGGCGCCGAGAAACCGTTGGTTTCTTCGGTGCTCACTTGTTGTCCTCGTCAACGATCTCGGCGTCCACGACGTCGTCCTGCGCGGGCGCGGACTGGGCACCAGCCTCGTCGGCCTGCTGCTTGGCGTAGATCTCCTGGCCGATCTTCATGCCGGACTCGGACAGGGTCGCCATGGTGGTCTTCACGGCCTCGATGTCGTCACCCTTGAGGGCTTCCTTGACGGCGTCGACATCCTTCTGGACGGACTCGCGGGTCTCCTCGGAGATCTTGTCGGCCTCGTCCTTGAGCAGCTTCTCCGTCGCGTAGACGGCCTGCTCAGCCTGGTTGCGGGTGTCGGCCTCTTCGCGGCGCTTCTTGTCCTCGGCGGCGTGCTCCTCGGCCTCGCGCACCATGCGGTCGATGTCTTCCTTGGGCAGGGAGGAACCGCCGGTGATCGTCACCGACTGCTCCTTGCCGGTGCCACGGTCCTTCGCGGAGACGTGAACGATGCCGTTCGCGTCAATGTCGAAAGTAACCTCGATCTGCGGCACGCCGCGGGGGGCCGGGGCGATGCCGGACAGCTCGAAGGTGCCGAGCAGCTTGTTGTCACGGGCGAACTCACGCTCGCCCTGGTAGACCTGGATGAGCACGGAGGGCTGGCCGTCCTCGGCGGTGGAGAAGATCTCCGAGGCCTTGGTCGGGATGGCCGTGTTGCGGTCGATGAGCTTGGTCATGACGCCGCCCTTGGTCTCGATGCCGAGCGACAGGGGGGTCACGTCGATGAGCAGGACGTCCTTGCGGTCACCCTGGATGACGCCGGCCTGCAGGGCGGCGCCCACGGCGACGACCTCATCGGGGTTGACACCCTTGTTGGGCTCGCGGCCGCCGGTCAGCTCCTTGACGACCTCGGTGACGGCGGGCATACGGGTGGAACCACCGACGAGAACGACGTGGTCGATCTCGGAGACGGTCACGCCGGCCTCGGCCATGACGTCACGGAAGGGCTTCTTGGTGCGCTCGAGCAGGTCGGAGGTCAGCTCCTCGAACTTGGCGCGCGTCAGGGACTCATCCAGGTGGATGGGGCCGTCGGCGGTCATGGACAGGTACTGCAGCGAAATGTTCGTGGAGGTCGCGGAGGACAGCTCCTTCTTCGCCTGCTCGGCAGCTTCCTTCAGGCGCTGAAGGGCGACCGCATCCTTGGACAGGTCGGCGCCGGTCTTGGCCTTCACCTGGTCGATCAGCCAGTTGACGATGCGCTGATCCCAGTCGTCGCCACCCAGGTGGTTGTCGCCGGAGGTGGCGCGCACCTGGATGGTGGAGAAGCCGTCGTCATCCTTGCCCACCTCGAGGAGGGACACATCGAAGGTGCCGCCACCGAGGTCGAAGACCAGGATGAGCTCGTCTTCCTTACCCTTTTCGAGGCCGTAGGCCAGGGCCGCGGCGGTGGGCTCGTTGACGATGCGCTCGACCTTGAGGCCGGCGATCTGTCCGGCGTCCTTGGTGGCCTGGCGCTGAGCGTCGTTGAAGTAGGCGGGGACGGTGATGACGGCCTCGGTGACGGGCTCGCCCAGGTAGGCCTCGGCGTCAGCCTTCAGCTTCATGAGGATGCGCGCGGAGATTTCCTGCGCGGTGTACTTCTTGCCGTCGATCTCCGTGGTCCAGTCAGTGCCCATGTGGCGCTTAACGGAGGAGATGGTGCGGTCAACGTTGGTGACCGCCTGACGCTTGGCGATCTCGCCAACCAGAACCTCGCCGGTCTTGGAGAAGGCGACGACCGAGGGGGTCGTACGAGCGCCTTCAGCGTTCGGGATGATGGTGGGTTCGCCGCCTTCGAGGACGGCGATAGCGGAGTTGGTGGTACCGAGGTCGATGCCGACTGCACGTGCCATGGTTGTTGTCCTTTCGTTCACGAGGCCGTCGCCGCTTGCGGGGCGGCTCGCGTTGGTCTGTTGTACTGGTCTGCTGTGGGCGCCGGGAGGATCCCGACACATCCTTGAGTCTGATGTACTCAACTTTAGGAGCCGGGTTTTTATTCCGCAACCCGAAGCCCTCAAACTTGAGTCTGATGTACTCAACTTTGCTGGGCTGGCTTTTATTCCATCGCTGAACCCCTCAAAGCGTGAGTCACTCAAAACCTGAGTCTGATGTACTCAACTCTGTTTTCTCACTTTTATTCCGCTCCACCTGGCTAGACGAAACACGGCCTAGCACTCCCAAAGGTTTCATAGTGTCAAGCATGCGTAAGCGAAGCGAAAGCCGGTCGTAAGTTTTTACAAAATTCGAAAGTGGCGTACTACACCCCTACTCTGGCAAACTGGTAACGCTCTCAACGACCGAGAGTCCCGTCAATCAATGGAGACTTGATGCGCATCACGAAACGACTGGCTGGCAGCCTCCTTGCCGGCCTACTGACACTAGGAATGGCAGGTCCCGCCTTGGCCGACACGCCAGCAGCCGACGGTGCCCAGTCCGGCACCACCGCCCCTCAAACCACCTACGACGCGCGCTACGCGATCCCCGCAGCCATCCCCGCCTCCAGCGAAGCGAAGGTCGCGCAGTGGCAGGACATGAAGTACGCCATGTTCATCCACTGGGGCGTCTACTCCTCCTACGCAGGCTGGTACAAGGGCCAGAAGCAGGAAGTCGGCTACCCCGAGCAGATAAAGGCGTGGGGCCACCAGCAAACCTGGGACTCCCGCATCCCACTGCAGGGCATTCCCCGCGACGAGTACCTGGCCACCGCCCAGACCTTCGAGGCCCCCAACTTCGACGCAACCGCATGGTGTCAGCAGGCCAAGGACAGCGGCATGAAGATGCTGCTCATCACCTCCAAGCACCACGACGGCTTCGCCATGTGGGACACGGCCACGACCGACTACAACTTCACGAAGCAGTCACCCACGCACCGCGACCCGATCCTCGAGCTGTCGCAGGCCTGCAAGAAGGTCGGCATCAAGTTCGGCCTCTACTTCTCCAACATCGACTGGGAGAAGCAGCCCGAGAACCCGTGGATGAACGACAACACCCTGGACGAAGATGGCTACATGGAGTACATCCATGCTCAGCTCAAGGAACTCCTCGGCGGCAAGTACGGCGAAATCACCGAGCTCTGGTACGACATGGGCAAGCCGAACCCTCAGCAGTCCGACCAGCTGCGTACATGGGCCCACGAGCTCCAGCCGAACATCATGATCAACTCCCGCGTGGGCAACGACCGCGCGGACTTCGAGGTCGGCTGGGACAACGAGATGCAGTCCGAGCAGACCCAGGGCCCCTGGGAATCGGCCGTGTCGATCTTCCACAAGACCTGGGGCTACGCCAACTGGGACGACGCTGCTCCCAAGTTCAAGGACACCGGCTACCCGGACTACTCCGAGGAAGACTGGGACCACATGATCGACGTCGACAACACGACGGCGTTGCGTAAGGCCCCCGGCGGTGCCCACACCAAGACCACCGAGATCGTGGGCAACATGTTCTCGACCGTCGCCCTGGGCGGTCAGTTCCTCTTCAACGTCGGCCCGAAGTTCGACGGCTCCTACGATCCGTGGGACGCCTCTGTCCTCAAGGGCATCGGCGACTGGAACCGCGCCCACCCCGGCGTCCTCAACAACTCGCGCCCGACCCACTTCCCCATCGAAACCTGGGGCAAGACCATGGTCGATGACTCCCACATCTACCTGGGCATCGAAAAGTGGCCCGCCGACGGCACGATCACGCTGCGCGGCGCCGGCGCCAACGACATCTCCTCGGTGAAGCTGGACGGCTCCGACGCGCCCCTGACCTACAAGGTCGAGGGCAACGACCTCGTCGTCACGCTGCCCACGCAGCCCGACGAGATCCTCCCCGTCGTCACGGTCACCACGAACGGCGCGCCCAACTACGTGCCCACCGGCCTGACCACCATCGGCACCGAGGCGACCACGATCCCCGCCTCCGGCCTCGAAAAGTTCAAGGCCCCCACCCCCAAGACCGGCGAGACCAGCTTCACGGCCTCCATCACCTCCGGTGACAAGGTCGCCTCGGGCGTGAGCGTTGCCTTCGACACCGAGGGCTTCACGGACGCCTACGCGAAGTACAAGGTCACCGTCGACGGACAGGTCATCAAGGGCCTGACGGTCGCCGAGCTCAAGGAGGGCGTCGGCCCCTTCACCATCGGAGCGAACCAGACCGCTCGCGTGACCCTCGAGTACGACAACCCGACGTACGCCCTCAAGGGCTTCGGCAAGGACACGACCGTCAAGTCGGTCACCGTCAAGGCCGAGAAGCTCTCGACCCCCGCAGTGACCGTCGAGCCTTCGAGCGTCGAGGCCGGCAAGACCGTCACCGTGAAGGGCACGGGCTTCGCGCCCGAATCCGCCGTGACGATCACGCTGCACTCTGAGCCCGTCGAGGTCGGCACCGCCACCACCGACGCCAGCGGCGACTTCACCGCTGAGGTGACGGTCCCCGCCGACACCGAGGCCGGCGAGCACACGGTCATCGCCGCGTCTGACACACCCACTGTGACGGCCTCCGCGCCGCTGACGGTCACCGCGCCCCCGGCACCCGCCGAGGACCCGAGCGCCGCTCCGAGCGCGCAGCCCTCCGCAGCCCCCTCCCCCGCCCCCGAACAGAGCGGCAAGGGCGGCCTGGCACGCACCGGCACCAACGCGCTGCTCGCTGTGGCAGCCGCGCTGATCGCCGCGGGAGCGGGCACGGCGTTCATCCGCCGCTCGCGCCTGGCCAAGTCCTAAGCACCGCGTGGGCTTAACCACCACAGATGGGGGCGGGGCGTAGCTGACGCTGCGCCCCGCCCCCACTTACACTTAGGGGATGCGCTGCGACCACTTTGACGCCGGGACCTGCCGGTCCTGCTCCCTCCTCCCCCAGCCCTACGAGCGCCAGCTCGCCGGCAAGGTCGAGGCCGTCGCAGCCACCCTCTCCCCCGTCCCAGGAGCCGGCGAGATCGCCTGGCTGGCCCCGGCCTCGTCCCCGGAGAAGGGATTTCGGACGAGCGCAAAGCTCGTCGTCGGAGGAACCCGCCGCCGGCCCACCCTGGGCATCCTGGGCCCCGACCGCCGCGGCGTCGACCTGCCCGGCTGCCCCATCCAGCACCCCGCGATCAACCGCGCGACGCCCGGCCTCAAGCGCTTCATCCGTTCCCTGGACCTGACTCCCTACGACGTTCCCACCAAGCGCGGGGAGCTCAAGAACATCCTCATCACGGTGGGCGAGGGCGAGCGGCTCATGATCCGCTTCGTGCTCCGCACGCGCGACCGCGTCTCCGACATTCGCTCGGCGCTGCCGCTCCTGCGCGACCTCGTGCCCAGCGCACACGTCGTCACCGCGAACATTCACCCCACGCACGAGGCCATCGTTGAGGGCCCCGACGAGATCATCCTGACGCGCGCCCGCACGCTGCCGCTCAGCGTTGAGGGCCTCGAGCTGGGGCCTCGTTCCTTCGCGCAGACGAACGCGTGGGTCGCCTCTGCCCTGTACGAGCAGGCCTCAGTGTGGGCGTCGCGCCCCTTCGCCGACGGCCGGCTGCCCGAGAGCCTGTGGGACCTGTACTGCGGCGTCGGCGGCTTCGCCCTCGCCGCCGCGCGCGCCGGATTCCCGCGCGTCACCGGCGTCGAAGTGTCCTCCGGGGCGATCTCCTCGGCGATCAGCGCCGCACGCCACGCGGGCCTGTCGCGGTCGGCCGCGTCCTTCATCGCGGACGACGCGACCACGTGGGCGCGAGCCCAGTCGCCCGAGGACGTGCCCGACGTGATCGTCGTGAACCCGCCGCGTCGAGGCATCGGAGCGGACCTGGCCGCCTTCCTCAACGACTGCGACGCGCCCCGCGTCATCTACTCCTCGTGCAACCCCACATCGCTGGCCACAGACCTGGAGGCCATGCCCACGCTGCACCCCGTCGAAGGCCGCATCTTCGACATGTTCCCCCACACGACCCATGTCGAAGTCGCCCTCCTCCTCGAACGCGCGTAGGTCGGGCACCACCCGAAGGCCTCAGCCCAGCACGACCACATTGCTGCGAGACCGTCATCTCATCGACATCGCACGGGCCTTCAAGTCGGATGACGTCCATCATGGCGGAATTAGTTTCCATGGAACATAAGTGTGGGCTATGCGTCGCTCGTGCGCAAATGCTCGCTCCACACGCCCCCCAAGCGCGCGGGTCCACCGTCTCTTACCGTTACAATTGGACCTAACGTTAGGAGACACATGACCGTCGAACTTATCACCGCCGCCACGCCCGAAATCCACGAGGCCATGGGGCGACTGATCCCCCAGCTGTCCCGCTCCGCCGCCCCCATGAGCGAGGCCGACGTGGAGCGTTTCCTCTCCCAGTCCGGCGTGCACCTCTTCGTGTTCCGCTCCGACACCGCTGACGCGGAGGGCCACCACCCGATCCTCGGCATGCTGTCGCTGGCCACCTTCGAGATTCCGACGGGCGTGCGCGCGTGGGTCGAGGACGTCGTCGTCGACGAGGGCGCCCGCGGCCAGGGTGCCGGCCAGGCCCTCGTGGTCGCCGCGATCGAGCACGCGAAGAAGGTCGGCGCGCGCACCGTCGACCTCACCTCGCGCCCCTCGCGCGAGGCCGCGAACCGCCTCTACCAGCGCGCCGGCTTCCAGCTGCGCGAGACCAACGTGTACCGCGTGACGCTCGAGAAGAAGTGAGCGTGCGACGCGTGTACTGCTCACGGCCTTAGCGCCGTTTGCAGCGATTGCGTTGCGTGTTGCTGCTTGATTCTTCGTATTGCCGCCCGCCCCCGCATGATGCGTGGGCGGGCGGTTCGTTTGGGCCTTGAAGGCGCCTCCGGAGCCTGACTGACACGCACGTGGGCACAAGGGCAGACCTGGCAGCCGACGATGCGGAGAGGTTATCCGCGTCCGGATAGGTTAATAAGCTTTCCGGATCCTCATAACCTATCCATATAGCGACAACCTATCCGCATGCGCAGCAGACGTCGACACCGCTGGACTATTTTGGAAGGCAATGCACTAGGTAGCGCAGCATTGCACTAGCAACAAAGCAGTGCAATGGCTCCCCAAGTAGTGCAATACCCACGGGCCACAAGCTTAACCGCGCATTCCAGCCGCGCCGTTGGCGTAGAGGTCGCCGCGTGGGCTACGAGCCTGATTGCAGCACCCGTTGGCGAGACATTCTTCGCCCGGCACGAGGCATATCTGGCCTTGTGCGAGACAAAATTCGCCCAACGCAGCCCCTCGAGCGGCATTGTCGCGAAAAAATCACCCAGCACGCCATAAAAAGCCGATTGTGGGCCTTTCTGAGCACGCAGGGAGAGCTTTTTCGCGCTCACGCCCACCATCAGACCGAGCAGGGCGAACTCTTTCGCGCACAGGACACGGCCACGTGCCGACTGTGAAACCAATGACACCTCTGCAGCCACTGATGCAGGCCAGCATGAAACCGCCGTCACCACTGCAACCGAAAAATGCGCGAAAAACACCCATTTCTCACCCGCAAAGGCGATGGCGGTTTCAACTGACCCCCCTCACCGGCCCGCAAAGGCGACGCCGGTTTCAACCCCACGCACATACAAGCGAGCAAAGGCGACACCGGTTTCACGCGAGAGATTTCAGATGCCGGTGGGCGGCGGCAGGGCCAGAGCCAAACAAAAGTCGCACATAATTTCCCGCGGTCACTTTTTAAGCCTATCCACAAACGTTGCAATTGCAACGATGCGAATTCAAAGTCTGAAGTAGCCGCAGGGGAATTACGTGCGACATTCAAGTCGCACTGGTGAGGAGGGCGCAAGAGGGCCCGGCTGCGGTGCCCGTGGGCGGTGGTGGGGCCTGGCCGGACAACGAGCCGACGCACCGAGCCACACATCAGCGACCAGGCACCGCCGGTGTGAAGGGCGCCGGAGGGACCGGAGGGCGCAAGAGGGCCTGCTGCGGCGCCCGTGGGCGGTGGCGGGGCCTGGCCGGACAACGAGCCGACGCACCGAGCCACACATCAGCGACCAGGCGACGCCGGTGAGAAGGGCGCCGGAGGGACCGGAGGGCGCAAGAGGGCCTGCTGCGGCGCCCGTGGGCGGTGGCGGGGCCTGGCCGGGCTTCGAGACGACGCGCCGAGCGAAGCTCGCGGCGCGGACGGCGAGCGGGCGGGCCGCCGCCCACGGGCGCACCAAGCAGCCCGGCCCGACGAGTCAGGCCCGACGGCACCCGGAACACCAGCGGCGCCACAAGCACCGTGCAAAAAGTTAGAACTCCTCGTAGTACTCCGGGTTCTGGTCGGCCTGGCGGCCGTCGGGGCGGCCGAGTGCACTGATCGCCGCCATCTGCTCAGGCGATAGCGAGAAGGAGAAGATGTCGAGGTTCTCGCGTTGGCGCTCAGGGTGACCGGACTTGGGCAGGGGCAGGGCGCCGAGCTGGTAGTGCCAGCGCAGGATGAGCCGCGACGGGGACACGCCCGCTTCGGAGGCCAGGGCGACGATCGCGGGGTCTTCGACGATGCGCCACTTGCGCCCCAGCGGGCTCCAGGATTCGGTGAGCACGCCGACCTGCGCGTGGTAGGCCAGCGCGGAGGCCTGCGGGAAGTAGGGGTGCAGCTCGATCTGGTTGACGCTGGGATACTCGCCGGTCTCGGCGTGCACACGGTCAAGGTGTTCGGGCAGGAAGTTGCACACACCGACGGAGCGGATGAGGCCGCGGTCGCGCGCGTCCAGCAGGGCTTGGAAGGCTTCGACGTACAGGCCGCGCTTGGGGTTGGGCCAGTGGATCAGGTACATGTCCCAGTAGTCCAGGCCAGCGCGCATGAGGGATTCTTCGAGGGTGTAGACGGCCTCGTCGTAGCGCTGGTGGCGACCGGGGAGTTTGGAGACCAGGCGCAGCTCCTCGCGGGGGATGCCGCAGCGGCGCACGGCCGCACCGAGGGCACCCTCGTTCTCGTAGTTGAAGGCGCTATCCAGCATCCGGTACCCGGCCTCAACGCCGGAAATGATGGAGGCCACTCCCGAGGCACCGCGCAGGTTGTAGGTGCCCAGCGCGATCGCGGGAACGTCGAGACCGTCGGACAGGGTGTATGCGGGAATCTCACTCATGCCTCAAGCGTAGGCCGCCACACGCGCGGCGTTCTACCATTGAGGTATGGCACAGCTTGAACTGGACGAAGTCCACGCGAACGCGGTGGACTATCAGCATTTCCTCCTTGATTCTCCTTCCCCCTATCATGCAGCCGAGGTTGTGGCGCAGCGCCTGGTGGACGCCGGTTTTACGCGCGTTGACGAGAAGGGCGCGTGGGACGCGTCCCCGGGCGGTCACGTGATGGTGCGCGGTGGCGCGGTGGCCGCGTGGTTCGTGCCCGAGACGGTCGCTGACGACGCGGGTTTCCGCATCGTGGGCGCGCATACGGATTCGCCGGCGTTGTCGGTGAAGCCGTCGGTGCAGTCGACGACGCCGGATGGCTGGGGCCAGATCGACGTCGAGGTGTACGGCGGCATGATGTGGAACTCGTGGCTGGATCGCGAGCTGACGCTGGCGGGCCGCCTGGTCTTGAATAGCGGCGAGGTCGTCCTGGCTCGCACGGGCCCGATCGCTCGCATCCCGCAGCTGGCGATCCACCTGGATCGCGACGTGAACCCGGGCGGCCTGAAGCTGGATCCGCAGAAGCATCTGCACCCGGTGTGGACGGTGGATAACCCGTACGGCAACGTGTTGGAGTACGTGGCGCGCACGGCGGGTCTGGATGACGCGTCGCAGGTCGCGGCGTTCGATCTGATTCTCACCCCCAGCCAGGGGCCGGGCTTCTTCGGTGACAAGGGCCAGTTCATCGCGGCCTCGCGCCAGGACAACCTGTCGAGCGTGCACCCGGGCCTGGTGGCCCTGGAGCGCCTGGCCGCGCAGGGCACGCCTGCGGGCGGCGACATCACGGTATTCATGTGTTTCGATCACGAGGAGGTGGGTTCGGCCTCGCGCACGGGTGCGGCCGGCCCGATCCTGGAGACGGTGCTGCGCCGCACGGCGAAGGCTCTGGGCCGGGACGAGGATGGCTTCGAGCGCATGCTCGCGGCCTCCTCGTGCGTGAGCGCGGACGCCGCGCACTCGGTGCACCCGAACTATGCGGGCCACCACGATCCGGATAACCGTCCGATGATGGGCCGTGGCCCGATCATCAAGATCAATTCGAAGCAGCGTTACGCGACGGACGGCGAGGGCATCGCCCTATGGAATCGCGCGTGCGCGGCGGCGGGCGTGGTTTCGCAGAGCTTCGTGGGCAACAACGCGATGCCGTGTGGGACGACGATCGGCCCGATCACGGCGACCCGCCTGGGGATCCTGACGGTGGACGTGGGCGTGGGCTTGCTGTCGATGCACTCGGCGCGCGAGATGAGCCACGTGGATGATCTCCTAGACCTCTCCCGGGTGCTTGAGGCGTACTGGCAGGGCGCCTGACGCCCGGGGCGCCCGCGCGCGGCAAGCCCGAAGGGTGACGCCGTGCGCGCGGCACCCGCAGCAGGGCGCCTGACGCCTGAGCACATAGAGAAACCCCAGCCTCGTCCATCAATCGGCGAGGCTGGGGTTCTTTCGTCTCTCGGGTGTCCTCAGAGGGCGGCAACCGCGGTGACGGTGACGGGCACGTTGCCGCGAGTGGCCTTGGAGTAGGGGCACAGCTCGTGGGCGCGGTCGACGAGGGCCTGGGCGCGGTCGAGCGGGACGCCGGGGATGAAGACCTTGATGTCGGCGGTCAGGGCGAAGGAGTCGCCCTCGGGACCCAGGCCAATGGTGGTGCGCACGAGGGAGTCGGTGGTGTCGATGCCCAGTTCCTTGGCGGCCAGGCCCATGGCGCCCTGGAAGCAGGCGCCGTAGCCCATGGCGAAGAGGGCTTCGGGGTTGGCGCCGTCGCCGGGGCCGCCCAGTTCCTTGGGCATGCGCATGACGTGGGTGATGCCGAGCGCGGGGACGGAGGAGGTGCCGGCGCGGCCGCCCGTGGAGTCAGCGGTGACGGAGTATGCGATCTTGCTAGGAGTGTCCATACCCCCATTCCACCACTAGGACTTCAGTCCCGCAAGGGGTTTGACGCAAACACAAGTTTTTTCGCGCACACGGGGACGAGGCCGGGACGCGCCCCTCTGCTCACGCGAGGTCAGTCGGTGAGGAAGTCCGCGTCGGGCCGGCCACTCAGCGCCTTGGCGACGGCGCGGCGGAAGCGGTCGTTCATGGGCGGAAGCTGATCGCCGCGGAAGAAGGCGGTCTCGCTGTTTTCTCCGTCGGCGGGCCTCGGCTCGCCGCTCACCCACTCAGCCGCGAAGGCGACGTCCAGGTAGGTGGTGACGTCACCGTTACCGTAGGTGACGGGACCCACGACCTCGACGGAGAGGAGACGACGCACCTCGATACGCACGTCGGCCTCCTCCAGGGCCTCGCGGGCAGCGGCGACCGCGGGCTCCTCACCCGGGTCGACGATACCGGTGACGGGGGTCCATGCGCCGTTATCCGAGCGGCGCACGCACAGGATCTCGACGTCCTCGGGCGCGATCGGGCGCTCCCAGTCGATCGGCGCGCAGCCCGCGGCGGGGCGGGCGATGACGACGGTCGTGCCTGGCATCCACAGGGGCGCGTGGCCGACGTGTCGGCGCAGCTCAAGGACGAAGTCGGGGGTAGCCATGACCCTAGTCTACGGCGCTCACAGGAAGGAGGTGATGACCGGCAGGAGCAGGATCTTGACGATAATCGCGAAGGCGAAGAGGGTCGCGTAAGCCGCCTCGATACGCTCGTCGGTGACGCGTGCGTCGGCAGCTTGGAGGACGGCGGGCTGGCCGAGGAAGCCCGCGATGCCGCCGGCTGCGCGCGCGGAGGACAGGCCGATGAGCTTCGCGCCGAGGGCCTGGATGACGCAGCAGACGATAACCATGACGGCGGCGAGGAGAGCGGCACGCCAGCCCTCGGGGCTGCCGAGCAGGCTCGCGAACTGCGGGCCTGCGTTGAGGCCCAGGGCAGCGAGGAAGAGCATGAGGCCGATCTGTCGGATCGTCAGGTTCGCGGCGGCGGGCAGGGTCCACACGAGCGGTCCGGTGCGGCGCAGGGCACCGAGCAGCATGCCGACGATCAGGGGGCCGGCGGCGGCGCCCAGCTGGAAGCCCTGGCCGCCGGGCAACGGGAAGGACACGATACCCAGGAGCAGGCCGAGGACGAGGCCAATACCGAAGGCCATGCCGTCAACCTCAGCGACGCGACGCTCGGAGTCGCCGAGCCACTCGGCGACGTCATCGAGCTCGTCCGTGGGAACGACAACGGCGACGTGGTCTCCGAGCTGCAGGTCAAGGTCGTCGCGGGCCAGGAGGTCGAGGTCGCCTCGGCGCACGCGCGTGATGACGGCGCCGAAGCGCTTGGTGACATTGAGTTCGCAGACGCTGCGGCCGGCGACGTCGGGGTTAGACACAACGATGCGCTCGAACGCGAGGTCGGAACGGTCGTCCTCGAGGTTGTGGTCGAGGATCTCGCCGACGAGTGGCGCCGTCTCCTTGATGGACTCGGGGTCCCCGACCATGACGACGTGGTCACCCGGCAGCAGGTCCTCGCCGGGAGCGGTGACGCGGGTGCGCCCGTCACGACGCAGGTAGGACAGGCGCACGCGCTGGTCGCGCCACGCGTCAATGTCGCGCGTGTTGATGTGCTTGGACACGCGAATACTCACGGCCTCCAGGGAGGACCCCGCGAGGGAAGGCGTGTCCTTGGGGCCGACCCACTTCCTCGTCACGGTGATCGTGACGACGAGGATGCCACCGATGACGCCCACCGGATAGCCAAACGCATAGCCGACCGCCGCATTCGCATCCCCGGTGAGCCGGGTAGCCGTGTCGAGGGCGGGAGCAGCCGTCAGAGCACCCGTGAACAGGCCCGACGTGAGCCCGGAGGACAAGCCAAGAAGGCGGCCTCCCACAAGCGCGATGACCGCGCCCACGACACACACGATCGTCGTGAGGGCGAGGAGGTTCGTCTGCTTACGCAAATTCTGGAAGAAGGTCGCGCCCGCGGAAATGCCGACGCAATAGACAAAGAACGCCAGACCCATCGGCTGGACGATCGACATGTGGTTACTGACAACCTCGGGATGCACCGCCGAAACTATGAGGCCGACGAAGAGAGCACCCGCCGCTCCAAAGCGCAGCGGGCCGATCCGAATGGCCCCGATCGCCGCACCCAACGCAACAACGACAAACAGCGCAAGCAGGGGCGAAGACGCGAAAAGAGAGGCCATAGCTTTCAGAGTACCTGTCATGCGTCCGGCCTTCTCCACGACTGTCATATTGCCTGCGTTATGAACCTCACGGATTGGTTACACTGGTACCAGAAACTGAAAGGACGGTCATGTCTCAACCAACACCCGGATGGTACCCCGACCCCGCAGGAAGCCAGCGCCTTCGCTGGTGGAACGGCGGCCAGTGGACCGAGCAATTCCACGATATGCCGCAGCAGGGAGCGCCTGTCGCGCAGCAGATGCTCACAGACCAGGCGGCGGGGCAGTACATGCCCGCCCAGTCGCAGGCCCCGACCGTTTCCTCGGACCCCTACAATCCGTCGGGCGTTGCCCCGCAGCTGGGCGTCGCCGGAGTAGGGCAGCAGACAGTCCCGCAGGCGGCAGACGCCGCACCGAAGAGCGGCCGCGGATGGGTCATCGGCGCTATCGTCTCCGCGCTTCTCGTCGTCGCTTTCTTCGGCACGATGGTGTACTCGGGCATGCAGCTGCGTGCTCAGAACCTTGAGTGGCAAGACGTGCAGAATCAGCGGACCTCCGCAAAGAGTAGCCTCGACCAGAAGCAGGATGAACTCGACAAGGTGAAGAAAGAACTCGAGGAGGCACAGAAGTGAGCTACGGAATCCAGCCCCAGACGAAGAAGCCCTCCCGCCTTCCTAAGATCCTGACGATCATTTGCTCGGTTCTCGCCGTCATCTTCCTCCTTGTCAGCGCCACCATGTTCGTCAGTGCTCGCTCGAAGGCGCAGGAGATTGCGGACGCGCGGGCCGAGATCCAGTCCGCGGACGCTAAGACCGTGGAGATCGACAGCGAAATCACATCCACGAAGGAGCAGATCACCGCTGCCAAGGCGAAGAAAGACGCTCAGCAGGACGCTCAGCAGTGGTGCACCGACTTCGATAAAAACTCGATGACGGTGAGCGACCTCGACAGGATGGCGTCCACCCTCAACACGATGCCGGAGCTGCAGCGCAACGCAGTCGGAGAAGTCTGCGGCGGCAAGAAGGCATTCGCAGAGGCATTCGCTAAGGACCTCAAGCGCGGCATGGTCAACACCGCCACTCCCACATGCGATGCAGACGGACGCACCGTGACCATTTACGGCACCGTATCACTCGACGCACCCACTATGGCCAAGATCGGCAGCATCGACATCACCTACGACGTGTACGCATCCGATCACGACATTACTGAATCCGACACCCCCCTCGGAACGACCACCGCGACCGTGCCCCCGGGCGGAACCGGCAACTACTCTGCAACCGTTCCGTTTGCAGCGAGCGGAAGTTTCAACTGCGCCGTGCGCGTCAAGAGCATCTGGCCCACCGGTCTGTGAGCGCCGTATTCACAGCTGTGCCGTGACACGAGAGAAGGAATCGCGATGAGTGAACCCGCGGAAGGCTGGTACGCCGACCCCAGCGGTGCAAACCAGCTGCGCTGGTGGGACGGCCACGCGTGGACGGACTACGTCGAGCCATACGAAGCTCCTCAGGACGTTGAGGTCGCAGTTCCGGCGGTGGACGAGGCCTTCCCGGCTTCGTCCACCGAGGAATGGACCGCCACTTCCGCCGATACGCCCATCCCCATGCCTGAGGCCTCCCTCCCGCAGGAGGTCACCCCCGCCTCGTCGGTAGCCCAGGCACAGGTAGCGCCGATTCCAATGCCCGGCTCTCCCGTTGATGAAAAGAACGACGACGAGGCGGATGCACCCGAGAGGAGCGGAACGCTCAAGTGGGTTCTCGCGTGCGCAGCGTCGTGGGTGCTCGTCGCGGTGTTCATTACCGTTCTCGTCATCGCCTGGTCGCGCCTGGGGGCCAGCGGCCGCATCCAGGAGGACGCGAAGAACCGCGCCGAAACCGCCCAGAATGAGCTCGACACGGCCCGCTCGACGCTCGACTCCATCAACCAACAGCTCAAGGAGGCATCCAAGTGAGCGCTCCCGCACCCCTGCGTGCCGCCACCGTCGCGGGCGCGATCCTCGCCACGGCATTCATCGTCCTCTCTGCCATCGTCGGAGGCATCAACGCCTGGCGCGCTCATTCCGCATCCACGTACGAGGCGCAGGCCGAGCAGGCCCAGTCCGAAAAGGCCACGGTCGATCAGCAGATCACGGACGCGAAGGCTGCCCTGGATGCCGCCACCGTGCGCAAGGACGCCGAAAACTGGTGCGATTCAATCACGCGTGAAACCGCCGCGTCGATCCGAGACGCCCTCAAGACCTACGATTCGGCGACGCAGGCCACCAAGGACGCGATCCACGAACAGTGCGCGGCGAAGGAGACTCTCGCACAGGTCTACCGCTCCAACAAAGACGCCGACTTTTCCATCGCGGTGGGCGAATGTACGACCGATCAGGTGACGACCACGGTGAACGGCACGCTCACCCTCAAGGATTCGTCCCAGATCGCCTCGCTGGGAACGCTCGACGTGGAGATCAACGGGTTTACCGCAGACAAGGGAACGAATCCCAGCCCCAGCTCGCCGTACCAGGGCACGACGACTATCACCCTGACGCCCGGCTCGCCCGCCACTTTCACGCTGTCGATTCCCTACGATCCTGCGATGAGCGACAAGACCGAGTGCGGTGCCACGATGACCAGCTGGTGGCCCACCAACCTATGATTCGCGGTGAATCCCATCACCGCATCAACTCCAAATTTTTCAACTCGCATAGAATTGGGGAGACACAGTGTAAGGAGTCTCCCCGTGAGCAACCCCACCCCCGGCCTGCGTGAAGAAGCGGCTGCCCCCGTCTCCCCCGCCGGTGAGGTGCCGGCCACGCCGAGCCCCGCAGTCGCGGCTGCCACGCCGACCTTCACCCCGCTGACTGCCCCGCGCCCTCGCGCGACGGGCGGCCAGATCACGATCGCCGTTATTCACGCCCAGCAGGCCTGCGACGTACATGCCCGCCAACACCTGCCAGCGCCTCGCTGAGGCGCTCAGTAGCGCTCGTGAGAGTCGTATCCGCGCAGCCGGTCCAGCTCTCGTCGTTCCTTCTTCGTGGGGCGCCCACTCCCCTTCTCGCGCATGGCGACGGGGATGTGCACGCGCGGACGCTCGGGGGTGCGATCGTCGTAGGCCGTGCGCGCCTGCGGATAGGACACGCGCTTGTTCAGCAGTAAATTGACCCCCAGGATCCGGTCGAAGCCCTCGATGCGCAGGCGCACCTCGTCGCCGACGCGCACCTTGTAGGCGGCCTTGACGGGCTCACCGTTGACACGCACGTGCCCGGCGCGCACGGCGGCCGTCGCCTGCGACCGTGACTTGAGCTGGCGGGTCGCCCACAGCCACGTATCGACGCGCACGGCCGACGAGGCGAGGGCACCCGCGGGGATGACGACTTCTTCGGGGGTCTCACTCATCGCGAGCGCCTAGTTGATGCGGCGGATGCGCTTCTGGTGGCGGGGCGTCAGGATGATCGCGACGAGGGCGCACAGGATCGGCATACCGATCAGCATGCCCAGCAGCGCTCCCCAAGGAACGATGGGGCGCAGCGTCGTCGTCAACGTCGGGAAAATCCCCGAATTTGCGAAGGTGATGACGGCCAGCACGCCCACAACGAGGCCGGAGAGCACAGCCGTCGGAATCGCGTTGAGCGCAAGCACCACGCCCTGCCACGTGGTGACGTGGCGGCGCATCGAGGGAGCGGCACCGATCGCATCGAGAGTGTCGAGGTCCGGGCGCATATCCGAGGAGGACAGTGCCACCACGAGGGCAACCGTCGCCGCGGCCGCGACAACAGCAATCAGGGCGGCAACATAGGGCAGGACCAGCGACCGCATCGTCGGAGCGATCACCTGGGCGGAAGCACCGGGGACCTGGCGCGCAATCATCGTCTGGAAGGTGGGCGCGTCCACCGGATTCACCGGCTTCTCGACGGTGAGGAGCTCGCCGAGCGGAACGGCTCGCAGGCCGAGGGCTTCGGAGGCCTGCGGGGACAACACCATGACGTTGATACGCGTGAGGGGCGAGGCCGGGAAGGTCATCGTCCTGTGCACGAGGGCGTCCGGCAGGTTGTCGTCGGAGGCACCGGCGGCCCTAGCGGCAGCAATCGCCGACATATCGAGGCTGCGCAGGTCGGCCTGGCCGGCACCGTTAATCAGCTTCGGATCCGGCACGAGGACGCCACCGGCGTTCAGGGTGGCGATCGCGCGGACCATGTCGTCCTCGTTGAGGTATCCGGCCTCGCGCAGGTAGGTGCCGTCATCGACGATGTAGGCAACGTCGATCTCCGCCATCGTGCCCATGTCGTCGCGCATCGTGAGCGTCGACTTGTCGATGGGGCTGACGGCCTCGACCATGGTCTCCGGGCCACCCGGGCCGCTGTTCCACGCCATGCCGTTCATGATGGCGCTGGAGGTGACCGTGCGCTCCGTATCGACGACCTGCTGGGCCGACTGGAGCAGGTTGCGGGTGCGCGTCACCGAGTCGGTTTTGTCGACCGTCGAGAGGAAGACCTGCCCGCGCTGTCCCGCGTGCGGGCGCGTGTTCCAGCCCGCCTCGTTCGACGAGGACAGAGTGATGAGCAGGCCGCAAGCGACGAACACGGTCGTCAGGATCGAGGCCATGGCGGGGAACGTGCGGTGGCCGTTGCGCACCGCGTCACGCAGCGCCAGGCGCATGCTCATCGACGCGCGACGATTGGGGGCGCGCCAGCGGGTGAAGATGTAGGGGATCGACCCGATGAGGCCGGCCTCGAGCAGACCGACACCAACAACGAGGGCGAGGACCCATCCACGCCAGGCGGCAATACCCAACAGCGGGAGTCCGGCCAGCAGCGCCAGGGGATAGAACATCCGACGACGCACGAGGCGGGAGGGCTCCCACACGCGCCCGCCGATGACCGCGGACGTGTTGATGTGCGACGAGGTGTGCGCCGGCGACACCGACGCTATGAGGGACAGCAAAATCGGCAGGAGCACCGACAGGGCCAGCGGCCACCACGGCACAATACCGATGCCGAGGCCCGACCAGATGCCGATGCCCACCATGCCGCACGCGGACAGCGCGGCAGAGACAAGCCCTGAGTACAGGCCGATAATGAGGCCGTGAGCGATCGTCAAGCGACGACCGTCGGACTGGTCGCCACCGTTGGCGACGATCATGGCCGCCGTGCGCATGACCGACCGCTGGGCGACGGTGTACAGCGGCGAGATGAGCAGAATCATCTCGGTGAGGATGAGGAGGATGCCCGCGACCAGCAGGAGGTACTGCCAGGGGTTGGTGCCCCGAGTGTTTTGGGGCACCTCGTACTGAGCGATCTGGGAGGGAAGCGTCGAGGCATCCGGCGGATCAGCGAGGACCTGTCGCGAGACGACGGAGAATCCCGACTGGTTGATCTGACGGATGTGGTCCCAGGTCACCGGAGCCGGACCTGTGACGTACCAGGCAGTCTGAGTGCGCCCGGCCACCGCGAGACGATTAATCTCGAGCGTACCATCGCCGATGATTGCCCGATTCGTGCCGGAAATGATCTCGTCGATGACGACGCTGCCCGTCAGCGCCTGAGTGCCGCGACCCTTGGCAACAGTCAGCGACAGGGTGAGCGTGTCGCCCACCTCGGCCTTGAGCGCCCGAGCGACGTCGTCCGAGATGACGGCATGGTTCGCGGCGAGCGCGCCACTCTTTGCGCCCGCATTCACGCGCGGGGCATCCAGCGTGGCCGTCTGGGTACCCGAGTCGACCGTGTAGCCCGTTCCGTCCTGCGTCGTGAGATGCAGCTGATAGAGAGTATCGACCGCGATCAACTGGTCGCCCGCCGGCAACCAGTCGGTGAGGGTGCTCTGGGTAACCGCGACTTCCCCGTCAGAGGCCGTCTTCGATAGGACGTCGGCGGTGATGTCTTGCTCAATGGCCGTCGACGAGCGGCGCAGGGTGACCGCCTGGACGTCGGAACGGTGACCAAGCCACGACGCGGCCTGGTAGCGCTGGGAGGTCGTGACGTCCCAGAACGTGATCGCACCGATCGCGATGATAATCGGCAGCGAGATGAGAAAGACAGCCGTCAGCGTGCGCCCCAGGCTTTGGCGCGCATCACGAGAGGCGATGCGGAGTACTACTCCCCATCGCCTCATTCGTGTGTTGAGTCGACTCATCAGATCCTTGGTGCAGTGTCAGCCAGCAGATCCCTCAGCGAGTCTCCGCGCGAGCGGTCGACGATACGACCGTCGCGAAGGAAGACTGTGCGGTCCGCCCATGCGGCCATTCGGGCCTCATGAGTAACGAGGATACCGGCTGCGCCCGCATCAATGTGATCACGCAACACCAACATGATCTGGTCGCTCGTGTGCGAGTCGAGCGCGCCCGTCGGCTCGTCCGCAAGAATGACCGAGCGGTTACCGACGAGGCCTCGGGCGATCGCAATGCGCTGACGTTGACCACCCGAGAGACGCTCGGGGAAGCGATCAGCGAGCTCGGCGACTCCGACCTCCTCGAGGGCAGCCATGGCGGCCTCGCGCACCTTCGACGGGCTGACCCCGTCCAGCTGCAGCGGCATCTCAACGTTTTCGAGGGCCGACAGGGACGGGATCAGGTTGTAGTCCTGGAAGACGTAGCCGATGGAACGGCGACGCACCTCAGCGCGGTGAGCCGCATCCATCGTGGCCATGTCGACGCCGTTAATGAAGACACTTCCGCGCGTCGGACGCTCCAGTCCGCCAGCAATCGACAGCAGGGTCGACTTGCCGGATCCAGAGGGGCCCATAACAGCGAGAAGCTCGCCGGGGGCGACCTCAAGGTCGATCCCGTCGAGCGCTCTCACTCGGACGCCGTCGGCACCGAACTCATGTCCGACACCCGCCATCCTGATAGGTAGCGGCACAGGCTGGCTCATCGCACCCCGGCACGCTCCGAAATGCCGGCTTCCGCCTGAGCCCAGTTCATCATGCGGCCCTTCGCAGCGGCGAAGGCGGCGCGACGAGCGGCCTCGGAAACGGCACCGGACTCGATGTGATCGAGCCAGTTGAGCTCGGCCTCAAGGTCGAAGATGTGGCGCTCCAGGATGAGCTTCCACGCGAGCTCACCCTCGTCGGCCGAAGCCTTCAGGCGGGTGACATCGCGCAGGGAGCCCAGGGTCGAGCGACGCTGAGTCTGGATCATGGCCTCGACGTCGACCGTGGGGTCGGCGGCGGCCACGGCGAGCTTCATGACAAGCTCATCGCGTTCGGGGTGTTCGCGGGGAACGGGGGTGGACCACCAGGCGTTGAGGACATCGCGACCGGCATCAGTCAGCTCAAAGACCTCAGAATCACGACCTGCGTTGGTCTCGGCGTGAGACACAACCTGGCCGTCGCGCTCGAGGCGCTGCATCGTCTGGTAGACCTGGCCGATATTCAGCGGCCATGCTCCGCACGTCTGCTCCTCGAACATCTGCTTCAGGCGGTAGACACCGGCGGGCTGCTGCGCAACAAGCGCCAGCAGGGCATTGCGAACCGACATAACTCTCCGTTCGTTGTCTGGACGTGTAGACGATCGTGGTTGAACAGTATCTATCGTACGCGAATTTTGCTCTTAGAGCGGGGAATCGGCGGTGTGTTACCTAACAAAAAGCCTACCGTCTGGTTAGACAGGAGTCCCCGAATTTCCGCGCGATATGGCAGATATTGACCGTTATCACAATTTAAGTGCCAACCACATTACAGACACCATTCACGGGTTTTTCAGCACCATTTCGGCACTTCTCTACTCAGGTGCTCAGACCCCTCAAAAGGGACGAGGGCGGGCATCCAAAACCAGGAAAAACGCTGCAACCAGACCGACTGACCGCCAGGACAGAAATAATTTGTCACCCTAAGTTCTCAGACTGTGAGATCTGCGGCTCAGGAGTTGGACGACTCGGACAGAACATCCTCGATATCTTCCCAGAGTACCCCCGGCGATGACGGCGCAGCTACCGCCCAGAACTCGCCATCCGTACCCACCAATAGGGGCACCTCGTCGGGGTACAGCTCGGCGAACTCCACGACCGACAGCACCTCGCACACGTCTTGGCTAGTGGCGAGCAAACGCCAGCTGTCGCCAGCCAGGCTCGGGTACTCCCCCACATCGATGACCCGCACGGCCAGCCCCACCCACGCGTCATCCGCGACGTCCGCCCAGAAGGTCCCCGTCGCCTCGTCGACCTCGGCATCGATCACCTCCGCGATCTCGCGGGCAACCTTGGGCACCTCCACGAGAATCTTCGCGCCGTCACCCTGCTCGAGGGCACGAAAGAGCACCTCCGGCACCGCCGTCGGCAACACTCCCTCGCCGGAAGGCTCACCAATGGCACTGAGCTCGAAGAACGTGTCGCGCAACTGCGCGGAGTCGACGGCCCACACCGAGACCGTGTCGTCCTCGTCGGCGTACAGTCCCCCATCGTCACATCGCGACACCGCGGCAGAATGCGGACCGACAAAGAAGGTGACGCGGCGCCATCCCGCCGGGGCAACGACCCAGGCGGTCAGCACCTTCGTCGCCTGCGAGAACGCCTGAAGGAGAGCAGCGAGGTGCGGGACGGGAGTATCACCAACGACGAGGCCCTGGCTGCGGAGCAGCTCAACAAACGGATGCTCGGGGTCAGCAAGAAGCCCATCGGCATATGAGCGCAGCGCCTCGCACTCCAGGTTGCTCATATCGAAGACGATGCCATCCTCCGTCTCGAAGGCGTTGATCATGATTCCTCCTGCGCTCTCGCCGGCACCGCGCACGGCTTTCAAACGAGGACAACGCTACGACATGCGCACCGACCGCGCCCGCGGACGACGGCGACCGCGGACGCCGGCGGGAGGCTACACTGGTGGCGACTAGGAGGATTCACCGATGAACACCCCGCCTTCCGCAGGCCCCGCCCCGGCCTCGTCCCCGATTCCGACCCTCACGCTTCCGACGGGTGTCCCCATCCCCGTGCTCGGTTTCGGCACCTACAAGGTCTCACCCGAGGACACGTACGACGCGGTGAGCCGCGCCCTCGAGGTCGGGTACCGCCACATCGACACCGCTCAGATGTACGGCAACGAAGCCGAGGTCGGGGCCGCGCTCGAAGCCTCGGGAATCCCGCGCGAGGACCTGTTCGTCACGACGAAGGTCGACAACTCCAACCACGAGCCCGAGCGGGCCGCCGCGTCCATCCGACGCTCCCTCGAGGACCTGCGCACGGACTACGTGGACCTCCTCCTCGTGCACTGGCCGCTGCCTACCCTCTACGGAGGCGACGTAGCCCTGCCCTGGCCCGCCCTCGAGGACGCATTCAACGCCGGCGACGCGCGTGCGATCGGCCTGTCGAACTACGAGCGCGAGCACGTTGAGGCCGTCCGGGCGGTCGCGACGGTCGCCCCGCACGTCCTGCAGGTCGAGTCCCACCCCTTCTTCCCCAACGCCAACCTGCGCACCTACGCCCAGGGGCTCGGCATGGTATTCGAGGCCTGGTCCCCCCTCGCGCGCGGACGCGTCGTCACCGAGGCGACGCTCGTCGAGATCGGCGCGCACATCGGCGTGGGCCCGACGCAGGTAGCGCTGCGCTGGGCGCTGGATCGGGGGCACGTCGTCTTCCCCAAGACCCTGAGCCGCGAGCGCATGGCCACCAATTTCGACGTGTTCTCCTTCGCGCTAGATCCCGAACAGACCGCACGCATCGACGCGCTCGACGCGGGCGAGGCCGGACGCATGGGGTCGCATCCGGCGACGATGGACCGACTCTGAGGACGGGTACGATACAGGTATGGCTTCCAAGCTCACGCGCGCCGACCGCGCCATCGTCCGACTGGCCGACGGCACCGTCAAACAGCAGAACCTGCTCACGGGCACAGAGGTGTGGACCGTTCCGGGCCGCGGTAACCGGCCCCTGACCGCCCCGCACGCGGACCACAACCCCATCGACCACGAGGCCGACGGTCACCACTGTGCGTTCTGCTGCGGCCGCTACCTCGAGACCCCGCCCGAGAAGTCGCGCCTCGTGCGCCACGAGGACGGGTCCTGGGAGCAGCTGAACGCCCTCGGTGCCGATCAGCTCGGAGATACCGTCGCCGAGTTCCGACGCATCCCCAACCTCTTCGAGATCGTCTCCTACAACTACTGGCATCTCAACCACGGGCACGTCCCCTCCGAGGACGACCGTCGCCGCATGGCCCACTACCTGGCCTCGGACGCGGGCTACGAGCACGTCATGAACGTCGTGCGCGCGCGCATGTTGGCCTCGGGCATGAGCGAGGGAGAGTTCGCGGCCACCAGCGAGACCGCGCGCCTACAGTACGCCAACGGCTTCTTCTCCGGCGGCCACGACCTGATTGTCGGCAGGCGCCACTTCATCGACGGCGCTACCGAGGCCCACCAGCTGGCCGGTTCCGGTACCCTCACCCCTGAGGAGCACGAGCAGTACACCGCGTACACGGCCCGCTCGATGCGCGATCTGTACGACCTGGATCCCGCCGTGCGCTACGTGGCGACGTTCCAGAACTGGCTGCGTCCAGCGGGCGCGTCCTTCGACCACCTGCACAAGCAACTCGTCGCGATCGACGACATGTCCGTGCAGACCGAGGCCGAACTGGAGCGCCTGCGCGCCCAGCCCGACATCTACGACCAGATCTTCACGGTCGCGGCCACGCGCAAGCTCCTCATCGCCCAGAACGAGCACGCCGTCGCCCTGGCCGGGTTCGGGCACCGTTTCCCCGGCATCGCGATCTGGCCCCTGGGCGATCCGAAGAACCCCTGGGAGGTCAGCCCCGAGGCCATGCGCGGCATCTCCGACATCCTGCACGCCGCACACGCCGCAACGGGCGTGGAGGTGCCCGCGAACGAGGAGTGGTACCACCGACCTCCCACCGTGTCCACGCCCATGCGCTGGCGCATCCTGCTCAAGTGGCGTATCTCGACGCTCGCCGGTTTCGAGGGGGGCACGCGCATCTACCTCAACACGATCGACCCGTGGAAGGTCGTCGAGCGCACCGTGCCGCGCCTCCTCGAGCTGCGCGAAGCGGGCCTCATCGCTCCCATGCGCATCGGGGAGGAATGCAGAGTCAGCCCCGCAATGCTGCGAGGCTGACTGGAGAAAGGTTGCGTCCGGCGGGGATTACTCCTCGTCGTCGCTCGAATCCTCGTATCCCGTGTCGGTCGCGGGGTTATCCGCGGGTGCCGGCTCGGGTTCGACATCCTGCGCGCCCGGGTCCGTCGCGGGGTCGGGAGTGCTCGGCGTGGTCGGCGTCGGGGAAGCCAGCGCCGAGGACCACGTGGCCAGCCACGCGCTCATCGCGTCGAGGGAGCCGACCGTCTCGTCGGCGACGATCGGATCGCCGGTGATGCCCATCAGCCAGCCGGCCTTCGTGTCGGCGGCGAGCACGCCATCGATCGGGTAGACGGCGCCCGTCGTCGCCAGGGAGCGCTGCGCGGTCTCACCCTGCAGCCAAGCGATGAGAGATTCCGCGCCGTCCGACGCGGGCGAGGATGTGGGGGCCGCGTACATGATGCGAGCGATGCACGTCGAAGCGATCGCGGTTCCGTAGGAATCGGCACCCGTGTTCGTCGCCGCCGCGGCCGCCAGCGAACGCGGGGCCACGATCAGCGGATACGCGCCAGAAGAACCCGCGGAGGCTCCCACGACCTCGGACAGGTACCCCTCGGACACGTGTGCGCCGGCCGTCCACGCCGCGACAGCGCCGCCCAGGGAGGAATCCACGCGCGGGTTGAGGGACTGCGCGAAGGAACCCAGACCCTCGCCAGTCTGCGCGGCGGCCTCCTGCACGAAAGCGCGGCCCACCGACGACGAGGCCGGGTCGGGGACCGTCAGCAGCGCGCGGATACGCGGAGAAGTCAGATCGCCGAACGAGGTCGGCAGCGGGCGGCCGTTCGCACTCATCCACGACTTATCGGCGATCACGCACACGTCGTCACGCCCGTAGGCGATCGCTGCAGCGGCACCGTCCACAACTGTGCCGGCAATCGTCGCCGTATCCTGAGGCGCCGAAGCCGCGATCGTGCCCGCCGCGGTCGCCTGCAGGGCATCCGCGCCATCCAAGCCAAGCACCACGTCAGCGCCCGCCTTCGACAGCGCATCCACACCGTCCACCGGCACCGCCGCAACCGTGAAGCCCGTCGCCTTCGTGAACTCCTGCGCGGTCTCCGTCGGCAGCTGCGCGCCGCCCACCAGGGCGACGGTCACCGTGCCCGAGCCGCTGCGCGGAGTGGGGGCGTCGATCGTCCCATGCCCGACCGCACTCGATGAAGCACGCGCGCTCTGACCCGGAACGATCGGCGACGCAAACGGATCCCGAGGCGCGCTGGAGGACACGGACGGCGTACAAGCCGCCACCGTCGTCGCCGCAACAACGAGGGCCGACAACGCAAAAACAGAGCGGACGCGAGCCATAAGGAATCCTTCAGACGGGAACACTACCGTTCAAGCATAAGACAGGGCACCTGTGGGCCTCGCGCACGAGCGCCGCGTGGGGCATCATGGAAGCGTGCGCACGCACACAGGGACAACCACACCCCCACGCCAGGAGGCAACCATGGACTCAGCCACCATCGAAAAGGTCGCCACGACCGTCGTCATCGCCGGAGCGGCCTTCGCCGCCTCCAAGGTCTTCGAAGCCGGCTGGAAGGTCGCCACCGGACGCCCCATCCCCGCCGAAGACTCCGACGACGTCACCCTCGCGTCGCTGGTCCTCTTCGCAGCCACCTCCGCCGCCATCGCGGCCGTCGCCCAGCGCTACGCGTACAAGGGCTCCCAGAAGTGGCTTGCCCCTAAGCTCGAAGCCCGCTTCGGTGCGCCCCAGCTGGAGGCCTGAGCCCCGCAGGCCGACGCCCTCCCCTGGCGCTCACGCGAGCGGCAGGAAGGGCCCCAGGTCCGTACGCTCCCCCGACGCGCTGACGCGTGAGTCGGCCACGGCCTCGTCCCACGTGAGGATCCCGCACGCAAGCGACAGCCACGTGCGCGCGTCGGTCTCCACGACGGCGGGCGGCGTACCGCGCCGATGCGTCGTGCCCGGCAGGATCTGCACCGCGCCGGCGGGCGGCACGCGCACCTCGACCGCGCGGCCGGGATGCAAGATGCCGAGCTCCTCGAGGGTAAAGCGCACCGCCGTCAACACCACCGCGCGAGCAGGCTCCTCGCCACGCTCCACGGCGCCGCGCCACGAACGCAGCGCCACCATCCCCTCACCAGGGTCAATACGTCGTTTCGCCATACTCCGATTCTACGCGGCGCTGATGCCACACCCCCGAGCGTGCATTCCGACCGCCTTGTCAGGCACAATGGAGACATCCAACTTCCGACGAGAGGCCACCCGTGACCGACACAGCTTCCCTGATTACGCTGCGTTCGATCCTCGACATCGAGATCGCACGCAGCTACCAGTGGGACGCGGCCACCATCATCAAGGTATCCGGCGTCGACCGCGCCGGTGACCTCACCACCCGCATCGTCGAAAATCCCGGCGCGCTCGCCGACATCGCCTCCGAAGGCTTCTCCCCCCACTCCGCCGCCGGACACGCACTCTCCCACGAACTCCACGACGCCATCCAACGCCGCGTGCGCCTGTGGATCGCTGAAATCCCCACCGAGCAACTCTCGCGCCTGCGCGAGGCCCTCGGCGCCGACCTCATTCACGAGGCCGGCCAGCCGCGCAACGGCTACACCCCCATCGCCCTGTCCCCCCTCGAGCTGCTCGAGCAATGGGCATCCGGCACCGACGAGCAACGCGAATTCATGCGCGTCGCCATGGCCGGACTCGACACGCTCACAACCTCGTCGCACGCCACCCACGCGTCCCGTGCCGTCGGCGCCTCCATCATCGAACGCGCCGCCTTCCTGCGGCTGTGCCGCAACCCCAAGTTCATCGCCTACGTCGTCGTCCTCGTGTATTCGATGGCGCGGGCCGTACCCGTCATGTACGTCCCCCACTTCCGGGGCGACTGGCGCATCCTGTGGGCCATCGACATGATCACCGCCATCCCCTACACGTGGGGCCTCATCGAAATGGTCGCCGGACAGAAGCTCTGGCACCGCATCGTCGGCGCCATTACAGCAGCCGTCACCTTCCTCGCACCATACGTGTACTTCCTCATGTACGGGCGCCACGCTCCCCCGGGTGTGTGGACCGCCATCGCCCTGATTTTCTTCGGCGGCATCTTCCTCGAAGTCTTCCGCTACCAGCGCGACCGCGCCGTCAAGAAGGGCCTGGCAGAGCAGCCGTAGGCACTCCGTTACAGCGGAGGCCGCTGGTGTTCCGGGCGCTGTCGGGCCCAACCGCCTGCTGGGCCGGGCTGCTTTGCGCACCCTGCTGGGCCGGGCTGCTTTGCGTGCCCGTGGGCGGCGTCCCGCCCGCGAGCCGTCCGCGCTGCGAGCTTCGCTCGGCGCGTCGACTCGTTGTCCGGCCAGGCCCCGCCACCGCCCACGGGCACCGCAGCCAGGCCCTCCAGTCCCTCCGGCACCCTCCACACCTGTGGGGCCAGCGTCCGCATACTGTATGTTCACAGCGCAACGTGCCCCGGCCTCGTCCCTCTGCGGTCCATCCCTACCCTCGCGTGACATGACCGCATGTTTGTTGATAGGGCTCGCACAACGACGTCCCCCGAGCGCGAGACCCGGGGGACGTTCGTATTCGTTCGTGGCGCGACGGCTACTTATCCTCGCCGGTCGCCGTGCGGATGAAGCCGGCGATCATGAACCAGCCGCCGCCAACCCAGAACAGAATCAGAGTCCACAGGGGCTGAACCGGGTAAACGACCACCAGGTACGCGCACGCGACGATCCACGCGGCCGCACCGATGATGTTCGGGATCTGGAAACGCTTCACGCGCGCCGGGTGCGTGTAGTGAAGCGGAACAAGCGTCATGATCGCGAGGAAAATCGTCGCGGCGATATTGACCCACGCCGGAGTCTGAAGGACGTACATGACAATCGCGACGCAGTTCCACGCCGCCGGGAAGCCAACGAAGTAGTTATCGTTCGACTTCTCTCCGTCGTTCGCGTAGCAGAACACGGAGGAGACGATGATGATGACCATCATGATGACGGGGAGCGGCTTGGGTCCAAACGGCAGGTACATCGCCATGAAAAGCGCGGGCAGGAACGTCCACGTCAGATAGTCGACGAGGTTGTCGACGACTCCGCCGTCGAACCAGGGAATGACCTGACGGACTCCGACCTTGCGGGCCAGCGTGCCGTCGACACCGTCAACGACCAGGGCGATGACGAACCACAGCCACATCATGGGGATGTTGTTCTCGAGCATCGCGAACAGAGCGAGCGTCGCCCACGCGAGCCCGGAGATCGTGAACGCGTGCACCGCCCATGCGGCGATCACGCGGCCCAGGCTCGGTTTGCTGGCACTCTCAGACGAGGCCGGGGCCTGCTCAGTTGTAGTGGGGACGTTTTGCTCAGGCACGGAAGGCTCCTGTGGTGGCGGATAATTTCCGCCTTCAGTATGCCAAAGAATGGCGGGATCTTGGTAGTACCTCGACCACATGGCACACGTTCGGGGCGTTGTCGCAGCACGTATCGGACGCCATTCCTACTCACCGTGACATTGCTTCATGACGCTTCGCTTCGGTACTCATCGGTCACTGGAGTGTTCATGACCACGCTGGGGCTACGCCGACCAGCGTGCGCGTACCGAGTGTCACCGGAGCCGACCTACGCGCACGTTCAGCCGATAAGTGGCGGTCTGGCCCCTTTCATGCGCACGTGGGCCCGATGAGACGCGTGTGGGCCACTAATTCCGCACGTTAACCCGCCTGGTGGTGGCTCGGCCGGGTCGTCATCAAACGGGGGAAATGGCGTCATGAGAGGTACGACACGCCGACGACACGCAGCCAACCAGCTTCTAATGCTGCAAAACC
>OFCU01000155.1_pt1 | contig 34816 bp, 24 predicted proteins | sample 1520851 | NCBI WGS metagenome assembly OFCU01 (sample SAMEA2699040, study PRJEB24076) | metagenome | reverse complement strand
CCGCTGGACGCGAAGTAGTGCCACCCGTCGTCCAGGTGCGCCCAGCCGGTGCGCATCGCACCCGACGAATCCAGGTAGTACCACGTGCCATCCACGCCGGTCATGCCGGTGCGCATGACGCCGCTGGCGGGGTCGAGGTAGTACCACTGGCCCCCGTCGCGCAGCCAGCCTCCAATCTGGGCGCCGCTGGACGCGAAGTAGTGCCACCCGTCGTCCAGGTGCGCCCAGCCGGTGCGCATCGCACCCGACGAATCCAGGTAGTACCACGTGCCATCCACGCCGGTCATGCCGGTGCGCATGACGCCGCTGGCGGGGTCGAGGTAGTACCACTGGCCACCGTCTTTCAGCCAGCCGCCGACGAGCGCTCCGGAGGGAGCCAGGAAGAACCAGTCTGCACCGTCGCGCAGCCAGCCGGTGGCCATGTATCCGCTGTCGTAGAAGTAGTAGCGGGCGCCCCCGATCCCCACCCACTGCGAGTGCGGGTACGTGCCGTCGGCTCGCCGCCACCACCAGCCGACCGAGTCACGTATCCACGTGCCCCGTCCGGTCTCATCGGGAGCGCCCATCGTCGGGGGTTCGTCGCTCTCCGACGAGGCCTGGGCCACCCGATCCTCATCGCTCGCTGCGGGGGCGGCGGGCTCGGGCGCGTCCGTGGCCTCGGGGCTGGGAGAGGCCGACGGTGCGGCCTGCGGGGCGGACTGGGCCGCGGTAGAGCCTTGCGCTGCGGACTGCGGTGCGGACTCATCCCCAGCGTCGGCGCGTGCCTGCGCGGGCAGGGCGATGAGCGCGAGGGCCAGGGCTGCGGTGAGGGCGCGCGTGTGCGCGCGACGGGCGAGCGTGGGTGTCGATGCCATGACAGTGCCTTGTCGCTGGAGAACAGTTCTCCCATAAGTGTAGGATGCCCGCCATACTGCGCGGGCGTGTTTGAGTCGGCAACTTGACAAAAAGCCGAGGCCCGGCGGACGTCCACCGCTGGGCCACGGGCATCGAACCCCGATGCGTCAGTCAGTCCTCGTTCTCGAGCTCGTCGGCCTGCTGGGCCTGTATGCGCGCGAGGTGTTCGTAGTCGGCGGCGCCGCGTCGGGGCACGTCACGCATCGGGCGTTCGGGCTCCAGGTGAGTGAAGGTGGCCCCCAGGTTCACGAGGCCGCCGGACTCCATGCCCGGGCCGGGCAGGACGTCGAAGCGGCGCGCCTTTTGCAGGGCGTCGATGACGCTGGTCATGTCCTGGTTCTGGATGGCCGCGGAGATCGTGTAGGCACCCGGGTTGAAGGTCAGACGCGGAATGTCGATGTCGAGGTGACCGGTGCCCGGCTCGATCGAGGTCGGCACGTAGCACGCGTCCATGCCGTGCAGGCCCCACACGAACACTCCCTCGCGGGTGTCGATGGAGGCACCGAAGACCGGGGACTCGACGCGCTCGTTCGCGCGGTAGTGCAGGCGCAGGCGAACCGGATCGCCCGGGTACACGAGCGACGTGGGCTGACCGGACGCGGAGAGCAGCTCAATGCGCTCGATCATGGCCTCACCGCTGCCGAAGCGCGTGCCACCGCCCTCGACCTCGACGGCGTGGTGAGCGACGTCGGAGTAGGTGTCGATGACCTCGGCGGCCCCGCCCACGTCGACAAGCGTGCCGTGGTCCAGCCAGGCGGCCTGGTCGCAGAAGGTGCGCATCTGCTCGAGGCCGTGGGACACGACGACGACCGTACGCCCCTCATCCTTGAGTTGAGCGAACTTGTCCATGCACTTGTTCTGGAATTCCATGTCGCCCACGGCCAGGACCTCGTCGACGAGGAGGATATCCGGCTCGACGTGGATCGACACGGAGAAGCCCAGGCGCACATACATGCCCGAGGAGTAGTTCTTGACGGGCTGGTCGATGAAGCGCTCAACGCCGGAGAAGTCGATGATCGCGTCCAGCTTGGAGTCGATCTCCTTCTTGCTCATGCCCAGGATCGCGCCGTTGAGGTAGATGTTCTCGCGCCCCGACAGCTCGGGGTGGAAGCCGGAGCCGACCTCGAGCATGGCGGCCATGCGACCCGTCGAGGAGATCGAGCCCTTGTCCGGGGTGAGGATCTTCGCGATACATTTGAGCAGCGTCGACTTGCCCGAACCGTTGTGTCCGAGCAGGCCGAAGGTCTTGCCCTGCGGGATCTCGAAGGAGACATCGTCGAGGGCCCAGAACTCCTCGAACTGGGCGCGCGAGCGCTGCAGGAAAGCGCCCTTGAGGGACTGGTTACGGTTCTTGTAGATGCGGAAGCGCTTGGACACGCCCTCCACCGAAATCGCGTTCGTCATCAGAGTTCCTCCACGATTCGTGCCGAGAAGCGGCGGAAGATCAGCGAGCCGAGGCCGAAGACACCGAAGGCCCAGGCGGCGCAGCCGAGCCAGACCTGCCAGGACGGCATCGCGAAGCCGTACAGCGTCGAGCGGTAGGCCTCGAGGAAGAGCTCGGCGGGGTTGAGGCGGAAGATCGTGACGATCGGGAGGGGCTCTCCTCCCCAGGTCCACCCCTTGGCCGCCAGGTCGGTCTGGACCTTGTTGAGCATCGACAGGGAGAAGACGACGCCGGAGGCGTACATCCAGATCTGGTTGAAGATCTGCCACAGGTGCGAGATGTCGCGGAAGTAGACCGACGCGACCGACAGGATGAGGCCCATGCCGATCACGAACAGCATCGCGAGCAGGGTAATGACGATGACCGCAGGGATCATGAGCAGCACGCCGGGGCCTCCGGCGATGCACATGATGACGATGATGACGCCCAGCTCGAATGCGAAGTCGTAGGCCAGCGCCAGCACCGACGAGTAGATGAGGACCTGACGCGGGAAGTAGACCTTGGTGAGCAGGCCGGAGTTGCCTACGAGAGAGTCCATGCCTCGCTGGATGCCGCTCGACATGAAGTTCCAGGCGATGACGCCCACGCCGATCCACAGCGCGAAGGAAGACAGGCCCGAGTTCACGCCCTTGTCGGCCTCGCCGCGGAAGACGACACCAAAAATCAGCGCGTACACGGCGATCGTCGCGATCGGGTTGATGAAGGACCACAGGCGGCCGAGCGCGGTGCCCTTGAACTCCGAGGAGATCGAGCGCTGCGCCATGCGCACCGTCAGGTCGATGACCCGTTTCGTCTCAGACACGGCTACTCCCATCGCTTCTGTCGTGGTCAGGAAATCTATACTACTTGCCGACGGCCGGCGTGAGCGCGAGGTAGCACTGCGTGAACTCCGTACTCCGTGAGGGCGCTGGGGCGCGTGGGGTCTCCAGCGCGCATCGTGGAGGCCAGGCTCATCGCTCGCCCTTCATGGATCGGATCTTGTGGAAGGCGCCGCGGGCCGCGCGGTACGCCGGCTTGAGAGCGTTGCCCAGTCCCGGGGTACGCACCATGATGTTGGTCTTGACGGCACCCAGCAGGTTCGGGACCGCGCCCATGCGCGCCTTGAGGAAGGGCACCTGGTCGATCGCGAAGGCGGGCATCATCGACGAGGTCGCGGCCAGCTTGTACTCGAGGTAGCCGTAGTACACGCCCGCCCACTTCGGGGTCATGACGGGGCGCACGTAGTAGCCGCGCGACAGGACCGCGTAGGCCAGGAGCCGCTCGATGACGTGGGCCAGGGAGCCGTCCTTGTAGCCGCCTTCCTCGGGGAAGTCCTCGGGGACGAGACCCGCGCCGGTCAACAGAGACAGTGCCTCCGGGCGCGCGATAAACATGGAGCCGTAGGGGGCCAGCGGCTGGTGGTCGTCGAAGGGGACGGTGATGCCGACCTTCTTCGCGAACTCGCGGGCGGGGCCTCGGTTCGCGAACCACGCGTGGCCCATCGTCGGGTAGCCCATGTGCGGCATGGGCGCGATCGCCATGCCCAGGCCCGGGTGGGCAGCGAACTCCGCGAGGATGCCGGCCACGTGATCGGAGGAGGCCAGCAGGTTGTCGTAGAGGTGCTGCTTGAAGAGCTGGGCGGCGTTGTAGTCGTCCTGGACGGACTTCTTGGAGTGGATCTTCACGACGATGTCGTACTCGCCGCAGGTCAGCACGTCGCCACAGTCCACCAGGAACGCGCCGATGTCGCGCCCGCGGTTGGAGGACACGACGCGCACGTCGGCGTCCACGCCTCGTTCCTGGGCGCGCGCCTCGATGAGGGCCTTGTTCTCCTCGTTCGAGGTCGTGGCCACCAGGTGGTAGCCCTCCGGCAGGACGCTCAGGCGGTCGAGGATCTCGTCGGCCATATCGGCGTAGAAAACGTGGGCGACCGCGAGGACCTTCAGGGAGGCGGCAGCGTCCAGGGTGGCCTGGTCGGCGCGTGGAGAGATGACGGTCGTCAGGCCCGCGTTGGTCACGAGGTCACGCGGACGCGAGGTGCGCGCGAGGTTCGTGAGGATCAGGTCGGTGTCGTAGCCGGCCTTTTCCGCCAGCTCCAGCATGTCCGCGCCGATGATCGCGTGGCGGTCCAGGTAGAGCGGGTCGTGGAAGAGGTTGCGGCGCTTGAGAATCGGGCAGCCGTCCGCGAGCAGCATCGACGCGTTGTCGAAGACGGGGTTGCGCGAGGGGTAGTCCTCTCGCGGGTAGGCCACGACGTGCGTGTAGCCGAGGTTGCCGAAGTACTCCGTGAAGCGCGACTCGTGCCACTGGATCGAGTCGTTGTAGGAACGAATCGGCGGCATCTCGTCCCAGTACTTGCGGAAGTCCGGGGAGCTGAGCAGCGGGTTGCGCACGGCAATCCAGTGGGACTGGATGTGGCGCGGCATGCGGGTGGCCGCCAGGAAGGGGTGGGGGCGCACCTCGTCGTGTTCGGTGATGCCCCAGAAGTCCACCGCTCCGGCGGCGTCCACGCGGTCGAAGAGGTTCTTCCACGGGTTGACGGGCGCGAAGAAGGTGTAGTTGAAGAGGATCAACTCGTCGATCTGGCCGAGGCGGTCCCAGCCGAAGCGGGCGATGCCGTCGCGGTATCCGCCCACATCGAAGCCGGTGTTTTCGCGCTCGAAGACCTCGGTGGCACCCGTGAGGAGGCGCTCCCGAGCGGTGTCGTCCAGAGGAGAGTTGGAGACGACGAGGATCTCGTCGAGGTACTCGCGCAGCGAGGTCAGGCACTCCACGATGTAGTCGTCGACAAGGCCCTGGGGATCAAAGAACAGGAAAATACCGGCGCGCTTCACGGCCTTACTCCCCCGTACCGTCGACGGTGGCCAGGATCTGGCGGATCTTCGTGGCATCTCCCCACACGCCGGGCGAATCGTAGGGACGATCCGGGAATGCCCCGTACTCGAGGGTGATATCCAGGTCGTTCTCGCGGATGTAGGCCTCGACGCGGTCGGCGAGGCTCATGGGCTCACCGCTGCAGATATTGATGATGCCGTCGATCTCGTCCTGGGAGACCGTGGCCGCGATCTGGTATGCCAGCTCCTGGATGGAGATGAAGTCGTAGAGGTTCTTGCCCGTGGTGAAGGGGAAGGTCTTCTTGCCTTCCTGGGCGGCGGCCAGGAGCTTGGAGAAGATCGAGGAGCCGTGCGCGTCGTCGCCGACGATGTAGTAGCCGCGCAGCCACTGCATGGTCGCGCCATGCTTGTCGGTCAGCAGCGTCGTGATCTGTCGCAGCGCGTTCTTGGAGATGCCGTACAGCGAGGCGGGGTTGCACGCGGAGTTTTCGTCGATGGGGCCTTCCCAGTAGCCGACCTCGTGCATGGAACCCATGACGGCCAGGTGGGTGCAGCCGCCCTCGAGGAGGTTCTCGATGAAGCGGTAGTGGGCGGGCAGGTCCTCGATGTGGGCCGGCGAGTTGTGCACGAAGCCGTCACGCCACGCGAGGTGCAGGACCACGTCCGGGCGTCCGAGCTGGTCGTAAATGTCAGCGTCGCCGCTGAAAATCTGGGTGTCGATGCGACGCGCACGCTCGTCGACACCGTCGAGGCGGAAGTCGACGACACTGACGTCGAGGCCGCGCTCCAGCAGGGCATGAACAATGTGGCGGCCAATGTAGCCACCGGCTCCGGTAACGAGGACAGTCTTCACCATGTCAGCCAGTCTATCAAGGCGTAGGCGCTACGCAGCTCCGCCCCGCGTTGTGTGCCGTGACGCACCCACCGGCCCCCGCCTCGTTCCCGGGTCGATGGGCTAGGAACGCGAGGCGGTGCGGTGGTGCAGCGCGCGAGGCAGGGCGAGGAGCCCCTGGAGGACTCCGCGCGCGACCGGCCCCCGCCCACCCGAGCGCACTACCCGCGCAATCGAGCGTGCGATGGCTCGCGCGACGACGCCCCACGGGGCGTGCTGGGCGGCGACGATGATGCGGTTGCGGGCGTTGACCCGCAGGAACATGGGCGAGGACGTGCCCGAGGAGGCGGCGTGCTCGTGGTCGACGACGGCCCCTGCTGTGAAACGCACCTCGTACCCGGCCTCGCGCAGCTTGTAGGACAGGTCCGTGTCCTCGTAGTACATGAACAGGTCGGTGCGCACTCCCCCGACGGCTCGCCACGCGGCGGCGTCGATGGCGCAGGCGCCGCCGCACAGGCCGAAGACCTCGGGGGCGGGCAGCGGGGAGTCTGCGGGGTCCAGCCACGAACGGTCGTAGCCGTTGCCGGCCGGATCGACCTCGTTGCCGGTGGAGTTGATGAGGACCTGGCCGCCGCTCTCACCGTCGGCGACGCGCGTCCAGCGGCTGCCGTCGCGCGCGACGAGGAACTCCGTGTCCGAGGGTGTGGAGGGACGCCAGGTGCCGGTCAGGAGGATGAGCGCGGTCGTGGCCCCCACGGCCTCGCCCAGGGGAGCCAGGAGCGCGTCGAGGAAGCCGTCACGCGCGGTCGCGTCGTTGTTGAGCAGGACGACGGAATCTTCGCTCAGGCCGGCCGCTCCGGCCATAACACCGGCGCCGAAGCCGTCGTTCGTTCCGGCGTTCACGAGGGACACGCGCGCGGGATCGGCGGCACCGCGCAGCTCGCCCAGGCCCTCGCGCAGGACGGTCAGGGAGTCGTCGTCGGATCCGTTGTCGACGATGACGAGGTGGTCCCTCTGCCCCATCTGCGGGGCGACCGAGTGCGCCGCGCGCAGGGTGAGCGGTGCATTCTTCCAGTTGACGAGGATGACTCTCGCGCTGCGCGCCCTCATCGCGCACCCGCCAGGGACGCGTAGACGGCGGCGTGTGCGGCGGCGGAGGCCTCCCACGTGTAGTCGCGGGCGCGCTCGATGCCGGCGGCGGCGAGGCGGTCGTGCTCGCTTCCGGCGGCGGCTTCGAGGGCCTGCGCCAAGGCCGAGGCGTCGGTGGCGGGGACGAGGAGGCCGGCGTCAGTGCCAGTAATCTCCGCCATGCAGGTATCCGCGCTGGTCACGACGGGTGTTCCGTGCGCCATGGCCTCGAGGACGGGCAGGCCAAATCCTTCCCACAGCGAGGGGAAGGTGAAGACGCGTGCGCCTGCGTAGGCTGCGGCCAGGTCGGCGTCGTCGAGGCGCCCCAGGACGTGGACGCGTTCGGGTGGCAGGGGCGCGTCGGTAGGGTCGCTTCCCCATCCGGCGGGTCCGACGAGGACGAGGTCGAGGTCGGTGCCGCGCAGCTGCTCGTAGGCGGCCAGGAGGGTGGCTAGGTTCTTGCGGGGCTCGCGGGTGCCGACCCACAGGACGTAGGGGCGCGCCAGGCCGTGGCGGACTCGGAACTCCTCCACCTGCGCATCAGTGACGGGCGTGTGGCTCAAGCCGTGCGGGATGACGGTAATGCGGGAGGCATCCAGGCCCGCTTCGATGCAGTCATCGGCGGTGGCCTGCGAGGGCACGATGATGGCGTCGGCTCGCTTCCTCGTGATCTCGAGGGCGCGGTGGAAGTAGGCGGAGCCGTGGGCCGTGAAGTGGTCGGGATCGCGCAGGAAGGCGACGTCGTGGACAGTGACGGCCAGGGGACGGGAGGTCGGCGGGATCGCCCACGTGGTCGCGTGAATGACGTCGGGTCCCGACGAGGCCGTGGTCAGCAGGCGGTCAACGCTGGGAGTGCCGAGCCGGTCCCAGGCGGCGTAGAGGGCGCGCCGGGGCAGGGCGCAGGACAGGACGGGGATCGTCAGGCCCACGTCGGCGGGGCTGGGCTCGCTGGCGCTGTGTCTGGCGTTGATGCCGACGGCGCGCACGCCCAACGGGGCCAGGCGGGAGGCGACCTCGATGATGTACCGGCCGGACCCTCCGGGGACCGGCTGCCACATTTGCTCGACGACCATTCCAACATTGACGCTCATGCGTCCAGGGTAGTTCACGGGCGCGCGGGGGCGGGAACAAAAGTATCCGCACGCGCAAAATGGCATACGATAAGGGGAATAGTTGTTGCTCCCGACCCAATGGGGATGATCGTGGCCCACTTCGTTTCTCACTCGCATCCGATCCGCGTCCTGATGGACGGCACCGCAATCCCCGCAGACCTGGGCGGCGTCGGCCGCTACGTGGACGACCTGGTGCCGGAGCTGGTGGAGCAGGGCGTGGACCTGACGATGGCGGTCCAGGAGCGCGACGCCGAGCATTTCGCGCTCCGTCTGCCTTCGGCGCGCATCATCCCGATTTCGCGGCGCTTCGAGTCCCGTCCCGCGCGCATGGCGTGGGAGCAGACGGGCTTGCCCAAGCTGATCCGCAAGGTCCGCCCCGACGTCCTACATTCCCCGCACTACACGTCCCCGCAGTTCCCGGGTGTCCCCGTGGTCATTACACTGCACGACGCGACGTTCTTCTCCCACCCGCAGGCGCACTCGCGCCTCAAGCAACGTTTTTTCTCCACTGCGATCCGCCGCGCGATTCGCCGCGCGGACGCCCTCGTGGTTCCTTCCTTGGCCACGCGCGACGAGACCATCAAGTACGCGGGCGGGGATCCCTCGCAGTTCTACGTGGCCTATCACGGCGTGGATCGGACGATCTTCCACCCGGTTTCCGACGCCGAGCGCGAGCGTGTCAAGGTGTCTTTGGGCCTGGAGGGGCGCGACTACATCGGCTTCCTGGGCACGCTGGAGCCCCGTAAGAACGTGCCGAACCTGGTGCGCGGCTGGGTCAAGGCCGTCTCCGACCGCTCGAATCCGCCGGCTCTGGTCCTGGCCGGCGGCAAGGGGTGGGACGAGGACATCGACCCGGCCCTGGCCGCGGTGCCCGAGCACCTGACGGTCCTGCGCCCCGGCTACCTGCCCCTCGAGGACCTGCCCGGTTTCCTGTCGGGCTGCGTCATTTTGGCCTACCCCTCGATCGCCGAGGGCTTCGGCCTGCCTGTCTTGGAGGCGATGAGCTGCGGCGCTGCGACGCTGACGACTCGTCTGACTTCTCTGCCGGAGGTCGGCGGCGACGCCGTCGCCTACTGCGACATCGACCCCGATTCGATCGCCTGTGCCCTGGTGGAGCTGCTGGATGACCCCCCTCGCCGCGAGGCGTTGGGAGCCGCGGCGATTCCGCGCGCCGACGAGTTCACGTGGGCCCGCGCCGCGTCCGTCCACATCGACGCATTCCGCGCTGCTGCGCGTTCCTGAAAAGAAGGAGGAAGTACAGATGGTTCCTGAAAAGAAGGAGGAAGTACAGATGAACGCTGTGCGCGTGGAGCGTGCCAACGAGGCGGAACCCGAGAAGGTGGAGTCGGCCTCGTCGCGTCCAAAGGCTCCTCGGCGTGGCCGGGGCGAACACGGCCGCTCCCCTTCCCTTCTTGCTGTTCTCATCCTCATCGTCGCGGTGATCACATCCGCGCTCGCGTGGGTTGTCGCCTCCCCCGTGGGCGCCTCACCCGACGAGGATTACCATCTTGGCGCAATGTGGTGTCCACCTCCCGTGGACGAAACAGGTTGCCAGATCGGCACAAAGAACGGACAAAAGGCCGTTATCGTGCCCCAGACTCTGGCGAAAGAAAACGTCACCTGCTACGCCTTTGAGCACGATAATTCGGCGCGCTGCACCTTCGCGTACTCGGACGATCTGACGGCTACGACCCTGCGGTGGGATGACGGCAACTACCCGTGGGGCTACTACCAGTTTGCGCACCTGTTCGTCCAGCATTCGACGAATCGGGCGGTGTTGGCATTGCGGGTTTTCAATACACTCTTGGCGATCGGACTGCTCGGCGCGATTATTGCCTTGGCCGACTCGGAGCTACGAAGCGCGATCAGCGTCGCGCTAACCATCGCGTGGCTACCAATGGGCTTCTATTTCATCGCAAGCATGAACCCCTCCTCGTGGGCGATCAGCGGCACTTTTGCCTTCGCTTCCGCCATGTTGGCAGCCACACGGTCAGCAGGGCCGCGCCGGGCTGGTCTGATTGCCTGCGCCCTGGCTGGCGCGGTTTTGGCGTGCACGTCGCGCGGCGACAGCGCCTTCTTCCTTTTCGTCGTCACGGTCGCTCTGGCCTTTGCCGTTCCGCTACGGCGCCGCATCATTCCCGAGGCCGTGGTGGCCTCAATTGCCTCTGTAGTCGGCGTTGTGATCATGCTTCGCACGAATGTGTCGTCGAAACTGGTGCCGGTTGAGGCGAGTGCCGCCACTGTCGGGCGCCGCGCGATTCTCCTGAAGAATCTGGCGGGGATTCCGGACTATTTGAGGGGTTTTGTCGGCTACCGCCTGGGGCCGGGGTGGAATGACGTGACTTACCAGGGCGGGGTGAGGCGAACAGCACTGGCGATTGTTATTGTGCTCATCTGTTGGGCCCTGGCGCATCTGTCATGGCGTCGGGCACTGTCAGCGTTGGTCGTCCTCGGTGCAATCGTCGGTGTTCCTGTCACGATCGGCGTGCAGGGCCGTTTCAACAATGTGGAGATCTATCAGCCCCGCTATATGTTGCCGCTCTTCGCTGTGTTTTTGTTGATGCTTCTGGCACCCAGCCCCGCTCGCTCCGATCATCACCGTCGGGGCATTGGTGCCATGCCATTGCGTCCCCCTTCCGGGATTTTCGGACGCCTGTGCGTGGGCGTTGTCGCAACGCTTTGGGCCCTGACGTACGCCCGCGCTCTCTACCTCATCATTGAGCGCTACGCGTTCGGCTGGAACCCGCAGAGGTACCCGATTGATCTGTCCACACGCAACTTGAGCACGGGATACGAGTGGTGGTGGCCGGGGGCCCCAATCGGCCCGATGGCGGTGTGGATCATCGCCTCACTTTGCGCTTGCGTCGCCGTCGCACTGATGCTCTATCTGTGGAATCAATCTGCGATCCGGGAGCGTATCGAGGAACAATAAAACTCACAGCCAAAACGTTCGCAAAGTTCTCATTCGATGCTATGATCGAACACGCAGTAGAATTTAATGCTTGCGAACGAAAGGTGATTGCATGCCTTCGACAAACGTCGGCACGCTCAGCGAGCCCCAATTCAACATTCTGACCGCCCTGGCCGCGGCCAATTCCCCCCTCACGCAGCGAGCGCTGTCGGAGGCCACCGGCATGAGCCTGGGGCGCGTCAACACCGCCACCCGCGAGTGCGAGGCCGCCGGCTACATCAACGAGCGCGCGATCAACGACGCGGGCCGCGAGGCCCTGGAGCCCTACCGCGTCACGGGTGCCGTCATCATGGCCGCGGGCCTGTCCTCGCGCTTCGCGCCCATCAGCTACGAGCGCCCCAAGGGAACGCTCAAGGTGCGCGGCGAGATCCTCGTCGAGCGTCAGATCCGTCAGCTCCACGAAGCCGGCATCACGAACATCACGCTGGTCGTGGGCTACAAGAAGGAATACTTCTTCTACCTGGCCGACAAGTACAGCGTCGACATTGTCGTCAACCGCGAATACGCCACGCGCAACAACAACGGGTCCCTGTGGCTCGTGAAGGACCGCCTGGACAACACCTACGTGTGTTCTTCGGACGACTACTTCACCACCAACCCCTTCGAGCCCTACGTGTACAAGTCCTACTACTCGGCGAACTACGTCGAGGGCCCCACCGACGAGTGGTGCATCAAGACGGGGCCGGGAGATCGCATCACGGGCGCGACCGTGGGCGGCAAGGATGCGTGGGTCATGCTCGGTCACGTCTACTTCGACCGCGTCTTTTCCGCGAAGTTCCGCGAGATCCTCGAGCAGGTCTATCACCTGCCCGAGACGGTGTCGAAGCTGTGGGAGTCCATCTACCTGGATCACATCAAGTCCTTCGACATGGTGATCCGGCGCTACCCTGACGGCGTTATCCACGAGTTCGATTCGGTCGATGAGCTGCGCGACTTCGACCCCATCTTCATGGAGAACGTCGACTCCGAGGTGTTCGACCACATCGTCGAGACTCTGGGCTGCGCGAAGTCGGAGATCCGCGACTTCTACCCCCTCAAGCAGGGCATCACAAACCTGTCATGTCACTTCACGGTGGGCGACGACGAATACGTGTATCGCCACCCGGGCATCGGCACGGAGAAGATCGTGGACCGCAGCGCGGAGTTCGCCGGCCTGCGCCTGGCCGCCGAGCTCGGCATCGACGACACCTTCCTCACGGGCGACCCCGCGGCCGGCTGGAAGATCTCGCGCTTCGTGCGCGACGTTCGCAACCTGGACGTCACCCGCCCCGAGGAGCTCAAGGCGGCCATGGAGATGGACCGCGCTCTGCACACCTCCGGTCGCGTGCTGGACCGCTTCTTCGACTTCGTCACCGAAGGCTTGCGCTACGAGGGCCTCCTCAAGGCCTTCGGCCCGATCGACGTGCCCGGATACTTCGAACTGCGCGACAAGGTCCTGCGTCTGAAGGCCTTCGCGGACGCGGACGGCTTCGACAAAGTCCCCTCGCACAACGACTTCTTCCCGCCGAACTTCCTGGTGGACAAGGACGGCAACATCAGCCTCATCGACTGGGAGTACGCGGGCATGTCGGACGTGGCCGCCGACTTCGGAACGATGACCGTGTGCACGGCGGAAATGACCCGCGAGCGCGCGGCCGCCGCCCTCGAGTACTACCTGGGCCACGCCCCCTCCGAGCGCGAGGCGCGCCACTTCTTCGCCTACGAGGTGTTCGCCGGCTGGTGCTGGTACCTGTGGGCGCTGGTCAAGGAGGCCGAAGGCGACGACGTCGGCGAATGGCTCTACATCTACTACTCGCACGCGACACGCACGCTCGATTCCCTGCTCGCGGCCTACGAGGCAGCCTCGAGCACTCAGATCTCTACGGAAGGTGAACTGGCATGAAAACTCAGCACGGAGGCAAGCGCTACGGCTTCTTCTCGGGTGCCCTGTGGGGCCTAGACACGGTCGTACTGGCGATCGCGCTAGCCATGATTCCGTTTGACGGCTTCGACCAGTCGGCGCTCGCCGGCGCGGTCCTGCACGACGTCGCGTGCGCCGTAATCCTGGTGGTCTACATGGCGATTCGAGGCCGCCTGAAGGACACCGTGGCGGCGCTGCGCACGCGCCCGGGCAAGTCGGTGATCGCGGCAGCTCTCCTGGGTGGCCCGATCGGTATGAGCGGCTACCTCATCGCCATCGACAACATCGGCCCCGGCCTGACCGCGATCATCTCAACGTTCTACCCGGCGCTCGGCACCCTGCTGGCGTTCGTTCTCTTGAAGGAGCGCATGGCTCCGCGTCAGATCATTGCCCTCCTGGTCGCGCTCGGCGCGATCGTGGCGACGGGCTGGTCGGCGACGGCGGAGCCCATCGAGGGCGGCAACGCGATCCTAGGCGTCGCCGGCGCCCTGGCCTGCGTGATCGGCTGGGGTTCCGAGGCCGTCATCCTCACGTGGGGTATGCGCGACGAGGCCGTGGATAACGAGGTGGCCCTCCAGATCCGCGAAACGACCTCGGCGGTGGTCTACCTGTTCGTCGTGGCACCGATCGCGGGAGTCTTCGGCTTCACGCTGCATTCGCTGGCCCACCTGTCGGCGGGCATGGTGGCTCTCGCCGGTCTGGCAGGCACGGCCTCGTACCTGTTCTACTACAAGGCCCTGTCGGCCATCGGCGCATCGCGAGGCATGGCCCTGAATATCTCCTACTCGGCGTGGGCGATTATCTTCGCCCTGGTGTTGCAGGGCACGGTACCCACGGCCACGCAGGTCGTCTGCTGCGTCGTCATCCTGGTGGGCACCGTCCTGGCGGCGACTCCCTCGTGGGGTGATCTACTTCCCAGGCGCGCGGGTCGCGTCAGCGACAACAAGGCGTGAGACAATGGCTGGTGGGCGCGCATGCGCCCACCAGCTTTCCGCACCCGGAGGACTTATGACGACGCCCCCCAGCGACCTGCGCAAGGTCCATATGCTGCTGACCTACATCCTGTCGGAGTTCGACCGGGTGTGCGAGGAGATCGGCGTGACCTACGCGCTCTACGGCGGCAGCGCGATCGGTGCCGTGCGTCACGGTGGTTTTATTCCGTGGGACGACGACATCGACGTCTGCATGGTCCGCGAGGACTACGAGCTTTTCCTGCGCGAGGCACCAGCCCTCCTGTCGGAGGGTTTCCGGATCGACAACCAGGCCAGCACGCCGCGCTATCACCTGTTGTTCTCCAAGCTTGGCCTGGAGGGGACCGTGTTTCGTTCCCAGGGCGAAGTCAACCCCGATTACACGCCGCCAATCTTCTTGGACATTTTCCCATTGGACACTGTGCCCGAGGATGAGAAGCGTTTCCGTTCGATGTGCCGCCGCACCTGGTGGTGGGGACGCCTCCTCTTCCTGTCGGGTATTCCGACCCCGAGCTTGCCCGGCATGGTGGCGTGGAAGCGCTCGCTCGTGCACGCGGTGACGCGCACGGTGAATCTGGCGCTGCGTGCCACGCAGATATCCCCGCGCGGCCTGTACGCCCGGTGGGAGAAGGCCGCGCGGGCGGCGGAGGGCGAGCAGACGGGTACCTACGCCGATTTCACGATGCGTGACCCGTGGAATTGGATCGTGCACCGCGACGAGTTTGTGCCGACGCGCCGCGTTCCTTTCGAGACGATCGAGGCGTCGATCCCTCACGACGTGGAGGCACTGTTGACGCGTGGATACGGCGACTACATGCAGCTGCCTCCCCCGGAGAAGCGCTACAACCACGAGGCAGCGGTCATCGACTTTGGCCCCTACGCCGAGTCCCTCTAGGCTCAGCCCCCTGACGATCGGAGACACATGAGCGCCGCAGACCCCGCAACCCTGGCAGCCATTCAGCGCGCCACCAAGCGGTGCCTCGCCGAGACCGATCGCGTGTGCGCCCTCCTCGGGGACGAGTTCTTTATCGCCTCCCCCGCCACTCACCCCAACTACCCGATCAGCTTCGGGGTGCTGGGCTTGAAAGGCTCGGAGTTCGTCTCGAAGGTCGCGAAGGACCGCTCCTTCCGCATGCCGATCGGCGTGGACCTGTTCGTCCTGGATGAGATCGCGGATGACCCCGGCCGCTTCCGCGCCCACTGGGGCATGCGGGCGCTGCGCGTCAACGAGGCATCGCTGTACAGACGCTGGCTGCGCGCCGCCCTCATGGGCCGCGAGAACCCGCAGAAGGAGGCCGACGGCTCGATCCTGTTCGGCGATTTTTCGACGCGCGATCCGCTTCGCTGGAGCGCTACCGAGGCCGAGCTCTTCCCGGCTCGCTCCGTCCCCTTCGAGGACATCACGGTGCGCATCCCGGCCGCTTACGACGTCGTGCTCACGCGCGGCTACGGGGATTACATGCGCATTCCGGATCCCGAAGATCGGGTGACCCACGAGCCCTTCCACATCGTTTTCGGGCCGAATGATCCGGGGCCCGAGGCCACCGAGGAGGCCGGCGCGTGAGCGAGAAGGACACCACGGCCTCGTTCCTTCCTGACGTGCAGGCCGCCGACGACGCGCAGGTCGAGGCCACCGAGGAGGCCCTCGAGTCGCGCGGCCAGCTGGGGCGCGACTACCTGTGGAACACGGCCGCCTCCCTCATGTCGAGCCTCGCCGTGGTCATCATGGGCGTGGCGATCATGCGTTCGGGCGCGACGGATTCCTTTGCGCGCGCCCAGTACGGCCTGTTCACCCTGGCGTTGGCAATCGGCCAGCAGTACCAGACGGTGGGCCTGTACGAGGTGCGCACCTTCCACATGACGGACGTGCGGCGACGCTTCGATTTTGGAACCTACCTGTCCACGAGGCTGTTGACTTGCCTCGTGATGGTGAGCCTGATCCTGCTCCACTCGTGGAACTCCTCGACGAAGGACCCCTATCCCGCGTTCACGGTCATCGCGGCGATGGCTCTCCTGCGCGTTTTCGACGCCTTCGAGGACGTGTACTACTCGGAGTTTCAGCGCTCCGGGCGCCTCGACATCGCGGGCAAGGCCTGCTTCGCCCGCATTTTCACGACGACGTTCCTGTGGTCGGGCCTGTACTGGGTCACGCAGGATCTGCTCCTCGCCACGCTCGTCACCTTCGCGGTCACCTGCGTGGTGCTCGTGGTGGCCTACGGCCTGCCCGCGCGCGGCCTGTTCTCACTGCTACCCTCGTTCAATCGACGAGGCATCGGCGGGATCCTGTGGGAATGCCTGCCCCTGTTCATCGCCGCGTTCCTCAACCAGTACCTGGCCAACGCTCCGCGCTTCGCGATCCACGCGAGCCTCGGCGACGAGGAGCTGGGCGTCTTCGCGATCATCTACATGCCCGCGGTCGCGATCAACATGCTGTCGCTGTTCGTCTTCCGCCCCCTGCTCACCCGCATGGCGCTGCGCTGGACCGAGGGCAAACGCGGGGAGTTTTTCGCGATCGTTCGCCGCGGCCTCCTGACGACCGCGCTCGCCTTCGTCCTCGTCGCGCTCGTCACCTACGTGATCGGCGCGCCTCTCCTCACCCTCGTGTTCGGCACGGACGTGTCCGACTATGTGCCTGAGCTGATGGTGCTCGTCCTCGGTGGCGCCCTCAACGCCGCCGGCGTCATCCTCTACTACGCGCTGGCGACCATGCGCCGCCTACGCGCGGTCCTCGTCGCGTTCCTGATCGCGGGAGGGACCGCCTACGTCGCGGCCGCGCCGCTCGTGCGCTCCTTCGCCATGATGGGCGCATCCCTGGCCTACGCGGCCACCATGGGCTTGCTCGCAATCCTCTTCATCACATTCATACTCATCCCCGTGCGCAACGCGCCCACCGAAACGGAGTCCGTCAATGGCTGACCGCTCTCATCCCCCTGTCAAGGTTGCCATCTTCATGGAGTTCTTCCTGCCCTACCTGGGCGGCATCGAACGCTACCAGGACCGCCTGAGCGAGCAGCTGAGGCTTCTCGGCTACGACGTCTTCATCGTCACGTCCCTGCACGACGAGTCGCTGCCTCGTTTCGAGGACAAGGACGGCCTGCGCATCTACCGCCTGCCCACCAAGGGCATCTTCAAGCAGCGCTACCCCTTCTTCAAGCGCGACGCCCGCTTCAAGGAAACGATGGCTGCAGTCGAGGCCGAGAACGCCGACTTCTACATCGTCAACACGCGTTTCCACCTCACCAGCCTGCTCGGCGCGCGCCTCGCGCATCGCCTGGGCCGCCCCGTCGCACTCATCGAGCACGGCACCGCGCACATGAGCGTGGGTAACCCGGTGCTGGACTTCTTCGGCGGCATCTACGAGCACGGCCTCACGCACTTCGTCAAGAAGCACGTGACCTCCTACTACGGGGTGTCGCGCAACTGCAACAAGTGGCTGCGCCACTTCGGGATCGAGGCCTCGGGCGTGTGGTACAACGCGGTGACGCCGGAGGATACGGCCGTGGCGGACGACCGCTACGAGCGTGAATGGCCGCAAGGCCGCAAGGATTCCGAGATCGTCATCTCCTACGCGGGCCGTCTCATCGCTGAAAAGGGCATCGTCGCGCTGCTCGATGCCTTCGCACGTCTGCGCACCGAACTGCCGGACGTACCGTTGCGCCTTGCCGTCGCCGGATCTGGTCCCATCGAGGACGAGCTGCACGAACGCTACGGGTCGGATCCGGCTGTGTCGTTCTTGGGGAAGCTCGACTTCCCCGCCGTCATGAGCCTGTACCGCCGCTCCGACGTGTTCGTCTACCCGTCCATGTACCCCGAGGGCCTGCCCACCTCGATCCTCGAGGCGGCCCTGGGCGACTGCGCGATCGTGGCGACGCCTCGCGGCGGCACCGAGGAGGTCATCACCTCCCCCGCACTCGGGTGGATCGTGGACGGCCGCACGTCCGCCGAGCTCACGGATGCGCTCGTTCCCGCCCTGCGCGAGGCTGTCACCGACCCGGTGCGTCGCGCGTCTTGCGCGGCGGCTGTGGGCGCACGCGTGCGCGAGCACTTCACGTGGCAGTCCGTGGCCCGCGAGGTCGCCTCCGTCATCGACGAGGCCGTGGCGCGCTAAGCGTTGATAATCGTTGCCCGTGGCTGGTCTGTGTGCCGGTGGGCGGCGGCCCGCCCGCCAGGCCTCCGTGCGGCACCCCGCCGCCAGACCTCCGTGCGGCGCGAGGCCTACCCGCCCGCTCGCCGTCCGCGCCACGAGCTTCGCTCGGCGCGTCGTCTCGAAGCCCGGCCAGGCCCCGCAGGCCTCGCGCCGCCCTCCAATCGGGCGTCTACTACCACCTGGTCCCACCGCCGCCCACCGGCACCGCAGCCACACCACCGATGCCACAGCCACACCAGCCTCGGCGGCAAATCCCCATCGAATACGAACTACACCAAGCGGCCTGGACAACAGCCGCACAAACAAACCGTCAACAACTTGTGCACAGCCCCAGAACTTAACCGAGGCGCGACAACGTGGCGACGTTGAAACCAACAACACCACTGCTCGCCCCCAACAAAGGACCGGTGAAACCGGCGTCACCTCTGCAACCGGAAGATGCACCAAAAACACCCATTTCTCACCCGCAGAGGCGATGGCGGTTTCAACCCCACACAGACACACACGAGCAAAGGTGACAGGGGTTTCAGACAACCGGACCGCCTCGCTGACAGGGACCGGCAGCGCCACCCACTCTCACTAAACCTGGCCATGCCTGGGTAGTGCCTTGTCTTCACGGCTGCCAGACGACGCACCGCGTGCCCCTGAGACAACGACGCCCGTGACGAGAATATGCGGATAGGTTATCGCTACGCGGATAGGCAAATAACCTATCCGGATGCGGGCAACCTATCCGTAACGTCGCAACCTATCCACATGCATCAGGATATTCACTCCGTTGCCACCCACAGGCACCGCAGCCACCTCCAGCCCAGCAGGCCTCGCGCCACCCTCCAGTCGGGCGGCCACTACCACCTGGCCCTGCCGCCGCCTTCGTGGGCGTGTACGGCATCCTCAACATGATGACGCGCTGACCATCGCGTCAGCTCGATCCCGCGCGGATCACCACAAACAAGAAGTCAGGTCTCACAGAGACATGTCGACAACAGCGCGGCACTGGACGGTGCGATGGCGCAGGGCCTCGTATCCGGCGGCCGCCTCGTCGAGCGAGAAGCGGCACGTGACCAGGTCGCCGTCGTTGATGACGCCGCGAGCGGCCAGGTCGACAACCGCGAGCAGATCCTGGCGAGTACGAGCGCCGTAGGAGCCAAGGATCGACTGCGAGCGACGCACGGTACGGTTAATCTCAACCTCGGCAGTCTGACGGCCGGCACCCAGGCCGATCGGCACCATGCGGCTGCCATCGGCGAGAACGTCAAGCGCGGTGTTCCACGTGAAGGGAATGCCCAGGGCCTCGACGGAGACATCGACGCCGCGGCCGTTCGTCAGCTTGAGGACATCTTCGCGCGCATCCTGGGTCATGGAGTTGATCGTCGCGGTCGCACCGAAGGCCTTGACGGCCTCCAGCTTATCGTCGGCAACGTCGATGGCGATGACCTGCGAGGTGCCAAATTCGCGAGCCATCTGGACGATGTTGAAGCCCACGCCACCCACGGCGACCTGGGAGGCACCGGCCTCGAGAACGAGGACGCGCAGGCCCGAGAAGGCCCATCCGGCACGCTGGGGGTCAATATCGACGGTGAAATTGCCGTGGCCGGAGGAGCCGGCGGGAACGTACATGTCGGGAAGATTCATCGTAGTCTCCTGAAAGTTGGGCATCGGTGCCGCTGGTTGAAAAGGGGGACGAGGCTGGGGCGAGCCGGGTGGATTACGGGAGGACCCCCGTCTCGACGAAGGTGTGCAGCTGCTCGTGGGTGGGCATCGCCGTCGAGCATTCGATGTGCGAGCACACGTAGGCTCCCGCGGCCGAGGCGTAACGGATCGTGCGCTCGAGGCCCCTCCCTTCGACGAGGCCGTGGATGAGCGTGCCTCCGAAGGCGTCCCCCGCGCCGGTGATGACGCCGGAGCGATGCCCGAGGCGTGCGGCGGCGACGGCGACGTTCGTCGGGCTACCGCCGAGGAACTTTCCGAAGGTCTCGACGTCTTCGAGGTGGGCGCCAACTTGGAGAGGAAAAATGTCAATACCGGAACGACCCATTGTCAGAATGTCGACATAGCGGCGCTCGAGAGACATGGTGCCTCCTTCCTCTCCATTGGGGTGGCCCGTAAACCTTTCGCTCCAAGGACGCACTATCAGCAGACAATCGTCAAACTTTGTCCATACAATATGTAACAGTGCGTCAATCTTCCACCTGACATCAACGCTGATACCATGTAACCGTATTTAATTAACACAGCCGTCGCGCCACACACGAAGGTTTGACATGTCCAAAGCATCGCCCACCTCGAAGAACACTCCCTACGTTCCAGACATCACGCTGGATCGCTCCTCCCCCGTGCCGCTGTATTTCCAAATTTCAGAGCCCATCGCACAGCTCATCAACTCCGGCGCGCTGCCCGCGGACACACGCCTGGAGGACGAACTGTCGATGGCTGCGCGACTGCACGTCTCGCGCCCCACGGCGCGACAGGCCCTCCAGCGCCTGGTCGACCGCGGCCTCCTGACGCGCCGCCGCGGCGTCGGCACGATCGTCTCCCCGCGCCACGTCCACCGCCCCATGGAGCTCACCTCCCTCATGCGCGACCTCGTCGACGCCGGACACAAGGTCCACACGACGATTCAGCGTTACGAGGCACGCCCGGCCAACGCTCAGGAAGCCGACATCCTCAAGATCGCCGAGGGAACCCTCATCGTCCACATCGAGCGCACGCGCTTTGCCAACGACGAGCCGATCGCCGTGCTCACCAACTTCATCCCGACGGACATCGCGCCGACCATGCAGGAGCTCGAGTCCGCCTCCCTCTACGACTTCATGCGCGAGCGCGGGGTCACCCTAGCCTCGGCCCGCCAAGTGATCGGTGCCCGCAGCGCGACGACGAAGGAAGCCAAGCTCCTGTCCGAGCACCGCGGTGCCGCCCTCCTGACGACTCAGCGCACAACGTACGACCCCTCGGGACGCATCGTGGAGTACGGCGACCACATCTACCGAGCATCGCGATACTCCTTCGAGGCCAGCCTTTTCGCACAGTGACAAGGTATTGACACTTTGTCCTAACAAACTGTTGGCAGGCAAAAGCACTCGCCGTAGACTTGTTCCCGACAGAGAAAGTTGAAAGCAATCACAAAGGAGTGTTTCCCGCCATGTCCGTCGAGTACACCCCCGACCCCCTTCTGGACGCCGCGCGTCACACCCCCACCGCCCTGCGGAACGATTCCTCGGATCCGAGTGAGCTGGCGCAGTCCATCTCCTTCGGCGGCGTTGGCGCTACCTGCAACCCGACCATCGCCTACACCTGCATCAACCAGCGTCGCGACGTGTGGCTGCCCCGCATTGCGGAGCTCGCCAAGGAGATGCCCAACGCCACTGAGTCCAAGATCGGCTGGCAGGTCGTGCGTGAACTGTCCCTCGAGGCCGCCAAGCTCCTCGCCGACCAGGCCGAGGAGTTCCACAACCTCGCCAAGAACATCATCGTGAAGATCCCCGCCACCTCGGTGGGCGTCGAGGCCATCGAAGATGCCACCTACCGCGGCGTCTCCGTCAACGTGACGGTCTCCTTCTCCGTCGCACAGGCTGTCACCACGGGCGAGGCCATCGAGCACGGCCTCAAGCGCCGCGAGGCCGAGGGCAAGGACACCTCCCAGATGGGCCCGGTCGTCACCCTCATGGCGGGCCGCATCGACTCGGTCAGCGCCATCACCGATACGTTCATCAGGGAACGCCCGATTCCCACGAAGATGGGTGTGGGCCGCTCCGGCTTTGAGATCGGCGACGAGGTCGGACCGGTCGACAACGAAGACTATGTCGCAGCGTGGTGCGCTTCGACAACGGTGCCGTCGGCACCCTGGAGTCGTCTCGCGTCAGCGTCGGCCCTCGCGGCGAATACGTTGTCGAGGTGTACGGCACACAGGGCAGCGTGCGGTGGAATTTCGAGCGATTCAACGAGCTGGAGGTCTGCATCGGAGACGGTGGACCCACCCACGGCTACACGCGCGCCATGGCAAACCCGGCGCGGGGTCAGTGGGCTCACTTCCAGCCCGCGATCGGCACCTCGATGGGCTTTGACGACATGAAGGTGATTGAGGCCCAGCAGGTCCTCTCCTCGATCGCCACCTCCACTCAGCTCGCCCCCTCAGCCGCGGACGCATGGTGCGCCGCGGAAGTCGACGAGGCAGTGGTGGCCTCCGCAGCGGACGGTGCCTGGCACACTGTTCCCCGTGTCTCGGCTCCCACCACCTTCGATTGGTAGTTATTCTGTTCTAACAACGTACTTAAGGAAATCCATGTCCAGCAAGAACCTGTTGCTCGCGACGGTGACGCCTGCTCAGCTGCATGACGCGGTTGAGAAGACGCCCGCCTCCGGGCCCCGCCGTGGCGTTTTTACCATCGCCGCCGTCGCCACCCTCGGCTCCCTGCTCTTCGGTTACGACACGGGTGTTATCTCCGGCGCACTGCCCTACATGTACATGCCGTTTGGCGCTCACGGTCTCGGCCTGACCGCGCTGGAAGAGGGCGGCATCTCCGGCATCCTCCTCCTCGGCGCAGCATTCGGTGCCCTGTTCGGCGGCATCATGTCCGACCGCTGGGGCCGTCGCCACAACATCACGCTCCTGGCGATCCTGTTCTTCTTCGGTGCCGTCGGCAACGCGCTCTCCCCCAACGTATGGGTGATGTACGTCTTCCGCGCGATCCTCGGCTTCGCCGTTGGCGGTGCCTCCGCCACGGTTCCGGTCTACCTCGCTGAGACCGCCCCCAGGCGCATCCGTGGCGCCATCGTCGCCGTCGACCAGCTCATGATCGTCACCGGTCAGCTGCTGGCCTTCTCGATCAACGCGCTCATTGCCACGCTGCGTGGAGGCCCCGAGCTGACCGTCACCGCTGACCCCTCCGGTCTGCTCCCCGCCGAGTACATCGGCCAGACGATCAACTTCGACACCCTGGCCCTCATGCAGGCCTCCCGCGGCGGTACCCTGGGCATCGCCGAATACCACGAGTTCCTCGCGCAGCTGACCGTCACCGCGGGTAACGGTGACACGTGGCGCTACATGATCGTCCTGTGCTCCGTCCCCGCCATCGCGCTGTGGATCGGCATCCGCCTGATGCCCGAGTCCTCGCGCTGGTATGTGGCCAAGGACCGTCTCTACGAGGCGATCGGTGCCCTCAAGCGCGTGCGTAACGAGGCCGTCGACGGCCCCATCGTGGACGAGCTCCAGGACATCGTGACTGTCCACCAGGCCGAGACCTCGAGTGAGCACAAGGGCTTCAGTCACGTGTGGCGCACCCCGTGGTTGCGCAAGCTCATGATCGTCGGCATCTTCCTGGGTGCGACCAACCAGCTGACGGGTGTCAACACGGTCATGTATTACGCTCCCAAGGTTCTGCAGTACGCGGGCATGGACACCTCCTCCGCGATTGTCGCCCAGGTTGCTAACGGAGTCATGTCCGTAATTGGTTCCACCCTCGGCATCTGGCTGATTCTGAAGTTCCGTCGCCGCCAAATCCTCATCGCCGACGTCATCGGCGTGGGTATCTGCCTCCTCGCGATTGCCGCGGTCTTCCAGTTCATGATCGCCCCGTACATGAACGCTCAGCAGACGCCCCCGGCGTGGGCCGCCTACGTCATCCTCGGCCTCATGGCCGTGTTCATGCTGATCGTCCAGTCCTCGAACGGCACGATCGTGTGGACCATGATGGGTGAGATCTTCCCGAACAACGTCCGTGGCGTCATGAACGGCACCGCCATCTTCTGCCTGTGGATCGTTAACGCCATCGTCGGCTGGACCTTCCCGGTCATGATCGAGGGCCTGGGCGGTGGCCTCACCTACACCATCTACGGCGTCGTCAACCTCGTGGTCGCCGTCATCCTCTTCCGCGTGATGCCTGAGACCTCGGGCAAGTCGCTGGAGGAAATCGAGAAGGAGATGGAGAAGCGCTTCTCCTGATCGACGCAACACCGCGACTCATAGGAGAGCTGCAATGACGCACGTCTACGATCCTGCAACCGCGATCAATGACCCCAACGGCATCACGTGGGGCATGCACCCCATCGCTTGGCGCAACGACGACATTCCCGAGGTCGGCGAATGGAACACCATCGATTTCACCGAGCCCTACGCCTTCCTCGTTGAGCACGGCTACAAGGACTGGATCCTCGTTGAAAAAGATTTGAACAAATCTAATGTGATGAATATACCTTCAGTTCGATTATCCTCTTGCGTGTAGCGTTCTGTTTACGTTTCGTATGCAAACTGTATAGAGAAGAAGCTGGCATCACTCCAGGACTTCGCGCAGCGCGTCATCGAGGGATGAAGCGCCCGACCCGAGCATCGCCTCCAAGCTCTCGAGCGTGTGGTGCGAGGGACCCGCCAGGAAGGCGACCATCGCGCCCACCTCCGACGCATCCACGCCCGTGCGGGCCGCCCACGCGCGCTGATACAGGCGCAGCTGAGTCACGAAGTAGGCGACCTTGTCCGGCTTGGTCGTCGCGCTCACCGGGTGCCCGCTCTTCCAGTCGACGACCAAGAAGCGAGGCCCGTTGCCGCGCACTCGCTCAAACACGGCGTCGATACGACCCTGAACGGATACGCCGCCCACCTCGACCGAGAAGGCTTCCTCGATCGCGACGGCCCGGTAATCCGCCAGCTCGCCCGCAACAAAGGCGCGGAAGTTGACGCGCAGCCGCTCCAGGCGCTCGCGCTCACCGTCCGTCAGCAGGGCCTCGTCAGCTCCGTCGTCGCCGCCTGACAACGCGGCATCCTCCCCCGTGCTCACGCCGGGGCTTGCGGCGATCTCCGAGGCCGGATCCGCGCTCGCGAGGTGCAGCTCGCGCTCAACCCACGCGTGAAACACCGTGCCCAGCGCGGAGAACGAGCTGGGACGAGCCGGCATCGGCCGACGCATGTCACGCGCGAACTCGTCCGCGTCCTGCAGGAGGGCCGACACGGACGTCGCGGGTACGCGCTCGGCCCACAGGTCCACGACCGGCGTCTCCAGTCCGAGGTGATACTCCTCGATGAGTGCGACCGTATCGCGCACCGCGGGGTCATCTCCCAGCTGCGCCAAGGCCTCGTACACGTCCTGATCCTGCGCCAGGTCGCGAATCTGCGCCTCAACGGCTCGCGCAGCCGCAGCGGCCCTCTGGCGCGAGGGACCCGCCTCCTGCGGGAACGACACCGATCCCACACCGGCCTCGCTCTCGACGATGTCCTCGTCGCCGGGCTCCGGCGCGATCAAGCACACCCCGGCCCCGGACAGCGATTCCACCCCCAGGCTGCGCCAATCCCCCCTGGCCCACACGCCGCGCTCCCCCACGCGCACGAGCGAGTCGTCGACCAGGTCCGGCGCATCACCGAACAGCTGTGCGCGTGCCTCCATCAGGTAGCGGGAAGGCTGGCGCGAGGTCGAACCCGTCCGATAGATCCACGAGCCCACGAGGAGCTGGACGCTCCGAGCGCGCGTCATCGCCACGTACGCCAGGCGGCGCTCCTCACGCTCCGCGTGCACGCCCAGGGCGCGCCCGTAGTGTCCCTTCACCCACTTCGAATACGCGGCGGAAGGCTTGGACTCCCCCTCCACGTCCAAGAGGAACGGAGGCAGGTCCGCGCGATCCCCGCGCAGCGGGTGCGGCAACGCGCTCGCATCCGTCAGCCACGCGGCAGCGATCGGCGGCTCATCCAGCCACGACACCGTCTTGCGCTTGTCGTGCGACGGGAAGATGCCATCACTCAACCCGAAGACGACGACGCAATCCCACTCGAGCCCCTTGGAGGCGTGGACCGTCATGATTTGCACGGCGCGCGGGTCCGGCTCACCCAGGGGCGCCTCGAGCCCGTCCTCGCGTTCGTCGGCCATGCGCAGGTAGGCCAGGAACGAGCCGAGGGAGGCCCCCGGCGTGTCCTTCTCGTAGGCCGCCGTCACCGCGATGAACTCATCGAGCGCGGCGCGCCCACCCATCGACAGCGGATCAGCGATCACGTCATCCAACGTGCCCATGATGAGGATCGCCCGCTCGACCTGCTCGGTGACCGAACGCCCCACGCCCTCGCGCACCTGCCGCAGGCGCTCGCCCAGCAGACGCACGCGGCGCACCGCCTCCTCGCTGATTGCGGGTCGCCCCTCGGCCGCCCACCCCGGCTCAGGCGGAGAGTCCACCGCATCCAGAAGGACCGCCTGGTGCGGGTTCGTCCCCTCCGAGCGGGCCAGGACACGCGACCAATCGCCCAGCGCCATCAGGTCGGTGGCCCCCAGGTCGATGCCGGCCAACAGGCGCGCCAGCCACGGGGATGCCTCGACGTCATAGGCCAGCTCCAGCGCGGCGCGCACGTCCTGCACGGCGGGCTGGTCGAGCAGACCGCCGAGCCCCACAATCTCGGTCGGGATTCCAGCGTCACGCAAGGCCGCGTCCACGTACGCGAAGTCCTTGCGTCGCCTGCACAGCACCGCGACCGTGCGCCGCTTGCCACCCTGGCTCGCCTGGGAGCGCACGCCGCGCACGAAGTCGACGACGGTCCCCAGCGCAGCCTCGTAGTCGGGGGCGTAGGCGACGTCAACGTGCCCGGGGCCCGCTCCGTCTCGCGTGACCAGGACGGGCGACTGGGCCTTGAGGTGCTGCTTGCCCTCCTGGTATGAGGCGACCTCCCGCAGGGGCGCGGCCACGCGATTCGCCGCGTCCAGGATCGCCTGATCGTTGCGCCAGGCCGTGGACAGGGTGAGCGTCTGGCTCTCCTGCGCCTGCCCCGTCTGGAATCGATCCAGGAAGGACTCCAGGGACGAGGCCGAGGCCCCCCTCCACCCGTAAATAGCCTGATTCGGGTCGCCCACTGCGGTGACAGCGTGGTCCCCAAACAGCATGGACAGCAGGTCCATCTGGATCACGGACGTGTCCTGGAACTCGTCGAGGAGGACCGCGCGAAACTCCTCGCGCAGAGACTTGCGAACCGCCGGGGCCTCACGCACGATGCGCGTGGCCAGGACGAGCTGGTCGGAAAAATCCAGCACGCCCATGTCCCGCTTGCGCTTGTGATACTCCTCGATCGGGTCGAGGAAGGCGATGCGGCGACGGTTCGCGCGCAGCAGGCGCCGCGCGTCGTCGTTCGTCTCGCCCACCTGTTCAAGCTCGCGCCCAAACTCCACGAGGGCCTCGCGGGCGCTCTCCACCGTGTACCCGTGCTCGGCGATCTCCCCGGCCAGGTGCAGGATCTGGCCGACCGCGCCCAGGGGCGTGAGGTCCTCGTCAAGGTCGGTGGGCCACGCCTCGACGATCTGCAGGATGAGGTCGAGGGCCCCGGCCTCGGAGAGCATCGAGAAATCGGGGTCGATGCCGATACGCATCCCGTGCTCGGACACGATGCGTTCGGCGAAGGAGTTGTAGGTGAGGGATACGGGGTCCTCGTCGAGGCGCTCGCGAAGCTGCGGCATCTCGCGCGAGAGCAGCCGGATGCGTTCACGCAGGCGCTCCCCCAGCTCGCCTGCCGCCTTGCGTGTGAAGGTGAGGCCCAGAATCGACGACGGACTCAAGTCCGGGTGATTGGCGAGGAGCCAGAGCACTCGCATCGACATGGTCTCGGTCTTACCCGCCCCCGCTCCCGCCACGACGAGGAGCGGGCGACGCGGGGCCTCGATGACGCGCACCTGCTCGGGCGTCGGCGTCTTCGTCGCGTCGACGATTGCCTGAATCTGCAGGGCGCTCAGAGCCATTGCGCTGTCCTTTCCCACGTCACTCCACCACCTTGCGGCCGCGCTCGCGAGCCGGGCACAACCGATCGAAGGAGCAGTACCTGCAGGCCTCCGCAGAGGGCCTCGCCTCGAAGTACGGGCCACGGGCGCTGAGGGCCACCTCGCGCACCCACTCGCGCCACCGCTCCAGTTCCTCCCCCTGGAGCGCCGGCTGATCGAAGATCTGCGGCTTGGAACCGCCCAGCAGCGCGATGCGTGCCCCCGCGACCTTTTCACCCGAGGCGAGGAGGGCCATCTGGTAGGCGGCCAGCTGCGGGTTCTCTGTGACGCTGGCCTTCGTGTAACCACCCTTACCCGTCTTCAGGTCAGTCACGCGCACGCCCTCGTCCACCTGCTCAAGTCGGTCCATCCGGCCTCGGATGGTGACGCCCTCGACCTCGGCCGACACCGTCTGTTCCACCGTGACGTCACCGGGAACGCCGACGACGTAGGAGGCCAGGTTGTTCACGATGTCGCGCGCGTGCCGGTCGGCGACGCGCCCCGCCCACGTGTCCAGGTTATAGCCCAGCTCCTCGATACGAGCCTCCAGCGCCGCGGTGAGTTCCTCGGGGGTCCCGTGCGGATGCTCCTCAGCGACCGCGTGGACGAGCGTGCCAAGGCTGGCGGCCGCGTTCGACGGCGCATCGGCTCCGATCGTGGTGAGGAACCAGCGCAGCGGGCACGCCAGCGCGCGTTCGAATTGCGACGGCGACAAGACGATCTGCCCACGGTAGTCCTGCGCGCTGGTCGGCGTGCCACCCGCGCCCAGCCACCGGTGCGGCTGCGCGGAAGCGATGCCCTCGCGCGCCATGAGGGCCAGGAGCGTGGCGGCGAGCTGGGCGTCAGCCGGATCGTCGGAGTTGGCCGCGCGTGCCCGCAGGTCAGCGATGTGCCCGGACAGGGACAGCGGTGCCTCGACCGGATCCACCGGGACGATGTCGTTTTCTCTGTGCGTGCCCGCCAGGCGCGCCACCAGGTCGAACAACACCGAGGGGGCCGCGTCCTCCGAGCGCACCGCACCGGCGTGCACGATGCGCCGCGCGCGCGTCACGGCCGCAACAAAGAGGCGATACTCGTCGTCCAGCACCGCGCGCCGGGCCTGGCGCGTCGAGTCGATGAGCTCCTCGCGCCCATCCTCGCCCACAGCGACGCGGCCCGCGCCCACGTCCGCGAGGAGGTCGGCGCGCAGGATCCGGTCGCGCAGGCGCAGGTTCGGCCAGGCCCCGTCCTGCAGGCCAGCGAGGACGACGACCTGCCAGTGGCGGCCCATCGCCTGCGCGGGGGTGAGGACCTCAACGCCGCCCGGGCGCACGCCCACGCGCGAGATCGTGTCGATGGGGACTGAACCTGCCAGCAGCTCGGACGCGAATCCCACGGCGGAGCCGGCGGGGTTGCGCTGCTCCCACACGTCCGCGACGCGCAGGAGCGCCACAACTGCGTCCAGCTGGTCGTCGTACCAGCCCGACGAGTCGTCCGACGCGATGGCCCGCGAGCGCCACTCGCCGGCCACCCCGGACGCCTCCCAGAGGGACCACAGGCGCTCCTGGGGGCGCGCGCTGCCGCTCATCCCCAGCTCCCACAGGCGCGAGGCGGTCTCGAGGGGCCGCGCGAGCATTGCGGCTGCGCGGGAGCGCTTGCCGCCCGCCTGCTGGGCCTGTTCGAGGGCCGGCCTCCACGTCTGCGGGTCACTGACGAGGTCGGCAGCCGTCAGCGGGATCGGCGCGGCCTCGTCGCCCGCCTCCTCGGCGGCCTGGGCGCGCGCGGCGTTCAGGCGACGCAGCAGACGGTGGACTGCGAGGGCGTCCGCGCGCACGAGGGGCGACGGCAGGAGGCGCTCGGCGAGCTCGCGGCGCACGGCCACGTCCGTGTCGCTCTGCCCCGTCGGCATGGTCACCAGGTCCAGGAGCAGGCGCGTGGTCGGCTGGGTCGCGAAGTCGAAGGCTCGGCCGCCGCCCGCGACGGGCACGCCACCGCGCTCCAGGTAGCGGCGTGTTTCGGCAACCATCGACGCGCTGCGCACGATGACGACCTGCTCCGAAAACTCGATGCCATCGTGCAGGTGGTGAGACCTGAGGGCGCGCGCAATGAGAGCCCCCATCTGCGAGGGCGTGGCACCCAGGTGTGTCACGAGGTGTCCGTCCGGAGCGTCGTCGCCAACTGCGGCCTCGCGCCGGGCGGGCGAGCCGGACTGTGCGATGCGCGCGCAGGCCTGGCGCGCCAGCTCGCGCACGGCGCGGGACATGTCGTAGACCTGGCCCAACTCCAAGATCTCGACGCCGAGGGCGGATGCGAGCCTGCGGTCCAGGTGCGGCTCGCCGCCGCGATACCCGGCCACGGCCACGTCGGAATCCGAAAACGCAACGATCCGGGCGCCGGCGTCTCGGCAGGCCTCCAGCAGCCTCAGCGTCGAAGGCGTGCAATCCTGCAGGTCATCGACGATCACCACGTCGGGCACCGGGCAGGGCGCCTGCACGCCACGGGAGGGCGCGTCCTGCTCCCACGCGTTGATCAGGTCGGCCGCAAGCGCCTGGATGCGCGACAGGTCCACGCGCAGGGTCCGCGGATACTCCGGAGAGCGCTCGGGCCCCTCCTCCAGCGCCGCGACAATCGCGCCCGCACCCTGCCACTCCGGACGGCCGAACCGGGCCCCGGCCTCGGACAACTCAGCCGCGCCCATCCCGGCCTCACCCGCGCGGGCCACCAGGTTGCGCAGCTCAGCGCGGAAGGCCGGCATCGCGCGCATCTGCGGGCCAATATCCTGCGGCCACGGGGCATCCACCGACTCCAGGGCCTCGGCGAGCATCTGATCCTGGGCCGCGCCCGTCACCAGCTCCACGCCCTCCAACGGCACGTCGCGCTGGGTACGCCACGTGGCCACCACCTGATAGGCGAAAGAGGCAGGGGTACGCACCGGGCGCACCGAATCCGGGCCAAGCGCCTGCGCGCGCGGGGTCAGCACGTCGGCGCGCGTACGATCGGGAGCAAGAATCAGCGCGGAGCGGCCACGGGAGGCCGCCTGCTCGAACACCGCCAAGGCACACGTCGAGCGGCCCGACGACGGCGCGCCGCGCGCAATCACGTCGCCCGAGCGCGCCGCGTCCACAACCGCGCGCTGGTTCGCGTTCAGCTCCGGCAGACGCCACCAATCGGCGCTGCGGCTGCGCAACCTGACCTGAATTTCGCTCATAACGCAATACTCGCAGACCCCACCCACATCTGCGGCACATATGATGGCCATGACGATATTTACCAGCAAGGAGTCATCATGGAGATCTTCATCGGCATCCGCGGCAACACGCGCCAGCTCGGCTTCGACATCGACATGAGCGAAAACGAGCTCATGGCCAAGGTCAACGAGGCCCTTGCCTCCGCCCACGGCGTCCTCGACCTCACCGACACCAAGGGCCAGCGCACCCTCGTGCCCGCCCACGCCCTCGCATACGTGCAGATCGCCGCCAAGACCGAGCGCCGCGTCGGCTTCGCGCTCCACTAAATCGCACGCGACAAACGAGGCCGGGGAACCCGAGCGGACACCATACCGCCCGAGGAACCCCGGCCTCGTCTATACCCTGTGGCCTCAGGCCTTCAGGTGAATGTCTGTCATGCGCTCCCCGTGGCGCTTGATCACGTACTCCGTGATCTCGTCGACGTTCTCCGGAGATGCCGCCAGCGACGGGTAGGTGAACAGCGTCGCGCGCACGAGGCCAAGAGCCTCGCCTGCCACCCGGCGACCCCACAGGGACAGGCGCGACGACAACTGCTCGTCAGCCTCGATCTGCGGGCCCAGGTGCGCGCGCACCCAGTGCCCCTGCTCGAAGGGCCACACGTCCTCGATCCCCTCGAACAGGCCGTGCACCTGCGCAACGCGGATCAGCATGTCACCCAGCATGCCGCGGGTAATGAACGTCTTGACAGCGCGCTCCGCGAACGTGGTGGGACGTGTGCGCGCATCCAGGTCGTCGTACGCGCCCGAGAACGCATCACCAGCCGCCAGCAGATCAAAGCCTCGGTGTTCGCTCCACACCTCCAGCTGCTGGTAGAGCTTGAAGCAACGCGCCGCCATGCGCGCATGCTCCACGTGAGCCTCGAACGTGGGAGCCTGCTCGCCGTCCTTCGCCAGGCGCGTCATAAACGCGAGCGACGAATAGGCGAGAATACCAAGGACTTCGGCGTCGTCGGCGGGGACGGAATCAAACTCGTGTGCCATGGCTCCAGCATAGTGCCTGACAAGCTCCACGGCCCGCCGCATGGGCCCCTGTTCTTCCCGATTAGTGCCTGTCTCTGTGACCAGCCCCTCCCTCGCGAACCCCTCACACACCATTACACTGAAAGGTGACCACCGGAAGACCGGTCGCATTCTTAAGACATAACACGTACGCGCGGACGAGTTTCCCCGCGCCAGATAATGCGCGATCGGCACCGACCCCAACCCCGGAAAAGCCCGGGAGACAAGGTAGATCGTGACCAACACGAGCACTGAGGCAACTGTGCCCACCACCGACGTTGACACCACCGAGAAGGCCACCCCGGCCTCGTCCGTCGAGTACTCCGCAGGCGTCGTCCGCCTCGGCAACATCAAGCCCGCAGCCCCCGAGGTCGAAGATGCCACCCCGGACATCACCGGCAAGGGCGAGGACCTCGACAAGAAGTCTTTCGCGGACTTCGGCGTCACCGACCCGATCGTCGACGCCCTCGAAGACAAGGGCATCACGCACCCCTTCCCCATCCAGGCCCTGACGCTTGGCCCCGCCCTGGACCGCCATGACATTATCGGCCAGGCCAAGACCGGCACCGGCAAGACTCTCGGCTTCGGCATCCCCGTCCTCGAGGACGTCATCGCGCCCGACGAAGATGGCTACGAGGACCTGCTCAACCCGAACCAGCCGCAGGCGCTCATCATCCTGCCGACCCGCGAACTCACCAAGCAGGTCGCCCAGGACCTGCGCGAGGCTGCCAAGTACCTGTCGACCCGCATCGTCGAAATCTACGGCGGCGTCGCCTTCGAACCCCAGATCGAAGCCCTCGAGCGTGGCGCCGACATCGTCGTGGGCACGCCCGGCCGCCTCATAGACCTGCTGCGCAAGGGCCACCTGCACCTGTCCGGCGTGGAAACCGTCGTCCTCGACGAGGCCGACGAGATGCTCGACCTGGGCTTCCTGCCCGACGTCGAGACGCTGCTGGGCCGCGTCCCCGAGAACCGCCACACCATGCTGTTCTCCGCGACCATGCCCGGCCCCGTCGTGGCCCTCGCCCGCCGCTTCATGGTCCAGCCCACCCACATCCGCGCGCAGGACCCCGACGACCAGAACCAGACCGTCAACACGGTCAAGCAGGTCATCTACCGCGTTCACGCCATGAACAAGGTCGAGGTCCTCTCCCGCATCCTCCAGGCGGAGGGTCGCGGCCGCACCGTCATCTTCTGCCGCACCAAGCGCACCGCCGCCCGCCTGGGCGAGGACCTGACCGCCCGCGGCTTCGCGGTCGGCGCGCTGCACGGCGACCTGGGTCAGGGCGCCCGTGAGCAGGCTCTGCGCGCCTTCCGTAACGGCAAGGTCGATGTCCTGGTCGCCACCGACGTCGCCGCGCGAGGCATCGACGTCGACGACGTCACCCACGTCATCAACTACCAGTGCCCCGAAGACGAGAAGATCTACATCCACCGCATCGGCCGCACGGGCCGCGCGGGCAACTCGGGCACGGCCGTCACCTTCGTGGACTGGGATGACACGCCGCGCTGGTCGCTCATCTCCAAGGCCCTGGGCCTGGGCGTGCCGGATCCGCTCGAGACCTACCACACCTCCCCCCACCTGTTCACCGACCTGGACATCCCGGAGGGCACGACCGGCCGCCTGCCGCGCGCCAAGCGCACACGCGCCGGCCTGGACGCCGAGGTCCTCGAGGACCTGGGCGGCTCCGCTCCCCGCTCCGAGGGACGAGGCCGGGGCGGCTCGCGTTCGGGTTCCGGCGGCTCGCGTGGTGGCTCGCGTGGTGGCCGCGGGTGTTCGTCGCGTGGTGGTTCGGCTTCTTCCTCCGACGGATCACGTTCGCGCGGCTCGCGTCGCGGCACCCAGGACGGGGATCGCACGCTGAACGCCGGCAAGGGCGGCCGCTCCGACCGCGGCACTCGTGGCCGTGGCCGCGGCGAGCACTCGCCGCGTTCCGATTCCGGTTCTGCTGGTTCCGCCGGTTCCGCTTCGACTGGTGCTGAGCGCGCGCCCCGCGCCCGCAAGCGCATCCGCCGCCGCAAGGGTGGCGAATGAGGCGATAGCGTGGCACGGCCTTGGCGTGAGGTGTTAGGGCGTGGCGCTGATAGCGCTCAGCGTTTATGCGCATTCCGCCAGTCAGTGACCACGCTGCGCATTTGATGCGCACGCCGGTCATCACAGCACCCACGCGATGATCGCGCCGCGTTCGTACAGCAACGGGAGGGGCCCGAGCCGCACGGCTTGGGTCCCTCCCCTGTTTGAGGCCTCAGGGCGCGGCGAGATTCAACCTGATCGGGAACATTCAACCCATTAGGGAAGATTCAACCCGATCAGAAGGGGTTGAATCTTCCCAATCGGGTGTAACACCTCATCGGTAACAAGTGTCGTCGCGGAACTTGCCGTCCGCGATGACCCCAATCGACACACAACGTGCTCAGAAGGGGCAGCAGTGCACTAGATACGACAGCAATGCACTAGGTAGGAGGGCATTGCACTACCTGCTATCTAGTGCAACGCTGCGCTAACTAGTGCAATGCCACTGGCCAACAAGCCCTATCGCGGTAAGAGCTGCTCCGTAGTAGCTCCAACAAGCGTCCACCGAGCCGCAGCAGACAGCCCTGCACCAGTTAGGGAGCATTACACCAGTTAGGGAGCATTACACCACCTCCGAGCTGGTGTAATACCC
>OFCU01000153.1_pt1 | contig 35073 bp, 21 predicted proteins | sample 1520851 | NCBI WGS metagenome assembly OFCU01 (sample SAMEA2699040, study PRJEB24076) | metagenome | reverse complement strand
CAGCGAGCTCATGGTCTCAACGTCAAGGTCATTCGTAGGCTCGTCGAGCAGGAGGAGGTTACCGCCCTGCTTGAGGGTGAGAGCCAGGTTCAGTCGGTTGCGCTCACCACCGGAGAGAACCCCGGAAGGCTTCTGCTGGTCCGGCCCCTTGAAGCCAAAAGCAGAGACGTAAGCACGCGAGGGCATTTCCACATTACCCACCTGGATGAAATCCAGACCGTCGGAGACAACCTCCCACACAGTCTTTTCTGGATCAATACCGGCGCGCGTCTGGTCGACATAGCTGATCTTGACGGTCTCGCCGATCGTCAGTTCGCCGCCGTCGAGGGGCTCGAGACCGACAATCGTCTTGAACAGCGTGGTCTTACCAACGCCATTGGGACCGATGATGCCAACGATACCGTTGCGCGGCAGCGAGAAGGACAGACCGTTGATGAGCGAGCGATCGCCGAAGCCCTTCTGAAGATCCTTCGCCTCGATGACGACGCTGCCCAGGCGCGGACCCGGCGGAATCTGGATTTCTTCGAAGTCGAGCTTGCGAGTGCGTTCAGCCTCGGCAGCCATCTCCTCGTAGCGAGCCAGACGGGCCTTCGACTTGGCCTGACGACCCTTCGCGTTAGAGCGAACCCACTCGAGTTCTTCCTTCAGGCGCTTGGCCAGCTTGGCGTCCTTCTGCCCCTGAACCTCGAGGCGCTTTTCCTTCGTCTCCAGGTAGGTGGAGTAGTTGCCCTCGTAGGGGTAGAGGTGGCCGCGATCAACCTCGGCGATCCAGCCGGCAACATGGTCAAGGAAGTAACGGTCGTGGGTGACGGCAATGACCGCGCCCGGGTAGGAAGCGAGGTGCTTCTCGAGCCAGAGCACGCTCTCGGCGTCGAGGTGGTTCGTGGGCTCGTCGAGGAGCAGCAGGTCGGGTGCCTCAATGAGGAGCTTGCACAGCGCCACGCGGCGGCGCTCACCGCCGGAGAGCACGGACACGGGCTGGTCCGGCGGCGGGCAGCGCAGCGCGTCCATCGCCTGGTCAAGCTGAGAGTCGATGTCCCAGGCGTTGGCGGCGTCAATTTCGGTCTGCAGCTTGCCCATTTCCTCCATGAGCGCGTCAAAGTCGGCGTCAGGATTCGCCATCTCTTCCGAGATCTCATTGAAGCGCGCGAGCTTGCTGAAAATGTCGGCAGCACCCATACGAACGTTCTCGATGACGGTCTTCGTGTCGTCGAGGATGGGTTCCTGCATGAGGATTCCGACCGTGTAGCCGGGGGTCAGACGGGCCTCGCCGTTGCTGGGTTCATCCAGGCCGGCCATGATCTTCAGGATCGAGGACTTACCGGCACCGTTGGGGCCGACCATACCGATCTTGGCGCCCGGGAAGAAGCTCATGGTGACATCGTCGAGGATGACCTTGTCACCGATGGCCTTGCGGGCCTTGATCATCTGATAAATAAACTCCGCCACGTTACTCCGTTCGAGTGGTTCGGGCGCGCCTATGCGCGCGTATTCACCCCTATGGTACCGACCCGGTACGGGCCGATGAGCCGCCCAGCGGGATGCAGGGGTCGGTGATCCTCATCTCAGCGCACTATTTCGCGGATTTCCCACCTTCCGCTTTCCGCAAGGGTTCCGCGTTGGTTACGGATCCGTAGTGATTTGCCGAAAACTGTTCCAATTTTTTAAGAAACGCATGCGTAGGTTTGATTTTTAAGACAAACTTTGAAGTATCGGGGGAGGATTACCTCCCCTGTCAAACAGGAGGAAGATCCGACAGGAGGCGACATGCAGCGCGCAACACGCGTTCCCATTTCGGGCATTCACTCCCCCGTTTATCACGTCAACGACACGTCCTCCACCCTCGATCTCGCGGCAGCCCTCCTCGCAGACACGACGACCGCCACTCCCCACCTGACAACGATCATCGCCGATCGTCAAAGCGCGGGCCGTGGCCGCCTCGGGCGCACCTGGACAACCCCAGATGGGCAGGCCCTCCTCGCCTCCACCATCGTCTCCCTCCCCACCTCATTCCCCACCGAGATGCTCGGCTGGCTTGTGTACGCGTGCGCGCTCTCCGTGCGCGACGCACTCTCCCCGCGCCTGTCGCCCCTCGGCCACACCGTTTCTCTCAAGTGGCCCAACGACGTGCTCGTCGACGGAGCGCGCAAAATCTGCGGCATCCTCGCCGGGCTCGCCCCGGCCTCGTCCCCGTTTACCACGAGCGCCATCCTCGGCTACGGCATCAACATCGCCCAGGACTGCGATCACCTGGCTACCCCGCAGGCCACCTCCCTGTACGCCGAGGGCGACACCGAGGCCGGAGCCGATCCCACCTCCGTCTCCCACACCCTGCTTGCCCAGATACTCACCGGACTCGACTCTCGCATCCGAGGCCTCGTCACCCACGGAAACGCGCGCGACTGCGGGCTGGCTGACGAGGCCGCGAACGCACTGCCGCTCCTGGGAACGCGGATCGCACTGGCGAAGCCGACGGATCCGAATGGGCATCCTGCAATGGAAGGCGTTGCCCTGGGGCTCAGCCCGACCGGCTCCCTCCTCGTGGCGACGGACGATGGGCGCACTCACGACATTAACGCCGGGGATGTCCTGGCTACCGGAATTCCTCTGACAACCGTTCACGACACCAAGGAGAAGCGTGCGAACAATTAATCGAATCCTCGTCGCCAACCGTGGCGAAATCGCTCTGCGCGTGTGCCGCACGGCCACCGACATGGGCATCGCTACGATCGCGGTTTACGCCGATCAGGACATGGCCGCGCCTCATACGCGCGAGGCCGACGAGGCTCTGTCCCTGGGTGGTGACGACGCGGCGTCGACGTATCTGAACGGTGAGAAGATCCTGGCGATCGCTCTGGAGACGGGCGCGGATGCAATTCACCCGGGCTACGGCTTCCTGTCGGAGAACTCCGAGTTTGCGCGCGCCGTCGAGGATGCCGGTATCGCGTGGCTCGGTCCCGCGTCTTCCGTCATCGACGCTCTGGGCGACAAAATCAAGGCCCGCCGCGTGGCCGAGGCGTGCGGCGTGGCTCCGGTCCCGGGCGTCTCCGAGCCCGTGACCTCGCGCGAAGAGGTCGAGGCGTTCATCGCCTCGGCCGGTTACCCCGTGGTGCTCAAGCGCGCCGACGGCGGCGGCGGCCGAGGCATCAGCATCATCCGCTCGCAGGCTGACCTCGACCTGTTCTTCGCTCGCCACACGGACGCTGCCGATCTCGGTGCTCACTTCGTCGAGCGTTTCGTCGAGGTTGCTCGTCATGTCGAGACGCAGTCGGCGCGCGACGCCCACGGCAACTTCCACGTCATCTCGACCCGCGACTGCTCAGTGCAGCGTCGCAACCAGAAGCTGGTCGAAGAGGCTCCCGCACCGTTCCTGCCCGAAGGCGCGCACGAGACGCTCGTCAACGCGTCGCGCGCGCTGTTCGAACACGTCGGCTACGTGGGCGTGGGCACGGTGGAGTTCCTGCTCGAGCCGGACGGCAACATCTGGTTCCTCGAGGTCAACCCGCGTCTGCAAGTTGAGCACCCCGTGTCCGAGGAAGTTACGGGCATCGACCTGGTGCGCGAGCAGATTCGGATCGCGCAGGGCCTGCCGCTCACCACTCCCCCGGAGCCTCGCGGCCACGCCTTCGAGTTCCGCGTGACCTCCGAGGACCCGTCGAAAGACCTGACCCCCACGGCTGGCCGCCTCGACGAGGTGCACTGGCCCCTGGGCCCCGGCATCCGTCTGGAACTGGGTATTGACCAGGGAGACTCCGTGCAAACCGCCTTCGATTCCATGATCGCCAAGATCATCGTCACGGGCGCGGATCGCGAGCAGGCGCTCGCCCGTTCGCGTCGTGCCCTGGCCGAGTTCTCGGTGCAGGGCGTGGCCACCCCGGTGCCCGTCTACCAGGACATCATCAACGATCCCGACTTCTGCGGCGTCGGCGGCTTCAACGTCTCCACGCGCTGGTTCGAGACGACGTTCATGCCCCAGCACGACTACTCGGATCTGGCTGTGCCCGCCGAGGCCTCGTCGACGGCTGATCTGCCGCGTCAGACCTACATCATCGAGCTGGACGGCCGCCGCGTGTCGCTGACGCTGCCGGCCGGCATGTTCAACGCACCATCCGCCGCGGCCCCTCGTCCGCCGCAGCCGCTGCGCTCCGCCCCGCGTCGCGCCGGTGCCTCCGCCGTCCAGGCTGGCCACCACCAGGGCACCCCCGGCGACATCGTCGCCCCCATGCAGGCCATCGTCGTTGCCCTCGCAGTGTCCGAGGGCGACCAGGTCGAGGAAGGACAGCTCGTGGCCGTCCTTGAGGCCATGAAGATGGAAAAACCGCTGCTGGCCCCGCGCGCGGGTACCGTCACTTCCCTGTCGATCAAGCAGGGCGACACCGTGACCGCCGGGACGCGCATCGCCCACATCGCCACTGACAAGGAGGCACAATGAGCACCCCCAGCCCGCTCACGCGTGACGGGTTCATTCAAGCCCAGGACGCGATCGCTCAGGCAGCCGAGGAGAAGGCCGCCCAGCGCCAGCACGCGAAGAAGAAGCTGACGGCGCGCGAGCGTCTGTCCCTTTTCTTTGATGACGGCGTGTGGCACGAGGTCGGTCAGTTCATTGGCGGCTCGGTGCGCGCCGGTCGCATCGGTTCTGCTGTGGCTGCCGGTTACGGCCGCGTGCAGGGGCGTATGGTCGCCGCCTACGCGCAGGACTTCTCGGTGCTGGGTGGCACCCTGGGCAAGGTCGAGGGTGACAAGATCGTCGACCTGATCGACCGCGGCATCCGCATGCGTATTCCGATCGTCGGCATTCAGGATTCGGGCGGTGCCCGCATTCAGGAGGGCGTCGTCGCACTGGCTCAGTACGGCCGCATCTTCAAGAAGACCTGCGAGGCCTCGGGTCTGGTTCCCCAGATTTCGATCATCCTGGGGCCCTGTGCCGGTGGCGCTGTGTATCAGCCGGCTCTCACCGACTTCATCGTCATGACGCGCGAGAACTCGCACATGTTCGTGACGGGCCCGGACGTCGTCGCGGCGACGACCGGCGAGAAGGTCACGCTCGATGAGCTCGGCGGCGCGGCGATCCACAACTTCCAGTCCGGCGTCGCCCACCACATGGCCGACACAGAGGAAGAAGCGATCGACTACGTGCGATCCCTGCTGGACTACCTGCCCTCCTCGTGCGAGGTCGCTCCCCCCAAGTACGAGTACATTCCCAATCCCGAGGACGAGGCTGCGGCCCGCGCTGTCGCCGACCTGGTGCCGACGTCGGTGCGTCAGCCCTACGACGTGCGCGACGTGGTGCGTTCGCTCGTGGACCACGGCGAGTACGTGGAGATTCAGGACCTGTTCGCTCCCAACGTGACGATTGGTTTTGCATGCGTCGATGGCCAGTCGGTGGGCATCGTGGCGAACCAGCCGATGAACGATGCGGGCACGCTCGACGTGGACGCCTCGGAGAAGGCGGCGCGTTTCGTGCGTTTCTGCGACGCGTTTGGCCTGCCGATCGTCACCTTCGTGGACGTTCCCGGCTACCGTCCGGGCACCGAGCAGGAGCAGGCGGGCATTATCCGCCGCGGCGCGAAGGTGATCGTTGCCTACGCGAACGCGACCGTGCCGATGGTGACCGTCATCCTGCGTAAGGCCTACGGCGGCGCCTACATCGTGATGGGGTCGAAGTCGATCGGTGCGGACCTGGCGTTCGCATGGCCCGACGCGCAGATCGCCGTCATGGGCGCTGAGGGCGCGGCGTCGATCATGTACCGCCGCGATCTTGCTGCCGCCCGCGAGAACGGGACCTTCGAGGAGACGAAGGCCGAGCTTGTGGCCCGCTACGAGGAGGAGACCGTCAACCCCGAGGTTTCGGTGTCCTCGGGTCAGCTCGACGGCATCATCGCTCCTGCTGATACCCGCCAGACCATCATCGATTCCCTGCACCTGCTGGCCACGAAGGACCAGCGTGCACCCCACGTCAAGCGTCACGATAACGGCCCTCTGTGACCGGCATCGTTTGAGAAGAATTGTCCCCGAAGGAAAGTAAGAACATGTCGTTTGTGTCCTCTCTGAATGAGACCCCCTACGCGCTGACCTTTGCCGGTCAGGCCACCCCGTGGCGCGCCGCTCTTGACGAGATTGCTCGTGATCCCGAAATCGCCGAGATTGTCGCCGGCGTCATCAAGGCCTCGGATCAGGTGCTCTCCCCCGTGCGCCGCTCGCTGGCCACCCAGTCAGTCGCTTCCCTGCCCTTCGAGCTGCCCGCAGCCCCCGAGTCTGCGGCCGTCACCCGCGACGTGGACGGCCCGGACGAGGCAGCCCTGTCGGTTCCCGGTATCGTCGCCGCCCAGCTCGGTGCGCTTATCGATCTGACGCGCGCCGGCCTCAACATCGTCGCCAACCAGCCCACCGCGTTTGAAGGCCACTCCCAGGGCGTGCTCGGCGTGGAGATCGCCCGCGCGTGGATCGCCGGGGACGAGGCCCGGGCTGCCTCCGTGTTCGCGCTCGCTCGTCTGATCGGCGCCGCCGCCGCCCGCATCACGCGCCGCGCTCGCGCCCCGCACGCCGGTGACGCAACCTACATGGTGTCCGTGCGCGGCGTGTCCGACGCTCTCCTCGGACGCATCATCGAGTCCCTGCCCTCGACCTCGCACCCGCTCTCGATCGCTCTGCGCAACGACAACGATACGCACGTTGTTTCGGGCGCACCGAACGACCTGGCGTCCCTCGTCGCCGCCATCGAGCGCGCCGCTGCCAAGGACAAGGCAGCGCACGACGCCCACGAGCGCGGCGGTCGCCCGCTGACCCCCGTGTGCGAATACCTGCCGGTCTACGTGCCCTTCCACTCCCCCATGTTGGCCGACGCCCTCGCCCTCGTGGACGACTGGGCCGCCCAGTGCGGTATCGACGCCGAGCTGGCCCACTCCCTCGGAGCTGCCGTGCTGACCACTCCCGTGGACTGGCCCGCCCAGATCCGCGCCGCCGCAGAGTCCGGTGCGACGTGGATCGTCGACATGGGTCCGGGTGCCACGACGGTTCGCATGACCCGCGCCCTCGTCGAGGGCACCGGCGTTGGTGTCGTCGCCGCAGGCACCGCCTCTGACCGCGACAAGGCTGCGACCCCTGGTTGGGCCCCCGAGCCCGGCACCGACTGGTCCCACCTGCGCCCCAGCCTCGTGACCCTGCCCGACGGCAAGACCGTCGTCGACACCGCTTTCTCGCGCCTCACCGGCCGCTCCCCCGTTCTCCTGGCCGGCATGACCCCCACGACGGTCGACCCCGAGATCGTCGCGGCAGCCGCAAACGCCGGATTCTGGGCTGAAATGGCGGGCGGCGGTCAGGTCACCGAGGAGGTCTACAACGAGAACCTGGAGGGCCTGCGCGCCCAGCTGCGCCCCGGCCACACCGCCGAGTTCAACTCCATGTTCCTGGACCGCTACCTGTGGAACCTTCAGTTCGGCCAGGCCCGCATCGTGTCGCGTTCGCGCGCGTCCGGTGCCCCCATCGACGGCGTCGTCGTCTCTGCGGGTATCCCCGAGCAGGACGAGGCCCTGGCTCTCATCGAGCAGCTGCGCGCCGACGGCTTCCCCTACGTGGCCTTCAAGCCCGGCACAGTCGACCAGATCCGCAAGGTTATCGCAATCGCCCGTGAGGCCGACCCGATCAAGGTCATCGTCCAGGTCGAGGACGGCCACTCCGGCGGCCACCACTCCTGGGAGGACCTGTCCGACCTGCTGCTGGCCACCTACGCTCAGCTGCGCGCCCAGTCCAACATCGTCATGACCGTGGGCGGCGGCATCGGCACCCCCGAGCGCGCCGCTGACTTCCTCACCGGCGAATGGTCGGCTCGCTACGGCCGTCCGCCCATGCCCGTTGACGGCGTCCTCGTGGGCACCGCCGCGATGACCACGAAGGAAGCGCACACCACGAAGGCCGTGAAGGAGCTCCTCGTCGCCACGCCGGGCGTTCCCGACAACGACGACCTGGGCGGCTGGGTCGGCGAAGGCGTGACACGTGGCGGCATGACGTCGGGCCTGTCCCACCTGCGCGCTGACATGCACGAGGTCTCCAACGCGGCGGCCGCAGCCGCGCGCATCATCGCTGAGATCGGCTCCGACGGTGCCCAGGTGCGCGCCCGCAAAGACGAGATCGTCGAGATCCTTTCCCACACGGCTAAGCCCTACTTCGGCGACCTCGAAGATATGACCTACGAGGCCTGGGTGCGCCGCTTCGCCGACCTGTCCTACCCGTGGGTCGATCCCACGTGGCAGATCCGCTACCACGACCTCCTCCAGCGCGTCGAGGCGCGTCTGGCCCCCGTGGATCACGGCGAGGTCGAGACCCTGTTCCCGACCGTCGCGGACGTTGCGGACGCTCACGCCGCGGCCGACCGCCTGATGGCCGCCTACCCGAACGCCGCGACCACGCACATCACCCCCATCGACGCCGCCTGGTTCCCGGCCCTGTGCCGCTCCTACCCCAAGCCGATGCCCTTCGTCCCGATCCTGGACGACGACCTCATCCGCTGGTGGGGCCAGGACTGCCTGTGGCAGGCCCAGGACGAGCGCTACACCGCCGACCAGGTCCGCATCATCCCCGGTCCCGTCTCCGTGGCCGGCATCGACCGAGTCGACGAACCCGTCGCCTCCCTGCTGGGCCGCTTCGAGGCCGCCGCAGCCGAGCGCCTCGCGGCCTCGGGTGCCGTCGCGACGCCCGTCGCCTCGCGCCTGGGCAACGGCAAGCCCGCCGCCACCCGCGAGGAATGGCTGCGCAAGGTCCCCTTCATATCCTGGACCGGCCACCTCATGACCAACCCGGCCTCCATCCTCGACGAGGATCGCGTGTCCCTGAAGGAGACCGACACCGGCGTGGACATGGTCATCCACCTGGACACCGCCTGGGATAACGACCCGCGCGGCTCCGAGAAGCACGCGGTGCGCGAGCTGGTCTTCCCGCTGGTTCTGTCCGGCGAAGACGGCGCGGTCCCCGTCATCGACGAGGCCAAGCTGCCCCAGCACATGTACGCGATGCTCGCGGCCACCGCCGGCGTGACCTCCGTGTCCGTCGCCGGTGACACCGTGGATGCGCTGCCGGTCATGGTGCCTTCCTCGAAGTCCGTTTTTGGCGAGGCTCACTACTCCTTCACGCTGGCCCCCACCCTGGGCTTCGATCACGCCGAGGCCACGGGCGCTGCTCTGCCCGCCACCTACGAGCTGGCTGCGTGGGCTCCCGATGCCCTGCTCGGCCCCGCCTGGCCCGCGATCTACGCGGCCCTGGGTTCGGCCATCCACAACGACTACCCGGTCATTGAGGGCCTTCTCAACGCCGTCCACCTCGATCACTCGATCACGCTGGAGTACACGCCTGAGCAGATGCTCGAGCACGGCATCACCACGATCGACGTGACCAGCCATGTGGCAGCGGTCGACGAGTCCTCCTCCGGCCGTATCGTCACCGTGGCCCTCGAGCTCACTTCAAACGGCGAGTACGTGGGCTCCACGCAGGAGCGCTTCGCGATCCGCGGCCGCGCCACCGGAAACCGCGCGCCCTCCGAGGCCGCGCCCTTCGGCGGCGCGAACATCGAGGTCGTGGACACGCCCCGCTCGGTCCTGCGCCGCGTGAGCGTCAAGGCTCCCGACGACATGACGCCGTTTGCGATCGTCTCGGGCGACTACAACCCGATCCACACCTCCTACGCGGCCGCCAAGGTCGCTGGCATGAACGCGCCTCTCGTGCACGGCATGTGGCTGTCCGCCACCGCTCAGCACGCGGCCGAGGCCGTTGTCGCCGGTCAGGGCGGCGCTCAGATCGCCGGCTGGACGTACTACATGTACGGCACCGTCGACCTGAACGACGAGGTTGAGATCACCGTCGAGCGCGTCGGCCGCGTCGTCGGTGGCGGCCTGTCCCTCGAGGTCACCTGCCGCATCAACAAGCAGGTCGTCTCGCGCGCGTCGGCCTACACCTTCGCCCCGAAGGTCGCCTACGTCTACCCCGGCCAGGGCATCCAGAGCGCCGGCATGGGCCTGGACGAGCGCACCAAGTCCAAGGCCGTGGACGAGGTCTGGCACCGCGCCGATGCGCACACCCGCTCGGCGATGGGCTTCTCCATCCTGGCGATCGTGCGCGACAACCCGACCGAGATCGTGGCGCGCGGCGTGACCTACCGTCACCCCGAGGGTGTCCTGAACCTCACGCAGTTCACGCAGGTCGCGCTCGCGACGCTCGCAATTGGACAGACGGCCCGCATGCGCGAAGAGGGAGTCCTGGTTCCGGGTGCGGCCTTCGCCGGTCACTCGCTGGGCGAGTACGACGCGCTGGCCGCATACGCCGAGGTCTTCCCGCTCGAAATCGTCCTCGACCTGGTCTTCCAGCGCGGTTCCACGATGCACTCGCTCGTGCCCCGCGATGAGGAGGGCCGTTCAAACTACCGCATGGGTGCCTTGCGTCCGAACCAGTTCGGCGTCGACGATGCCCACGTCGTGGAGTACGTCGCCTCGATTGCTGAGGCGTCGGGTGAGTTCCTCCAGATCGTGAACTTCAACCTGGCGGGTCAGCAGTACGCGGTCGCCGGCACGGTCGCGGGCCTGAAGGCCCTCGAGGAGGACGCCACCGAGCGCGCCGCCGAGCGCGGCGGCAAGCGTCCCTTCATGTACGTTCCCGGCATCGACGTGCCCTTCCACTCCACTGTCCTGCGCAGCGGCGTGGCGGACTTCCGCACGAAGCTCGACGAGCGTATTCCCGCCGAGATTGATCCCGCCAAGCTCGTGGGCCGCTACATCCCCAACCTGGTGGCGCGTCCCTTCGAGCTGACCCGCGAGTTCACCCAGTCCATCCTCGACGTGGTTCCCTCCGAGACGGTGCGTAACCTGCTCGAGACGGAAGGCGCGTGGGACGCGGCCCTGGCCAACCCGGGTGTCCTGACCCGCACGCTGCTCATCGAGCTCCTGTGCTGGCAGTTCGCCTCCCCGGTGCGCTGGATCGAGACGCAGCGCGTGCTGCTCTCGACCGGAGATGCTGCCCCCGGCGTTGCCGGCCTGGACGTCGATCAGGTCATCGAGGTGGGCCTGGGTGCCGCCCCGACACTGGCCAACCTGGCCTCCCGCACCCTGCTCGCCCCCGAGTTCGCGCTCTCTCGCGTCGACGTGTTCAACGTCCAGCGCGACGAGCCTCGCGTCTACGCGACCGACGTCGCCGTGATCGAGGACGATGAGGACGAGGAGATCACCCCGGAGGCTCCCGCCGCCGAGGCAGCTCCCACGCCCGCACCGGCCGCCCCCGCGGTCGAGGCCGCTCCGGCTGCTGCCCCTGCGGCGCCGACCGGCGGCCCCTCGGGTGCCGACGTCGCGGACCTGCCCTTCACGGCGTCCTCCGCGATTCACGCCCTGCTGGCGCTGTCCGCGAAGATCCGCATCGACGAGGTCGGCGCCACTGACACGACCGAGTCGCTCACCAACGGCGTCTCCTCGCGCCGCAACCAGCTGCTCATGGACATGTCCTCCGAGCTGGGCCTGAACTCGATCGACGGCGCCGGCGAGGCAGATGTTGCCACGCTGTCCGCGACGGTCGACAAGGCTGCCAAGGGTTACAAGCCCTTCGGTCCGGTCCTGGCCGAGGCCGTCAAGGAGCGCACGCGCAAGCTGTTCGGTGCCGCTGGCGTCAAGGCCGGCCGTATCACGGAGCGTGTCACCGGAACGTGGCAGCTGGGCACCGGTTGGGCCCAGCATGTCACCGCTGAGATCGTCCTGGGCACCCGTGAGGGCGCCTCGACCCGCGACGGGGACCTGGCGACCCTGCCCCTGGACGCTCCGACGAACGCCGCCGGCGTCGATGCCCTCATCGATGCGGCAGTGGCTGCCGTCGCGGCCCGCGAAGGCATTGCCGTATCGCTGCCCAGCGCAGGCGGTTCCGCCGGTGGCGGTGTCGTCGATTCCGCCGCTCTCGACGCCTACGCCGCGTCCGTGACGGGTGAGGACGGCGTCCTGGCCAAGACCGCTCGCACGATCCTGTCCGAGCTGGGTCTGAACGCCCCCGCCCCCACCGGCGACGACTCCTCTGACGACGCACGCGTCATCGACGCGGTCGCCGCCGAGCTCGGTTCGGGCTGGGTTGACCTGGTCGAGCCTCGCTTCGACGCAGCACGCGCCGTCCTGCTCGACGACCGCTGGGCCTCCGCCCGCGAGGACGTCGCCCGCTACGTCGCCGAAGGTACGCTTGCCGAAGGCACCTCCTTCGTGGGCACCGGCCGTGCAGTGGCCGAGCAGGCCTCGTACTGGGCGAACCGCCTGCGCGCTGAGGGCGATCACGATCGCGCCGCTCGCCTCGAGCAGATCGCGGCCGACGCGCTGTCCTCCGTCGAGGAGCTGCCCTACGCGAACGACGTCGCAGTGGTCACCGGCATGACGCCCGCCTCCATCGGTGGCGCGGTCGTCGGCGGCCTGCTCGCCGGTGGTGCAACGGTCATCGCGACCTCCTCGTCGATCTCCGCTGCGCGCCTGGCTTTCGCCAAGGAGCTCTACCGCACGCACGCCGCAGGCGGTGCGAAGCTGTGGCTGGTTCCCGCGAACCTGGCCTCCTACCGCGACGTGGACGCGCTCGTGGAGTGGATCGGCACGGAGCAGACCAAGTCCGTGGGCGCCGACGTCAAGGTGACCAAGGAAGCCCTGGTCCCGACGCTGTTCTACCCCTTCGCCGCTCCGCGCGTTTCCGGCACGCTGGCCGACGCCGGCGCTGCCTCCGAGAACCAGATGCGCCTGCTGCTGTGGAGCGTCGAGCGTTCCATCGCCGGCCTGTGCGCGATCGGTTCCGACACGCACGCCGATCACCGTCTGCACGTCGTGCTGCCCGGTTCCCCGAACCGCGGCATCTTTGGTGGCGACGGCGCCTACGCCGAGGCGAAGGCATCCTTCGATGCCATCGCGACCCGTTGGGCGGCCGAGCCGATCTGGGGCTCGCGCGTCTCGATCGCTCACCCGCGTATCGGCTGGGTGCGCGGCACCGGCCTCATGGGCGGCAACGACCCGATGGTCGCTGCCGTCGAGTCCGCGGGCGTTCGCACCTGGTCGACCGAGGAAATGGCCGAGCAGCTGCTGAAGCTGTCGAGCGCCGAGGTTCGCGCGCAGGCTGCCACCGCTCCGGTGGACGCCGACCTGACGGGCGGCCTGGACTCCTCCATCGACCTGCGCGCCCTGCGTGCTCAGGCCGAGGCCGCCATCCCCGCACCCCCTGCTGAGCAGCCGGTCGCGACCGTCTCCGCGCTGCCCTCGCCCTCGCAGGTCACCGTGCCGCACGTCGAGCCCTCGCAGTGGGGTAACACCACCGCGTCGCTGGCCGACACGGTCGTCATCGTCGGTCACGGCGAGGTCGGCCCGTGGGGCAGCGCCCGTACCCGCGTTCAGGCCGAGCTCGGTATCCACACCGATGGCAGCGTCGAACTCACCCCGGCGGGTGTGCTCGAGCTGGCGTGGATGACCGGCCTGCTGACCTGGTCGGACACCCCCGTGGGCGGCTGGTACGACAAGGGCGACCAGCTGGTCCCCGAGTCGGAGATCTTCGATCGCTACCGCGACGAGGTCGTGGCCCGCTCCGGCGTGCGCTTCTTCCACGACGATGGCCCGCTGCACGACGGCTACACGCCCGAGTCCGCGATGGTCTTCCTGGACCGCGACATCACATTCACGGTCGAGGACGAGGCCGAGGCCCGCTCCTACGCCGAGGCTGACCCGCAGTTCACCGTCATTGAGCAGACCGCGTTCGGCGAGTGGCAGGTGACCCGTAAGTCCGGTGCTCAGGTGCGCGTCCCGCGTCGCGCGACGCTGAACCGCCGCATCGGCGGCCTGTTCCCGACGGACTTCGATCCGGCTCGCTGGGGTATCCCGGCCTCGATGCTGGACTCGATCGACCCGATCGCCGTGTGGAACCTGGTCTCCGCCGTGGACGCCTTCGTCTCCGCCGGCTTCAGCCCGGCCGAGCTGCTGCGCGTCGTCCACCCGGCGACCGTGGCCTCGACGCAGGGCACCGGCTTCGGTGGCATGCGCTCGATGCACAAGCTGTTCGTCGATCGCTTCCTGGGCGAGGATTACCCGCAGGACATCCTGCAGGAGACCCTGCCCAACGTCGTGGCTGCACACACCATGCAGTCCTACGTGGGCGGCTACGGCTCGATGATCAACCCGGTCGGCGCTTGTGCGACCGCCGCGGTCTCCATCGAGGAAGGCCTCGACAAGATCAAGGCCGGCAAGGCTGACTTCGTCGTGGCTGGCGCGATCGACGACATTCAGGTGGAGTCGATCGTGGGCTTCGGTGCGATGAACGCGACGGCGAACTCGAACGAGCTGCTCGCTCGCGGTATCTCCTCGCGCTTCGTGTCGCGCGCTAACGACCGCCGCCGCGGCGGCTTCGTCGAGGCGCAGGGCGGCGGCACCGTGCTGCTGACCCGCGCGTCGGTGGCGCTCGACATGAACCTGCCGGTCCTGGCTGTCGTGGCGCACGCGCAGACCTTCAGCGACGGCGCGCACACCTCGATTCCGGCTCCGGGCCTGGGTGCCCTCGCGGTGGCGCGCGGCGGACGCGACTCGGTCATCGCCCGCAGCCTCGGCGAGCTCGGTGTGGGCATCGACGACGTGGCCTTCGTATCCAAGCACGACACGTCCACGAACGCTAACGACCCCAACGAGTCGGATCTGCACACCCGAGTCGGCATGGCGCTGGGCCGTACCCCCGGCAACCCACTGCTGGTCATCTCGCAGAAGACCCTCACGGGTCACGCGAAGGGCGGTGCCTGCGTGTTCCAGGTGGGCGGCATCATTGACGTGTTCCGCACGGGTCTGATCCCCGCGAACGTCGCGCTGGACTGCGTCGACGACGCGATGGAGAAGTACAGCCCGCTTGTGTGGCTGCGTTCCCCGCTCAACCTGTCCTCGCGTGGACCGGTGCGCGCGGCGTTCGCGACCTCGCTCGGCTTCGGCCACGTCTCCGGCTTCCTGGCGCTGGTCAACCCGGCCGCCTTCGAGGCCATCGTGGAGCGCGAGGCCGGACGAGAGCGCCTTGAGGCGTGGCGCGCCGCGTCGGATCGTCGCCTGCGCAACGGCCAGCGTCACATCGAGATGGGCATGCTGGGCCACGCCCCGCTGTTCACCTCGGTGGAGGGCCGTCGCTTGCCCGACGACCCTGCCGCAGGCGTCGCGGGTGACGCGCACGAGGTCGAGGCAGCGATCCTGCTGGATCCGAACGCACGCCTCGGCGAGGACGGCTTCTACCACCTGCCGGAAGGCAAGTGAGCGATGCGCGGACTCGGCGTTGACCTGGTCTCCCTCCCTGAGTTTGCCGCTCAGGTGAGGGAGCCGGGGTCGACCTTCCTCAGCGGCGTCCTGACGCCCAGGGAGGCCCGCCGGGTCCGCGCGCGCGCCGCCGCCACCTCAGGTGCACAGCCCGGTTCTGCCCGCTATGACGAGGCCGTGGCCCGTCACGCGGGCGGCCTGTGGGCCGCGAAGGAAGCCTTTATCAAGGCCTGGTCGTGTGCCATCTTCGGCTCCCCTCCCCCCATCGGAGCCGACAACGTGGACTGGCATGAGATTGAGGTCATCCACGACGAGTGGAATCGTCCCACCCTGGCTCTGCACGGAGACGTCGCGGCTGCCTGCGACGAGTCACTCGGAGTGCCTTCCACGTGGCGAGTGCTCGTTTCCATCAGCCACGACGGAGAGTGCGCCATCGCGCAGGTCGCGATCGTGGACGCGTCCGCCTAGGCGGCATCGGGCGGCTCGTCCGCATCGCCATCAATAGACTCGAACGCATCGTTTTTCGTCGCATCGGCGCGTCCGTGTTCCAGCACTGAATAGTCGAAGCATGAGCGCGTGCCCTGCCCCGGGTCCGAGGATTCATCCTCGGACCCAACGTGTTCGTCCGGCGTCATGAGGCGTGAGGGTTCGCCGCCCACGACGCTCGTCGGAGCGTGGAGCGTCGACTCGCTCTGAGAGGGATCTGCCTCAGTGGGCAGGATGTCCGTTCCCTCATGCGGCGTGACCACGTGGGCGTGCACATCGGCGCCCAGGTCACCCTGGTGTTCCCCACCCTGAGCCATGACCGCCGATCCCGGCCCCTGCCTCGTCGAATAGGGATCCCCCTGCGTCCCACCCGCCGGCTCATCGGTCAGGTGCGCGCCATTCTTCGTGAACTGGGAGGTTCCCCGCGCCAAGTCGTGGCCGACCGAGGAGGCGCGGTAGACGATCGACGACCTGATCTGCCCATTGCCGTCAATCCAACCGTTCGGGACGGGTCGGGCGACCACGACGACGGGGTCGCCCTTGCGGCAGCTGCGGAACACGTTGGAGGCCAGGGTGTCCCATGTTTCCACCGTGTACCAGTAGGCGCCGTCCTCCACATAGGAAGCGTTGCCCGTGCGCACGTCGCTGACAAAGCGCCACCTCGTGATTGCGAGACGGAAAGTCGTCACGCAAACGTCACCTTTGACGTGCTTCATCATCGGTTCTGATCCGATACGGCCCTTGAGGGTCGTCGATATGTCCTGCATCGTTGCATCCTTTGTCCGTTCTGGCCGGCGTTGGCCGGATGCATCCAGGAAAGCCCTACTCACCGCACCGCATCAAGCGCTCCGGCCCACCCTGTGGATGACGCGCATTCGCCTCGTCCCCCTGTGGATAACGAGCGCCTCGCACGCACCCCTGTGAACGAGACGCTGCGCCCACCCAGCGCTCCCCACACAGCAAAGCGGCGACACCCCCGTAGGGATGCCGCCGCAAGGCGTCAGGAAGACCGATCAGGCTTCGTTGTCCGCACCCATGGCGGGAATGCCCAGGGCGACGACCTCACGAGCCACCTCACGCGCGCGCTCGGTGGTGACAGGCTCGGCCGGGAAGAGCACGCGGCGGTAGTACTCGAGCTCCTGGATGGACTCCAGGATGTCGGCCAGCGCACGGTGACCACCATGCTTATCGGGCGACTCGGCGAAGGCGGCGCGGTACCAGCGCTTGGCGAGCTCCTTGATGGAAGACACGTCCACCAGTCGGTAGTGCAGGTGGTCGATGACGGAGGGCATGTTCGCCTCGAGGAACATCTTGTCGGTGCCCACCGAGTTACCTGCCAGGAGCGCCTTGCCCTGCTGCGGCACGAAGCGCTTGATGTAGGACAGAACCTGCTCGGTTGCATCTTCCATGGACACAGCCGACGTCTGCAGATCATCGAGCAACCCGGAGGAGGTATGCATGTGACGCACGAAGTCATTCATGTTGTCGAGCGCTTCGGCGGGCGGCGTGATCAGCACATCCATGCCGGGATCGACGATTCGCAGGTCACCGTCGGTCACGACCACAGCCACCTCAATGAGGGCGTCTCGCTCGACGTCCAGGCCAGTCATTTCGCAGTCAATCCAGACCAAGGGGTCTTTCAGAGTATTCACGCCTTCTATGGTAGTGCGCTCTGGGTCATACGGTTGGGTGGGACTTGGGGGCGGTGGCCACTACTACACTAGAAGGGTATTGGAAGGAGTTCCCATGACCGCTAGTTCTCACGTGACCACGCCGAAGGACATCCGTCAGGCCGCCACCGCCCTGGAGGGGGTTGCCGTTCGCACGAACCTGGAGCGTTCCGAGCGTCTGTCCAGCGAGGCCGGCGTCGATATTCTGCTCAAGCGTGAGGACCAGCAAAAGTGCCGCTCCTTCAAGGTGCGTGGTGCGTACGCGCGGATGTCGCTCCTGTCCCCCGCAGAGCGCGAACGCGGCGTCGTGTGCGCGTCGGCTGGTAACCACGCTCAGGGCCTGGCCTACGCCTGCGCTCACTTGGGCGTGCGCGGCACGATCTACCTGCCCTCGAACACGCCCCGCCAGAAGCGTCGCCGTATCGCGACGATCGGAGGCGAGTGGGTCGAGCAGGTCATCGTGGATGGCACCTTCGACCGTGCGAACGCGCTGGCCCAGGAGGCTGCGCGCGCCACGGGCCGCACCTACGTTCACCCCTACGACGATCCGTTTACGATCGCCGGCCAGGGAACGATTGGCGTCGAGCTCGAGGAGCAGATGCCTGAGGACACGGCGGCCGTCCTGGTCCCCGTGGGCGGCGGCGGCCTCATCGCGGGCATTGCGACGTGGCTGCGCGCGAACCGTCCGGAGGTCAGAATCATCGGCGTGGAACCCGCGGGCGCGGCATCGATGCACGCGGCGCTCGAGGCGGGTCAGCCGATGTCCCTGGCGAAGGTCGATCCTTTCGTGGACGGCACGGCGGTGGGCCGAGCGGGCGCGCTCCCCTTCCACATCGCTTCGCAGTTCGTCGACTCCGTGCTGGTCGTCCCCGAGGGCGCGGTGTGCACGGAGATGCTGGAGCTCTACCAGTCCGACGGCGTCATCGCCGAGCCTGCTGGCGCTCTCGCGTCCACGGCCGCGCACGTGTATTTGACCGATCCGGCTGATCGCAAGGCGCTGCTGGGCCGCTCCGACGGCGCGATCGTGTGCGTGGTGTCGGGCGGTAACAACGACCTGACGCGCTACGCCGAGGTCATGGAGCGTTCACTGCGCCACGAGGGCCTGCGTCACTACTTCCTCGTGACGTTCCCGCAGCAGCCCGGCATGCTGCGCATCTTCTTGTCGGATGTGCTGGGTCCCGCGGACGATATCGTGCACTTCGAGTACACGAAGAAGAACAACCGCGAGCTCGGCCCCGCTCTGGTGGGCATCGATTTGTCGAACCCGGATGACATCGACGGGCTGCGCCACCGCATGGAGGCCTCGCCCCTGCACGTGGAGGAGCTGCCGCTGGATTCGGAGATCACGCGACTCGTGATCTAAGGGAGTTGGTACACGCGCCTGAGAGGGGCGCGGTTTCGGGGACGAGGCCGTGGCCCCTCTCCCCTTTTATGTGGCCCATGCGCGTGGCTGGGTTGGGAGCCGCCCGGGGTGGCCGCTGGGCCGATGCGCGTGGTGGCGCGGCCGGGAGCACCGGCGGGGTGCCGCCGCGAGGGCTTTCAGGCGGCGAGGGTGACGGGGCGGGTGACGCGAACGCGCACGGAGGGGGTGGAGTTGAAGCGGTAGCCTTCGCCGCGGACTGTGGAGATGAGGTCGGGCAGGATGGAGAGCTTCTTGCGCAGGCGGCGGATGTGGGCGTCGACGGTGCGCGAGTCGGAGCCGAGCTCTGAGTCGGCCCACACGGAGGCGAAGAGTTCGTCGCGGGTGACGGAGCGGTCGGCGTTGGCGGCGAGGTGGGCCAGGAGGTCGTGTTCCTTGGCGGAAAGTCCGGCGTCGCGTCCGTCGAGGGTGACCAGGCCGCGGTCGATGTCAATGTCGATGCGGGAGGAGCTCAATCGCAGGCCGGCCAGGACGTCGAGGAATTCCTCGTAGGAGGTGGGGGTGTCATTGTCGGCGCGGACGGAGGCGGCAGGGGTGTTGACGAGGGTCATGGGTGTATCCGATTCTTCGGGGCCGCACTCCCACTATCGGCGTGGGTATATCACTGCGGCGGTGATTGACAGGGGTATCTGAGGCGTCAATCACATACACATTCGCGACATCATGCCACCGCAGGGGCAGCACATGGGGTTCGCGAAGGTCGTCATGGCATTAAGTCTGTCGGACGATTTCCGTCCGGGCAACACCACGTCCACTAGGTGAGACTCTGTGACAGGATGTGTTCACAGTACGAATGCCCTGGTACAGGCGCGTATGAGCGCGGCGAGGAGGCAGCACAGACGCAAACGGTGAGGGGCGGGACCCATCGGGCCCGCCCCTCACCTATCGCCTAGAAGAACGCTCAGCTCTCCAGGCCGCGCTGGGCACGCACTTGCCGAGTAGCAGAGACAAGGTTGTCCAGCGACGCCTTCGTTTCCTCGTAGCCACGGGTCTTGAGGCCGCAGTCGGGGTTCACCCACAGACGAGAGACCGGCACCGCGTCGGCGGCCAGGCCGATGAGCTCCGCGAGCTCATCGGTGCTGGGGACGCGAGGAGCGTGGATGTCCCACACGCCGGGGCCGATGCCGTGGTCGAAGCCGGCCTCGGCGAGCTCGGGCACGACCTCCATCTTGGAGCGGGCCGCTTCGATGGACGTGACGTCGGCGTCCAGGCCCTTGATGGCGTCGATGATCTGGCCGAACTCGGAGTAGCACAGGTGCGTGTGGATCTGGGTGTCGGGACGCACGCAGGAGGTGGCCAGGCGGAAGGAGCCCACGGACCAGTCGAGGTAGTCGGCGTGGCGGTCGGCATCGAGGGGCAGGAGCTCACGCAGGGCGGGCTCGTCGACCTGGATGGCTGCGATGCCGGCGGCCTCGAGGTCGGACACCTCGTCGCGCAGTGCCAGGCCGATCTGGTCGGCGATGTCGCCGAGCGGCAGGTCGTTGCGCGGGAAGGACCACGCGATGATCGTGACGGGGCCGGTGAGCATACCCTTGACGGGCTTGTCGGTCAGCGACTGGGCGTAGCTGGTCCAGCCCACGGTCATGGGCGCGGGACGCGAGACGTCGCCCCACAGGACGGAGGGACGCGTGCAGCGCGAGCCGTAGGACTGCACCCAGCCGTTGCGGGTGGCCGCGAAGCCGTCGAGCAGCTCGGCGAAGTACTGAACCATATCGTTACGCTCGGCCTCGCCGTGGACCAGGACGTCCAGGCCCAGATCCTCCTGCAGCTTGATGACGGAGGCGATCTCCTCGCGCATGCGGGCCTCGTAGTCCGCGTCGGAGAGCTCACCGCGGGCGTTGGCGGCGCGAGCCTTGCGGATCTCGGTGGTCTGCGGGAACGAGCCGATGGTCGTCGTGGGCAGCGGGGGCAGGTGGAGGCGCTCGGCCTGGGCGGCCTCGCGCTCGAGGTAGGGCTCGCGGGCGCGGTCGGCGTCGGTGAGGGCGGCGGTGCGGCTGCGAACCTCGGGGCGCACGACGCCGGGGGCGGCGGCGCGCTGTTCGAGGACGCGGGTGGCCTCAGCGACCTCGGCGTCGATGGCTTCCCAGCCCTCATCCAGGCCGCGGGCGAGGGTGACGACCTCGAGAACCTTCTGGTCGGCGAAGGCGAGCCAGGCGTGCAGGTTCTCGTTGAGGGTCGCGTCGTCCCAGGTTTCCAGCGCGGTGTCGTGAGGCACGTGCTGGAGGGAGTTGGAGGTGGCGACGGTGACGCGGGCTGCGCCCAGGGCCTGAGCGGCCTTCAGGGTCTCGCGCAGCTGCGCCAGGTCGGCGCGCCAGATGTAGCGGCCATCGACCGCGCCGACGACGAGGGTGACGCCGGACAGGTCCGCGCCCTGCGGCAGCGAGCCGCGCAGCGTGTCCACGTGGAGGGCCTCGACGCCCGTCTTGGCCAGGGCGCCCACCGCGTGGGAGGCGTCGCCGTAGGGGGTGGTGAGCAGGATCTGGGGACGGTTCTGGGAGGCGGCGAGGCGCTCGTAGACGCGGGCGGCCAGCTCGCCCAGCTCGACGCGGGTGCGCGAGAGGTTGTCGGAGGTCAGGGCCGGCTCGTCGAGCTGGACCCACGGGGCACCCGCGGCGTGCAGGGAGGCCAGTGCCTCCTCGTACGCGGCCACGGCCTCGTCGATGCGGGTGAGCGGGTCGAAGTCCGGGGTGGCCGGGTCGGCCTTGGCCAGGGCCAGGTACGTGACGGGGCCGACCAGGACGGGACGGGTCACGTAACCCCACTCGCGGGCGTCCGTGAAGCGGCGGGTGATCGTATCGTCGGCGAAGTGCAGGGGCGTGTCGGGGCCGATCTCGGGGACAAGGTAGTGGTAGTTCGTGTCGAACCACTTCGTCATCTCTTCCGGGCCGACCTTGTCGTCACCGCGGGCGAGCGCAAAATAGAGGTCGAGGCCCTCGCGGCCGGCGAAGCGCGGCGGGATGGCACCCAGGAGGATCGTGGCATCCAGGACGTGGTCATACAGGGAGGGCGCGTCGGCCAGGGAGGCGTCGGAGGGGTTCAGGCCGAGTTCGACGAGGCGCGCGAGGTTCTCCTTGCGCAGATCGTTGGCGGCCTGGATCAACTCGGCCTCGGTGATGCGGCCGGCCCAGCGGGCCTCAAGGGCGCGCTTGAGCTCACGATTACGTCCAATACGGGGATAGGCCAGGATCGTGGCGGTGGGGAACTGCGTGGTCGCAGCGGACATGGTTTTCTCCTTGGGTGTGCTACTCGTTCGGCGTGCGCGGGAGACCCGCACCCTGCCGCAGGGTGGATGGTGGTGCGCTCAGGCGCGGCTTTCGGGGGACGAGGCCTGGGACCGCAGCGGGTCAGGCTTGACTCCCATGAGGGCCAGGATGTCCAAGACGGGCTTGGAGCGGTTGAAGGTGTAAAGGTGGACGCCGGGAGCGCCCGCCTCCAGGACGGAGTGAATGAGGCGCGAGCCGAAGACGGCACCGAACTCGTCGCGCGCGTCCTGATGGGGGTAGTCGGCGAGCGTGGTCAGCAGGTATTCGGGGACCTCGATGCCGGTGAGGTCCTGGACGCGGCGCAGGCGCGCCGGGTCGGTGGCCGGCAGCAGGCCGGGCACGATCGGAATGGTGACGCCGGCGCGACGGGCGCGCTCGACGAAGGAGGCGTAGACCTCGGCATCCCAGAAAAGCTGCGTGATCGCGAAGGAGGCACCGGCGGCCTGCTTGACGAGGAGGCGTTCGACCTCCTGCGCGGGCGTGGTTCCGGCGGCGGGGTTACCCGCGGGGAACGCGGCGACGGCGATCGTCAGGGGCTTGAAGGCGGAGCGCAGGGCCTCGCCGGGGTGGGCGTCGCAGCGGCGCTTTTCGACGGTACGGATCAGGTGAATGAGCTCTGTGGCGCTGCCGACGCCACCCGGGCCGGGCTCCCAGTCTTCCTGTCCCACCGGCGGGTCGCCACGCAGCGCCAGAAAGGTGCGCACGCCAGAGTCCAGGTAGTCGTAGACGGCGGAGACGACCTCTTCAGTCGAGTTACCCACGCAGGTCAGGTGCGCGATCGGCTGGATCGGAGTGTCGCGCACGAGGCGGTGGACCGTCGAACGGGCATTGGAGCGGTCCTTGCCGCCCGCGCCGTAGGTGACGGACATGAAGTCGGGGCGCACGCGCAGCAGCTGGTCGACCGTGTTCCAGAAGGGTTCTTCCAGGGAGGGCTTGCGCGGGGGCATGACCTCGAAGGACAGGAGCGTGGGCTCGTGGTCGTGGGTGCAGGGACAGGCGTAGGTGTCGTCTGAGAAGGGCACGGTGTAACTCTCGGGTGGCGGCTGGCCTCCACGCGGATGCACGACAGCGCGGTTTGTGTGGTGGGGCGCAAGCCTAAGGAATGGCGGACGGCGGCGTCAGAAGCACATTCGGGCACGAATGGACCCGCACATGCGACGGGTGATGTTCGTTCGTGCGTTCATGACCCCAGTATGTCCACCTTCGCGCAGGTGGCGCAGGAGGGGTCCACGTAACGGGAGTTTGTGACAGCACCCGTCTCAGAAACGAGACGGGTGCGTGGAGATAGGTGGCGCCTCCGACAGGACTCGAACCTGCAACCTCGGGATTAGAAGGCCCTTGCTCTATCCATTGAGCTACGGAGGCGTGGCGCGATGCGCCGCCTGTAAGACTAGCGGAGGTTAGCGCGCCTTTCCACCAGCGCGCCCCAGCAGGAAGGCGAGCAGCGGAAAAAGCAGCACGGACATCGCGCCCGCGACGACGAGTAGGGAGGCGAGCCACGAGGGCAAGACACCCGTCTCGACACCCAGCTCGGTGACGGCGACGATGATCGGTAGGCCGGTCGCACCGTACAGGCCGATGCGCGTCGCGTCCATCCAGCCGACGCGCTCGATCGATCCGTGGAAGCGTTCCAGAAGGACGATGGGCACGCCGCGCACGACGAGGATCGCGCCGACGAAGGCGACGAGCAGGAAGGGGTAGCCTGCAACGGCGCTCAGCGAGATGTTCATGCCCGAGGTGACGAAAAACAGAGGGATGAGGAACGAAAAGCCGAGGGTGCGCAGCTCGCCCTCGACCATCGTGAAGTTGCCGGGCGCCAGCGCCCGTACGATGATGCCGGCCGCGAAAGCACCGAGCACCATGTCCAGCTCCATGACAGCGGACAGCGCCATGAGGCCGGTGAGGACCAGCATGACGACGCGCATGAGCGTCTTTTGCGAGGTCTGCGCGCCATGCAGGATCGTCCGCCCGATCGCGGGGTGCTTGAGGATAAAGCGCGTCGGGATGGCAACCGCAACGACCGTGGCAAGCGCGAAGATCAAAAGGACGATCGCGGCGGCCCACGGGCTACGTGCCGACAGGAGCAGCGACATGGCAATGATGGGCGCGAGCTCGCCGACGGCACCGTGGACAAGAACGGCCTTGCCGATCGTGGTACCCATGACGCCGGCCTCCATGAGGATGGGCAGCAGGGTACCCATCGCCGTCGAGGTCAGCGCGATGGCCAGCGCGATGTACGTCGCGGTGGCGACCCCCGTTGTACCCGACGCGGTAACCGCCACCCAGGAGACGGCCAGGCCGATGCCAAAGCATGTCAGCCACGTGAGCAGCGAGCGCCTGCCCGCCCGGCCGTGTACCTCTTCGACATTGATTTCGGTGCCGGCGATGAGGAAGAGCATGCCCATACCAACCTCGCGGAACACAGAGATTGGCTCGGTGAGGGATGCGAGTCCCAGAACGTTCGGCCCGATGATGACGCCGAAGATGAGCAGCCAGACGACGTCTGGCACGCGCTTGCGTGTGAGCGAGGACAGCAGGGGTGCGATGGCCGCAGCGGCGGCGATCAGAAAGAGGGAGACGATGGCTCCCTCGGTGCCACTCGTGCTCGACGCGGCGACGAGGCCGTGGCCCACTCCCCCGCTCGCGGCGGGCAGAGACATCGGCAGGCTCATGTGCGTTCCTTTTCGGGTACTTGGATGCAGCTCGCGTCGACGACCGTAAGGGGTTTTGCCGAACGCTCAGCAATGATGGGCATGACAAAGGCCCGGGACAACAAGTCCCGGGCCCGTGCGTGGATGCGAGGTCAGCCCTCGACGTCCAGGAGGCCGTTCTTGTAGGCCTTGGCCAGGCGGCGGGGCACGCGGATCTCACGGCCGGCAACCTTGACGGTGTTCAGCTCGGTAAGATCAGCCTTCCAGGTAGACCGGCGGGTGCGGGTGTTCGCACGGGACATCTTGCGCTTGGGAACTGCCATGTCTTACCGCTCCTCTTCTTTCTCGACGACTATTCTGATCGGTGCGCCACGCGGGCGCACGGCGACAACCCGACAAGACTACCACGGACCAGACTCTGAAGCACATCGCGAGAGGCTACGCGCCTGCGATCCTGGTTACAGACTGAGGGCGGTTTCTCTCCCTTAGACTGAGCGCATGTCCGATCTTCGCACGCTCGCCTCCGGCACGCTCCTCACCCACGAGATTGAGATCAAGCGTTCCCGATTTATCACGACGCTCGCCAGGACGGACACGCCCGAGGAGGCGCGCGAGCTCATCGACGCCGTCAAAGCCGAGCACCCGCAGGCCCGCCATAACTGCTCCGCATACCTGATCGACCCGCCGGATGCCGCACCGTTGCAGCATTCCTCGGACGACGGCGAGCCCTCGGGCACAGCGGGCACCCCGATGCTGGAGGCCCTGCGCGCTTCTGACACGTGGAACGCCACGGCGGTCGTCACCCGCTACTTCGGCGGAATCCTCCTGGGCGGGGGTGGCCTCGTGCGGGCTTACTCCACCTCCGTGTCCGAGGCCGTCGCCCGCGCCCCCATCGCCTACCTCGTCGGACGCGACATCCTCGAAACGCAGCTTACCCCCGGGGACGCGGGCCGCATTGAAGCCGAGCTGCGCGCGCGAGGAGCCGCGATCGTCGACACTATCTGGGGCGCGGACGTCACGTTGCGCATTGCCATCGATCCGGGCGACCGAGACTCGATTGACGCATGCCTGGCCCAGGCCTCGTCCGGTGTTGCAAAGTTTCGCTACGTGGAAACACGGCGGATTGAACTAGACGAGGCTCCGAGCGTGGGATGACAATTCAGGGGTACACCTGCTTAGGAAGGACCCCTCATGGCTCGCATCGCCTCCACCGTCGCCGATCTGATCGGCGGCACCCCCCTCGTCCGCATTAACCACGTTGCCGGCGACGGCGTCGACGTGGTCGCCAAGGTCGAGGCCTTCAACCCCGCCTCCTCCGTGAAGGATCGCATCGCCCGTTCGATCATCGACGCGGCCGAGGCCTCGGGTGCCCTGGCTCCCGGCGGCACGATCGTCGAGGCCACCTCCGGCAACACGGGCATCGCCCTGTCGATGGTGGGCGCGGCACGCGGCTACAAGGTCGTCATCGTCATGCCCGCGTCGATGTCCGTCGAGCGCCGCGCGATCGTGCGCGCCTTCGGTGCCGAGCTGGTCCTCACCGACCCGAAGGGCGGCGTCTCCGCGGCCGTCGCCGAGGCCGAGCGCATCGCCTCCGAGCGTCCCGGCGCCATCATCGCCTCCCAGTTCACCAACCCCGCCAACCCGGCTGCCCACGTGGCACACACCGGTGAGGAGATCTGGGCGGACACCGACGGCCAGGTCGACGTCTTCGTCGCCGGCGTTGGCACGGGTGGCACCATCTCGGGCGTCGCGAAGGTTCTCAAGGAGAAGAACCCGAACGTGCGCATCATCGCCGTTCAGCCCACCGAGTCTCCCCTGCTGACCGGCGGCACCCCCGGCCCGCACGGCATCCAGGGCCTCATGCCCAACTTCGTGCCCGATACCTTCGACGCTGACATCATCGACGAGGTCATCTCCGTGGAGACCGCCCAGGCGCTCGAGTTCGCTCGCCGCGCGGCCGCCGAAGATGGCCTGCTCGTGGGCATCTCCTCGGGTGCTGCCCTGGCGGGTACGGCCGCCGTCGCCGCCCGCCCCGAGCTGGCCGGCAAGAAGATCGTCACGCTCCTTCCCGACACGGGTGAGCGTTACCTCTCGACCGCGCTGTTCGCGGGCCTCGAGGACTGATCTTTCCCGCTTGACGCGCTAAGGTGGCCCCGGATGGAATATCCGGGGCCACCTGTGCGTTCCCATCTGAGTCGACCATCCAGGAGGACCGAAGTGAAGCTCACCGTACGCGCCCTGTCGAAGACCCTGTCGCGCGCCCTGCCCTCCAAGGCGCTCGGACTCTTCCGCGAGGACCTCGTGACGGCGCAGCGCCGCGACCCCGCGGCCACCTCCGCCCTGGAGATCGCACTGACATACCCGGGCGTGCACGCCCTGTGGACGCACCGAGTGTCACACGCTCTGTGGTCCCACGGAGCCCGCACTCCCGCGCGCGTCCTATCCTCCATGGCCCGCGCGGTCACCGGCGTGGACATTCACCCCGAGGCCACGATCGGCCGCCGCGTCTTCATCGACCACGCGACGGGCGTCGTCATCGGCCAGACGGCCGAGGTCGGCAACGACGTCGTCATCTTCCACGGCGTCACCCTCGGCGGCGTCGCCATGATTCCCGGCAAGCGCCACCCCACCGTCGGCGATCACGTCATGATTGGCGCGGGCGCGAAGGTCCTGGGCCCCATCACCGTGGGCGCGGGCGTCAAGATCGGCGCGAACGCCGTCGTCGTCAAGGACGTGCCCTGCGGCAACGTGGCTATCGGCGTACCCGCACGCCTGCTCCCCAAGCCCGAAAAGGACACACGCGACCGCGACCTCATCGTCGATCCCAACTGCTTCTTCGAGGAGCCCGCCCTCTACATCTGAGGGCATCCGCCCTCGTCAGATGCGGTCTGTGAGAATCCGTTCAAGACCCGTGACAAAGTGAGCATCCTCACCTATAGTTGGTTTATGGAAGCTCGAACTCTACATGCCCCCCTGGACGCGTTGTCAGCGGCGAATCGGCCTCAGGGTATTGAGATCGCCACGCTCACAACATTCGACATTCCCGCGCTCGCGGTGCTCACCCTCGAGGCGTACGACGACGACGTCACGCCCGAGGCACTCTTGGAAACCTCCGAAGAACTACGCCTGACGTTTGAGGGCGCTTTCGGGGCGACCACCGAAGACTCGTTCATTGGTGCGTGGGACGGGGGAACGCTCGTCGGGGCGATCCTCGTCGTCCGCGAATCCCCGTGGGATGACGCGCCAGACGGCCCCTTCGTGGTGGACCTGATCGTCGCCCCCGACTACCGCAGGCGCGGCATCGCGACGGCCCTCGTCTCCGAGGTCGCCGCGCGCTGCTCGCGGTGGGGATTCGACACCCTCGCCCTGCGCCTGGATACGCGCCACGGCGGGGCCCGCGAACTCTACTCTGTCCTCGGATTCGAAGAGATCGCCTGACACAGGGCGAGGAGTGCGAGCCTTGCGGCCCGCACTCCCCTGACGGCCTTTCGCGCGCTCAGCGCTGGCAGGACGGACACCAGAACAGGCGTCGGTTCTGCATGAGCGCCTCGCGAATCGGCGTGGAGCAGCGCAAGCACGGCCGGTCCGTACGGTGATACACGTACCAGCGCGAGGCCTCCTCGTCCCCCTCAATCGGCGGGTTGGGGGCCTCCTCCGGGTCCATCGTGTCCAGGCGACCAGCGGCCAGGCCGCGGTTCATGAGGTCGCAGATGAGGACCCACAGCTCGCGCAGGCGCTTGACGGAGATGTTGGCACCCTTGCGGTGCGGCGAGATGCCCGCGAGGAACAGGGCGTCGGCGCGGTAGATGTTGCCCACGCCCGCGATGATCGACTGATCCATGACGATCTCACCGATCGCACGCTTCTTGGAGTGAGCGACCTGAGCGAAACGCTCCATGGCCTCGGCGTCGGATCGGGCCCCGGCATCCAGGGGATCCGGGCCCAGCTTCGACTCAGCCTTGATGCGCTCCTCATCCGTGATGAGGTCGCAGCGGTTGGGGCCCACCAGGTCGGCGACGGCGTGGTCGTTGAACAGGCGCAGGCGCACCGCTCCGACCGGCTCCGGCGGCTCCCACTCCCCCGCCTTGGCCTCGCCAAAGCCCTCGCCCCAGCGTGTCTCGGAGTGGCCGTTCCACTCCCCCTTGTCGACGTTGGGGATGCGGTGGGCGACGCCGTGGCCCTCATCAACGACAGTCTCGTCGCCGTTGAAGCGCCACCAGCCGTACAGGCCCAGGTGGATGTGCACCCACCGGTCCGGCCAGGGGGCATCCTCGGGTAGGATCGGCTCCCCGCTGCCCGCGGCGGCACCCTCCAGGAGGGACACCCCGGCCTCGTACGTCTCACCTTCGATGGGCGGGACGAAACCGATGAACATGTGTTTGCCGTGCACGCGCACCCGCTGCATGACCCACCCATCCAGGAGGGCGGCGGAGGACGCGAAGCGCCCCTGCGGGGACGAGGCCGAGACGATACCCCCGACGAAAAGCTCGTCGAGGGTACCGGCTAGGCGACGGACTGCATCGCCTTCAGGCATGCGACCTCACTTCTTGACGACGACGTTGACCAGCTTCGGCGCGCGGGCGATCACCTTGAGCGGGTCGTTACCGCCGAGAGCCTTGACGATCGGGGCCTCGGCCATGGCGGCGGCGACGAGGTCCTCCTCCGAAATGGAGGGAGCGACCTCGATGCGGGCCTTGACCTTGCCGTTGACCTGGACGACGGCAGTGACCGTGTCCTCGACCAGCAGCGAGGAATCCTCGACGATCGGGAAGGGCTCGCGGGCCAGGGAGGCCTCGTGACCCAGGCGGGCCCACAGCTCCTCGCACACGTGCGGGGCGACGGGGGCGAGCATGAGGATCAGGGGCTCAATGGCATCGCGCGGCGCGGCGTCCAGGCTGGTCAGGTGGTTGTTGAGGACGATGAGCTTGGAGATCGCGGTGTTGATGCGCAGGTTCTCGTACTCTTCGGTGACCTCGGCGATCGTGCGGGCCACGAGGCGACGCGTCTTGTCGTCCGCGGGCTCGTCGGTGACCGTGAGCTCGCCGGTCTCCTCATCGACCACGTTACGCCACAGGCGCTGCAGGAATCGCTGGGAGCCGACAACGGCGCGGGTCTCCCACGGGCGCGACAGGTCGAGGGGGCCCATGCTCATCTCGTACACGCGGAAGACGTCGGCGCCGTAGGCGTCGTACATCTCGTCGGGAGTGACGATGTTCTTCAGGGACTTGCCCATCTTTCCGTACTCGCGGACCACGGGCTCGCCCTTGTAGGTGAAGCCGGTCGCCTCGTCGCCCTCGACCTCGTCGGCGGGCACGTACTGGCCGCGCGCGTCGGTGTAGGCGTAGGCCTGGACGTAGCCCTGGTTGAAGAGCTTGTGGTAGGGCTCGGAGTCCGGCACGTGGCCGAGGTCGAAGAGGACCTTCTGCCAGAAGCGGGCATAGAGCAGGTGCAGGACCGCGTGCTCAACGCCGCCGACGTACATGTCGGTGCCGCCGCTGGCCTTGCCCTCGCGCGGGCCCATCCAGTAGGCCAGGTTCTCCTCGCCGGCGAAACGCTTCGCGTTCGTCGGGTCGGTGTAGCGCATCTCGTACCAGCACGAACCCGCCCACTGAGGCATCGTGTTGGTCTCGCGGCGGTAGGCCTTGGGGCCATCGCCCAGGTCGAGGGTCACGTTCACCCAGTCCTCAGCGCGACCCAGCGGGGCCTCGGGCGAGGAGTCGGCGTCGTCCGCGTCAAAGGTACGCGGGCTGTAGTCGCTGACCTCGGGCAGCTCAACGGGGAGCATATCCTCGGGCAGGGCGTGTGCCACGCCGTCCTCGTCCCACACGATCGGGAAGGGCTCGCCCCAGTAGCGCTGGCGGCTGAAGAGCCAGTCGCGCAGGCGGTAGGTGACGGTGCCGTGACCCAGTCCCTTGGCGACCAGCCACTCGATCATGGCGGCCTTGGCCTCGTCCTTGGCCAGGCCGTTCAGGTCGATCTCGTCGTTCGCGGAGTCGACGGCCACACCATCGCCCGTGTAGGCACCGGCCTCGAGGTCGGGGCCGTAGGGGTCGTCGGCGGGGCCGATCGTGCGCACGACGTCGAGGTCGTAGGCGCGGGCAAAGGCCCAGTCGCGGTCGTCGTGGGCTGGCACGGCCATGATGGCACCGGTGCCGTAGCCCCACAGGACGTAGTCGGCGACGAAGATCGGGACCGGGCGTCCGTTCACCGGGTCGATACCGAACAGGCCGGTGAACACGCCGGTCTTGGTGCGTTCCTCGTCGGCGCGCTCGGCCTCGGACTTCGCGGCGGCCTGGGCGCGGTAGGCGGCAACGGCCTCCTTCGGGGTGGCGGCGCCACCCGTCCACGCATCCTTCGTGCCCTCGGGCCACGATGCGGGAAGGGTCAGGGCGGCACCGTCGCCGGCGTCGCCACCGACGGTGCCGCCGAGGATCGGGTGCTCGGGGGCGACGACCATGAAGGTCGCGCCAAACAGCGTGTCGGGGCGCGTCGTGTAGACGTCCAAAGAGTCGAGGGAGGCACCGGCCTCGCGCGCACCGGGCACGTCGAAGCGCACGGTCGCGCCCTCAGAGCGGCCGATCCAGTTACGCTGCATGGTGCGCACCTTCTCCGGCCAGTCGATCGTGTCGAGGTCGTCGGACAGGCGCTTGCCATAGGCGGTGATGCGCATCATCCACTGGCGCAGGTTGCGCTTGAAGACCGGGAAGTTGCCGCGCTCGGAGCGACCATCCGCGGTGACCTCTTCGTTGGCCAGGACCGTGCCCAGGCCGGGGCACCAGTTGACGGGGGCCTCGGAGACGTAGGCGAGGCGGTAGGAGTCGACGACCTTCGCCTGCGCGGCGCGATCGAGCGAGGAATAGTCGGAGCCGTCCTCGGGGCGAATCTCGCCGGACTCGAGCTTGGCGATCAGCTCGCTGATCGGGCGAGCCGCGCCCTGCGAGCCGTCGGGGGCCGTGGCCTCGGGATCGAACCACGAGTTGAAGACCTGCAGGAAGATCCACTGCGTCCAATGCACGTACTCAATGTCGGTCGTCGCGAAGGAACGACGCGAGTCGTGGGACAGGCCCATGCGACGCAGCTGACGGCGCATGTTCGCGATGTTCTGATTCGTGGTGATCGCCGGGTGCTGGCCGGTCTGGACGGCGTACTGCTCGGCCGGCAGGCCGAAGGCATCGTAGCCCATCGTGTACAGGACGTTGTCGCCCTTCATGCGGCGGTAGCGCGCCAGCGTGTCGGTCGCGATGTAGCCCAGCGGGTGACCCACGTGCAGGCCCTTACCCGAGGGGTAGGGGAACATGTCGAGGATGAAGAAGGGGTTGCGGGAGGCCAGCGGGCCAGCCAGGGCGCCCGTGGGGTTGTCCGCGTAGAACGTGCCCAGCTCCTCCCAGCGGTCCTGCCACTTCGTCTCGATCTGACCTGCGAGCTCAGCGGTGTAACGCTGGGCCGGGGCACTCTGCGGATTTTCGCTCATGTGTGCGTTCCTCGCTTAACGATGGGTCGCGTAACAATACTCCCCACCAGGGTAGTTCACGCCCGCGCGCCCCGCCGGACGCGCCCACCTACCGAAGTGAGCACGAATAGGTGACAATAGTCGCATGAGCACTATCTTCGACAACATCATCACGGGTGTGTGGCCCGGCCGCTTCGTGTGGGCCGATGACCTGTGCGTCGCCTTCGCGACCATCGAGCCGACCTCCCCAGGCCACGTCCTCGTGGTTCCGCGCACCGCGTACGAGGCGTGGACGGACGCCCCCTCGGACGTCGCCGCCCACCTCATGACCGTGGCACGCACGATCGGCCTGGCGCAGAAGGCCGCGTTCGGCGTGCCGCGCGCCGGCCTCGCAATCGCTGGATTCGAGGTGCCCCACACCCACCTGCACGTGATCCCCCTGCGCGACGAGACCGACATCCTCCTGTCGAAGGCGGCCCCCGCCAGCGACGAGGAGCTCGATACCGCGATCACCGCCCTGCGCGAGGCACTCCTGGCCGCCGGACACGGCCGCCACGTGCCGGCGTCAATGGGATCCGCTGACCTCGCCTGAGGCCTGCACTCCCCCCCCCACCCGCGCGTCCACCGACGGGCGTTTCCAGCTCGCCCGGCCACCTCGGCCAGGTGGGCTGGATGATGTCAGGACCTCGTCGACGGGAGGCGGGGCGCGTTGGCGTTGCTCAGTCCCGGATGATGATGCCCGAGGCCTGTGCGGGGTCGAGGAGGAGCATCTGCCCGTCTTCGAGGAGGACCGTCACTCCTGAGGGGTCGGATGCCACCACGGTGATGCGGGCACCGGGCACGAGGCCGACCTCCTCCCACGCGCGCAACGCTTCGGGGTCGCGGTCGGGCAGCCGCTCGACGACTCCTCCGGCGGTCACGTCGAGCGCGTCGAGCGGGTTTCCTGCAACGTCGTCGCTGGTTCCGTCGGCCCGCGGGATCGGATCACCGTGCGGGTCACGGCTCGGGTAGCCGAGGACCCGGTCGAGACGGTCGAGAAGCCGATCGGAGACCGCGTGTTCGAGTATCTCTGCCTCTTCATGCACCTCATCCCAGGAGAAACCGAGGGCTTCATGCAGGTAGGTTTCAAGCAGGCGGTGGCGGCGCACCATCCCCAGGGCGATCGCTCGGCCCTGCGGGGTCAGTCGCACGCGTCCGTAGCGCTCGTGCGTGACGAGGCCCTGGCGGGCCAGGCGCTGAATGTTCTCCGTTGCCGTCGAAGGGACGACGCCCATGTGTTCGGAAACATCCTTGGGTTTGACGCCGTCACGGCCGGCTTCCTCGGCACCCCATACGAGCTTGAGGATGTCCTCCACGACCGCGGAATAGGTGCTCGGCGCGTCCGACATGGCGTTCCCCTTTCGTCTGAGGCCCCATTGTAGGTGCCAGTGTCGCACGCCCATCGAGCGTGCGACATAGGCCACGACGCCCCACATTGACTTGCGCGGGGAAGGGCGCGCCTGTATATTTATCTCTCGGTTGCAAAACCCCCGCGTCATTAGCTCAATTGGCAGAGCAGCTGACTCTTAATCAGCGGGTTGAGGGTTCAAGTCCCCCATGACGCACAAACAACCGGCGGCCTACGGGTCGCCGGTTTTTCGCATCTATGGTGCCACTCCCCTGCCCGCATCTCCTTGTTTCCCATGTGGACACACTGAAGGGCGACGTACAGAAGGCACGCATCGCAGGAATCGTCAACCACGCGGAGACTGCCACAGACACGAATCCGGAGGAGGGAGACGTCATCGCGTCGAGGATTCGCTTCAAGGTCCTCATCGAGTTCGGCGTTGCGCCGACGGGCGAGGGCATCGAGTGTGCAACGGAGCACACGGGGATCGCCTGTACGCGACGACCGCACCCGAGAGAACACACAATCCAGAGCTCAGAACGCAAGAGACGATGTACTTTTTCGACCATGTGTATACAACATTTCGACCATGTGTATACTACAGAATCATGAATCATGGCATTTGATTCGCACACCTACGACTGGGGAACATCATGAGGAAAAGCCGGAGAGTTCTGGCGATGGGTGCCGGTTTGGCTCTTGTCGCTGCAGGTTCGGTCACAATGTTTGCGCCTCGCAGCGCACAAGCCGACGCGGAGCCCTTCCCCCTCTCACAATACGTCTCATCAACAAGCACGACTGTGTGCAACGCCAACCCTGTGATCACGACCTATCACGGTACCGTCGTGCTGGACATCCCGGTCACGACGCTTCTGGCAGACCACGAGGCCGAAATCCGCGCTGCGGCTGCACAGGGGCTCTCCCCTCATGACTCCGGCAACAACGACAACCCCGATATCGCACTGACTGTGAGTGTTCCTGAGCCGGTCACGTTGGGGGCGTCTCGCGCGAAATCTACCTCGTCAATGCTCGCCGACACCTGGCTCTCCCCCAAATCTGACCACACACAGGTCACTGCGAACATCCAATTCAAGGATCTCAGCTGGCAGCAGCTGCTCGATATCTACGATGCAGAGAAAGCCAACCCCGGCCAGCATACGATCAAGATCCAGGTCCCCTATGCCGTTGGCACAATTGACCCCGAGGAAGCGACTCAACTGGCCAACGAACAGGTGACCGTGACGGGCACGTTCAACTTCTTCGCATCATCGACGACCCCCGCTCAAATCTTTCACTTCGATACGAAGACCCTGAAGCTGGCGGAGTCGCCTACCGACTGCTTCGCGTCCGCACCAACCAAGACAACGCGCTGGGTTGATGAAGATGACGGCCACGACTTACAGCCCCCAAAAACCGGGCCAAACTTCTTCCAAGCCGCAGGAATTCCCGACTACGAATTCTCCACTCAGGAGTTGTCTGCGGATGGCAT
>OFCU01000139.1_pt1 | contig 37494 bp, 24 predicted proteins | sample 1520851 | NCBI WGS metagenome assembly OFCU01 (sample SAMEA2699040, study PRJEB24076) | metagenome | reverse complement strand
CACGGCGACCGTGAGTTCGGTTACATCCTGACCCGTCTGGGCATCAACCGCAAGATCGTGGTCGGCCACTACACCGATCCGGCCGTTGCCGAAGAAATCGGCACCTGGGCACGCGCCTGCGCCGGCTGGGATGCTTCCAACAACATGAAGGTCATGCGTTGGGGCGACAACATGCGCAACGTGGCCGTCACCGAAGGCGACAAGACCGAAGCCGAGCGCGTGTTCGGCGCATCCATCAACACTTGGGCCGTCAACGAGCTCGTCGCAGCCTACGAAGCCGTCAAGGACGATCAGGTCAAGAGCATCATCGAAGACTACAAGGTTAAGTACGACGTTGATCCGGCTCTGCTCGACGCCAAGTACGATTCCCTGTTCATCGCGGCCAAGGAAGAAGCCGCCATGGTCAACATGATGCGCGCCAATGGCTGCACCGCCGGCGTTGACAACTTCGAAGACTTGGGTGCTCTCCCGCAGCTGCCGGGCGTTGGCCCGCAGCGCTTCCCGTCCGAGTACGGCTTCGGCTTCTCCGCCGAAGGCGACTGGAAGACCGCAGTGCTCGTGCGCATCGGCGCAGTGATGGGCTACGGCCTCGAAGGTGGCGCTTCCCTCATGGAAGACTACTCCTACAACTTCACCCCGGGCAACGAGATGATCATGGGCTCCCACATGCTCGAAGTCTCCCCGTCCGTCGGCACCATCGCCAAGCCGAAGCTGGAAATCCACCCGCTCGGCATCGGTGGCAAGGCCGATCCGGTGCGTCTGGTCTTCACTGTCGCCCCGAAGAAGGACGCCGTCGTCGTGTCCATGTCTGACGTGCGCGAACGTTTCCGCCTGACCATGAACCTGGTCGACGTGGTCGAGCCGCTCGGAGAGCTCAAGCAGTTGCCGTGCGCCCGTGGCCTGTGGAAGCCGCAGCCGGACCTCAAGACCTCCGCCGAGTGCTGGCTGCGTTCCGGCGCCTCCCACCACACCTGCATGACCACCTCCGTCGGTCGCGAGGCTTGGGAAGACTTCGCCCGCATCGCCGGTGTCGAACTCGCCACCATCGACGCGAACACCAAGGCCGCAGAATTCGAGCGCGACCTTGAGATCTCCGAAATGTACCACCGCCTCAACAACCGTCACTGACATAACGGAGCGTTAACGGCACGGCAGAAGACTCGACGTACCCTCGTACGCCTTCGCCTTCTGTCGCACCGTTACCGCACGCGTTATGCACTGACGGAACCGTCACTGATTGTCGCTTTACTGACAATGGCTGATGGAGTGTCGTTAGCCATTCTGGATTCATCACTAATCTCTGCCATATGAGCGCCGGCGGGTCGGATCGCTTCCGATCACCGGCGCTCGTTTGCATTCCTTGAAAGTTGTACAGGCAGAACAAAAGCATGGGGTACGAGAGAATACAAACGTTCTCTCGTACCCCACGCTTTTATGTATTATGCGATTCAGCGCTTGCCGGAGTACAGCTGCTGATCGATCACCTGTGCGAACACGCGGTTCACTGCCGGACGCACCACCTTCAGCGACGGGGTCAGGCACTTGTTTTCCTGCGTGAACTGGGTATCCAGCACTACGAACTTACGTACGGATTCGGCGCGGGAAACGGTCGCGTTCGCCTTGTCGACGTACTTCTGGATTTCGTCGTGAACGGCGGCGGTCGCAGCCACGCGATCCAACGGCGTATCGGCAGACAGTCCAATGGAAGGCAGCCAAGCCTCCAATCCTTCCGGATCCAACGTGATCAGCGCACCGATGAACGGACGATTGTCGCCGACAACTACCACATGCTCCACAATCGGACATTTCACAATCTCCTGCTCCATCGGAATCGGAGAAACGTTCTTGCCGCCGGCGGTGATGATGATGTCCTTCTTACGGCCGGTGATCGTAATACGTCCCCCGTCGTCAATCGACGCCAAATCACCCGTTTTCAGCCACCCATCCTCGGTGAACGCTTCCGCCGTCTTCTCAGGCAGGTTGTGGTAGCCCCTGAACACGTTCGGGCCCTTCACCTGAAGTTCGCCATCATCGGAAATGCGCACAGACGATCCCGGAGCCGGTTGGCCGACAGTGCCGATCACATTGTCGGTGACGCGGGTCGCGGCGAACGGCGCAGCGGTTTCCGTCATACCGTAACCCTGAATCATCGGCAGGCCGATACCGTTGAAGAAATGCGCCAGAGACACGTCCAGAGGAGCACCACCGCATGCCACGTAGCGGATGCGCGGGCCGAGAGCGCTACGCACGGTACGGTATACGGAAGCCTCATACGAAAGATGCTGCGCGATCTGCTTGGCGGTCGGGCGTTCGCCGGCCTGCTGCATGCGCGACCAATCGCGTGCGGCTTCGGCAGCCTTGAGGAACAGGCGTCCCTTCCAACCCGTGCCGGCCTTGCGGGAGGCCGCGTTATACACCTTCTCGAACACTCGTGGTACGCCCAGCAGATATGTCGGTTCGAAGGAACGCAAATCGGGCAGCAGCGTCTTTGTGTCCGGCAGATAACCAACCACGCCGTCGTCGGAAGCAATCGACGCGTACTGGATGAACCGTGCGAAACAGTGGGCGAGCGGCAGGAAGAGAAGCAGTCGCGGATGATCTTCGAGAACGATCTCATGCAACGCCAGACTGCCTGCGCGCGTGATCGATATGAAATTGCGGTGCGAAAGCTCGGCACCCTTTGGAGCTCCCGTCGAACCGGACGTGTACACGATGGTGGCCAGATCGTCTGCATGCACCGAATCGATGCGCGCTTCCAGCTCCTCGTCGGACACGGTGACGCCCAAGCCTTCCAACGCGCCCATGGCGTTGGAATCGAGCATCAGAATGTGCTTGAGAGACGGGCAGCGGTCGATTACGGAGTCGAGACGGTCGAAGCGCTCGCGATTGTCGGCGATGGCCAGTTTCACATCCGAATCGTTGAGGATACGCTCGGCCTGCGCCGCGGAATCAGTGTCGTAGATCGGCACGTTCACCGCGCCGATGGCGGCCAGTGCGAAGTCGAGCACGCCCCACTCGTAGCGGGTGGTGGAGAAGATGGTGACGGCATCGCCCTTGTTGATGCCGAATGCGATGAGGCCTTTTGCGGCGGCGAGCACGGCATTGTGGAATTCGCCGGTAGTGACCTTCGTCCATTGGCCGGGGGCGATTTTGCGTTCCGCGATCACGGTATCTTCGCCAGTGCGCGCTATGCGTCCAGTAAGCAGGGAATAGATGGATTCGTCGTCGCCGACCTCGACGGATTCGCCCGGGGTGGTGTACTCGGTGAGCATGAAGCGTTCTCTTTCTCGCGGTTTTTGCGTTGTTTCCGCGTATTTCTGCTTGTGATGCGTGCGGGAGCGATGCAAACCGTGTGTCCGCGTTTCCTACCCCTTGCGCACCTCGCACATTCTAAGTTACGGGACCGTAAGTCTGCATTGTGAGAAGCGACAAGAAATATTTCATCAACTTTGTATGAACTGACAAATGGTGATATTCCGTCAAAAATCAAGTGTTTGGTGTCGCGCTGTATCCGTTCGAAAAAAGGCTTGACGTAACGGTTGCGGGGGAGTCGCCATGCTTCCCATATATCCCCGAAATGACCGTAAAACCAGCGAAATGCGAAGAAATGGTGGTGCGAGCGATTTTTATCGAGTACACTCACGAGTGACGCAATTTACCCCTTGCGTCAGAGGGCTGCCTGCTCAACGGCGAACATCCAGCCTTTCTCTTTTCAACGTTGCTGATTTGAGGTCGATTATGGCAATTCGATTGCGACGGTTCGCTGTATGCAATGCGCCCTTGACGATTGCGAGCTGCCTTGGATAGGCTGAAAACGGTTTGCCACGCACCGGTTTTCCCGTATTGGCCTGTTGCGATTCGTTTGTTGGATGCATGGCGATTGCGCTTTGGGCCGTAGGCGAGCTGGCAACGCGAGTGCGCTCATTGGACGGAAGGTGTTTATGTTTGACAAGAGGCTGTTTTCCCTCGCTCCCGGCGTGGGGCGGTTGGTTGCGGCGAAAGTGCTCTGCCAATGGGTCGGACTGCTGGCCAACGTCGTGTTCGTGGTGACGGTGGTGGTCATGCTTTCGCCGGCGCTTGCCGTGGTGGAATCGGCGTTCGACCCCATGTTCTCCATGGGTGATAGTGGCCTGATTTCCCGCCTGTTCATCGGCTTTGGCTACGGCGGATTCAGCGCGGAAACATACGTCGGATGCGTACTGGCGATCGTGGTCTGCGCGGTACTGCGTTTTCTGATGATGCGCGCCGCGGCCTATTTCGGCGCGGAAGCGGCCGAGCGTGTCAAACTCGCGTTACGTGAACAATTATTCAATAAAATGCTTGCGATCGGACCATCATACTCGCAACATATCAGCACTGCCGACGTGGTGCAATCTGCCGGTGAAGGCATCGAACAAATCCAAAGCTTCTTCGAATTATTTCTGCCGCAACTGTTTTATGCGATTCTCGCACCGGTAACATTATTTTTTATAGTTGCGCCGATTAATATGCCGACGGCTGCTACATTGCTTGTATGCGCGCCGTTGATTGTAATGATTGTTGGCATGGTCGCAATGCGCGCATCCCGAGTATTCAAAAAATATTGGGGAAAATACACCGACATGGGATCTGTGTTTCTTGACAATGTACAAGGTCTTGAAACGCTGAAAACTTTTGACGCGGATGCGCATGCCGCCAAGAAAATGGGCGAGCAAGCGGAACAATTCCGCGTAATGACCATGAATGTTCTGCAAATTCAGCTGCGCTCGCTCACCGCCATGGACGTCGTCGCATACGGGGGTGCTGCGGCCGGCGTGGGCGTATCGATCTGGCAGTATGCGAGCGGTGCCGCATTGCCGCTTGCCGGCGTGCTGCTGATAGTGCTTCTTTCCGCGGATTTCTTCATTCCGCTGCGCCAATTGGGGTCGTTCTTCCATGTTGCGATGAACGGCATGACTTCAACCAAGCGTATTTTCGCATTGCTTGATACGCCGATTCCTGCGCATGGTATGCAGGAAATGCCGGAATTCGGTGCTTCCGATAACGGTGTGGACGTGTGCTTTGATGACGTGTCGTTCCGATATGCGGACGTGAATACGGATGCTGCGGCGGCTGTGAATGTGGCTGCGGATACGGCTGCGACGGCGGATATGGAAACTGGGGAAACTAGAAAACCCCGGAAAAAGTCCGGTGTGGTTGGTGCTGGAAAAACAGGCATGTCGAAAGATGACGATGGTTCGGTCGTCGCATTGCATGGCGTCTCTTTCACTGCGCGGCGCGGGCAGGTGACCGCCATCGTCGGTCCGTCCGGATCCGGCAAATCCACCGCCGTCGAACTGCTCTCCGGAAATCTTTCCGGATATGAAGGATGTATGTGGCTGCTGTCCGGAAATGCAGGAAACAGCTCGACGCAACGGTACCAAATCAACGATCTTTCCATCGAATCCCTTACGAGGGAAATCGCCATAGTGGCGGCGCAAAGCCACCTTTTTGCAGGAACGTTGCGCGACAATCTGCTGATGGCCAAGCCGAATGCCACCGAAAGCGAACTGTGGCAAGCGCTGGAAGCGGCGCATATCAGCGATTTCGTGCGTGCGCAATCGCAAGAACTTGATCTGGCCATCGAACAGGGCGCAAGTAACCTGTCTGGAGGCCAAAAACAGCGCATCGCCATCGCACGCGCATTGCTGCGGGAGTCTGCCGTCTACATTTTCGACGAAGCCACCAGCAGCGTTGATGTGGAAAGCGAAACTCTGATTTTGCAAATCATTCGTGCGCTTGCTAATCGTGGTAAAACCGTGATCATGGTGACACATCGCATGGCGAATGCAGCCGACGCCGATCATGTGGTGGTGTTCGAACGCGGGCGCGTGGCGGAACAAGGCACGCATGTGGAACTCATGCGTGCCAACGGCACGTACGCCAAACTGTTCCACGCCCAACAAACCGTGGAAAACATAGGTCTACGCAATAACGCAACTCATTCCACCTCTGCATCCCACGCACTTAAAGCGTCCGATTCTGCAGAATCAGTCACGCAGCGTGTGGAAATGGGTCTCCAAGTGTCCGATTCTGCAGAAACGGACAACCAATTCACTAAAAACACCGCTCAGTTGTCCGATTCTCCCGAATCGGTCACGCAGCGTGCCGAAACTACGTCTCGGATGTCCGATTCTGCAGAAACGGACGCACAGGGTGCGAAAACGGGCGTTCGGATGTCCGATTCGGCAGAATCGGACGCGAAGGCAATGCCGACGGTGCGGGTGATTGCGCGTTTGCTCAAAGAGGTTGGGCCGCAGCGCAAGTACATGATCGTCGCGTGCGTCTGCGGCACGCTCGGCCATCTCGCCGCCACTTTCCTGCCGGTGTTCGGCATCGCGGCGGCCTTCGCTGCAGTCGGCTCGCCGGTCTGGAACCTCAGCGTTCCCGCGGCGCTCGCAGCCATGGCCGTATGCGCGCTGATCCGCGGCGGCATGCGTTACGCCGAACAGTTCATGAACCATAACGTGGCGTTCCGTCTGCTTGCGTTATTCCGTGCGAAAGCCTTCGCGGCCCTGCGCCGTCTCGCCCCCGCCAAGCTTGCAGGCAAAGGCAAAGGCGACCTGATCGCACTGGTCACCACCGACGTGGAACTGCTGGAAATCTTCTTCGCACACACCATCAGCCCGGTCGTCATCGCCATCGTGACTACCGTCGTCTACGCGCTCGCGCTACTCACCCTCAGTCCGCCCCTCGCGGCGACGCTCATCATCGCGCACCTCATTATCGGCGTCATACTGCCGAAACTCTTTGCATCCGCGGTGCGCGGCATCGGTCCGGAACTGCGCAAGGAGTCGTCCGCCCTCGATGACGAAATGCTTGACGACATGCGTGGCATCGGCGAAATCATCCGCTTCGGCCAAGGCGATGCCCGGCTTGCGTCCATTCAGCGTCGCACGCGCTCGCTGTGGGTCAAACGTGTGCGTCTGAGCGTGAAAAATGGCGATTTTGCAGGATTTGGCGCGGTATTGGTGATGCTGTTCACGGCGATTGCGGCTTTCCTTGCGATGACGTTGTGCACTGCGGTTTCCACTGCCGCCGATATGTCGGAAGGCCTGATGTGGATGGGTTCCGTGGGATCGAACGCCCCAGCGTTGGTTGCGGCTTTCGTGCTGCTCGCCAGCTCGTTTGGGCCGACGCTTGCGTTGAGTGCGTTGCCGGCGAATCTGACGCAAACGTTTGCTTCGGCACGCCGCCTGTTCGCGTTGATGGATGAGGCTCCCGCTGTGGTCGAGCAGGGGATCGAACGCCCGGAATATCAGGGCATGACAATGCGCGATGTCACATTCGGCTATGGATCCGGCGCCCGTATTTCCGTCGAACGCACGCCAAACGGGCGGTCGGAGCATGCGACTGGCATGAGTCCGGCACGCCCCGCGGAAGCGCAATCCTCCGGCGAACAAGGTGCCGGCATCGCCTCGCAACCGGTGCTCGACCATGTTTCACTCGATGTTTCACGGCAGGGCATTCTCGGTATTCAAGGCCCGTCCGGGCGTGGAAAATCAACGATGTTGAAACTGCTGATGCGCTACTGGGATCCGGATTCCGGCACGATTTCGCTGTCGGATGTTCCATTGCCGCAGGTTGACGCCGGATGGCGTCGGCGCGTGCAGACGATGATGGGGCAGGAGACGTATCTGTTCGACGGAACGATTCGCGAAAATCTCGCTATTGCCTGCAATGACGCCGATTTTTCGGATTCTGACAGTAATTCTGGCAGTAATTTCTGTAGTAATTCCAGCAGTAATGCTGGTGGTGATTCCGCTGATTCCTCCGATTCGGATCTCGCGCACGACATTCCCGATTCCGTATTGCGCGAAGCCCTCGCCAAGGCGTCCGCGCTCGAACTGGTCGATGCGCTGCCGAACGGCTTGGATACGCGGGTCGGCGAGCTGGGTGGCCGCCTTTCGGAGGGTGAGAAGCAACGCATCGGATTGGCCCGCATGTTCCTTCGCGACGCCGATTTGGTGCTGTTCGACGAGCCGACGAGCCGTCTTGACGCCTATAACGAGTCGGTGATTCTCGGGTCGATCAATGATCTTGCCGAGCGGGGGAGCGCCGTCGTGCTGGTGTCGCACCGCGATTCCACCATGCGCATCGCTGATCGCATACTGCGTATGTAGTGCGCAATACGCGAATCCATCTGCACCCCCGTCCGCAATGTGGTCGTATGAAAATCATGCGTCATTCGTATTTCTTATAGCGTGCATCGAAAGTGCGGTCGAAAGGAGCCGTGCGCGCGAATCGAAAGCGAATGGCGCATATCAGGCAAGAAAAGCGAATGAAATTGCGGAATCGTCGGCAGAATCGAAATCGTAAGAAAATGAAACAATCATGAAAATGATAGTCAGAATTTAAGAAAAGCAACTTTTTAAGACGTGCAAATATTCAGTTCACATGATTTTGTAACGAAAAATCGTTAGTATCTGTGTCAAGAGATATCCGCTCTGCAGCAGGGTGGAATACGATTCGACGAAAGGCTGGCGATGGCCAACAACAGGAACGAACTGAACAAGAATCTGGCGCAGATGCTCAAGGGTGGCGTGATCATGGACGTCACCACCCCGGAGCAGGCGAAGATCGCACAGGACGCGGGCGCATGCGCGGTGATGGCTCTCGAGCGTATTCCGGCCGATATTCGTGCTGCCGGCGGCGTTTCCCGCATGAGCGATCCGGCCATGATCAAGGGCATTCAGGAAGCCGTGTCCATTCCGGTCATGGCAAAGGTTCGTATCGGCCATGTTGCCGAAGCCCGCATTCTGCAGGCCATCGAAATCGACTACATCGACGAATCCGAAGTGCTGAGTCCCGCCGACGACGTGTACCACATCGACAAGAACCAGTTCGACGTGCCGTTCGTGTGCGGCGCGAAGAACCTGGGCGAGGCGCTGCGCCGTATCGCCGAGGGCGCTTCCATGATCCGCACCAAGGGCGAGCCGGGCACCGGCGACGTGATCCAGGCCGTGCGCCACATGCGCACCATGAACAAGCAGATCCGCGAGCTCGTCTCCCTTCGCGACGACGAGGTGTATGAGGCCGCCAAGCAGCTGGCCGTGCCGTACGATCTCGCCAAGTATGTGCACGACAACGGTCGTCTGCCGGTCGTCAACTTCGCCGCCGGTGGCGTGGCCACTCCGGCCGATGCCGCGCTCATGATGGAACTGGGTGCCGAAGGTGTGTTCGTCGGTTCCGGCATCTTCAAGTCCGGAGACCCGGCCAAGCGTGCCGCCGCCATCGTGCAGGCCACCGCCAATTGGCAGGACGCCGACCTGCTCGCACGCCTTTCCGAGAACCTCGGCGAGGCCATGGTCGGCATCAACGAAGACGAGATCGAAACCATCATGGCCGCTCGCGGCGAGTGATTGCGCTGTCATTTCGTGCGCTGTGCGCTGTGCGCGGCTGTCGGCATGTCTGTTCGATGCGCCGCGCGCAGCCCGTTTCGCATGATTCGCGATGGTTTGGGTAAGGAGATCCGATGGTTGTTGCCGTTGAATACATTTCGAAGGAAGAATCGACTGACGTTGCCGAAGGTGCGGCTTCCGCGCAGCATGGCGTGACCGGCATCCTTGCGGTGCAAGGCGCGTTCGCCGAGCATGCGGCGATGCTGGATCGGCTTGGTGCGCCGTGGAAACTGCTGCGTGCCGCCGAGGATTTCGACGATTCGATCGACCGCGTGATTCTGCCTGGCGGCGAAAGCACCACGCAGGGCAAATTGCTGCGTTCGACCGGCTTGTTCGATCCGATCGCCGCGCATATCGCCGCTGGAAAGCCGGTATTCGGCACCTGCGCGGGCATGATTTTGCTCGCTCGTCGTCTCGATAACGACGAGAACGTCTATTTTGGCGCGTTGGATGCGGTCGTGCGCCGCAATGCGTATGGACGTCAGCTTGGTTCGTTCGCTGCGTCCGCCGATTTCGGCGCTTCCGACGATGCGGATGCTGTGGTGGTTGCGTCGGGGGAGTCTGTCTCTTCTGCGATTTCCGCGGCTGCTGGTGAGGAGGGGGCTTCCGAGGCTTCGGATACGTCGGTGGTGCTCAAGGATTTCCCTCTGGTGTTCATTCGCGGACCGTTCGTTGCCGAGGTCGGCGAGCGGGCCACGGTCGAAACGTCGGTCGACGGCAATGTGGTCGGTTTGCGTCAGGGCAAGATTCTCGCTACGGCGTTCCACCCCGAACTGACCGACGATACCCGCATTCACGAGCTGTTTCTCAGTTTGTAGGCTCATCGAGCGGTGCGGAGTCCGTCTCTTCGTCGTATGCGTTGTTTTGGGAGGTTTGCGATTCGCAGACCTCCTTTTTATATGTTCTTTATATGTTTTCTCTTGTGAGGTAGCTTTCTTGCGATCCATTTTTTGGTTGAGATGCGCGGACAATCGCAGATTATTGTGCAAACGATGTCATTCTGTTTGTGCGAAACGCCGATGATTTCGTTGGCGCTTCAATAGCGCACAACAGTTGCAGGGGGGGGGCTATCGGACCGGTTTGCTTGACACCTTGATACAACCGTGTATCATCGGAGCTAATGGTACACGGTTGTATCAGAAAGGAAACAAAGCCATCCTACCAGTCCAAACATCACCACAGGGGTATTGTTTGGCAGGTCGCGAACATACAAACATCACCAAGTGGAAAGCACGGCATGTGCATTCCGCGGCGGATGTTCCGAAACATATGCGACCGACATGCAATCAGCATGCGAAGCGGATGGCAGAAAGGGAAAAGAACATGCGCAACATGAAGAAGGCTCTCGCAGCGGTAGCAGCAGTGGCAACCCTCGCCAGCCTCGCGGCCTGCGGTGGCAGCGACGGCGGCAACGACGCCAAGGCCAACGCCGGAGACGCAGACAAGGCGGATCTCGTTTTCTGGGGCTGGGACACCGGCAACACCATGAAGGCCCTGATCGCCGACTTCGAAAAGGCCAATCCCGGAATCACCGTCAAATTCAACAACACCGGCACCGCATCCGACACCCAGACCGCACTGAGCAACGCCGTCGCGGCAGGCAAGGGTGCCCCCGACGTGGTCATGCTGGAAGACCCGACCGTCACCCAGTTCGCGGTTACCGGCGACCTCGTTGACCTCACCGCCTACGGTGCCGACAAGCTCGAAGACGACTTCTCCGCAGGCCCGTGGAGCAAGCTACAGTATGATGGCAAGCCGTATGCGCTGCCGATTGATTCCGGCCCGGAAGTCTTCTTCTACAACGATGCCGTGCTCAAGAAGGCCGGCGTCGACGGCTCCCAGATCAAGACTTGGGACGATTATTACGAGGCAGCCAAGAAGGTCAAGGCCATCGGCGCCTACATGACCAACAATTCCGGCTCCTCCATGGAATACCAGCCCTTCACCGCCCAGGCATGGCAGGCCGGTGCGCAGCCGTGGAAGGTTGATGGCGAGAACATCACCATTGACATGACCAAGGATTCCGGCATGAAGAAGTACATCGAATTCCAGCAGAAGCTCATCGACGAAGACCTCGTCGACACCAAGATCGCCAACTGGTCCGACGACTGGAACCGTGCGCTCAACGAAGGCGACATCGCCACTCTCACCATCGGCGCATGGATGCCGGTTAACCTCATGAACGGCGCTCCTGACCAGGCCGGCAACTGGCGCGTGGCCCAGCTCCCGCAGTGGAACGAAGGTGACGAGGTCTCCGCTGAAGACGGCGGCTCCGCACTCGCGGTCGTCTCCCAGTCCAAGCAGCAGGCCGCGGCCTACAAGTTCGTCGAATACTTGACCCACGGCGACGGCGCCCAGACCATGGCCGACACCGGCACCTTCCCGAGCCTGAAGAAGATCCTCTCCTCCGACTCCTTCACCGATCCGAACACTGAAGCCAACAAGAAGGTCAACGACTACTTCGGCGGCCAGAACGTGAACGAGATCCTCTCCGAAGCCGCCCAGCGCAAGGTCTCCGCCTTCCAGTACCTGCCGTACAACCCGTACGCGCAGTCCACCTTCGGCGATCAGATCTCCAAGGCCTACAGCGAGGACATCACTCTGGAGGAAGCCTTCGTCAACTACAGCAAGGCGCTCACCGATCACGGCAACCAGCAGGGCTACACCGTCACCAGCAAGGACTGACGGCGCCCAGCCGCTGCCGTGCGGCACAACGAAAAACGCGATAATGCGATCCGACATACGCAACGCACCATCGCAACCATGAAGATCGACGGCAGGTGGGAATCGTCTGACGTGACCCGCCTGCCTCACTTCGCAAAAATAATTTTAAAAACGAAATCTTATAATAGAAAAAGATTTCAAAAAAATAGCAATCCTGTAATTCAAACAATAAAAGATTTTGCGGATTAACAATTGCACATGGTTGTGCGATCAATAGAGCAAAAAGCATACAGAAAGAAGAAAGCATGTCTCAGCAAGCAGCAGTCGCGGCGGATGCGCTGCATACGCCTGCGGACCAGGTTCGCGTCAACCGTCATCGTGCGGATTGGCGTGGTTGGAAGTTCATGTGGCCGTTCGCGTTGGTGTTCGTGTTCGTGTTCGTGATCCCGATTCTGTACGCGATCTACATCAGCTTCTTCCAGAAGCAGATGATCGGCGGCACGAAGTTCGTGGGAATCAGCAACTACATTCGCCTGTTCCACGACCAGCAGTTCTGGAGCTCGGTCGGCAGGGTCGCGCTGTTCACCTGCGTGCAGGTGCCGGTCATGCTGTTCCTGTCGGCGGCGATGGCCCTGGCGTTGGATTCCATGAAGCTGCACGGCGCGAAGTTCTTCCGCATCTCCACGTTCCTGCCGTACGCGGTGCCGGCCGTGGTGTCGACTTTGGTGTGGGGCTTCATGTACGGTGCGAAGTACGGTCTGGTCGGCTCGCTGAATGACTGGCTGGGCACGAACCTCGACGTGCTGAGCCCAAGCGTGCTGCTCGCTTCGATCGGCAACATCGTGACGTGGGAGTTCACGGGCTACAACATGTTGATCTTCTACAGCTCGCTGTCCACGATCCCGCATTCGCTGTACGAGGCCGCCTCGATCGACGGGGCGTCCGAGTGGCAGATCGTCAAGTCCATCAAGCTGCCGGAACTGAAGGGATCGCTCGCGATCACGGTGATCTTCTCGATCATCGGCTCGTTCCAGCTGTTCAACGAGCCGAGCATCCTGCAGAACATGGTGCCGGGCAACTCGATCACCACGTACTACACGCCGAACATGTACGCGTACAACCTGAGCTTCGCGGGCAACCAGTCGAACTACGCCGCCGCCCTGGCGATCACGATGGCCGTGATCACGATGGCGATCGCGTACGCGGTGCAGCTCAACAGCATGAAGGAGCAGATGAAGTAACGCCCGGTGGCGCGAACCATCCGCATATAGGGGAAGAAACGCTAAGGAGCATCGAAAATGAGTGACGCAACAATCGCCGCGGGCACGGAGCAGAGGCTCACCGCTCAGGAGCTCAAAGCCCAGGAGAAGGCCGCGAAAAAGACCGAGAAGGAACGCCTCAAGAGGGTCGCGCGCGACGAGAAGGCCGAGCGCAAGAGGGCTGCGAAGTCCGGCTTCGCGAACGTGGCGAACCCGCGCAGGAGCACGCTGCTGACCATCGTGTGCGCGCTGTTCGCGGTGTACTGCCTGTTCCCGTTCGTGTACCTGCTGATCAACGCCACGAAGACGCAGGCGGACTTCACGTCCACGTTCGGTCTGGGCTTCGGCCGCACGTTCGCTTTGTGGGACAACATCAAGACCGTGTTCACCTACCAGGACGGCATCTTCGGACGCTGGTTCCTGAACACGATCCTGTACGTGGTCGTGGGCGCCGGCGGCGCGACCCTGCTCGCCATCATGGGCGGGTACGGCCTGGCGAAGTTCCGTTTCCCGGGACGCAAGGCCGTGTTCGCGGTGATCATCGGCGCCATCTCGGTGCCGGGCATCGCCCTGGCCGTGCCGCAGTTCCTGCTGTTCGCCAAGCTGAACCTGACGAACACCCCGTGGGCCATGATCATCCCGAGCCTGGTGTCGACGTTCGGCCTGTACCTGATGTGGATCTTCTCCGACCAGGCCGTGCCGACCGAGCTGCTCGAAGCCGCCCGCGTGGACGGCGCCGGCGAGTTCCGCACGTTCTTCCAGGTATCCCTGCCGCTGCTCGCCCCGGGGATCGTGACGACGGCCCTGTTCACGATCGTGGCGACGTGGAACAACTACTTCCTGCCGTTGATCATGCTGAAGGATTCGAACTGGTATCCGCTGACGATCGGTCTGAACCAGTGGAAGGACCAGGCGAGCACCGCTGGCGGCCAGGCGATCCAGAACCTGGTGGTCACGGGTTCGTTGATCACGATCGTCCCGTTGGTCATCGCGTTCCTGTGCCTGCAGAAGTACTGGCAGTCCGGCCTTGCCGCAGGCGCCGTCAAGGAATGATCGCAACGGTCGCATGCTGAAATTTCGGTAAAGCGCATACCGATTTTTCGGCAATCGTCCGAAAAGAACAAAAAATAAGACCTCGGGGGTGTCATCGTGGACATCCCCGGGACCATCTCAAATATCTTAGTAAATATATATACTAGATTTTATAAAAAGATTTTACGAGAGCTTTCGAAGGGAAGCTGTCGAGCTGGCATCCTCAGCGTTATAGCGGATGCCATACGCACACAAAGGAGTAATCCATGCATCGCACGTTCAAATGGCCGGAACTGCTGACCGACAACGGCAAAGGCATCGCATACGGCGGTGATTACAATCCCGACCAGTGGTCGGAAGACGTGTGGGACGACGACGTCCGCCTCATGAAACAGGCCGGTGTCAATACCGTGGCCGTGGCCATTTTCAGCTGGGATCGCATTCAGCCGGAAGAAAACCGTTGGGATTTCGGCTGGCTTGACCGCATCATCGACAAGCTCGGCAAAGCCGGCATCGCGGTCGATCTGGCCTCCGCAACCGCCACCGCGCCGCTGTGGCTGTACGAAAAGCACCCGGAAGTGCTGCCGCAAGACAAATTCGGCCATCCCGTCAACGCGGGATCGCGCCAATCCTGGAGCCCGACAAGCCCGGTGTTCAAGGAATACGCGCTCACCCTGTGCCGCAAACTGGCCGAACGCTACGGCACCAACCCGTACGTCACCGCATGGCATATGGGCAACGAATACGGCTGGAACAACCGTTACGATTACTCCGACAACGCGCTCAATGCCTTCCGCCTGTGGTGCGAACGCAAATACGGTACCATCGAAAACCTCAACAAGGCGTGGGGCACCACCTTCTGGGGTCAGGAAATGAACGGTTTCCACGAAGTGCTCATCCCGCGTTTCATGGGCGCCGACTCCATGGTGAACCCCGGTCAAAAGCTTGATTTCGAGCGTTTCGGCAACGATATGCTGCTCGACTTCTATAAGGCCGAACGCGACGCCATCGCCGAAATCTGCCCCGACAAGCCGTTCACCACGAACTTCATGGTCTCCACCGACCAGTGCTGCATGGACTACGCCGACTGGGCCGAGGAAGTCGATTTCGTGTCGAACGACCATTACTTCCATGAGGGCGAATCGCATATCGACGAACTGTTCTGCTCCGACGCTTTGATGGATTCCCTCGCGCTCGGCAAGCCGTGGTATGTGATGGAACATTCCACTTCGGCCGTGCAGTGGAAGCCGCTCAACGCACGCAAGCGCAAGGGTGAAACCGTGCGTGACTCCATTGCGCATGTGGCCATGGGTGCCGACGCCATCAACTTCTTCCAGTGGCGTGCCTCCGCATTCGGAGCCGAATCCTTCCACTCCGCACTCGTACCCCACGCGGGCGAAGACACCAAACTGTTCCGCCAAGTGTGCGAACTGGGCGCAGCGCTGAAAACCCTCGGCGACGCTGGCGTGCAGGGTACCGAACTGGAACAGTCCGATACGGTGATCCTGTTCAGCGCGGAATCCGAATGGGCCACACGCTCCGAAACCCTGCCGAGCATGAAGCTCAACCATTGGCATGACGTGCGCGACTGGTACCGTGCGTTCCTCAACGCCGGCACCCGTGCCGACATTGTGCCGTTGAAATACGATTGGAGCGCATACAAGACCGTCGTACTGCCGACCGTGATCATGCTCAGCGCCGAAGATACGCAGCGTTTGGCCGATTTCGCAGCTGCCGGCGGCCGTGTGGTCATCGGTTACGCAACCGGACTGATCGACGAAAACTTCCACACCTGGCTCGGCGGATACCCGGGAGCCGGAGACGGCCTGCTGCGCGAAATGCTGGGTATTCGCGGCGAGGAATTCAACATTCTCGGCGCGGAAGCCGAAGGCGAACCGTCCGAAATTCGTTTGAGCTCCGGTGCGGTCACCCGCCTGTGGCAGAACGATGTGAACGTCGACGGCGAACGCGCGCAGGTATTAGCCACCTACGAAGGTGAAGAAGCCGACGAATGGGAACTCGGCGGCACCGCCGCAATCACCCGCAATCCGTACGGTTCCGGCGAAACATACTTCGTCGGCTGCGATCTCAACGTCGCCGATCTTACGGAATTCGTGCGCGAGAATATCGTGGAAGATTCCGCAAATGTCGCCAATCCGACCGATTCCGACGTACTGCACACCGTGCGCAAGTCCGCCGACGCAACCTTCGATTTCTATCTGCCGCGCGGCAAGAAAGAAATCGCATTGCAGGGCATCGAAGGCGAACCAATCTACCTGTTCCAAGCGGAAGTAGAGGAACAGACGGGCAGCTACACCGTGCATCGCAACGGCGTACTCGTCGTAAAGCGCGCATAATTCCGCATAATTTCGCGCAATTGATTGCGTAACACAACAATCTCACACAACCTGAGCCCGCCATTCTGAAACTCAAGAATGGCGGGCTTGCCATAACTGGTAAACTTTTTACCGGCATATTCAACAATCACGGAGACGAACATGGGCGAGTCAAAGCCGGAGCCGAAGCCGGACAAAAAACGCGTCACCCTACGAGACGTGGCCGAAGAGGCAGGCGTTTCACTCAAAACCGCATCCAACGTGATCAACCATTCCGGCCGTATGACCGACTCCACGCGAGAAAAAGTCCAGGAAGTCATCGACCGACTCGGATACCGCGTGAACGTGTCCGCGCGCAATCTCAACCGCGGCAAAACCGGTTTCATCACACTCGCCGTACCAACATTGACCGCCCCATACCTGTCGGAGCTCGCCAACCGCGTAATCGACGCGGCCCGCGGCTACGGCTACTCCGTATACGTCACCACCTACGCCGAAGGATCCGCACAAGGAGCGCAATCACTCCTGCGCAACTTCAACACCACCGTCTCGGACGGCATGATCCTGTCGATCTCCGAAGTCGAAAACCTTGAAGCGGCGGACTTGGACGTGGACTATCCGCTCGTATGCGTGGGCGCGCGTTCCACACACGGCAAAGCCGACCACGTTACCCCCGACGATATTCAGGAAGCCCGACTCGCAGCCGAATACCTGTTCGATCATGGAGCAACTCGACTCGCGGTGGTGGGCTCTCGAACCGAACCGGAACACATTGATTCCGTACGAGACGCCATTGAAGGCAATGCGCAACTGCGACTCCGCGGCGTGCTCGAAGCATGCGCCGCGCGAGGTATCGAATTCGATTCGCGATTGGTGATGAACACGGGCCAGGATTGGACGATCGGCTCCGGCGCTCGCATTACGCAACAGCTCATCGATTCCGGAATTCCATTCGATGGGATTGTGGCATTCAATGACCAGCTTGCGTTGGGAGCGCTGTTCACTTTGGCTGCGAACGGCATTTCCGTTCCCGACCAGATGCAGGTGATTGGTTTCGACAACATTGAAGAAGCCGCCTATTTCCAGCCTCCGCTGACCACCATGGATTCCTGTCTCGACTGGATTGCGCCGACTGCGGTCAGTCGCATTCTCGACCGGATCGACGGCACGCGTGTGCTGGAGCCGAGTTACATCACCACCCAGTCGCACGTGATCGCCCGCGCCACCACGCGCGTGTAGCTCGCCGTTGGTTTCGTGCCGTCGCCCTTCGAGCCATCGGTTTCGTACCGTTGTCCTTCGTGCCGTTGATTTCGCACTATCGCCCTTTGTGCTGTTGATTTCGTATCGTTGGCTTCGCGACGCAGCTCGCGATGTTTGTGCAGACCCGAATCAACCTCGGTGTTCCGGCAATTCCTGCGCGGGCAGCTGCGCCGGTCGACTGGCGGACAACTGCGCGAGGCGGCTGTGCGGACGCAGATGCGCCGGTCGACTGTGCGGACACCGAAATGGGACCCACATCAGGAACGACCGGAGAGCGTGAGAATTACAAGAATCACGTTAAGTGCGACAATCAGCGAAACAACTACCATATTGATCGCGAATTTCACCGGACCATCCACATAATCGCCCATTAATGATCGATCGTGAGTGTATTTCATTAACGGAATAATCGCAAATGGAATGCCGATCGACAGCACAACTTGCCCTATGATCAGCGCTTCCGTCGGATTCTTAGCAAACCACAACACCACCAACGCCGGTACGAGCGTCACCACGCGGCATGCCCACATCGGCGCTTTGATCCGCAGCAGTCCATGCATGATTTCGGCGCCCGCATATGTGCCGACCGACGTGGAACTCAGGCTGGAAGCCAGCAGTCCGACCGAGAAAATCGTGCCGATCACCGGACCTAGCACATGCTGAATGGCCTGTTGCGCACCCTCGATCGTATCCGTGCCGGTCATGCCATGCAATGAATTCGCCGCAAGAATCAATAGTGCAAGATTCACCGATCCAGCAAGTAATAATGCCCAGAACACGTCTATTTTGCTTCCGTGTAGCAGGGTCTTTACGCTCGGTTTGGGCTTTCCTGGCACGTAATGGTCGTTCACCAGCGTGGAATGCAGGTAAATCGCGTGCGGCATCACCGTGGCGCCCAGCATGGAAGTTGCCATCAATACCGTTTCGGTTCCTTTGAAATGCGGAACAAGACCTTGTAAAACTTGCGCAGGATTTGGTGGATCAATAAAAAGGCCTGCAATAAATCCAAAAGTAATCACCAGCAGCAATGCGATAATCAGCTTTTCAAAAATATGATGCGTGGCACTCTTTTGAAAAATAAGCAAGACCGTAGAAATAATGCCGATTATGCACCCACCAATAAAAAGCGGAAGTCCAAATAATAATTTCAGTGCGATTGCGCCGCCAATTACTTCCGCAAGATCAGTCGCTATTGCAATGACTTCCGCTTGCATGAAAAACATGAATCGACCGCCGTCGCCAAGTCGTTCTCCCAGGATTTCGGGAAGACTTTTTCCGGTGACGATACCAAGTTTTGCGGACTGATATTGAATGAGCACGCTCATACAATTGGCGAGTACCAGCACCCACACCAGCAGATATCCGTACCTCGCGCCGGATGTGATATTCGCCGCCACATTGCCGGGATCCACGTAGGCGACGGCCGCCACAAAAGCAGGTCCAAGCATGCCGGCAAGCGCGTGCCCGTGGCGGGAAGAGAAATCGTGATTCGTCCGTGCCGTTTCCCAGCATTCCACGCCATCCGTCGCACCCGCATTGACCATGCCTCCCATGCCGTCCATATCGTTCGCGTCGTCTGTACTGTTCATGTTCGTCGCCCTCTTATCCGAGCAATGTTATAGCGCACGAGACTGCGCGGTTATGTTACGTACGCGCATATCATCTGTCGGCATATGCGCGACTCATGCAACGGCGCGTCCGAACCGTTCCAAGACGCAATGCGAGGCATGTGCCACGAAATATGGCCGAATTGCGGCGACCTGCGGCTAAGCTGGAACAAGCATGAGAACGGTTGAGAATAATCGCCTGAAACACAGCCTTCGAAAGGACAACGCATGGAAACTTTCCATACCCCCATGGTCACATTGAACGACGGCAATCTGATTCCGCAAATCGGCTTGGGCGTGCTGCGCATCGACGATGAGGGCGTTACCCCCGTAGTGGAGAGTGCGCTGGAAGCCGGCTACCGTCATATCGACGGCGCGGCGGGGTACAACAATGAGGCCGGCGTGGGTCGCGCGCTGAACAATGCGGGATTCACGGAAGGTGAGCAGCGCAAAAACCTGTGGGTTACGACGAAACTGCGCGATTCCGAGCAGGGGTATGACAGCGCACGCAAGGCGTTCGACCGCCAGCTTGGCTTGCTGCAGCTCGATTATGTCGACATGTACATGCTGCATTGGCCCACCCCGTTCGACTGGCGTTCCAGCGAAACGTGGAAGGCGTTCCAGGAATTCCGCGCGGAGGGGCGCGTGCGCACGCTGGGTGTGTGCAATTTCCTGCCCGAGCATCTCGACCGCTTGCATGAGGAGACCGGCGAATATCCTGCCGTCAACCAGATTGAGCTGCATCCGACCTGGCAGCAGCGCGAGGTCGTGGACTATTGCAAGGCGCACGGCATTGCCGTGGAAGCATATTCGCCGATGGCTCGCGGTGCTGATTTGAACGCCGGAAACGGTGCGATTGAGCGCATCGCAGCGGAGCATGGGGTTACCCCTGCGCAGGTGATTCTGCGTTGGCATATCGAAAATGGCACGATCATCATCCCCAAGTCGGTGCATGCGGATCGGCAGAAGCAGAATCTCGATTTGTTTGGATTCGTGCTCACCCCTGAAGAACATGCCGCGATCGACGCGCTTGACGGTCCGACGCGCGCCGGACATGATCCGATGACGTTCACGTACGCCTGATGCTCCGTAATTCCGTAATTTCGTATTATTTTTAATAATTATGCCTCGAAAGAATAATCGTAATTCTTATAATTATCGGAATATTGAACGCGACGTGCGTGATATCCAGCGGGCCGGCAAGCGGTTCAAAAAAAGTTGGATCAACGCCGACGGTCCGCTGGAACGTATTCTTATTTTGCTGGTAGTCGTTGCGGTAATCGGCGTCACTATCGGCATGCTGCTGCCGAAAGTCAATCCGACCGTAGGCGAAATCACCGGCGAGTACACGGCAACCGGCACAGCTGCGGAAACGTTGGAAAAACTTACCGTCGACGACAATCCCAGCAAGGCCGGATATGATCGCGATGCGTTCGGATTCCGCGAAACCGACGACGATGGCAACGGTTGCGACGTGCGCGAAGACGTGCTCGCGCGCGATCTGACGGACGTGCAATATAAGAACGGCCGTAGCTGCCAGGTTGCGTCGGGCACGCTTGACGATCCGTATACCGGTCAGACCATCCAATTCGTACGTGGAGTGAAAACGTCTTCGGCGGTGCAGATCGATCATGTGGTCGCGTTGGAAAATGCGTGGCAGTCGGGCGCGAACACGTGGGATCATGTGAAGCTGTACCAATTCGGCAACGACATGTACAATCTGCTGGCCGTGGATGGGCCCGCGAATCAGCAGAAGGGTTCCGCTTCGGCCGCATACTGGCTGCCGACGAACAGTGAATACCGTTGCGATTACGTGGCCCGGCAGATTGGCGTGAAAGACAAGTACGGGCTGACTGTCACTTCGCAGGAAAAGCGGGCGATGCTTTCCGTATTGCACGGTTGCCCAGCGCAGGAATTGCCGGAAAGCTGAAGCTGCTCATTTAGGCGCGGATATTTGCGGGTGCTGGCTGGGAACGGTCGTAGTTGTAGACGGTGAACGTTCCTTTGTTGAATCGTTTGGTTTCGTACAGCGCCAAGTCGGCCTGTGCGACGCATTGGTCGAAATCCACGCTTCCGATCGCGTCTCCATCGGCGCGCCCCGTGCCAAGGCTGGCACCGTCAGCGGCTGCAATGCGGCATACGCCTACGCTGCAATGCACGTCTTGCCCGTGCTGTTCCGAGGTGCGTGCCAACTGTTGGAAGAACATGCCCAGCGTGGTTTCAAGCACCTGTTCGCTGGCGGTGTTGCGAATAAGCGCCAAGAATTCGTCACCGCCATATCGGCAGATAATGTCATCTTGCCGGTAGATGTGCCGAAGTTGGGATGCGACCTCGCGGATCCAGAAATCGCCGACCGTGTGTCCGTATGTGTCGTTGATGGTTTTGAAATCGTCGATGTCGACGAACATCAGCATCGCTTCGTCGTGCGAATCCATGCGGTCGAAATATTTGCGCATGTGTTTCCATCCCGCTTCCTTGTTCAGCAAACCGGTCATGCCGTCATGTTCGGCTTTGTACCGTGCTTTTTCGTAGGCGGCCTGTTGCGAGTGGAATCGCATGTTCATTTCCACGGTGTCCATGACGAACATAATCTGTGTGGAAATCACGATCGCCAAACATTGCAATGAAAAACTGTATGCCAGTGCTTGGTAGATGGTCGCCAATACTGGTAGCACGAAGAACGACATCATGGAAAGGAAAATAATGCGATCAAGATTCTTGCGATATGAGATCAACATGAAGAGGCATAATGCGATTCCCAAGACCGCAATTGCCTGCGAAAGAAGATAGAAATTACCGCGATGGTAAAGATTGTGGTCATCGAAATAGTAGAAAAGACCAGTGAATTGTGTGATGATAAGTAAGAGAATTCCAATTACGGATAATGCGTAGACAGCACGCAATGCGGCTGGTTTGCGATGCTGATGTTTGCTCACTGTCAACCAAACATAGGTTGCGAAGAAACTCATGAAAACATAGTTGATGCAGAATACTGAGAAATTGCTTATGCGAACCATATAGTATGCGGTTTCGTCTGCATCTACGCGAAAATACCAGCTGAGCGCGTCGGTTCCAAGAAGAAGCATGCAGGCGATCTGCATGAGTATTTTGATGCGAGTTCGTCTGGTTTTGTGTGGGGTTGCAATGAAAATTCCGCATGCGCAAATCAGGCATATGAAAATACCCCACAACTCCATGCAGATGTGGAACATGGCCCTGACTGTCATTATCCTCCTCCCCCCCCCCCTCGACGCTGCCTGCGTCGAAAACTTGCCTACCTCTTTCGTGTGCCATGATACCTCTAAATAGGGGAGCGTTACCCCGAAATGACAAAAACAGGAATCCGCAGGCGAATATCCATGCCTCTGTCATACGGGCTATCATATAGTTTGTGCGTTTGAATGTGGAGAAGGTGATTGATGTCAGCGAAGCGGAGCATGTCTCGAGCGCTTACTCGAGAGGAATCGTATCAGGACGGTCATTTAACGCGCACGGCGTTTATTTCCATTGCGATTCTTACATTTATTACGTTCGTCGGTAATTTCACGCAATTGCAGTTGAGCGCCGCGTTGCCGACGATCGTCAGTGATTTTGGTATTTCCGTTACGACCGGTCAGTGGCTGACGTCGATTTTCCAGCTGGTCATGGGCGTGATGGTGCCGCTTACGGCATACCTTACGAGACGTTTTTCGACGCGCGAAATCGTGCTTGTTTCCATGGTTGTGTTCACGATCGGTTCACTGTTCGCTTGGCTTGGTCCAACTTTTTTGATGGTGCTGATCGGGCGTTTGCTTGAGGCGGTTGGCACGGGTGTGATGTGGCCGGTGTTGCAGATCACGGTGTTTTCGATTTATCCGCTGTCTCGCCGTGGTTTCGCAATGGGTACGGTTGGCATGGCGATGAGCGTGGCTCCGGCGATCGGCCCGACGCTTGGCGGTGTGCAGACGGACTTGAACGGTTGGCGTTCAATTTTCCTCACGTTGACCATTATCGGCGTAATTTCGCTGCTTCTTGCCTATTTTGGATTGCATAATTTCGGTGAGAACGATAAAACCGCGAAGGCTGACTTTTTTTCCGTTGGACTGTCTATTTTCGGTTTCGGCGGGCTAATGTTCGGCTTTACGAATATTGAATCGTATTCGTTTGTAAATCCTATGGTTTGGCTGCCAATGGTGATTGGCGTTGTGGGAATTATTTGGTTTGTGCTCCGCCAGATTCATGGCGCGCGCAGGCAGATTGAAAATCCTGAAGCGCAGCCGCCACTGTTGAATTTGAGCGTGTTGAAGAATCGTAGTTTTACTGTTGGCACGATCACGGCCGCGCTCTCGTTCTTCGCGTTCAGTTCGATTATGGTGATCATGCCCCTGTACATTCAGGATTGCCGTGGCTATTCTGCTGCGATTAGCGGCCTGGTGATGCTTCCGGGTGCTTTGGGCCAGTGCATTTCGCAGTTTTTCGGTGGTAAGGTGCTTGACCGTTTCGGAGCACGCCCGGTGGCGTTGATCGGCACGATTACCTTGTGTTTCGGCACGGTCATGATGAGTTTGATTTCCATGACTTCGTGGATTTGGTGGGTGTCGATTTGGCAGTTTGTGCGCCAGATCGGCATGGGTTTCGTGTTGATGCCGATCACCACATGGTCACTGAATTGTTTAGAACCGGAAGAGGTGAGCGCCGGATCCGCGGTGACGAATACGGTTCGTCAGATTGCGGGCGCGATTGGCGCTCCGGTGTTGGTGATTTTGATGGAGACGTTCACTTCGTTGCGTTGGGCTGCGCTCGGTGGCACAAAAGCCGTGTATGCGGCTGCCAACGTGTTCGGCATTCAGTGGGCGTTGCGCATCAGCGCTGCGATTTGCTTTGTGATGGTGCTGATGGTGTTCTTCGGCGTGCGTGGCCAGGGTGCCGGTTCCACGCATGAAACCGTGCAACGCGCCCTCAACCGTAGGCGTGCCGCCTGACCGTGCATGCTGCGACGGCTACTCCTCTTCGTTGGGCTTGTATTCCACTACGCTGAGGGCCACCACGCCTGCGCTGGTGTGCACGAACACATTGGCGCTCCCGCCTACGGCTTCCAAGCCTTCCACCAGGTGTGAGATCGGCTCGGAATCGAGCACTGGCAGCACTTGCGCCACGCCGTCTTCGTCGGTGACTGTTAGCGTATCGTCCAAATATCCGGAGGCGAGCGTTTCGTCGATGGCGCTTTCGAATTCGGCCAGCTTGCTGATTTCCTCTTCGGCGGCCTTGTTTGCGGCCACTTCCACAGCTTGCGCCACTTCTTCTCGCATTGCTTCTTCGCTCATGATTGCCTCTTTTTGCTAAGCGCCGTTTTGCAACCTATAGATTATCGGATGAACGTATCAGAAAGATTCCAAATGCCGGAAAGTGTCCATATAGTGGCACTTTTGTGAAAGCGTCACCCTCAATGCGCGCGGGAAACATATGCGGGGATGAACGCGGGTAGCGTTCACGAGAAGAGATGTTGTGAGAGATGTTGTGAAAAACGATGCGTAAGACTATCGGTTGCAACATGTGATTGCATACGATTGCGGATTGCGCGGAATAGGAAGTGAAACGGGAAGATGGAATGGGAGAGGAGTGCGCATGACTCGACTTGGCGATGTCCAACGAAGTGAGACGCGTCGTGAAACGCGCGCTTCACTGCTTACGGCGTTGCTGTGGTTCGCATCCGCCGTCATCGTGTTCGCGATGCTTCTGCGCATGCTGCCGAACAGTCTCGATGGCAAACGGTACGTGCCTCTGATCGTCGCGCTCATGCCTTGGCTTGGCTTGCTTTCCGTAATTATCGCAGTTTGTGCAACAGTTTTTCGCACTGTTGGCAAACGAAAACTTTTAGTCGCGTTAAGCGTATTGTGCGTGATCATCCAGATTATTTGGCATTGGGGGTATGTCGTTCCGACCAATGATCGTGCCATACAACCTTCTGCAACAGTGCGTGTCATGACGTTCAATACGAAGCAAGGTTGTGCCGATGCGCAGCAAATCGTGCGAACAATCCAAAGCGAGCATGTTGAAATTCTTGCAATGCAGGAAGTTTCATCAGGATTATTAGATCGGTTGCATGATGCTGGAATTGAGGATTATCTTCCGTATTCCGTTTCCGCGCAACTCACTTGGCACGATAATGGCGGTGTGAACGTACTGTACAGTGCGCATCCTCTGCAGGAAACAACGCAGGATCTCATTCCTATTGAATCCAGTAGTATTCCTGCCGCGACAGTTGATTTCAATGGCAGAAAAGTACGATTTGGGTCGGTTCATCCGTTTTCTCCACGACCAAGCAATCAGGGATTATGGAATAAAAGTTTGGATTCCATAGCGCAATTACAGCATTACGATAATGGAGAATCGTATGTGCTGATGGGGGATTTTAATTCCACGTGGGATCATGCAAGCTTCAGATATTTGTTGGGCGATCGCTTTACGGATGCGGGGGAGAGTGCCGGCGAGGGATTGCATATGACGTATCCTTCGGTATTCCCTATCGCTGAAATCGACCATATCATCTACGACAAGGGTGTGTACGCCAGAAATTTGGAAACCAAGCGGATTCAAGGTTCCGACCACAAGGCATTATTGGCGACGTTGGAATTTCAGTAATGCTGCCGTCGCGGGTCATGCTTGAGTTGTAGCAATACTGGTTTGCAGGTCACGTTTAGGTTGCATCAGTTCTTGCGTTACCGGCAACAGTTGAGCAGTAACACCGCCGTTATTGCCCCGTTTTTGCTCCGTAGGTTTCATCGACTCCCCCTACTATTACACTGGGGAATCCGAAGTGCTTGCAAACAATTAGGGAGCGAAACGGAATATGAACGGCGCGTCTGATCAGCCTGAAGAATTCGGCGTCCAGCCTGAGCAAGGCCGTCAGGAGGAGCCGCAGTCTAATGCCGATTCAACCTCCGACGCAACCGCCAGTCCAGAAGATTCCACTTCCAGCGCCCCGCATTCCCGCCGCGTGCGCCGCCGTATGAGCGCCGAGCATATTCGCCAAATCAAGCGCAAACGTCGCCGTCGCAAGATCCTAATCGGCGTACTCGTGATAGTCGCAGCCCTCGCCGTTTTCGCCGGCGCATTCGTATGGTCTGCGCTGCACGTGAAAAACGAGCTGCAGCAGGCGGTGTCGAGTGCTCAAGGCTTGCAGCAGACCATCTCCGAAGCGGACACGTCCAAGCTTGAGAAGCAGACAACCGCGTTCTCCGATCACGTAAGCAAGGCCTACAAGCAAACCTCTTCGCCGCTGTGGCAGGTGGCGTCGGTCGTGCCGTATGTGGGCAATGACATTTCCGCCGTACGCACCACGGTGGCCGCCATGGAGAATATTTCGTCGCAGGCGTTGCCGCAACTGGTGAAAGTCGCCGAAAATGTTGATCTGAACAGTATTCACGTGGAAAACGGCACGATCGAAATTTCCGGATTGGAAGCGTCTCAGCAGCCGCTCCAAATCGCGGACGATACGATCGACAAGGCCACGCGGGAAGTGAAAACCGTGAAAGCCATGAAAACCCCGCATATCGCGCAGGTCGCGGACGCCCTGAAAACCGTGGAAACGTATTGCGAAAAACTTGACAGCATGGTGCATTCCTTGAATTCCATCGTGCAGGTGCTGCCCAGCATGTTGGGCACGGAAAGCCATGCGAATGATGCTCCGCGCAATTATCTGATCCTTGCGCAAACGAATGCGGAGGCACGCCCGTCCGGCGGTCTTACGGGATCGCTCGGCCTGGTCACGGTGCAGGGTGGTCACGTGAGCTTGCAGCCGTTCGTTTCCGATTCGGAAATTCAGAATGCCGATGAGCCGGTTGTGGATTTGACCGCCGAGGAACGTTTGCTGTTCACCGACAAGCTTGGCAAGGATATTCGCGACGTGAATTTCACGCCTGATTTTCCGCGTACCGGCGAGATTGTGAGCGCCATGTGGAATCGCCAGTATGGCGTTGCGGTTGATGGCGTGATCGCCATTGATCCGTTGTTCCTGCAGAACATGTTGGCGGTGACCGGTGGCGTTGCCATGCCTGACGGTTCGACGTTGGATGGCACTAATACCGCCCAAACGTTGCTGCATGACGTGTATGCGCGCATGACTCCGCAGGAGACGGACGAGTATTTCGCCGTTGCCGCGCAGGCCGCGTTCGACCATATCACGCAGAATGCGGGCGATTTCAAATCGTATGTCAAGGCGCTTTCCACGTCTGTTGAGCAGGGACACGTGATGGTGTGGAGCGCGCATGAGGATGAGCAGAATCTGATTGCCGATTCCGCTATTTCCGGCAAATTGATTACGGAAGGTGCAAAACCGCAGGTCGGCGTGTATATTTCCGACGAAACCGAGTCGAAAATGGACTGGTATTTGCATCGCGAAGTGACCACTGAATTCCAGAAGGTCGCGCGAAACGGCGCGAACCAGTATACGGTGCATATCAAGTTGCAGAACACCCTGACGGCGGAAGAAGCGGCTTCCGAAGCTGACTATGTGACCGGTGCCGGAAATATCGTTCCGAAAGGCCAGATCAAGACGGCATTGTTCATTTACGCGCCTGCGAACGGTCGTTTGGTGGATTGGGAATTCCAGAATGCCGACGATTACAAGGGTGTGACTTTGCACGATGGCCTGACCGTGGGCGTGGGCGATGTGACCTTGCAGCCCGGCGAATCCTATGAGATCACCGTGCATGTGCAGTCCGCTCCAGATACGGATGAGCCGCTCACCCTCCGCCAGACCCCGCTGATCGAAGGCCGCTAGACAGTTCCGTAGGTAACCTAAGCAGCTAAGCAAGCGGCTCTAGACAAGCCATCTTGCAACAGGGGAGTATGGGGGAATATGTGGGTATATGCGCATGTAGCCTCACGTTCACGGAACGGACGTCAACTTTTCATCCGTTCTTGCCGCGCGTTTCGCGGTATCGCGTCAAAAGCAAGTTTCCAATAGTCATTTAACCGCAAAAGCGAGTTGGAGATCTACTCTGTTAACAGGGCTTATGATACTATCTCTTCATGGAGGGAAGCCCTCTTCTTTTCGGGTGAGGGTAGTTAGTAGGGGGAGGAGTCATGCAAGGCGGTTTCCGCAGCTCTGAGCAGGGTTCGGATCAAGTAGTGAGAACCCAGGAAATCCATATCGTCTCTTCTAACTCTCGTCACCAGGATCAGAAGCAGGAGCGACATCAGTCTCAAGACAACAGCCCTCAGTTTGAGCCGATGATGTTTTCGAACACGCCATTTTCCGTTGGTGAAGATGGAAAGCGCAAGGGCAGGCGGAATCAGGTTGTGCCCGCATGGCGTTATTCTTTTGTCGTCTGCTTGGTGATGGTCGATCTTGCGGTCATGCTGATTTCGCTATCCATCAGTCTTTGGGCCAACGATGCCGCATATAATGCCATCAATGGGGCCATGCCGTTCTGGCTGTTCCTCATCTGCTTCAGCCTCATCTGGGTGTTGAGCCTCACTTTTGCCGGAACGTATCATCGTCATGTGATGGCGGAAGGCTACGAGCTGTATGCGAAAATCATCAACGCGTCGCTGCTCACCATCATCACTTACTGCTCGCTTGCTTTTATTTTCAATCTTTCCTTGCCGAGAACCGCGCTTATCGTCGCCCCGATCATTGCATTCTTCCTAGAAGTCATCGCCCGTTGGCAGATGCGTCAGTGGCAGCATCGCAGCCGTCAGAAGGGCGCCTGTAAGTATAAGACCGTGGTGATTGGTTCTTCCGACGGTATCAATTGTGCGTTGCGCACCATGCGGGACTACTCCAATTTGGGGTATTCGCCGATTGCCGTGTGTCCGATCGAAGCTGACGACAATGAGAAAGACGCTTATGTGGTCACGTCGTTCGAGCCTGATCCTTCCATTGAAGGTGCCGACAAGCTGAAGGTGATTCCGTTCAATGCCGCTTTCCCGCGTACGTGCGAAAGCTTGGGTGCGCAGGAAGTGTATGTTGCCGACGTGCTGTCCCGCGATTCCGAAATGCTGCATGGCATTTCCCTTGCGGTCGAGTCGCTTGGCATGGAGCTTGCGTTGGCTGTTTCCTTGGCTGACGTGAGCGGCCACCGCCTGTACTTGCGTAATACGGCCGAACAGCCGGTATTGCTGGCAAGTTTGCCGCAGTATACGAATACGACGTACGTGATTAAACGCCTGCTGGATATCGTCGGTTCGGCTTTCGCGCTGCTGATTTCCTCGCCGCTGATGCTGGGCACGGCGATCGCCATCAAGCTTGATGACGGTGGTCCGATTTTCTTCTCGCAGCAGCGTATCGGTTTGCATGGCAAGCCATTTACCATGTATAAATTCCGTTCCATGGTCACCAATGCGGAAGAATTGAAGAAGAAACTTGCCGAAGAAAATGGACAGACCGATCGTTTCATCTTCAAAATGAAGGATGATCCGAGAATTACGAAGGTCGGTCGTTTTATTCGTAAGACTTCGTTGGATGAATTCCCACAGTTCTTCAACGTTTTGAAGGGCGACATGTCTTTGGTTGGTCCTCGCCCGGCTTTGCCGGAAGAGGTTGCCCGCTATGGTTCCCTTTATTCCGCGCGACTGCTGGTTAAGCCTGGTATTACCGGTCCGTGGCAGGTTTCCGGCCGTTCGGATCTTTCGCAGGAGCAGAGCGAATATTTGGACGTTTCCTATATCGAAAATTGGTCTATTGCAGGCGATCTTGCGATTCTCGCAAAAACCGTGCTCGTGGTCTTCCGCGGCACCGGATCTTACTAAATTCCGCAGTACTTTTCGCACGAATCGTCGTGCAAATCAGAGCGCTCCCTCCCGGAGCGCTCTTTTGCTTTCCCACGTGGTGCAGATGGGAAATGTGTTTTTGTGTGGTTGCGACCTCGCTTGTTTGATTGTGGGCTCGCTTGTTTCTTGATGGGAAACAATTATTCGTCATATGTATATTTTTGCAGTTATTGGGATACGTTTATTCGTGTGAGGAATATTGTGATACTTATGTGAAACAGTTTTAACTTATGTGATGAGGTTCACTATAACTAAAGATTGTCTTTTGATATATCTCATATGAGATTTGGATTTTCAAAATATGTAATTTGCTTTCCTTTGCGCATTGTGAGATAATTAATGCAGCATGGCGCCATGATTTCTGTAACGTCATCCCTTACCGCTGAGGGTGGTCCCACGCACTTCGGTGCGGATTGAAATATGCAATAGAACCTATAAAAGGAAATAATCATGCGTAGTCATGAGAAGCGGGTGAATGTGTGCCCGCGAACGCAAGGTAAGTATTTGGTTTCGGTGGTGCTGACCGCTGTTTTCGCGATCGCGTCGCTGTTTGGAACGCTGCTGTTCTCTGCAGATGCAGTTGCCGATGCCGCCGAATCTCAGGCGGTCGCGCAAGTGGGCAACGCAACCTACGCGAGCGTACAGGAGGCGATCGGTCGAACAACGTTGAAGAACACGACGGTCACATTGCTAGCCGACGTGACGGAAAGCGTCACGATTACGCCACCGAAAGGCGTACGAAACGTAACGTTTGACCTGAACGGGCATACGCTGCAAGCCACTGAATCCGGTGGAGCTGCTGGGTTTGCTACGATCACTGTGCCTGCGAACATGCAGCTCACCATTGTCGGCCCGGGAACGGTTGCGGGCGGAACACAGCCTGCAGTCGATTGCCGTGGCGCATTGCGCGTGGAAAGTGGCATGTTCACTTCGGATGCAACGTTGATGCGGTTTGCCGAAACGAATGAGACTTCCGCGCAAGGCAGTTTTTCGGGCGGAACATTCACCGCATCGACGCTTTTCAACCTGCTGGATGACGCTAAAAATCTTGGCTATGTGACTGTTCGCGGTGGCGAATACCGGGGCATGATTCCAGCTGGACTGAACACGCTCGCCTTGTTGAGCGGCTCGTTCTCCGACACGTCGAATCTTGCGCCGTACTTGGCTGACTCGCTTGGGCTGATTCCAGGCGGCACTAGCGGTGATGGTATGGGTGACGGAATGTTCCATGTCGGCGATCTGGCGATCTCCGGCAAGCAGACTTCGGTGGAATTGGATCCCGCGAGCGGCCTTCAGCAGCTGAGTGCCGACGACCTGCTAGAGTTGACGGAAACACAACTGAACGGCATCGCCGACTACCGTCTTGTGGTGGATAGTGACCAGTTGCAGGCGTTGAACGATCAGATCGATCGCGCAATGCAGGCGGTTGAGAAGAGGAAAGCCTTCGAAGCCGTGAGCCAGAACATCACCATCACCGCCGTGCGCAATGGTGCGGATGATGTTATAGATACAAACTCGAGTGGGGGAGCGGGCCCACAGTTGCGCACCTCCGACCATGATGGCATAAGCACTCAAGTGACGGTAACCATCAAAGCCGTCGCCGAGCCAGAAGAACCTGGCAAACCCAGCAATCCAGAAAAGCCAGAGAAGCCGGAAATGCCTCGCTCCGGATCCGCAGTCCAGGCGCTCGCCATCATTTCGCTGCTACTGGTGATCGCTTCCGCAATCTGCGCATACGCAACGGCCCGTCTGCGGTCGCCGCGTCTGCACAACTAGTATTTTCCGCCCTTTTCTTGAGCTGTATAGACGCAAAACGCTAGTAATGCAGACATGAAACCACACTCCGATCATCGGATCCGAATTTCTTCAATCCGATGATCGGAAGCGAGGTTCAAGGTCGGCTCCTCGACCTCAAAGTTTCCAATGGACTAAACACTGGCGGCTTGGTTCCGGGCTTTCTTTGAAGGACGGCGTCGTCCATGGCGTACGGGTTCTCGGGTAGGCTCTGTTTTCAGTTCTAATTGCGTTTCTGACAGTTTGCCGGAACCGTACTGTTTGTTGAATTCTATATATTCCGATAGCAACAGTTTGATGGCGGCAAATTGGTCCAAGAGGTAGCCGCAGCCGCCTGCGGGTCTTTGTACCACGCCGCGTGTTCATCGATTCGTCTCAGCACAGAGGCTGCTTGGTCTTCTGTGTATCGCCTCATTCCAGCACTCTTGACCAAATTGATATGAGATAGAAGGATACAGGAAAGATCATGTATCAAAGGATCTGATTGCGCAAGATCAAGAGTTTTTCCCCTTGCCGGGTCGTCTGTCGCGAGAAAAATAGGCATCAAACTATCCAAGACTATTGTCTTTTTGATGGTGGCTGCTGGTGGAATAAGGAGACAATTATGGTGCGAGGCAGCGTTGCGTAAAAGTCGTACTCCGTAGAGCAAAGAATACGTCATATCGCAGAATTTGCGATGTTCGAGAAAAGAACTGTAGCAACGTATGAGACTGTTCAGAGTACAGGTCTCCCAGAATAGCCATACTGGTTTTTGATCCAGATACTTATCAATCATTCCTTCTGTATAAACTGATTTTTTGTAATCATTTTCTGGAACAAATGGTTTGTCTTATTCGGCATAGCAAAGGCTTTGATCTCTTTCGTAGTCGGCAATTACTTGGTATCCGTCTTCTTGGACTCGCGAAATTAAGTTGTTAAATCGAATGCGCAACGCATGTTCTATATCACCTGTCATGCGAAGAATCAGCATTCTAAGTTTAAAATCGATAGTTGATATATCTTTAAGATAGGCAAAATCTAGCTTGCTGTAGTTGCCTTGTTGATCGCGTTTGAAGTTCTTGTCAAAGGCTTTGATTTTGAAGAAGTAAGTATTGTTTCGTAGGAAAGATTCTGCTTCCGCCTTGGAGCAGAATTTGAATTCAACACCATGACTTTCTAAAAGATCGCACTGTTCTTTAGTGTTCAAGGCGATCCTATTTTTACTTGCCGATACGTTTGACGCCGATCGCATCGTTTGCGCTCCCTAAGAAAAAAGTGGATAGCCATAACGACTATCCACTTTTGGAGGACCGCTTCACATTCATAAGAATCGGTCGAGTCGCTCCACGTACATGTAGGTGAACAATTTACATGAAGAAATCGTTTTTGACAAATCGACACGCCGTAATGGGTGCTTCTTTACTGCTAAAACCATACCTGCGCAAGTCACGTTAGTCGGACAAAATCCGAGTTGTGCAGGTGTAAAACGCGTCTTGTGCGGGCGGGCTGTGGGTGTCTGCACAAGTCACGTTTCACACTGCCGGACGGTCAGCCTGACGACTGGTTCACTTTTCAGTTTCGTCGTCGAACGTGATTTCAGCGTCGGCTTCCTGGTAAATCTTGATGTTAGTGTTCATGTCGATTTCTTCTACGATCCAGGGTTCGCTTTGCAGTTGGCATTGCATCTTGAATTCGTCGAAACGGTTACGTCCGTCCATGCCGCGTAACGTCACCACAATGCCGAAACGAAGACCATCTCCTGCGTTCTTTCCGACGTTGCCATTCTTGTCTACTGGAGGGTCGAAGCGTTCGGTTTTGCGGATTTTGAAACCCCAGTAAGGAATTCCGTGCGAAACACGCGGTCGGAAGCTGCGTTTTTCGATATCACTGACATGTTTCACATTGTCCCATTTGCGATACATTTTCCGAGCCGTATCTTCATAGGTTCGAGCGAAAGGATCTCCTTGTATGTTGTTGTCGAGTGAGTCGATACCGCTTGTCTTCATGCGTCCGAAGTGGAAATCAAGCTCGGTGTCGGTGTAATCCACGCCTTGCCTTTTATCGCATTTTGGAAAATAGCAAAGCGTGGCTCTGGCCATGTATGGGTATTTTCCATCTTTCATTGGCACGGGAATGTTGTAGTTGTATGTTTCGAAAGTGTCGATGGTTCCTTCCAAAACGAATCGTATTTCGTTAGAAGGGGTTTCCAGAATGTCTTCAATTCGGGTGGGGACAATACCATATCCAAGCTTGATATTGTCCGCGGAAATTGGCTCCCAGCCGGAAGCTGCGTCGATAATCAGTGCTTTGGCTGCTTCACGAGAAAGATGCATGACGTGGACCAGATATGCTAGTTTTCGTGTGATCCAAGGCGCGGCAAAGGAGGTTCCTCGTGTGGTCGCCACTCCTCCTGGAGACCACACAGCCATCTCGCCGTAATTGTCTCCACCAAAGTAGGAGATATCTGGTTTCCGGAAGAAATGTAATACCGGTCCCTCTCTGGTATAGCTTGCGGGCTCTCTGAGTATGGAAGTCGCATTGACCACTAAAGCGTTGACGGAATCTGCCGGGGCGCCGATTCGTTTGGGGGTATCTGGGGAATCTTTAGAAGTCTTATTCGTCCCTGCCACCACGAAGATAACGCCGTATTTCTCTTGAAGTTCATCCAGCATTGCGCCTTCGGGGGATATGGTGTTTTCGAGTGCTTCCTCTGTTGATCCGAGGCATAGGTTCCATACGGTGATGTCTTGATTCGTTTCCACGATGTGCCGTATGGATTTTAGAATGCTGAAAGAGCTATTTTTGCCATTTTTAGCGACCGCAAAATGACGTACGCGAAATCTGCCGCAACCGTCTTCCAGAGCAGGATTCAGGGCAGGGCCGTCCACAATGATGGAATCGACTTCCGTGCCATGCGCATAGTCTTCCGGATCGACCCCCAATTGCGGGTCGATCAGATCATCGTGATACTCAACCCAATCGGCAAAATAAGCGGTTTCATCAAATCGTGTGTCAATGACGCCGACAATCGGCTCGTTATGCGGTGGCGGAACGGAAAGGCCGTATTCGTTTTGAGAGTCTCGTGCATCCTGCGGATTCTGCTTAGTGCTTGTCTCAACTTTCAGATCCAAGATGTTTTTTTGCGCCATGGCAATCAGATATGGCGCAGTTTCAGCCAGCTTGCTGTACTGTTCTGGCAACAGGTTGATGGTTGTCGGATCGAGCAGACTGGTTGAGATCACATTGATGCCAAGGGAATTCAACAGTGACACTGTTTGGCTGGCGTCTCGCCCCGTATCATATAGCGTCACCAAAGCGCGATACTTCGGATTATTTATTACGGACCTCACGTCGAAATGGTCAACGAAATATATGTCGCGAATGAGCTGTGCGAAAGTTGTTTTGCTCAGTCCTGCGCGTTCGTCGATTTTGTCGAGACCCGCTTTGGTAATTGTGGCAAGTTGTTCGTCGTTGATGGAACCGCCATGATGTTCCAGAATCGTTTTGCACGCTTCCAAGTCAGTAAGCGTCGAATCGATAGTGTCCATGGTCACGTAATGCGTGATGACGTGACGCATGCGCGTACCGATTTGGCTGGAACCATGTTCGGATCCGTCATAAGTGCTGAGTTTGCTTTCGATTGGCTCAAAGCGCGCGCCAACTATGGAATCATTAGCTCGCTTCCCATGACCGGAAAGAAGTTGTTTGATCCTGTTACTTTTAGCCACAACCTGCCTGTAGTGCACTTCAACCAGAGGATTGATAATCGGCGGTTGCTCTCTCCAGTAATCACGTACTGTCTGAAGGCTTGCGATTTTCGCTTCCATATCGTTCATATCGACTGATTTGCCTACTGGCAGTGCTGGAGCGCCGGGGCGTTGCGCTCGCCGAGTCTGGAGTTTGCCCTTGAGTACGAGCGTATTATTCATTGCTGGCTTCCTTGATTTCTCGAGCTACGGTGCTGCGGGATATTCCGGTTAGGATTTCAATCTCACGCAAGGTGAAGTTCTGATCATGCAGTGCATGTATGTCTTGGATGGTTTCAGAGCCATTGGGTACCAAGGCGGTGTATAAACGCCGCAAGTAGTCGTTTTCGTCGTCAGGTTTACTGAAAGCGATGGATGAGCGGATAATGTTTTTCATTTCTCCCGGGTAGGGGAGTATGCCTGCGTTGGCGAGGATTTTTTTGAACAGTCGCGTATTTTTCCCGATGAACGAGAACTGTTTCGAATATCCGTTCAGGATGCTTACGGCGATGTCAGAGCGATCTTCGCTCGTGTATCTGCCGAAGTCGATTGTGGCGTCGAACCGGCGGATGAAGGCTTTGTCGAATTTGGAGTACAGGTTTGTGGTGGCGAACAGCATGATTTGCTCTGACAGTTCGTCCATTTGACTGAGCAGCATGGATGTTGCTCGACCCATTTCACGTACGTCTCGGGAGTCGATGCGGTCTAATGCGAGGGCGTCGATTTCGTCGAATAGAACAACCATTTGCTCGGGTTGTGGGAATTGATTGATTTCGTTGAAGAGTTTTGTGATGTTTTTGGCGGTCTGGCCGAGTCTGCTGTCGATGATGGATGCGAAGTCCACTACGTAAAGTTCTCGTTGCAGGAGAGAGGAAATCTGTTTCACGGATTCGGTTTTTCCTGTGCCCGCGGGGCCGTGGAAAAGGAAACGATGTATGCCGATGCTGCGCCCGATGGCATTGAGCACGCCTTGAATGTCGTTTGCGATGGGTTCCGGCAAGGGGAGTGATGTTCGCACAACTGTTCGCTTTGTGAGAAATGTGGAATCGAGTTCTATGCTTGCGGATTGTGGAACGAGGGTGTTCGCGTTTGAGATAAGTGCGAGGATGTATTCGGATAGTTGGGTGTCTCCGGATTCGGCGAATTCCTTGGCGATATTGTATGCTTGGGTGCGAAAAGCGGCGTCGTTGTGCTCCGTGTGATAGCGGATGAGATCCAAAACGTCTTTCTTTTTCATATGTGCCACGCTCCAGTAAAGCCTCGAAGGGTAATACTATCTCCACTATAGTCATCAATATAGACGATATGTGTCTTAGATTGGCGAAACTTGTCTCAAGCTGTTTCGTGTGGTATGGTCTTTACGGGGCTTCATCCGAAGCCTGGAAACAAAAAGGTTCCGATCTGCTGGAACAGGTCGGAACCTAGGAAAACGAGCCTCTCGAACTCGTAGGTGTCTGCACGACGCTACAAAACTACCGCAATGGTATGTCAAAACGGTTGAGAGGGGCTCCTGACAATGAAAGGAGCTGCAATGGCAGCTGTTTTCAAGCCGGGCGAAGATAATAAACGCCCCGGCGAATATGTGGAAGTGAACCGCACCCCGATTGTTGGACTGGAGTAATTCATGTCCGATGATTTGGAGG
>OFCU01000135.1_pt1 | contig 38363 bp, 32 predicted proteins | sample 1520851 | NCBI WGS metagenome assembly OFCU01 (sample SAMEA2699040, study PRJEB24076) | metagenome | reverse complement strand
CACCCTCCGGCGCCATGCTGACGGGCACCCAGGTCATCAACGGACGCACCTACGTGTTTGACGCCAATGGCATCTGGGTCGGCTGACGTGCGGATCTTCTGAATCGCTGATTCACGAGGCCGGGGCCCGGGAACGTTTACTGCGAGCGCTCCCGGGCCCCGTCGCATGCGCCCACGGGTGTCCGCGTTCGCACACGAACGCAGCAACGTCGGTGGCCGCTGCTGTATGTTGGAAGCAGCGACATGACTCGGTGTCGCCTCGTATCCGCGTCGAACGTACGGGAGTGCAGTCCATGAAGAAACCAGCAGTTTTCCTGGCCGGAGTGGGTACGTGCGCGCTCGCTGTCGCGAGCTGTTCCACCGCGACGTCGCCGACACCCGCGTCGCAGTCCGGCGCTCCCGCTGACTCTGCTCAGTCCGCTCCGGGAGCCCCGGCCTCGTCGACGGTCGATCCCGACACCGCGCTGACGTCGAAGAATGGGCAAAGCGGCCCGAGCGCGCAATCCGGCAGCGAGAACGCCGACGCCACCGTCGTCGTTATTGTCCAGCTCGCGCAGGGCGCTGACGGGGAGGCGACCCTCGCCTCGATTAACGAGGCCGTGGCCGCGTCCTTCCCGGGCGCGTCCGTCACTGTGGAGCGCGAGTACCGCAACGCGCTGCGCGGCTATGCCCTGCGTGTGCCCGCCGGTTCGCTGGAGACGATCCGCGCGGTGGGCGGCGTCCAGGCGGCCTACCCGGACGGCAACAACAGCCTCCAGTGAGCGGATATCCGGCTGCCTCGCGCCGGAGTGAGGCGGGTGGGGTGCGCTCTCTCGCGCATAGATGGGATCCAGGACTTGGAGTGACACTGTTTCTATTTACTTCAAATTAAGATAATATTAGAAGTAATTTGAAATAAGTGTGAACGGAGCAGTCATGAAGAAGCCGACCCCTCCGCCCTGTCGCCTGGCTGAACTCTATGACAGTGTTCTCAATAGTCTCAGGGATATGGATGAGGACCATCGTTCGTCTGTTATTCGCGCGCTAGCTGGCGGACTTGATGATCCGGAGTATCGGCCGTGGGAGTATTACTTCCGGGCCGAGCCGGTGCCCGAGGGGCTCACCCGTGAGGCGTGGTGGTGCGCAGTGCGCAGCTCGCGCGCGACCACGGCCAGGCCGACGCCCTTCACGATGAAGGACGCAACGCCCTTGACCTTTAATCTGCCCGATGTCCTTTTGAGTATGAATGAGGATATTACCGCTCAGGCGCGAGGTCAGGTCGAGCTCCCGGGGGAGGTTGCGACAGAGGCAGCGAGAGACAGGTACCTCATCAACTCCCTGTACGAGGAGGCGATCACCTCCTCCCAGATGGAGGGAGCCTCCACGTCGAGGCGCGATGCGAAAAAGATGCTCCGGGAAGGGCGGCGTCCGCAGACGCGGTCGGAGCGGATGATTCGAAACAACTTTCTCGCCCTTGAATTTGTGCGGGGGCGTCTCACGGATAAGCTCACTCCTGAGTTTGTCTGCGAGGTTCATCGGATCGTGACTGAGGGGACGCTCGATGATCCGGGCGATGCTGGCCGCCTCCAGCGGGAGGGGGAGGCTAGGGTTCGCATCTACGGGACAGAAAATGAGGAGCAACCGCTCCATGTTCCGCCGTCCGCATCGGAGCTGCCCGAGCGCCTGGAGCGTCTGTGTTCCTTCGTGAATGGCGACGGTGAGTATGCGACGCAATATGTGCCGCCCCTCGTCAGGGCGCTCATTGTTCACTTCATGATGGGATACGACCACTACTTCGTTGATGGTAACGGTCGCACAGCCCGCGTCATTGCGCAGTGGGTGATGCTGCGTGAGGGCTTCTTTCTGATGGACTTCGTTCCGGTGTCCCGACTACTGCATAGAGCGCCCGCACAGTACGCTCGCTCATTCCTTGAGGTCGAGCAGGACGAGGGCGACCTTACCTACTTCCTGATCTGGCATGCGCGGATAATTCTGCGTGGAATCCGCGAGCTGCACGATTATCTGGCAAAGAAATCCAAGGAGCTGGATCAGGTGAAGCATCGCCTGCGCGCCACGACACTCACGAACCGTCAGATCGGCGTCATCGAAGAAGCCTTGCGTGATCCCATGATGACAGTGACAGCAGCGGCGCATGCCAACAAATACAGGGTCACTCCTCAGACTGCGCACGCCGACCTGCGTGGACTCGAGGATGAGGGCTATTTGAGGCGTGTTCGGCGCGGCCGGAGCTTCGAGTGGTATCCGGTGTCAGATCTTCAGCGTCGGGTTGATTGTGCCCTTGAAGGGGACAGTGACTGACAAGAGGGGAGGGGCCCGAGGGTTGCCGCGATACGGTGGCCGTCGTCAGGGTGCGACTGTGGATATGTTCGTCGAGAAGGCATTGCTTCCATTTACTTCAAATTGAGACTTAATTTGAAGTAAATGGATAGTGCAACAGATCCGCGCGCGTCTGTCCGCGCCCTAGATCAGGTCCTTCTTCTCCATGTACTTCATAGCCAGCCAGCCGAACGGGATGCGGCCGTAGAAGGTGACGAGACGGTAGAGCAGGGCCGTCGCGATGGCGACCGACGAAGATATACCCGCGACCGTCAGGCCCGAGGTCAGCGCCGTTTCGACGGTACCGATACCGCCCGGCGAGGGGATAAAGGAGCCGGCCGCGTTCGCCGTTAAGTAGGTGAGCGACACCGTGGAGAAGTTCAGCGAACCCCCCATGGCGAGCAGCGCCGTCCAGAACGAGCCCACGTAGCCGATGTTCATCAGCAGGTTGCCGCCCACGACCGCAGCGAGGCGACGAGGCTGGCCGATAATCCACAGGAGGCGCGGGTAGACCTGCTGCCAGGTCGGCTGAATCTTCGACCAGATCCAGCGGCGCAACTTCGGCACTGCGACGATGACGCCGACCGCGACCACGACGAGCGCGACGACACCGAGGATGGTGCCGTAGGGGACCGACACGGACAGCGACGATCCGGCGATCACCATGACGAGGAGCAGGAGGATGATCGTGATGAGCGCCTGCGAAATCTGCATGAGCGTCACCGTCGTTACCGCCATCGCGGTGGGGACGCGGCGCTTGCGCAGGTAGCGCAGGTTGAGGGCAGCGGGGCCCACGCCGGCGGGCGCCACGATCGTAATAATCGAGGCTGCGACCTGGGCGACGAGCGTCTCCCGCAGGCTCAGCTTCTCGGGCGACAGAGCAACAAGCGGGACTGCGGAACCGACCCAGATGAGGCAGGCGAGTATGGCGGAAGCGAGCATCCACCACAGGTTCGCGCTCTTGATCGTGGTCACGATGTCGCTGAAGTTCAGCGAACCGACGACGATGAAGACGGCGATGAACGCCACCGCGATCGTGAAGATGGTGCGCGGGCGGAATCGCTGCAGGTCGGCGGTGGGCGCGGTTTCGGCCTCGGAGTCTCCCACAAGGGCGGCGCGCAGGTCGCCCAGCAGGTCGGAACGGCGCAGGCGCTGATTGATCTGTGCGGGAAGGACGGGCTTCTGGATGACGGGGGCACACGCGATCAGCGTTTCCTCGCCGACGCAGCGTCGACCGGCCTCAAGCGCGCGCTCGGGGCCAACTGCCAGCGCGGTCAGGACCAGCATCTGTGCGATGTCGATGGACTGGTTCAGCTCGGTGGTCGCGACCTCACCGGAATCCCAATCCAGCAGCCACACGTCCGAAGACGAGTCGACGACCACGGCCGCGGGGGTGAGAGCGCGGTGCGAAATTCCGCGCGCATGCGCAAAGTGCAGCTGCTCCCATGCGCGGTCCAGGACCTCGTCCGTTGCGTCCTCGCCGAGCTCCGTCAGCGGAGTCGTCGGGGGCAGAGCGGACATGACCAAGATGATCGAGTCCGCGGAGGTGGCGATGCCGATCGGCTCCTGGGTGAACACGCCGGCGCGCAGCGCCTGCAGCGTCGTGAAGGCGGAGCGCTCGGCTTGCGCCTTGAGCGAGGGCGACACCCATCGGCTGATGCCGCGCAGGCGCAGATTGTTCCACATCTCGAGGAGAGTGCCGGTCAGCTCCTGGCCGGGGTCCATGGCGATGAGCTCGTAGGCGAGGCCCGTGTCGCTCCACGCCTGGTAGTGACGGTGGTGGTCCTGATTTGGGCGGCGCGTGACCGTGACGCCCATGTCGCCCAGGTCGGCGGGCATCTGGGTGAGGTGGCCGCGCGAGTTCTCTGCGACGGCCCACGTGGCTAGCGGTTCCTCGGTCGTGTCGATGTCGGTGCGCACGATCCGCGAGGGCGTGATACCGATGCTGAGAAGGCCTTCGACGAGCTTAGCGCCCTTCGCCCTCTGGTCGTCGTAGCCCATGACCCACCGCGAGCCGGAGCCGAAAGCGCGCCCCAGGAACACGGAGATGAAGGCGACGGGCAGTGTCATCGAGGAGCGCAGAACGCCCAGAACGAGAATGATCCACAGGCCCGTCCAACCCCACTTGATCGCCTTCATTGACTGGGCCTCGCCGGCGGAGGTGAACAGGGCACACAGGGTGACGATGACCAAGTTGATGGCGATCACACTGCCGGTCTGCGAGCCCTGCGTAGCTATCGCGCGGTCCACGCTCAGCGGTGCGGTGAGGTAAGCGGGCAGTAGACCGGTCAAGAAGGCAATGATCCATCCGCCGATCGCCGCAACGACGCTGGTCACGAGGGTCTGGATGATCGCCTGGAGGCGCTTGCGCAAGGCGAGGGAGATGATCACGAGGATTGGCGTGATCAGGATGATGAGGCCCTCGACCAGGCTGACGGGCAGGATCAGGATCTGGCGGATGAGCTGGAATTGTAGGACGTCCATGGTGACGCCGTGCGTCGTGGCGCTGGCCACCGTGCCGATCGTCCAGATGATAAGGATCGCGATGAGGGAGATGACGACGTCGACGAGGTCTTCGCGGCGGCGGCGCACGGGCAGGATGCGGTCCGCGATGAAGACGGGGCGCGGCAGGCGCGTGCGGCGCACGGGCAGGGTCGCAGCGATTTCACCGGCAGCGGGGGACGGGGCGGATTCGATGTCCGCGTCCTCGTCGTCGGTGGTAGCCTCTCCGTCGTTCTTCGTGGCGCTCTCCGACGCGCTGTCCTCGGCCTCGTCGGCGGGTTCCTCGGGGCTGGTGGCGGCGTCATCGGCCGTGGGCGCGGGCGGGGGCGGCAGGGGATTCCCCGCGCTCTCGTCATTCGTCGACGAGGCAGGGGTGCCCTGGTCGGCGTCCGCGTGGCTGGGAGGAATGCTGGGCGGCATGGTCACGGGCACGGTCGTCGCGTGCGGCGTGACGACGGGCTCCATGACCTCGGTTCGCGCCTCCGAGGAGGGGACCTCCGGGGGCGGGGGAGTCTGCGGGGGAGCCCCGGCCTCGTCGATCATTCCCATGAGGGCATCCACTCCGGATGCTGAGGGGTCGGCGGAGGAATCGGGGACGAAGAGGATGTTCGTGTCCCCGACCGGAGAGCCGTCGTGTGAATCCTTGCGCTTCCTCATGCCGCCTATCCTATATTCGCGGTCAACAAAGGTAGGGTTAGGGTGATACATTCCCGGCAGAAAAGGGCCCTATCGTGACCTGGTCGACACTCGTGACCGCATCGGATCCGTCGATGCTGCATACCGTTATCGAGTGGTTTAAAAATCCCGAGACGCTCCTCGTCGCCATGGGGCCGTGGGTGCTGTGGGGAACGATGCTCATCGTCCTCATCGAGTCGGGTGTCCTGTTCCCGGTGCTGCCCGGTGAATCCCTGTTGTTCACTGCAGGCCTGCTCCACGACCGCCTCGGACTGCACCTGCCGACCCTGATCCTCATGGTCGTCGTCGCGGCCTTCATCGGTGCGCAGATCGGCTACTTCCTGGGCGCCAAGTGGGGGCGCCGCTTCTTCAAGCCCGACGCTCGCATCCTCAAGACCGCGCACCTGGAGAAGGCGGAGCACTACTTCACGAACTACGGCGGCCGCTCGCTCGTCATCGGACGTTTCATTCCCTTCGTGCGTACCTTCATCCCGATGGCCGCGGGTATGGCCCGCTACCCCTACCCGAAGTTCCTGGCCTTCAACACACTCGGTTCCATCCTGTGGGGCGCGGGTTTCATCCTCGTGGGAGCGCTCCTAGGCAACGTCCCCTTCGTGCACGACAACCTGACGCTCATCCTCGGCGTCATCATCCTCGCGTCGGTCCTGCCCGTCATCATTGAGATCGTGGGCAAGCGCCGCGCCGCTTCCGACAAGGAGTAGTCCATGCTGGCCTGGTGGATGCTGCTCCCAACCCTGCTGGCCATGATGGTCGCCCTGGTCCTGCCGGGGTTCATGTGGCTGCGCGCGGGAGGTCGCTCGTCGCTCGTTGCGATCGGTGCGGCACCGGCGTTCACCTTTGGCCTGATCACGATTCTGTCGGTCGCCTACCCGGCGCTCGACATCGAGTGGGAGCCCTCAACGGCGCTGCCGATCCTCGGCATGAGCGCCCTGGGAGGCGCCGGCGCGTGGAGCCTGAGCTTCTTCCGCCGCAGCAACGACGGATTCTCTCTGAGGGGGGTTCCCCTGCGCGAGGCGATCGGCGTACGCAAGCCGATCGGCGGACGCCAGGCGGCGATCCGCGCGGCCACGTGGGGCGCGATCCTGGTGGGCTTCGTCCTCGCGGCGCTTGCCCTCGTGATGGGTGCTGCCCCTGCGAACCCCGTCCAGCAGTGGGATCCGACGTTCCATCAGAACGGCGTGCACGCGATCCTGTACGGCAAGAACGCCAGTCCTTTCGGTGGCCTCCACGAGCTGTACGGCGGCCGCAACGTCTACTACCCGACGGGCTGGCACGCCTTCGTCGCGCTGTTCGCGCGCTACGACTCGGTCGTCCAGGCCTCGAACGTGTCCTCGCTGGCGCTTATGGCCGTGTGGGTGATCGGCCTGGCGGCGCTCGTCTCGGTGCTGACCGCCTCGCGCAGCGCGATCATGGCGGCGCCCATCATGGGCGGCATGCTGCTCAATATGCCCGCCGACGCGCTCACCATGTACAACCAGTGGCCCAACTCGACGGGTACCGCTCTGGTGCCGGGTCTGGCAGCTATCGCGATCGTCGCGGGACGCCGATTGGTGGCCGACCTGCGCGCGGGCGATGGGCTGCGTGCTGTCATGCGCCGCATTCCGCAGGCGGTTTTCCTCCTCATCGGTGCCATTGGTCTCGTCGGCGTACACCCGAGCTCCGCCTTCTCGATCCTCGCGTTCCTGATTGCGCCGCTCCTCGTCTCCATCGCATCCCTCGCCCGACGCGCCTACGCTCGGGGCGGACGAGGCCAGCTCGTCGCCCTGGCATGGGGTGCCCTCGCGCTTGTCGTTGTCGCTGCGCCGCTCCTCGCGCTGTCGTCGTCGAAGATCCGGGCCATGGGTAGCTACAACCGCAAAGGCAGCAACTGGGGCGAGGCCTTCATGCACGCCTTCCTGCCCTACCCGCCCTTCTCGAACACCTCCGGCAACATTCAGTGGACGATCGTCCAGTTCATTCTCCTGGTCGTCGGCATCGCGGCGACCGCGCGCCTGTACCTGCTGTTCCGCCGCCCGGATCCCCTCGAGCGTGCCGCCGCGCGCGCCGGACTCACCGATGACGTGGATGTGGACGCGGAGGAGGAGGACCTGGCCGCGGCCCCGGAGATCGAGGAGTCCGAGGAGGAGGCGCAGCCCCTGCCGTTCTGGCCCCTGTTCTCCTACGTGATCCTTGCTGCCCTCACCGCCCTGGCGTACTCGCCCGACTCGGCGCTGCGCACCTACCTGCTGGCCCCCTGGTACAAGGACGCCCGCCGCATCATGGGGGTCGAAGACATCGCGCTGACCATCCTCATGGCGGTCGGCGTCGCCGCCATCGTTCGCGTCATCCACGCCGCGTGGACAAGGTCCCTGCAGCGGATCCTCGCCGAACGCGGAGCCGACGACAACATCGAGGCACCGCGCTGGCCGATTCAATTCTCGGTTGGCCTGCTCGTGCTGGTCCTGTCGGGCTTTGGTGCAATCGACGCGCGAAACGCGGCGGTCGCCCAGGTGTACGACCCCGCGCGCCTGGGCAAGCCCGGCATGGCCACCACCGGTGAACTCGCCATGCTGCGCCGCATGAAGTACACGACCGCCCCCGACGCGCTCATTCTGGGCGACCCGATCGCGGGCGCGGCGTACTCCGAGATGATCGGCGGACGTAAGGCGGTCTTCCCACAGCTGAGCACCGCTAACCAGGACGTGGTCTCGCAGAAGCTCCTCACCCAGCGTTTCCACGACATCGCCACTGATCCCGAGGTGTGCGAGGTTGTGCGCAGGCTCGGCATCACGCACTTCTACGAAGAGGAAGACGGCGCGTACTACAACTTCATGCGATCCTCCCGTCACCCGGGCCTCTACAACGTCGACACGTCCACCGGCTTCGAGCTGGTCGACGCGGGCGGCACCGCGAAGCTGTGGAAGATCACCGCGTGCGGTGAGGTGACGCCGGGCGGCGGGCGCGAGGCCTTCGCGACCGGCGTGACCGGCGACCGCGACTGACATCCGGCACCCGAACCCGCGCGATTGGCCACAATGCGCCCTCGTCCCCGAAACGAGGCCGCGCCACTCCCGTCGCTCTCGTTACCCTTGACACCATGACGACGAACATTCCCGGCCCCGCGCCCATCGGTGACAAGCTTCGTATCGCCTTCCTCGGTCCGTTCGGCACGTTCACCGAGCAGGCCGTCCACCAGGTCGCTCCCGCCGGCGCGATCCTCATGCCGATGACGAGTGCCCCTCAGGCGCTCGCGGCCGTGCGCCGCGGCGAGGCCGACCGTGCCGTCGTCCCGATCGAAAACTCCATTGAGGGCGGCGTCAACGCGACGCTCGATTCCCTCTCGCACGGCGACCCCCTCGTCATCGTCGCCGAGATGCACGTCCACGTGGTCTTCCAGCTAGCCGTCCTGCCGGGCACGCGCTCCGAGGACATCCGCCGTATCGGCACCCACCCGCACGCGTGGGCGCAGTGCCGCGGCTGGGTCGAGGAGACCTTCCCCGGCGCGATCCACGTGCCCGCTACGTCGACTGCCGCCGCCGCCGAGCTTCTCTCGGACGGCGACGCGTCCTTCGATGCCGCCCTGTGCAACGCGGTCTCGGTCAACACCTACGGCCTGGAAGCCCTGTTTACCGACGTCGCCGACAACCCGGGCGCGATCACCCGCTTCGTCCTCGTGGCCCGCCCCGGCGTGGTGCCCCCGCCGACCGGCGCGGATAAGACGACCATTCAGGTGGCCCTGCCGGTCAACGAGTCGGGCGCCCTGCTGACCCTCCTCGAGCAGTTCTCGGCGCGCGGCGTCGACCTGTCCCGCATCGAGTCGCGCCCGAGCGGCGACGGCCTCGGCAATTACACGTTCAGCATCGACATCGTCGGCCACATCCGCGAGGAGCGCGTCCAGGCGGCCCTCGTCGGCCTGCACCGCTACTCGCCGGAGGTCCGCTTCATGGGCTCCTACCCGCGCGTCGACGGCGTGCGCGCGGCGGTTGCGCCGGGCACGACGGACGAGGCCTTCCGTGCGGGTCGCGCGTGGGTCGCGGACCTGCTGCACGGCGGGGACGGCACGGGCGAGGTCGCGGGCCACGCGCCGTCCTGGCCGCTGGCCTGACGCGTCAGGTTTCTTGACGCTTCGCGGGACCACATCGCGGCGCACCTAGATGCCTGGTGCACTAACGCGGGATTCAACCTGATTGGTAACAAGCTCGTACGCGGCATGCGCCGCTCCGTAGCCGCTCCAGCAAGCTTCTCAACGCGCTCGATTGGGTAGGTCTGCACCAGTTAGGGGGTATTACACCAGTTAGGGGGTGTTACACCACCTCCGAGCTGGTGTAACACCCCGCTAAGTGGTGTAACACCACTTAGAAACAAGGTATATCGTGGAGATGTGCAGCGGGTTGGTGTTGGAAATATACGAGCCCTAGCCTCGAGGCTCCGCATCGCGGCGTAACTAGATGCCTGGTCGAGGTGCAACGAGAAATCTAGCGTCCCATCGTCGGGATTCAACTCGTTTGGGGAGATTCAACCTGATCGGGAAGATCCCACTCGATCAGAAGGGGTTGAATCTTCCCGATCAGGTGTAACACCTCATCGGTAACAAGTGTCGTCGTGGCACTTGCCGCCGACAACGTCCCTGCCGGCGTTCAAAGGGCGCAGACCCTGCAGCACTGCACTAGATACAGCAGCGATGCACTAGTTGTGGGGGCATTGCACTGCTTCCTATCTAGTGGAATGCCACGCGAAGTAGTGCAACGCTGCGCTAAGTAGTGCACTGCTACTTGGCAACAAGCTCGTGCGCGGCATGCGCCGCTCCATAGCCACTCCAGTGAGCTTCTCAACGAGCTAGATTGGGCAGGTCTGCACCAGTTAGCGAGCATTACACCAGTTAGGGGGTATTACACCACCTCCGAGCTGGTGTAATACCCCGCTAAGTGGTGTAACACCATTTAGCAACAAGTCGACATGCGGGCAACCCTGCAGACCGCCGCAGAAACGCCTCGGTTTGCTCCTCGTTAGTTCCCGAATTTTCCGCTTTGTGTGCTTCGCAGGGATGCGGATCAGCCGGGCAGCAGCTCCATCCACGTGCGCTCGACCGGGACGGCCACGTCCAGTGCGCCGGCCTGCATGCGAACATGCATGGTGTGGGCGAGGCCGATCACGTCGCCGTCCACCTGGCATACCTGGGCCTCCTCGGCCGTGACGGACGCGCCCTTCGCCTGGCGGAACGCGACCTTGCCGGTCGAGACGGGTAGGTTGATCGGGCGCAGGCCGATGAGCTGGCCGAGCATCTTCCAGGTCACGTCCGCCCAGCCGAGCAGGCCGGCGTGCGCGTCGACCGCGATAACGTCGATGAGTCCGTCCGACAGCTCCGCATCGGGGGCGAGGACCAGTATTTTCATCTCGCCCGCGTTCGCGAACATGACGGAACGCGCCTCGACGCGGGTGATCTCATCCGCGGGTGAGCGCAGGGGTTCCGCGCTCGCCGAGGCGGCCTCGTCCAGGGCCTCGCCCGCGATCTGGTCGCCGACGCCCAGGGGGTCCACCACTCGAGCGGCGGGGGAACGCAGGGTCAGACGCGCCTTCATGCGCGGTACGCCCATCGCGCCCAGGCCGGCCCACACGTAGGCGATCCATCCGATGCGCTTCTTCAGTTCGGGGTTCGTGTCGGCCATCGTTGCGCCGTCGTAGCCCATGCCCGCGACGACGAGGCACGCGTACTCGTCCGCGCGTGGCTCGATCGACGAGGCCGGGGCACCCTGGTCCGCAGCGCCGACCTCCGGGGGGTGTGCGGCGCGTGCGGCGAGGCGCAGCCCGCCCTCGGTGGGCTGAGTGGACTCTTGGGTGACGTCTTCGACGCGCACCCACGCCAGGTCGACGGGGCGATGGTTGCGGTCGAGCGCGACGGCGAGGGCATCTTCGGGATTGTCGGGGATGGAGAGGTTTCCGGCCAGGACGTTGCCGGTGCCCACGGGGATGATGCCCATGCGGATGCCGGATCCTGCCATGCCGGCGGCGACGGCACGCACCGTGCCGTCTCCGCCCGCGGCGATGACGACGGAGGCTCCCTCTTCAAGAGCGCGCACGGCCTGCCCGGTGCCCGGGTCCTCGCGCGTGGTCTCGCGCCAGTGCACGTGATCGATGCCCAGTTCCTTGGCCTTACGGTTGATGCGGTCCTTGAAGGCCTGGGGATCCTCGTGCTTGGAGGGGTTCATGATGATCCAGGGACGTGGCCGTCCGCGCGTTGGGTCGTCCACCGATGCGGGGATGTCAAGGGCCTTGCGGCGGCGGTGCCTGCGAGTCAGGGCTGTAGCCAGACGCGCGACCCCAATCGCTCCTGCTCCGGCGACGGCGGCGAGTACCCACGGTGTTGCGTCCATAGGGTTAGCGTATCCCGCTTTATGACTGTGGACGGGTTGTGAAGTGCCTTTTCGTTGCACTTCGTGTCATACGTGTCGGCCTGACGTGCGCTCGTCGTCTTCTTGTCCACACGGTTATGCACCAAAGGTGGATAACTTTCAGGGTTTTGAAGACCCTAGGGATGTAGTTTGTGTATAACCCTGACCTGGTGTGTTGAATTCACAGTCGGGTCGGTAGGGGACACGACGCGCCCACCTGGCATAGGATGGGACGCATGATTGATGTGCGTGCCCTGCGTGAAAACCCCGAACCCGCCCGCGCCTCCCAGCGTGCCCGCGGAGCGAACCCCGGCCTCGTCGACGAGATTATCGAGGCCGACGCCGCCCGTCGCGAGGCCCTACAGGCTTTTGAGACGCTGCGTGCCACCCAGAAAGAGGTCTCCAAGTCGGTGGGTCGCGCCTCCAAGGAGGAGCGGCCGGCGATCCTGGCTCAGGCCAAGGAGCTCGCCGAGCAGGTGAAGGCCGCCGAGGCCGCCGCCAATGCCGCCGACGCCGAGGCCGACCGCCTCGCTCGCCTCCTGCCGAACCTCGTGCTCGACGGCGTGCCCGTCGGCGGCGAGGAGGACTTCGTGGTTCTGCGCCACGAGGGCCCCGCCCCCCGCGACTTCGCCGCAGAGGGCTTCGAGCCTCAGGATCACCTCGCGCTCGGCGAGGGCCTGGACGCGATCGACACCAAGCGCGGCGCGAAGGTTTCCGGCGCCCGCTTCTACTACCTCAAGGGCATCGGTGCCCGCCTCGAGCTGGCCCTCATGACGATGGCCATGGACCAGGCGCTGGCCAACGGCTTCGTGCCGATGATGACCCCGACCCTCGTGACCCCGCAGATCATGGGCGGCACCGGCTTCCTCAACGAGCACTCCGACGAGATCTACTACCTGCCCGCCGACGACCTGTACCTCACCGGCACCTCCGAGGTGGCCCTCGCCGGCTACCACGCCGACGAGATCCTCGACCTGTCGGGCGGTCCCAAGCGCTATATGGGCTGGTCCACCTGCTACCGCCGTGAGGCCGGCTCCGCGGGCAAGGACACGCGCGGCATCATCCGCGTCCACCAGTTCAACAAGGCTGAGATGTTCAGCTACTGCCGCCCCGAGGACGCCGCCGAGGAGCACCAGCGCTTCCTCGCGTGGGAAGAGGAGATGCTCGCCAAGGTCGAGCTGCCCTACCGCGTCATCGACACGGCCGCCGGCGACCTGGGAACCTCCGCCGCCCGCAAGTTCGACTGCGAGGCGTGGCTGCCCACCCAGGAGCGCTACATGGAGGTCACGTCGACCTCGAACTGCACGACGTTCCAGGCGCGCCGCCTCGGCATTCGCGAGCGCCGCGAGGACGGCATGACCGCGGTCGCCACCCTCAATGGCACGCTGGCCACGACCCGCTGGATCGTCGCCTTCCTGGAGAATCACCAGCAGGCGGATGGCTCGATCTACGTGCCCGAGGCGCTGCGTCCCTACCTGGGTGGACTCGAGGTCCTGACCCCCGTCGCTCGATGAGCCAAGAGCGCTTCCTGACGGTTCCCTCCACCGGGGAAGTCGCTCGCCCCTTCGAGGTTCTCCTCGACGAGGCCTCGGCCGCCCTGCCCGCCGACTTTCCGACGTCGGCGGGCCAGGTCCTGGTCGCGCTCGACATCGACGGCACGATCCTCACCCCGGCGGGGGCGACGCCGCGCGTCCTGGAGGGGATCCACGGCCTCGCCGACGCGGGCGCCCACGTGCTCATCGCCTCGGGCCGCGCGCTCGAGGGCGTGATTCCCGTTCTCGACGCGCTGGAGTTCACGGACGGGTGGGCGCTGTGCAATAACGGCGCGACCCTCGTGCGCGTGAGCGGCGGGGCGTGCGAGATCGTCGAGGAGCGCACCTTCGTGCCCGGCCCGGTCCTGGAGGAGATCGCCTCGGCCGTGCCCGGCTCGGTGTTTGCCTCGATGCCGCACCCCGACATCCTGCTCTCCGCTCCCTTCCCGAACAACGAGATCGAGGGGAGTGATCATCGCATCGTGTCGATGGAGGAGCTGGCCTCCACGCCGACCCCGAAGATCGTCGTGCGCGCCGCCGACATGGATCGCGAGGAATTCGACCGGATCCTGTCGTCCCTCGATGTGTCGCGCACCCACGAGGTGTTCGTCGGCTGGACGTCCTGGGCGGACATCGAGCCGCTTGGGGTGACCAAGGCGACCGGCCTGGAGTCCCTGCGGGCGCGACTGGGTATTCCCGCGTCTGGGACCGTCGCTGTCGGTGACGGCACCAACGATATTGCGATGATTGAGTGGGCGGCCTTCGGCGTTGCCATGGGCGGTGCCTCCGAGGATGTGCGCGCCCACGCCAATCACGTGACGGCCGCCGTCGAAAACGACGGTGCCGCCGCCGTCATGTGCGCGATCATGCGTCGCTGCGGGGTCGCTGGCCGCTGAGCCAGTCGCCCATAATCGCGAAGGCGCGGTCAAGGTCTCCGATCTGGCAGTGCTGCGCCATGTCCGGATCCTGCGCGTGACGGAACGCGCGTACCCCCAGGGACTTCGCGTTCCGCAGCGCTCGGCGCACGTCGCCCAGGCGCTCGAAGGGCACGTACTGATCCGCATCCCCAGCGAGGATGAGGCAGGGCTGGGTGATGCGCCCCTCGAGAGGTTCCATCGTGTAGTCGCCGAACGCCCGCAGCACGTCGCTGGGCCGGTGCAGTCCCGTGAGGTGCTGCGCCTGCTGGAGCTTCCACGCCAGGTCCGCGCTGAAGCGCTGCGCGATCCCCATGAGACCATCGATGAGCCACGCCGGGCGAGCGCGACTGACCACGGCCTCGGCGATGGGGCGAAGGGGACGAGGCAGTGGCATCGTCAGGCCGTCCAGGAGCCGGTACATCATGTCGAAGGCGATCACGCGCGTGATGCGCGGGCAGTAGGCGGCCGCGCGCATGACGAGGTAGCCGCCGAAGGAGACCCCGAGGGCGGCGGCGTTGTCGATGCCGAAATAGTCCAGCACCGCCTCGGTCGGGCGCTCCCACTCGGGCTCGAGGGGCATGCCCGCGAGCGCCGTGTGCCCCTGCCCCGGTCCGTCGAAGGTGATGATGTCGAAGGGACGGGTCGGGAAGTGTGAGGCAAAGTCGATGATCCCCTCCGCGTAGCCGTCGAAGCCGTTCATCATAATGAGCGTGCGCGGGGTGCCCTCGGGGGCCTGCGCTCGGTCCGTCGGGTCCGCCTCCCACCGCATCGCGGTGAGCTTCCCGCCGCGATAGGGGATCGCGTGCCGGGTGAGCGCGAGGCCGTTACGGGCCTCGTCGAAGCGGGTCGACATGGCGTCGATGAAGCTCCGCTTACGGGGGTCGTTGGCCCCGAGGTAGAAGGCCGCGAGCTCGTAGAGGTGCCACGCGGCACCCGCGTCCCCCTTGGATGAGAAGCGTTCGGCGAGGCGCTGTGCGAGCTCCGTGATCTGCTTCGTTGTGCGCAGGCGGGGGAGTGCGGTGGCTGCGATCTTGTCCATTCCGGGGCGATCGAGGATCGGCGCGAAAGTTCGGTTGAGCTGTAGGTCGAATTGGCGGTTGCCGGTGTATTCGGTGAACATGCATCGACCGTATCGCCGCTTAGCGTGCGGCGGGCCGCACAATAACAAACGGAGTGTTGGATACCGGACGGCACGACCGTTATGCGTAGGATAAGCCTATTGATAGTGGACAAATGATCGGAGCGACATGTTCCTGCGTGGCGCAGATAAGCACGGGCGCGAGTCCGAAAAGAACCTGGACCTGCGCATCCGGAAGACGCGTCGGGCGATCCGTTCCGGCCTCGTCAAGGCGTGCCAGGCCAAGCCATATGCACACGTCAGTGTCACCGACATCTGCGCCGCGTCGATGGTGTCGCGCACGACCTTCTACGACCACTACACCGACAAGGATGCTCTCCTGGCGGAGGTCGTCTCCTTCCTCCTTGAGGAGATTACCCCGGCGCTTCAGGGCCTGTGGTTCGGAGAGGAGCGCGACGCCCGCGCCGTCGCCCGTCACCTGGCTGACGTCTACGCGCGCAATGGGCAGGCCCTGAAGACCCTGCTGGCCATCCGCGTCGGGGGAGACGGCGACCTACACGAGCAGCTCTACCGCACGTGCTGTTCGGTATTTACCGATTGGGCCCGCGGTCGCATGGACGACGAGGTGCTGTCGCTTGCTGCGGACGTGTATGCCTCCGTGGTGCTCACATTCATCGAGCGCAGCGCCACGAAGCCGCTGACGGACAAGGAGCTGGCCGCGATCGACCGCGCCCGCGAGCTCTTCATCGAGGGCTTCGGCGCCCGGTAGGTCAGCGGTAGATGCGTGACCGGTGATCGATGTTGATGGCGAGGATCAGTAACTCATCATCTTCGATGGAAGCAATGATCCGATAGTTGCCGACACGGTATCGCCAAAAGCCTGCCAGGTTGCCGGTCAGTCCCTTCCCTCGCGAGCGGGGATCCTCGCCGCTCGCGGTCTCGCGGAGATAGTCGATGATGCGTCTCGCGGTCGGCTTATCGAGCTTGCTCAGTTGTTTCAGTGCGCGCGGTGACAGCTCAGCCCTCCAGGCCAAGGGTCTTCACCGCCTCGTCAAGGCTTACTGATGTGGCACGTCCACTGCGAATGTCCTCGAGTTCGGCCTGCAGTGAGTAGGCGAGTTCGATCTCTTCAAGCGCTGACTCGATGGCGCGGTTCATGTAGAACGACTTCGTTCGTCCCGTCCGCTCAGCGAGGGCCGTGAGGCGGGCGTCGATCTCGGGATCGAGCTTGACGGAGCGTGCAACTCGTGCCGTAGACATGTGTCCTCCTCAAAGTGACTACGCGTAGTCTATCGCTCTTTGGAAATAGTTGGAAGAGTGTGTGATGCGTGATGAGTCGGGAATGACGCGGTCGTCGACATGCCATCAGCGCCCGACAATCAGCGATGAAGAAACTAATAGCGAACAGAGTGTCCGATAAATGATCACAGGGCGCTATCGTGGTGCGCGCGAAAGTGTTATCGTTAACGCAACCCGGCCCCGGCCTCGTCAATGAAGACCCAAGGAGCACACGTGAGCACCGACCCCCGCGCCGCCATCGCCGCCGCCGACACCGCGCTCGGCATCGAATTCGGCTCGACCCGCATCAAAGCCGTCCTCATCGGCCCCGACCACGAGGTGCTCGCCACCGGCGGCCACGGGTGGGAGAATCATCTGGAAGGCGGCCTGTGGTCCTACAGCCTCGATGAGGTGGTCGCCGGCCTGCAAAGCGCCTACGCGTCCCTGGTCGCCGACGTACGCGAGCGCTACGACGTCACCCCCACCTCCTACGGCTCGATCGGCATCTCGGGCATGATGCACGGCTACCTCGCCTTCGACGCTGAGGGTAATCTCCTCGCGCCCTTCAGAACCTGGCGCAACACGAACACGGGTCGCGCGGCCGATGAGCTGACGCGCCTCCTCGGCTTCAACATTCCCCTGCGCTGGTCGATCGCGCACCTGCACCAGGCGGTCCTCGACGCCGAGGAGCATGCGCCGCGCGTCGCCCGCCTGACGACCCTGGCCGGCTGGGTCCACCACCAGCTGACGGGCCGACACGTCCTGGGCGTCGGCGACGCCTCGGGCATGTTCCCGATCGACTCCGAGGCTGGCACCTACGTGGGGTCCTACCTCGACCAGTACGAGGCCCTGGTCGCCGGCCGGGTCCCGTGGCGTCTGCGCGAAGTGCTCCCGACTGTGCTGAGCGCGGGGCAGGACGCGGGCACGCTGACCCCCGAGGGGGCCGCGCTCATCGACCCGACCGGCACGCTGCAGCCAGGCATCGCGCTGTGTCCGCCCGAGGGCGACGCGGGCACGGGCATGATTGCCACGAACGCGATCGCCCAGCGCTCGGGCAACATCTCGTGCGGCACCTCCGTCTTTCTGATGGCCGTCCTCGAGTGTTCTCTCACCGAGCTGCACACCGAGATCGACATGGTGACGACGCCCGACGGCTCGCCCGTCGCGATGGTTCACTCGAATAACGGTGCGTCCGAGATCGACGCGTGGGTCGGATGGTTCGCGGACTTCGCGCGCCTCGTGGGTGCCGACGTGAGTGTTCCCGCGATTTACGACGCGCTCTATGCCCATGCGCTCACGGGCGAGGCCGACGCGGGCGGCGTGATCGTGTACAACACCCTGTCAGCCGAGCCCCTCGTCGGCCAGGAGGCGGCGCAGCCGGTGTTTACCCACACCGCCGATGCGCGCGTGAGCCTGGCGAACGCGGTGCGCGCCCAGCTCATGAGTATCTTCGCGGCCGTGCGCATCGGCGTCGACATCCTGAGCGGCGAGGGCGTGCGCCTCGACTCGCTGTTCGCACACGGCGGCCTGTTCAAGACCCCGGGTGTCGCCCAGCAGATCCTCGCGGACGCGCTGAACATCCCCGTGTCCGTGGGTGACACCGCGGGCGAGGGCGGCGCGTGGGGCATCGCGGTCCTCGCGCGCTACCGTGCGGTTCTCGCAGGGGACGAGGCCGCGCCCGCCCTGCCGGAGTACCTGTCCGAGCGCGTCTTCGCGGGTGCATCGGTCTCGACTCTGGAACCTACTCCCGAGGGTGTGGCCGGGTACGAGCGCTTCCTCGACGCCTACCGCGCGGCCCTGCCCGGCGTGGAGGTCATCGCCAGGGCCCGCTGACGAGGCCCGGGCTCGGGTGGACTGGCGCTGCCCTGACGCTGCTCTGGCGCTGCTCTGACGCTGCCCTGACGCTGCTCCGACACATGTTTACCCAAAAATGTCGCACGTAATTCCCCTCGACCTATTTCAAACATTGAAATCGGATCGTTGAAATTCCGGGCAATTCTCAATACCTAATAAAAGGTAGGAGAACCAAATTACGTGCGATATTTGGGGGAGGGGGCGGAGTATAGGGAGGGAGTGTGGGGAGGCCGGGGCTGGGGTCTGGGGAGGCCGGGGCTGGGGCCTGGGGAGTCGCGGGCTGGGGTGAGCGGGCCGGCTCGCCCCCCACCTCGTCGGCGAAACCCGGTACGATGACACCCATGGGTAAAGCTAGCCGCCGTAAGAAGGTCACCGATCCCGCCAAGCTCAAGGCGTATCGCCCGCCGATCCCCTTCGTCGCGCGCCCCTACGAGGGTCTGCCGAAGGAGATCGAGCTGGTCGCCATGCGCGAGCTCATCCCGGCGGCCACGCTGACCGCACGCACCGATGCCGACCATGGCGCCGTCGAATTCGACTTCGTCACTCTCCTTCCCGAGGGCCACCCCGCGATGGTGCGTCCCGACGGCCGCATCCTCGTTGCGCTGCAAACTCGCTCGAACTCCGCGGACCTGAGCCACGACGCGGGTGCCGCGCTGCTCGCGGCCATCGCCGCGAAGGAAGCGGGCGACGAGGGCGTCATCTCGATCGACGTGCGCGAGCCGTCTGAGCGTCTCCAGGACATCGTCGACGCAGACAGCTTCACGGACATGAAGCTCGAGGAGGACTTCTCCTTCTGGTTCGACCCGGCCGAGGAGATCGACGAATCGACGCGTCGCGCCCTCGAGCAGAACCGCGACGAGATCATCCCGACCGAGCCCGTGCCCGGCGTTCCCGGCGCGTACTGGTGCGAGATGAACCGTAACTTCGTGCGTTTCCTGACGGACAACGACGAGACCAAGCTCTTTGACGCGCTCGCCCGCCTGGCCGCGCGCGGCGAGGCCAACGTTGGTGAGGGCTCGCGCTACGTGGGTTCCTTCCGCGCGTGCGGCCTGATCGTCCCGGTCTTCGAGCTGCCCGAGGGTGCCAGCGCGGCCGATGTCGCGCCCGGCACGCAGGCCCTCGCCAAGGCGCTCGAGGAGGCCCTGAAGGCCACCGAGCGCCTGGATGACAAGGAACGCCGCGCACGTCAGGGCCTCGTCTCCCGAGCTGTGACGATCCGCTGAGAACAATTTTGCCTGTCGTTTAGACAGACTTGTCGCTCACATTACGGGCGGCGGGACGCGAGTGCGCCCCGCCGCCCGTAAACTGTTAGTCGTGAACTATCCCGCCGGATCTCGAGGTTCCCAGCCGCAGCGCGTCGCCGCCGTCATCGCTGCACACAACGTCGGACGCGCCGTCGCGGCCACCGTGCGCGCGTGCCGCGCCATACCCAGCGTTGACCTCCTCATTGTCGTCGACGATGGTTCCACGGACGATACCGGGCGTGCCGCCCGTGCCGCAGGGGCCGTCGTCGTGCGTCACTCCGTCGAGCGTGGGCGCGCCTCGGCGATCGAGACCGGCGTGAAGGTCGCCGCCATGCGCGACCGCCCCGACGGTCCGCCCCGCCACATCCTGCTTCTTTCCCCCGACCTTGGTGAGTCCGCGGTCGAGGCCACCGCCCTCGTCGAGGCCGTCTCCGCTCGCCAGGCCGACATGGCGATCGCCGTCCCGGCGACGGGACGCGAGTACTCCGGCTACGGGCCGGGCGTCGCCCGCCGACTCATCCGTCGCAAGACAGGCTGGTACTGCCACTACCCCCTCAGCTATCAGCGGTGCCTGACGCGCGAGGCCATCGACGCGGCCATGCCCTTCGCGGGGCGCTACGCGCTCGAGGCCGCGATGACGATCAGTGTCCTGCGCGCAGGATTGTCCGTCATGGAGGTTCCCTGCAACTTCACGCACTCGGGCGCGGACCGCTCGCTGGGTTCCCTGAACCGCCCGGCGCGCATGTTCGACGCGGTGCGAGCCACCGTCAGCCAGGTCTTCCACTCCGACGCTCGATCGAAGCGCCGAGCCGACCACGAGCAGGGGATCGGCGTGCCCTATCCGGCCCCGGCCTCGTCGCGCGACGAGGCGGAGGGATCTGCATCTTCTGACGCGCACCGCACGGAGATGGTCGGGTGAAGGGTCCGGGTCGAGTAGCCGCCACGCGCCTGGTGGCGACCTGGTGGCTGCCCGCCCTCATCGCCTGCGCAGTCGGCGCGCTCTACATCTGTTACTCGGTGGCGCAGTGGCGCGCGCTCGCCGCCCCCTCGTGGGACCTGGGCATCTTCACCGAGGCTGTCCAGGCGTATTCGCGCTTCGAGGCACCCATCGTCCCCATCAAAGGGCCCGGCTACAACCTGCTGGGCGATCACTTCCACCCGATCCTGGCGCTGCTGGGGCCGGTGTATCGGATCTTCCCCTCGGCGCTCACGCTTCTCGTCGTCCAGGACGTGCTGATCGCCGTATCGGTCCTGCCGGTCGCGCGCCTTGCGCAGCGTCTCCTCGGACGAGGCGGTGCGCTCCTCGTTGGGCTCGCCTACGGGCTCGGGTGGGGGCTGCAGGGTGCGGTCGGTGCCCAGTTTCACGAGGTCTGCGTGGCCGTCCCGCTGTTGGCGTTCGGCGGCGTCGCCTTCGTCGAACGGCGGTGGGGCGCGTGCATGGCGTGGCTGGTGCCGCTGGTCCTCGTCAAGGAAGACCTGGGGCTGACGGTCTTCGTCGCGGGCCTCGCGCTCGCGTGGCGCCGCCGAGGCGAGGGTCGGCCCGCGGTCCTGCGGTCGATAGCGTACGCTCTGTTCGGCATCGTCGCGTTTGTGCTGACAGTGAAGGTGTTGCTCCCGGCGATGAACCCGGCGGGCACGTGGGCCTACTCCCTCGATGGCTCCGCCACCGGCGCGGGCACGCCGACCGGTGGAACCACCGCCGCACGTGCAATCCCCTCCCTGTGGGACATCCTGACAACCCCATCTGTCAAGCTCGTGACTCTCATCGTCTTGGCAGCCGGCGCAGGCTTCGTGGGCACGGCCTCCCCGTGGTTTGCGTTGGTTCTACCAACGCTCGCGTGGCGCTTCGCGGGCTCGGTCGAGGCCTACTACGGCTGGGACTCCTGGCACTACAACGCCGTGCTCGTGCCCATCGCGGCGTGCTCCCTGCTCGACGTCATTAGCCAGTGGCTCGCGCCCGTGCACGATAGCGCCGGGACCAACGCGGACGCTGAGGACGACGCCCCTGCCTCGTCGAACCTGGGCTGGCGCGCCGCAGCGTGGGTGGTCGCGTGCGTGCCCGCTGTGTCGCTGGCGCTCACGGCCTCGTCGTTGCCGCTGTGGCACCTGCCGGACCTCAAGGAAGACCCGCACATGGCGGCCGCCCAAGGCGCGCTCGACGCGGTGCCCGAGGGGGCGAGCGTCGAAACTGACACGACGCTGCTCGCGCGCCTTGTGCCCGGTCGCGAGGTCTACTGGGTGGGAACGACCGGCACCATGGATACCCCTCCGGAGTATGTCGTCATTGACGCGCGCTCCTACGCGTGGGGGGACCAGCAGGTCGACGCCGAGTCGTGGGGGAGCGCCGCCCACCCCGGGCACACGTACGAAACCATCTACTCCAAGGCGGGCTTCCGCGTCGCGCGCCGCACCTCGTAACACGACAGGTGTTGCACGTTCAATGCGGCTGGGTTCGCTAGACGAATAACAGCTTTATTGCAGTTAGTCGGCATTGTGTGGTTCGAGCCACGGGCTCCTCTTTCTCGCATATACTGACGAGTTAGTTTGAAAGTAGGAGAAGATATGTCCTCTCTCATGCCTCGTCGCGCCGGCCAGGCGTACGGACGACGGATGGGACCCCCGCCAGTGGTAAGATCTTCCTTTCACGCTACGCTCCGTTCTCACTTCGGTCGTGAGGGGAGGGCGGGACGCGCCGCGCGCGCCCTGACCACCGCGGTCTCCGCTCTTGCTCTGGCCGTTGGTGCTCTGACGCTGGCACCCACCCCGGCTCTTGCTGACGATGCGGTGCCTTCACAGGATTATTTCTCCTACTATTCTCTGGATACCGTTCGCGCCAAGGGGTACACCGGCAAGGGTGTCACGATCGCTGCCATTGGTGGTCCGGTAGATACGAGCGACCCTGCGCTCAAGGGGGCTAAGGTCACCGACAAGAGCCGCTGTACGGTGGAGGCGACCCCCGAGGGGAAACGTCATGGCACCGACATGGCGATCATCCTGGTTTCCCCCCAGACCGGCGTGGCACCAGACGCGACCTTGTACACCTACCAGTCGTCTACGGCATCGACAACGTCGAACGGCACGTGCAGCTCCGATGGGGGGCGGCTCAACACTTTTGCCAGCCTCATTAACCAGGCCGTTGAGGACGGTGCTCAGATCATTTCCGTCTCGCAAAGTGTCTCGGAGGAGAGCCCTGAGCTGAAGTGGGCGATCGCCAACGCGATCAGCAAGGGTGTCATCATCGTCGCCTCCGCCGGAAATGGCGCCAGTGACGACAATGTGACGCACCTGAGCAGGTTCTCTGGCGTCGTTGGCGTGTCCGCGATTAACGCCGACGGTACGTTCGCGTCCTACTCCTCCTGGGGCGACGGCGTGGTCACAGCTGCTTTTGGCGGGCCCTTCAACACTTTCGACCCTGCGACAAACCAGCCGCAAACGGTCAATGGCACATCTGTGTCTGCGCCGCTCGTGGCCGGCATGCTGGCTTTAGCGCGCCAGCGGTGGCCCGAGGCCACTACCAACCAGATCCTCCAGCTCCTGGTTCGCACGGGCCTGAACCCCAATCACAACTGGGATAAGTACACCGGCTATGGTGCGGCGGCTCTGGGGTCGTTGGTCAACACGGATCCGTCGCAGTACCCGGATGAGAACCCCATTATTCCAAAGCCCAATGGATCTTCCCCCAGTGTCCAGGAGATGCAGGACTACATGGACGGGATCGCAGGGGACACACTGACGGACTCATTCCCGTCGTCCTACGTCTATCGTGGATCGGACGAAGGGGTCATCTTGAACGACAACAAGACAATCACCGTCCACCTGGGCACCAGCCCGCGCTACCACCGGAAGTGACCATGACGCTCGCGCGATCGAGCGCGCAGCCCGCGGCGCACCTCGTGAGACGACGAGTGCCGCGCAGCCGGACGCCCCGGCCGCGCGGCACTATTGCCGTTCGTGCGACTACTTGGCTGTGCGCAGGCGCAGCGAGTTGAGGACCACGAACACGGACGAGCACGCCATCGCGGCGCTCGCCAGCATGGGGGAGAGCAGGCCTGCGATCGCGAGTGGCACCATCAGCACGTTGTAGAAGAAGGCCCAGAACAGGTTTTCCTTGATGATGCGCAGCGTCCGACGCGACACCCGAATTGCGGTCGCCGCCGAGGTCAGAGACGAGTTCATGAGCGTCATGTCCGCTACCTCAATCGCCACGTCCGTGCCCGAGCCCATCGCGATGCCCAGGCCCTTCGTGCTCGCCTGCGCGAGGGCGGCCGCGTCGTTCACGCCGTCGCCCACCATCGCGACCGTGCGGCCCTCGGCCTGAAGGGAGGCGACCGTGTCGCGCTTGCCGTCGGGCAGGACCCCCGCGATGACGCGCTCGATCCCGACTTGACCCGCGACGTGGCGGGCCGCCGCCTCGTTATCGCCCGTCAGCAGGATCGGCTCGATACCGAGCTCGCGCAGCTGGGCGATCGCATCCGCGGAGGACTCCTTGACCGTGTCGCGCACGACGAGCGCCGCGATCGCGCGGCCCTCGACGCGCTCGGGAATCACCAGGGACGAGGCCGGGGCCCCCTCGCTCTCACCCGCGCCCGGGGTGGTGCCCGGTTGGGTGGGGGTACCGGTATCCCCGGTCGCGCTGTCGCCGGAGGCGGGTGCGCCATCGGCGGTCGCGGCGTCAGAACGGGAGGTGATGGTGCCCGTGTAGCCGGCGGCATTCACGACGGCCTCGAGCTCCTCGTCGCTGTGAGGGGCGGTGAGCGTGATGCGAGCGGATTCGGTGGCGAGGTTGACCTCGGCCTTCACGCCGTCGAGCTTGCCGAGCTTGCGTTCGACGCGGCGCACGCAGGAGGCGCAGGTCATGCCGCCCACGCTCATGGTGAGCGTCGCGAGGGGCAGCTTGGCGTCGGGGCCGGGCAGTGTGATGGACGCGGGCGCCTCGGGCGTGGCGGCTGCCGGCTCCGGGGAGGAGGATGCAGCGGAACCCAGGTTCGGCGCGAGAGCCGCGACGACGGCGGATGCACCCGAGGCCTCGGCCTCGCGCACGGCGTCGAGAAGGGAAGCGGGCACGTCGATGCCCAGGGAAGCCAGCCACGACGGGCGCCCGACCAGTACGCCGCCGCGGGCGGTGATGCCGACGACGCCGAGTCCGGGCTGGTTCGCGAACGCCGTCACGGGCTCCAGCGACAGGCCGCGATTCGAGGCACCCGACGTGATGGCACGGGCGACGGGGTGCTCGGAGAGGGTTTCGACGGAGGCAGCCAGGGACAGGGCCGAGGCCTCGTCCACCTCAGGGGAGCCGTCCGCGCCGGGCGCGACCGCGACCGACTCGAGGGACATGACGCCCGTGGTCACGGTGCCCGTCTTGTCCAGGAGCATCGTGTCGATCGAGCGCGTCTGCTCGAGGATTTCCGCGTTCTTGATGAGGATGCCCAGCTGTGAGGCACGTCCCGACCCGACGAGGATCGCGGTGGGCGTGGCCAGGCCGAGTGCGCACGGGCACGCGACGACCAGAACGGCGACGGCCGCCGTGAACGCGGCCTGCACGCCGCCGCCCGCGAGCAGCCAGCCCCCGAGCGTCAGCAGGGAAACGACGATGACGATCGGCACGAACACGCCGGAGATCTGGTCCGCGAGTCGCTGGACGGGGGCCTTGCCGGCCTGGGCCTCGGCGACCATGCGCCCTATCTGTGCGAGCGTCGTGTCCGAGCCGACGCGTGTGGCGCGCACCAGCAGGGATCCCCACGTGTTGACGGTCGCCCCCGTCACTGCGTCGCCGGGGGCGGCGTCCACGGGCACGGATTCGCCCGTGAGGAGCGAGGTGTCCAGGGCGGAGGAGCCCTCGACGATGACGCCGTCGGTCGCCACCTTCTCGCCCGGGCGCACCGCAAAGAGGTCCCCGACCTGCAGGGACGAGGCGGGCACGACGCTCTCCGTGCGCTCGCCCGTGGCGGGGTCGACGCTCACGAGTGTCGCCTCCTTCGCGCCCATGCTTAGCAGTGAGCGCAGCGCGTCGCCCGCGCGGTAGCGTGCGCGCGCCTCCAGGTAGCGGCCCGTCAGCAGGAACACGACGATCATGCACGCGCCCTCGAAGTAGATCTCCGCGTGGCCTGCGTGCGCCGCGCGCGGGATCAGGCTCATCTGCATGCGCATGCCGAGCATTCCGGCACCGCCCCACAGGAGGGCCCACCAGCTCCACAGCGTGGAGGAAATGACGCCGAGGGAGACGAGCGTGTCCATCGTCGTCGACCCGTGGCGACCCGCCGCGAAGGCCGCCCGGTGGAAGGGCCACGCCCCCCACGTGACGACCGGGATCGAGGCCGCCGCGACGACCCACTGCCACCCCGTGAACTGCCACGCGGGAACCATCGACAGAACCATCGCGAGGATGCCGAGGGGCGCGGAGACGATGAGGCGGCGGCGCAGATCGACGGCGTGGGCGCGGGTGCCCTCGCCGACCTGGGGGGTGGGGGCTGAGGCCGGGGTGACCTCAGGAGAAGGGGAGGCGGTAGCTGTGTGGTCGTGCGTCATGGAATCAGTGGACATAGGTACCCTCCGGGGGTATGTATCGGGCGAAAGGAAACGAGGCCGGGGGAGGTGCCCCGGCCTCGTCGTTGAGGCGTGGAAAACCTCAGAAGTCGCGCGAGATGCCGACCAGCGTGAAGCCGGCCTCGGAGACCGCGTCGCTCAGCGCCGCGTCGTCCAGGGGGGTGTCGGTCAGGACCGTCACCTTGGAGGTGGCACCCGAGTTGAGGATCACGTCGACGTTCTTCACGCCGGGGATCTCGCTCAGCTCCTCGCTGACGCTCATCACGCAGTGGCCGCAGGTCATGCCGTCGACGGACAGCTCAATGGTGCGATCGATCTCGGTGGTCATGGTTTCTCCTTGTTGTTAGGACTTGATGAGGCGCGCGATGGCCGCGGCCGCCTCGTCGACTTTGGCCTGCGCGGCCTCGTCGGATTCGCGCGCCGCCGTGACGACGCAGTGGTTCATGTGGTCTTTGAGCAGGTTGACTGCGACCGAATCGAGCGCGGACTGGACGGCGGAGACCTGCGTGAGGATGTCGATGCAGTACTCGCCCTGCGAGATCATGCGCTGCAGGCCGCGCACCTGGCCCTCGATGCGGCGCAGGCGCGCGAGATGATTCTCGGTGTTGCCGTGGTAGCCGTGTTCGTTGCTCATGGAAGTGAGAGTACCCCTAGGGGGTATGGGTGTCAAGGGGTGCGGGCAGTCGCGCACTGTGGGGGTGGCGACACGCGTCCCCCAATGCGGCGCGCCCAGTCCCGGCCCACCGTAGGGTGGAGGCAGCACACAGGTAAGGAGGGGACATGAAGCGACGCCCGCGCCGGCACTACCGCGCGATCCGCCGCGTCCCCCAGGCCTACCCAGGCCTCTACCTGCGCCTCAAAGTCGCCCCCGTCCTGCCCGCCCTCGCGGCCACGGTCGCCGTTGGCGCCCTCGCCGACATCTCCGCCATGCCGCAGGACGTGCGTGCCCGCGCGCGCTCCCTCTCCGACGACATGGGAACCGCGATCAGTGAAAAATCGCAGCGCATCTTCTTCGATACCCCCGGCCTCGACACCCTCCTCATCCGCTCCCTCTCGCACGTCGCCCGGCGCACCGCGACCGTGGGGCGCGCCTGGGCGCGAGTGGTTGTCGCCGTCGGCGCGGACAAGGACGGGCGCATGGCCCGCATGCTGCCCCTCATCCCCAGGCGCGGATACGACGCCCTCATGACCGGCATGCTGACGATCGGCACGGCAGTGGGCGCCCTGCGCGGCGGCGAAGTCCACGTCGCACTCCTGCGCGACTCCGACGCCGACCCCGCCCTCCAGGACCCGCTGCCCGGCCACCCCGAGGCCCAGATCCGCCGCGTCGACGCGCCCGCGGTCCTGTCCGACATGTGCGCCGACATCGACGAGCTCTACTGGTCGCGCACGATCGGACCGGCCGTCAAGATCACTCGCGTCGGCGACGGCGAGGCCCGCCGCTGGCTCCTGAGTCTGGTCGGCACCGAGTCCATGACGTGGCGCTCCACGAACAACCCGGCCGACGTCGAGACGAACATCCGACTCATGCTGGGCCTGGAAAGCGCGATGAGCGTCGGCGTCGTGCGCGCGTTGCACGCCGCCATGGAACGCGACGGCGTGCCCGCCGAGCGGTGGGCGCGCGAACCCGTCCTCATCTGCGGACACTCCCAGGGCGGGATCGTCGCCGCCGCCCTCGCCTCCGTCCCTCCGCACGAGGCCGGGGTCAACGTCGCCGGCATCCTGTCCACGGGCGGCCCGAACAGGCGCATTCGCGTGCGCCCCGACGTGGTGACCGTCGCCGTCTACCACGACCAGGACGTCATGCCGAGCCTCGACGGCTCGCCCGACCGCGCCCCCGACCGGCGCGTCACGGTCGGACGCAGCCTCGTGCGGCCTCGTACCCGCCCCCTCTACTACGCGCACTCCTCCTCGACGTACACGGAGACCGTGCGCCTCCTCGAGCGAAAGGTTCGCGTGACCCCGTGGGGCCGGCTGGCCTCGGCGATGGCGGCCCTGCAGGATTTCCTGCCCGCCCCGGACGAGCCCACGCGCGTCATGCACTACGAGATCTGGCAGGACGTTCTGACCCCCACCTCCGAGAGCACGTGGGACACGGTCGCCGCGCTTGAACGCGGGGGCTCCTACGAACCCGCCACCTACCACATCGACTACGCGGCCACGGCCCCCCGCCTGCCGCGCATCGCCCGAGCCAGACGCCGCGCGAGTATTTCCGCGCGCCTCTCCTCCGCCCTCTCCTCCCTCAGAAAGGACAGGTCATGACCGACCCCAACGCCCCCCTGCGCGAGGTGCGCCGATGGATGCGCGTCTCGACCCCCGTCAACAAGGCGACCTCCGCGGGCCTGCGCGGTCGGCTCCCGCAGATCGCCGGGCCCCTCATGATCGGCGCGCTCGGCGTGGGTGCCCTGGGCGCGGGCATTGCGTGGCGCGCCCTGTCCTCGACGAGGGGCACCGGGCGCACGCAGCGCTTCGTGGACCTGGCGACCGCAGCGCTGGACTCCGGCTTCCCTGCGCGTGCGCATGACGCCGATGCAGGTGAGGCTCGCGCGCCGCGCCGCGTCGTCCACGTGGAGGTCGGCGAAGGCTTCGGGCGCCCCTCCCTCGTGTCTATCGACGTGGTCGTGGCCTCCTCGGACGAGCTGTCCGAGCGCGAGGCAGCGACGCGCGCTCTCGACGCGATCACCCGAGCGACCTGGAATAATCCCGAGATGGCACCGGTCAGCGTGCGCGCCCGAGTCCTCGCCGCCCACGACGACGCCGACGACCTCGAGGCCCCCGGTGCGCAGACCGACACGGTCGTCGACATGAGCGCCCTCGGCTTCGCCGACGAGATCGCGCGCCCCGACGAGCTTTACGACCGCTACGGCGCGCCCGAGTGCGACCCCGCCTGGAAGCCGTGACCGCTTCGTGAGCCCCGGCCTCGTCGAGGTCGGGAAATAATGGAAAGGGCGGCGAGGCGCGAACCCGCGCACCCGCCGCCCCAACCGATAGGGCTCAGGCCTCCCAGCGCGCCAGGCGCTCGGACAAGCCGATGTAGGTCGCGGGGGTCAGCGCGAGGAGGCGCTCCTCCACCTCGGCCGGCAGACCCAGGCCCGCGATGAACTCACGCATGTCTTCCGCGCCCACCTCGTGGCCGCGCGTCAGCTCCTTGAGGCGCTCGTACGGGTTCGCCATGCCGGTCGCGCCCGCGATCGCGGCGGCGCGCATCGCCTGCTGGACGGCCTCGCCGAGCACCGCCCAATTCGCGTCCAGATCGGCCGCCATACGCGCCGCGTTGATCTCGATGCCATCCAGGCCGCGCACCAGGTTGTCGTAGGCCAGCACCGCGTGGCCGAACGCGACGCCCACGTTGCGCTGCGTCGTCGAATCCGTCAGGTCGCGCTGCATGCGGCTGGTCACCAGCGTCGCGCCGAGGGAATCCAGCAGCGCGTTCGACACCTCCAGGTTCGCCTCCGCGTTCTCGAAGCGAATCGGGTTCACCTTGTGCGGCATCGTCGACGAGCCCGTCGATCCCTGCGCCGCCAGGTTCTGGTGGAAGTAATCCATCGAAATATAGGTCCACGCGTCCGTCGCCAGGTTGTGGGCGATGCGGCCCGCGCGCGCCACGTCCGCGTACAGCTCCGCCTGCCAGTCGTGCGACTCGATCTGCGTGGTCAGCGGGTTCCACGTCAGGCCCAGGCCCTCCACGAACGAGCGAGCCAGCGTCGGCCAATCCGCGCCCGGCACCGACACGACGTGCGCGGCCCACGTGCCCGTCGCGCCGTTGATCTTGCCCAGGTACTGAGTGGCCTCGACGCGCGTGATCTGGCGGGACAGGCGGTGCGCGAACACCGCCATCTCCTTGCCGATCGTCACGGGCGTCGCCGGCTGTCCGTGCGTGTGCGCCAGCATCGGAACGTCGGCCCCGGCCTCGGCCAAGCCGCGCAGACGATCCAGGAGAGCGCGGATCGTGGGCAGCCACACCTGCTCGGTCGCCGCCTTGATGGTCAGCGCGTACGCCAGGTTGTTGATGTCCTCGGAGGTGCAGAAGATGTGGACGACCTCGCGCAGGGACGGCAGCGTCGTGTCCTCGCCCAGCTTGCCGGCCGCGGCCTCCAGATACTCGCCGATCAGGTACTCGACGGCCTTGACGTCGTGGCGGGTGACGGCCTCGAACTCGCCCAGGCGCTTAATGTGATCGGCGCCGAAATCGCGGGGCAGCGCGCGCAGATAGTCGCGCTCGGCGCTCGTCAGCGTGGGCGCGCCCGGCAGGACCGAGTTGTCGAGCAGGAAAATCAGCCACTCGATCTCGACGTGCACGCGCGCGCGGTTCAGGCCCGCCTCGGACAGGTAGTTCGCCAGCGGCGCGGCCACCGCGCGGTAGCGCCCGTCCAGCGGGCTGAGCGGCTCACCCCCGCCCGCCAAGTCCGAATAGCCGTGGGCAGTGGAGAACAGTGTCATCGTGTCGCTCATACCCCCTATCTTCCCAGAACGGTGGGCCTTCGGGACGCTGAGTCCGCGCGGCGGTTCGTGGCGTGGGTAACGTACGAGGTCGGGGCTGGGTGGGGTGCGCGCGACGGTTCCGGGCGTGTCGTCCACAGGGGTGGGTGGTGTCAGGCGGTTATCCACAGGGAGTGCCGCGCGGCTGGTAGGAGGGGAGTGAGGCGGCGTAGCGTGCGAGGACAAGCAACGACTCTTCCAACGACGGGAGACACCATGATTCTCGATCCGACCAGCCCAGGTCTGTCCCTCCAAGCCGCCCATGGCCTCGTCGACGGCCTGCGCGGGGTGCTCGCGGGCGCGACGTGCCCGCAGTGGACGGGAGTGGGAGGTGACTCATACCGGGCACGCTGCGGCGAGACCGTCGCCGGTGCTCAGGCGCTCCTCGACCAGATCCAACAGGCCCTCGACCTCGTCCCTGCCTTTGACGCGGAGCGGGCGCACGGCCTCGCGCGCAGCCTCGCCGAGTCCACCGAATCAGCCGAACTCCATCCCGAACTCGTCATGCTCGGGGCGTGGTGACCATGGCCTTCGATCCGAACCGACACGTGTCCGTCTCCTCGGGCTCCTTCCGCGTGGACGTCAACGAGCTGTGCGCCGCGCACACCCTCGTCACATACGAAGAGAACCTCTCGGTCGGACCGGCGCGCCTCGCGCTGAATGCTGCCCTCGCCGAGGCCGACCTAGCCTCGATCTTCGCCCCGGAGACGGCCGCCGGCCTCGTAAGCGCGATCAGCGCCGCCCTCAGTGCCCTCGACGCCCTTCAGTCCAGCGTCGATGACCTGCGGTGGAAGCTGCAGGACGCGGCCCTCACCTACGCGGACGCTGAGGCCGGCGCTTCCCTGTGGGAGGCCGTACCCGGCAGCCCGTTGGGGGCGCAGCTTAGCTGGCGAAGTCTCGGAGCGTTCGCCCTTTTCCCAGCCGGTGCCCTGGTCACCGGTGGCGGGGCGCTCTACCACGAGTTTCAGGACGCATCTGCGAGCGCGGGGGTGCCCTGGCTACCCGCGGTTCTCATGCCCGGGATGACGACCATGATGCGCAGGAGGGACCTGTGGAACGCCGCGATCGACGGTATCGCTTTTGCTCTGCATGGGGACGAGGAGTCCGGTGCATTGTTCCAGCGTGACCTCGGCAGGTTCGCCCTCGACGTGAATTCCCTGCCTGCGTTCCGAGGCGTCGCACAGGCACTAGCCGGGCAGGGGGTGAGCCAGGACCTGAACTCAACGTCGACACAGCCTGCGTCCGGTATCGCCGCGCTCGCAGCGCCCTGGGTGGCCGCCCTGCATAACCGCTTTGGTTGCGGGCACGGGGCGAGCTACGGGGTCGCCGTGCGGGGAACGGACGGGAACACTCGTGTTCATCACAACGAGGCAGCCGCCCATATCCCGTCCGGCACTCTCGATGCGCGAACGCAGGCCGCGCTCGCGGCCATGCCCGACGCGGCACCAGATACCCACTACGAGGGCGTTACCACCAGCGCGGACACCATCGAGCACATCGTCGACATGCACGGAGGGGACGCGGACAACGGAGAGATCGCCATCGAGGAACACGTGACGGTGGGCGAGGACGGCACGACGACTCGCTCGTGGACCGTCGACATCCGAGGCACCCAATCCTTCGCCCTCGGGCAGTCAGGCCCCCAGGACATGACGACCAACCTGCAGGGCGTGGCGGGAATGGCCTCGGATCAGCTCAACGCCGTCATGGAAGCCATGGACGCGGCCGGTATCTCACCCGAGGACGCCGTCGAGTTCGCCGGCCACTCGCAGGGAGGCATCATGGCGGCTCAGCTGGCCGCCGATCCGGGCGTACGCGCACGCTACAACGTCGTCTCGGTCGTCACCGCCGGCTCGCCCACGGCGACGGTTGCGCCCAGCGACGTTCCCGTCCTCTCCTACGAAAACTCGGGCGACATTGTCCCCGGTCTGGACGGGAACGCGACCCGCGGGGACAACGTGACGACCGTCAGGTTCCACGACTACGAGGCCACGGCTCACCCCGAAGACCCGGTTCCCTCCTCGCACAGCGCGCCGCTGTACGTGGACGAAATCCGAAGCACCCTGGACGCCGCGCGCTCCTCGTCCGATCCGGGACTGAGCGCCCTGGCTGCCGCCGAGGCCCACCGCACCCAGGCGCTCGGCCTCACCCCCGGCACGCAGACCACCATCCACCACTATCAAACGAGGCGCATCACCCAGGGGTAATGCGCCTCGACGGAAAAGGGAAACGATACGTCAGTCCCGCTCGTCCTTCCTATCCCGCAGGATGCCAGAGACGATCGAGGACACCACGGAGGTGATGACCGCGCCGGCCAGGCACGACCAGAAGCCGCCCGTCGTCATGGGGAATCCAAGCGACGTGGACAGCCAGCCTGTCAGCGCGAACAGCGCAGAGTTCGTCACCAGGGCAAACAGGCCGAAGGTCAGGAGGTACACGGGGAACGCCAGCGTCGTCACCACAGGCTTGATGATCGAGTTCACCGCCGTGAACACCAGGGCAACGACCGCCAGCACGATAACGGTCTGCGAGGTCGACGACGACTCAATTGAGATTGACGAGACCAGACGGGTCGTCACCCACAGGCCGGCCATCGTGGCCAATAAACGAGCAATGAATTCCATTTCTCCATTCTTGCGCAGTGGGATGATGCTTGCACGGTCCACGTCCATGGGATAGGACTACACGCATGACCAACCTGCGCATCCGTCCCGCCGTCGCCTCCCTGCCTCGCTACGTTCCCAGCAAGACCGCGCCCGACGCCGTCAAAATCTCCTCCAACGAGATGCCGACGCCGCCCAGCCGCGCGGTGCTTGAGGCGATCGCCCGCGAACTTGAGACGATCAATCGGTACCCTGACCTGACGGCAGCGCCCCTGCGAGAGGCCCTCGCGCAGCGTTTCGGCGTCGGCGCCGACCAGGTGTGCGTGGGCACGGGTTCCTCGGCGATCCTCGTCGCCGCACTGTCCGCCGTCTGCCAGCCCGGCAGCCAGGTGGTTTTCCCCTGGCGCTCCTTCGAGTCCTACCCGATCGCCGTTCCTTCCGTGGGCGGCGACCCCGTGCCCGTCGAGCTCCTCCCGGATGGTGCCCACGACCTCGACGCCATGCGCGCAGCGATCAACCCCGACACCGTCGCCGTCATCGTCTGCTCTCCCAACAACCCGACGGGCCCCGCCCTCACCTACGAGGAGATCGCCGGCTTCGTCGCCGACGTCCCCGACGACGTCATGATCATCGTTGATGAGGCCTACATCGACTTCGCGACAAAGCCCGGCGTGCGCACCGCTGTCCCCCTCATCGAGGAGCACCCCAACGTCATCGTTATGCGCACCTTCTCCAAGGCCCACGCTCTTGCCGGCGTGCGCGTCGGCTACGCCATCGGCGATCCCGAGGTGATCGGCGCGATCCAGGCCCTCCTCGTGCCCTTTGGCGTCAACTCCCTCGCCCTCGCCGCGGCCCTCGCCTCCCTGAAGGACGCCGAGGGCGTGCAGCGCGCGGTCGCCGAGATCATCGCCGAGCGCGAGCGCATCATCCCGGCCCTGCGCGAACTCGGCTACGACATCCCCGACAGCCAGTCGAACTTCTACCTGATCCGAGGCGACGTCTACGGCCTCGTCGAGGCATGCGCGCGCGTCGGCCTCATCGTGCGCCCCTTCAGCGTGGGCGTGCGCGTCTCAGTCGGCTCGCGCGAGCAGAACGACCGCTTCCTCGCGGTGGCCGCCGAATTCGCGCGCACCTCGGGCATCGGCGCGTAGGGCTGCGTGTGCGAATGGGCATGCCCGATGAACCGGACGCGCCCATGGTCACCCAACGGGGTCCAGCGGATTAAGGGATCAGCAGCGAGGCAATGAGGAGCAGCGACCAACCGAGCTCGCTGAATCCGATGAGCTTGGGAGAGAAGGGGCGCGCGCGGGTCCGGTTCAGCGTCGGCATCACCCACGCGCGTGCGCTCAGGCACGCCCACACGAGGACGGGCCAGATCGTTAGTGCGCCGAACCACCACGCCACGGCCGCGCACAGCGTGAACGCCGCGTGCAGCAGCGTGGAACCCATTGCCCAGCGCGGATCCTTGCGGCCGCGAATCATCGAGCGCACCAGCGGAACCGTGCCGATGTAGTGCAGGCCGAACGCCGCGCACGTCGCCCACGCGTGGAGCGTCACCGCGGACGGTGAACCGTCGGCGACCGCCAGCGAGAACGCCACGGGGCCCATGATGTTACCCGCCAGGATCGAGGCCGCACGGGCACCCAGGGAGCGCTCGCGGCCCTTCCACACGAGGCAGAGCGCGGACGAGGCCAGGGGCGCGAAGGCGATTGCCCACCACAGCAGCTGCGGGCGCAGGGCCAGGAGGGTGGCGCCGGGGAGTGCAGCGAGCACGGCGTAGGTGAGGACCGCCGGGGCAATCCGGGCGCGGCGCTTGGCGGGGGTTTTGACCCACAGGCACACGGCGGAGAACATCTGGAACGCCATCGCCCATGCGACCAGCATGAGGACGACCATCCACGAGAAGGTAAAGGACAGCGCCCACCCGAGCAGCGGCGGGAAAGCCATCATCGTCCACGCGCCGTGCTGGTCGGAGATCCAGCCGTCGCGGGCAAGCTTGCGCATGCGGGGGTTGCTGTGGTGGCGCGGCTTCGGACGTCCCTGGGCGCACCCCGATGCGCGGTTTGGGGAGCTCTCCGCGGTGCTTTCGGACGTTGTGTGTGTCTGCTGCGCTGCACTGTGCATAGCCTTAGCTTAGTGAAGGACGCCTGTGAGGCTCAATACTGGGAGGTTCACAACGTGAGACTGAAACGGGAAAATTTCAACAATCGGTGAAATATGGGGGGCATGTCCACATCTGACACAGTGACAACTCAATCCCCCGTCCTTTCCTCCGAGGACCGCAGCGCGCGCATCGCCGTCACGGTCTTTCCGCTGCTGATCCTGGCGGCCTTCGCGATCGCCATGATCACGCCCGACACCTTCAAGCCGCTGGCTCCCGGCGTGAACTGGGCGCTCGGCGTCATCATGTTCGGCATGGGCCTGACCCTGACGCTGCCCGACTTCGGACTCATCGTCAAGCGTCCGCTGCCCGTGCTCGTGGGCGTCGTCGCGCAGTACCTGATCATGCCCCTCGTCGGCTGGGCCCTGTGCTACGCGTTCCGCCTGCCCGACGCGGTCGCGGTCGGCGTCATCCTCGTCGGTTGCGCGCCCGGCGGTACGGCCTCAAACGTGATTTCCTACCTGGCGAAGGCGGACGTTGCCCTGTCGGTCACCATGACCTCGATCTCGACGCTGCTCGCGCCCCTCATGACGCCGCTGCTCACCGCCTGGCTGGTGGGCAATCGCATGCCGGTTGATGGTGCGGCGATGGCGAAGAACATCCTGCTGATGGTTCTTGCCCCCGTCCTGGGCGGTTTCCTCGTGCGCTACATTGCGGGCAAGTTTGTGGAGAAGATCCTGCCGATCCTGCCCTGGATCTCCGTACTGGGCATCTGCTACGTGCTGGTCGTCGTCGTGTCGGGCTCGGTCGACAAGATCCTCACGTCGGGCGCCCTCATCATCGCCGTGGTCATCTGCCACAACCTGCTGGGCTACATCTTCGGTTACCTGGCCGGACGCGTCGGCCGCGGCTCCGACAAGGCGGCGCGCACGACCGCGATCGAGGTTGGCATGCAGAACTCGGCGCTGGCCGCGACGCTGGCGAAGACTCACTTCGCCGCCACCCCGGAAACCGCGCTCCCGGCGGCCGTGTTCTCCGTGTGGCACAACCTCTCCGGCGCTCTGCTGGCGATGTTCTTCCGTCGCTGGAAGAACGGCGGAGCGGCCTAAATCGACGAGGCCGGGGCGGGGAGAGCACTGATCTCCGCGTCCGGTTCTCAGCTGAGTAGATGACGAGGAGGGGGCAGCCCGCAGGGGTCGCCCCCTCCTCGTGCGTGCTCGCGGGTTGCCCCTCTTCGTATCGAGTGGTGTGGCCATCACGCTCGTTCGTGATTCGTGCAGTGGATTGTGTCAATGATGCACGAATGATCGTTGACCGCGAGGAAATTAATGGCATGAAAATGCGATATGATTCGCAGGTACCCATCACAAATACTCGAAGGAGTAACCCTCATGAAAAAGCGTCTTCTGACGGCCGCCCTCGTTGCACTGCTGCCCCTGAGCTTGGCCGCCTGTGGTGGGCAGTCCAAGCAGGCTGCCTGCCAGATCATCAATGACAAGGCCGTCAAGGCAATTGATGGCCTGGATCCGAGCAACACGGAAGATATGATCCAGGGCATGACACAGGTTGCGACTGTCCTGAAGTCTGACGACATTACCAACAAGGATGTGAAGGCTGCTGCGGTGGCTGCGGGCGATAGCGCTCAGGCTCTCGCCGATTTCGCCAAGACGGTGGGTGATGATCCTTCGTCAGATCAGATGAATGAGGCTATGGATCTGTACACGACCTTCGCGACGTCGATGTCGTCGCTCGAGACGGTGTGCAACGGGAAGTGACGAGCAACACCAGATTTTATGCGCCCGCGTGCGGGCGTTAAGAGTTGAGGGCGGCCCCGCGGGGCCGCCCTCAACTCTACCTTGACGCGTGTCACATGCTCGTCAGAGTGTCACTTACCGGTGCACACCGACTGAAGGCTGTTCATTGAATTCAGGTACTCTGTTGTCGCTGACAGAATCTGGGCGCGCTGCTCGGAGGTCGGCTGATCGTCGGCTGCCTTGGTCGCGTCGAGAAGCTTCTGTGCACTGTTCGCCAGGCCATTTGCCGCCGACTTGACATCGGGGTTGGTGATCTCGTCGGACTTCATGATGTCGATAAAACTCGACAGGGTCTTGATCACCGAGGCCTTGTCCTTATTGTCGAGGCTTGAGGAAATAGCATTGGCCTTGTCGTCGAGAATGGCGCAGGCTTCCTCCTTCGTCTGACTCGATTTCGAAGGGCTTGACGCGGAAGGTGATGCCTGCGTAGGTGTGCTGGTCGGCTCCTGCGAAGGTGCGGACGATGATGAGGGTGAGGAAGTTGGGTTGCTGGACTTGAACGGACTGCAGGCCGCCATGCTGAGGGGCAGAATGACGATGAGGAAGGCGGTTGCGATGCTGCGCTTCATGGGATGCTCCTTGAAATGTTGAAGTTTGTGTTCGCATTCAGTCTAGCCCCAACCGGGTGAAATTAACATATCGGTCAGCGAGGTAGCGGTAACACGGAATGCCAGGGTTAGACGGTGATCTGGATCGGTCTTTGACCCCGTTTGGTGTCAGATTGTTGCGTGTTCTGTCAATCCGTTTGGCATCCGTGGTTTGTCCTGTGTTGCCGTTGGGCCTGACCTCTGTCCCGAGGTGTCGTTTCCGGCCGTGGCTCCGATAAGGCGGCGCGCACGACCGCGATCGAGGTTGGCATGCAGAACTTGGCTCTGTCCGCGACGCTGGCGATGTTCTTCCGTCGCTGGAAGAACGGCGGACAGGCCTAAATCGACGAGGCCGGGGCGCAGGAGTGCTGATCTCTAGCTCTGGTTATCTGACAATGATGTTGGTGATCAAGTTATAACCAGTGACGACTATTACATTAAATATCATTACA
>OFCU01000134.1_pt1 | contig 38740 bp, 29 predicted proteins | sample 1520851 | NCBI WGS metagenome assembly OFCU01 (sample SAMEA2699040, study PRJEB24076) | metagenome | reverse complement strand
GCGGTGCCTGTGGTTCTGGTGTGCCCGGCCAGGCCCCGCCGCCCACGGGCACCGCAGCCAGGCCCCGCCTCGCAGCTTGCCCGTGCCCTCCGGTCCCTCCGGCGCCCTCCACACCGGCGGTGCCTGTGGTTCTGGTGTGCCCGGCCAGGCCCCGCCGCCCACGGGCACCGCAGCCAGGCCCCGCCTCGCAGCTTGCCCGTGCCCTCCGGTCCCTCCGGCGCCCTCCACACCGGCGGTGCCTGTGGTTCTGGTGTGCCCGGCCAGGCCCCGCCGCCCACGGGCACCGCCGCTGACACTTACAAATTTCGCACGTCATTCCCCTGTGACTCTTTCAAATCTTGAATGCGCCTCGTTGGAATTGCAACGTTTTCAGCGTTTGTTGAAACTTCCTTCAAACGAATTACGTGCGAGTTTTCCGGGGCTTGCTGTCTACCAGGACCCACGACAAACGGTGGGGGCGATCGTTCATCCCGGTCCTCGTTATCGTCGTGCCATCCCGATGGGCCTGGGGGCCATAGTTGGGGTGTTCGTACCTCGCTATGAAACCGACAGCACCTTTGCTAGCACTTCCTTGCAGCGGAATGAAACTGCCATCGCCTTTGCGAGCGATGAAAGGACATTTTTGGGCCATTTCGACCCTGCAAAGGTGTTGTCGGTTTCAATGGGGCGTGCAGCGTGGCCTGCAAAGGTGTTGGTGGTTTCAAAGTTGCCCCGTGATCGCGTGCTATGCGCGAAAAAGTTCGCCCTGCGCGACCTGCAATGGGTGCGAGCGCGAAAAAGTTCGCCCTGCAAGCCCAAACGGGCGAAAAATGCTGTTTTCAAGCGTGCTGGGCGAAGTTTTTCGCGGAGCTGTTGCGGAACGGGCCGTGCTGGGCGAGTTTTTTCGCGGAAGTGCCGCGGGAGAGTCGCCAAATGCGTTCATGGTGAACGTGTGGATGTGCGTCCGCAGTCCTTGCGGCCTCCTCTCGTCAGCCGGGGAGAAATTTCGCATGCAATTCCCCTCAAGACATTTCAAGGTATCACAGCAAATCGTTGAAATTCTGCTGTTTTGTCTCCGCTCTGGACGGAGGCTCTGCGGGAAATGCATGCGACTTTGAGGGGCGGGAGAGCTTTGTCGTGGTCTGGTCTGGTTTTGTGGGCCGGGTGTTTTGAGGGTTGTTGGTTGTTATTGGTGGTGTTGACCCACGCCGCGGCATGCGGTGGGATGAGGTGAGTCAGACGCGGTAGTCTGCGCCTAACGGCAGCGGACCAGCTGCCCGACCCCAACGTATGGCAGCTGCTCCATGTTCTTCTCTCGCGATGCTCTGAACCCCGCAGGCAACGGCCTGAGCCCCGACGAGTGGTGGAAGGGCGCGGTCGTCTACCAGATCTACCCGCGTTCCTTCAAGGATTCCAACGGGGACGGCTTCGGGGACCTCGCGGGGATCCGCTCCAAGCTCGACTACCTGAAGGCTCTGGGCGTGGACGTCCTGTGGCTCTCGCCGATCTACGCCTCCCCGCAGGCGGACAACGGCTACGACATCGCCGACTACTACGACATCGACCCGATGTTCGGGACGCTTGAGGACTTCGACCGACTGCTGGAGGGCGTCCACGAGCGGGGCATGCGCCTCGTCATGGACCTGGTTGTCAACCATTCCTCAGACGAGAACCCGTGGTTTGTCGAGTCGCGCTCCTCGCGGGAGAACCCGAAGCGCGACTGGTATATCTGGCGCGATCCGCGGCCCGGGTTCGTGGGCGGCGAGGCCGGGGCACAGCCCAATAACTGGGGGTCCTTTTTCTCCGGGTCGGCCTGGGCGTGGGACGAGTCTACGGGCCAGTACTACCTGCACCTGTTCCACAGGAAGCAGCCCGACTTGAACTGGGAGAACCCGCACGTGCGCGCCGCCGTCTATCGCATGATGAACTGGTGGCTCGACCGCGGCGTCGACGGTTTCCGCATGGACGTCATCAACCTGATCTCGAAGGACCCGGGCCTGCCCGACGGCGTCGTCTATCCGGGGCGCGCGTGGGGCGAGGGCTTCCCGCACTTCTCCGAAGGCCCGCACTTGCACGAATACCTCGCCGAGATGCGCCGCGAAGTGTTCGAGGGGCGCGCCGGCACGATGACGGTCGGGGAGTGCCCGGGCGTGCGCCGCGATAACGTCCTGCTGTTCACGGACCCGGCCCGACGTGAGCTCGACATGGTGTTCCAGTTCGACCATGTCGACCTCGGCCTCGAGGCAGGGAAGTTTCACCCGCGCCCGCTGCGTCCTGGCGAGCTCGCCGACTGCTTGAGTGCCTGGCAGGAGGCGCAGGGTGAGGTCGGCTGGAATAGCCTTTACCTGGATAATCATGACCAGCCGCGCGCCGTTAGCCGCTTCGGCGATGAGGCGCACCGCTATGAGTCGGCGACCGCCTTGGCCACCGCGCTGCACATGCTGCGCGGTACGCCCTACGTGTACCAGGGTGAGGAGCTCGGCATGACCAATGGGGCGTTCCATGGCCTCGACGATTTCCGTGATGTTGAGGCGCTGCGCTACTACCGCGAGGCCGTGGCGGCGGGGGAGAGCCCCGAGGCCGTCCTGGCGGGTATGCGCGCGATCGGGCGCGACAACGCGCGCACGCCCGTCCAGTGGGACGCGAGCGAGCACGCCGGCTTCACGGAGGGGGACCCGTGGATTGGCGTCACCCCGAACTATCGGGAGATCAACGCCGCCTCCCAGGTCGGTGATCCATCTTCCGTGTACGCCTACTATCGCGCGCTCGCGGACATCCGCCACGGCCTGCCGGTGATCGCCTCCGGAAGGTTCGAGAGAATTGTGACCCCCTCGCCTGCGGTCTTCGCCTACCGGCGCACCCTCGGCGAGGCCGTGGCAACGGTCCTCGTCAACCTGTCTTCACAGCCTGCGTCCCTCGGCGAGGCGGCGCGCGGGGTGGTCGGCGAGCTGCTTCTTTCCAACCGCGACCTGCCCGAGGCCAGGCGGGGAGTCCCGGCAGTCCTGGAGCCGTGGGAGGCGCGCGTTTACCTCTCCTAAAACGCGCGTTGGCCCGGGATCGAGGAGATCCCGGGCCTGTGAGTCACTGAGTGTCGGTGAGGAAACCGGCCTCAGTAGTAGTAGGGGTAATCCTCCCAGTGGGGCGCGCGGTGCTCGAGGAAGGCGTCGCGCCCCTCCTGGGCCTCGGCCGTCATGTATGCCATGCGCGTGGCCTCGCCCGCGAAGACCTGCTGGCCGGCCAGACCGTCGTCGGCCAGGTTGAAGGCGAACTTGAGCATGCGGATGGCCTGCGGGGATTTCGTCGCGATGGTCGCCGCCCACTCCAGCGCGGTCTCCTCGAGCTGCGCGTGCGGCACCGCGCGGTTGATGACGCCCCAACGCTCGGCAGTCTCAGCGTCGTAGCGCTCGGCCAGGAAGAAGATCTCGCGCGCTCTCTTATCCCCGGCCTGGCGGGCCAGCAGCGCGGAGCCGTAGCCGGCGTCGAAGGACCCCACGTTCGCGTCGGTCTGCATGAAGGCCGCGTGCTCGATGGAGGCCACCGACAGGTCCGCGACCACGTTGAGGGAGTGGCCGCCGCCGGCGGCCCAGCCGGGAACCGCCGCGATGACGACCTTCGGCATCGTGCGGATCAGGCGCTGGACCTCGAGGATGTGCAGGCGTCCGGCGCGCGCCGGGTCGATCTGCTCGCGGCGCTGCGCGGTGGCGGCCTCGGGGTCCGCTCCCTCGACCTCGTAGCGGTAGCCGTCGCGGCCTCGCACCCTCTGGTCGCCGCCCGAGCAGAAGGAATAGCCGCCGTCGCGTGCCGATGGGCCGTTGCCCGTCAGAATCACGGCCGCGACCGAGGAGGTCTGGCGCGCGTGGTCGAGCGCGCGGTACAGCTCGTCGACCGTGCCCGGGCGGAAGGCGTTGCGAATGTCGGGGCGATCAAAGGCGATGCGCACCACCGGCATGTCCGCGCCCTCGGGGCGTCCATCCGCCTCGGGGCCACGCGAGATACCGCGGTGGTAGGTGATGTCGGCGAAGTCGAAACCCTCGACCTCACGCCAGCGAGTCGGGTCGAAGGTGTCGGACACGAAGGGGAGAGCGCTCATGTGTCGGATTCTAATCGACGAGGCAGTGGTAGGCGTCGGGGCGTGCACGCTCGAGAGGGGTGGCGGAGTTGCCGACGAGCCTGGGCCGAAGAACCCGCATGGGACTATGTGGTGCGCAACCTAACCAAACGGAACAAAGTCTGCAATTTAGTAACCCTCCTATAAGCCATCTAGACACTTGTGGGTGTGTTCTGTCAAACAGGCCTACTTGCCACGTGTTCAATCGCTTAAAAGAGTCTGTCACTTTGTGGTACTTACTGCACAATTGGTTACAAGTTGATGTGCGTAGGATTTGTCGATAGGGCGAGGTTGCGCGATAATATTACCGGTAAGTAAGGAGGGTTCTTGTGAACGCAGTGCAGCAACCGACGCTCATGCGCATTCCGATGCGTACGCTCAGCCGTCAAACGCGTTACGCCCTCGAAGGCGTTGATGACATCCTTGTGTACAAGGTAGCGATGACGACGCGCTTCCGCGGTGTGACTCGCCGCGAGGGGCTCCTCCTGCACGGGCACGCCGGTTGGGGAGAGGCCGCGCCCTTCTGGAACTACGACGATGTGGAGTCTTCGCGCTGGCTGGCCGCAGCCCTCGAGTCCGCTCGCCGTTTCCCTCCGGTGCCTCGACGCAAGTTCGTGCCCGTCAACGTCACGATCCCCGTCATTTCGCCGGAGGAAGCATACGAGCGCGTGAAGGCCTCGGGCGGGTGCGCGACCGCGAAGATTAAGGTCGCTGAGCCCGGCGTCAGCGTTGGGCGTGACTGTGCGCGCATCGCCGCCGTCGCAGACGCCCTGCGCGAGACGGTTGGCGGGCAGGCGATGATTCGTCTCGACGCTAACGGCGCATGGGAGGTTGACGAGGCTCGCGAGGCGATCCCGGCAATGGCCGCGGCCGCCGGCGTGGTTCCCATCGAATACGTCGAGCAGCCCTGCCTGACGGTGGACGAACTGGCCCAGGTGCGCCGATCCGTGGACGTGCCGATCGCCGCCGACGAGTCGATCCGCCGCGCCGAGGACCCCCTGGAGGTGGCCCGCAAGGAAGCCGCCGACGTCGTCATCATCAAGGTTGCGCCCCTCGGAGGCGTGCGCGCCGCCCTGAAGGTTGCCCGCAAGAGCGGCCTCGGCGTCGTCGTGTCCTCCGCCCTCGAGACGTCCGTTGGCCTGTCGGTCGGCGTCGCTGCGGCCGCGGCCGTGCCCGGTGTGCCCCGGGCGGCCGGCCTGGCCACCGCCTCGCTGCTGGTGGGCGACGTGACCCAGCCCCTGATTCCCGAGCGCGGCCGCCTGCCCGTGGGGCGGCGCGAACCCGACCAGGAACTCATTGACCGCACTCCGGTCGACGGCGACCTCGTCTCCCGCTGGGGTATGCGCCTCGAAGGCATGGCTGAGCATCTGAGGGTGGGCTCCCGGTAGGCTGGGCGCATGCCCTCCGTCGATACCGCCAGCGCTATCCTTGAGACCCTGGATGCCCTGGGCGTCACGCACGTCCTGTACTGCCCTGGTTCGCGCTCTGCGCCCTTCGCCTACGCTCTCGAAGCGGGCTCTTTCGGCGGGGATGCGCGCGCCGTCCTGGATGAGCGCGGCGCGGGTTTTGCGGCCGTCGGCCTGGCCCGCGCTGGGGCGCTGCCGGCCGTCGTCGTCACCTCCGGCACCGCCGTCGCCGAGCTGGCTCCCGCCGTTCTTGAAGCCTCGCACGCGCGCTTGCCCCTCCTTCTCCTGACGGCGGATCGCCCCGGCGAACTGCGCGGCGTTGGAGCGTCCCAGGCGACCGATCAGTCCGGCTTCTTCGGCACGCATGTGCGCGCAAGTCTCGATCTGGAACCCCAGGAAGCCTCGCCCTCCCTCGTTGGGCACCTGACGCGCGCGGTCGCCGCCGCCTGCGGGGCACCCGGTAGCGCGCCTGGCCCCGTGCAGGTCAACGTCGCCTTCCGTGATCCGCTGACCCCCGTCCGTCCCGCTTGTGACTCCGGGGACGAGGCCGGGGCGTCGTTCGTTCCTCGCCCGGCGCGGGTGGTCGTTGCGTTCCCCGTGCCTGCACGCTGGGAGGACGTGGTTGGTCCCGCCGCAGCCGGGCTGATTGTCGCGGGTGAGGGGGCCTCGCCTTTCGCCCGCGAGTGGTCGGAGGCATCGGGCTTCCCGCTGCTCGCGGAGCCGGCCGCGGGCGCGTGGAAGGGCGGAGGAGTGACCCCCTTCGAGCAGTCCCTCGTGGCTTCGCCGCTGGGGCGCGAGGTCGACGCGGTCGTCGTGACCGGCCGTCCGACGCTATCCCGACCGATTCAGGCCCTGCTCGCGCGCCCCGACGTGCGTGTCGTCGTCGTTGACCCGCACAGCCCGTGGGTGGACATCTCGGGCAACGCCTCGGTCGTCGTCGCCGACCTCGAGCCCGCCCGCGAGCCGATCAGCGCTGCTCAGGCCGAGTGGGGCGCTCGCGTGCGCGACGCCGCTCGCGACGCGGGCGAGCGCATCGACTCCCTGCTCGCCGCCGGTTCCGGGCGCACGATGCTTGACCTCGCGCGAAGCGTCGCCGCCTCGACGAGCGGGCCCCTCGTGCTGGGAGCCTCCAACCCTGTGCGCGCCTTCGACCTCGCCGTCCCCACGCTGGCGGGGCGCGCCGTCCACTCCAACCGGGGGCAGGCGGGGATCGACGGCACCATCGCGACCGCCGTCGGCATCTGCCTGGGCTCCGGATACGCGGGCGAGGCCTCGGCCCCCGCGGGCGAGCGCGTCACCGCCGTCATGGGAGACCTCACGGCCTGCCACGACGCCTCCTCCCTCGCCCTGGCTGCGAGCGTGGGCGCTCACCTGGACATCGTCGTCGCGGACGACCAGGGTGGCGGTATCTTCGCCACCCTCGAGCACGGGCGCGCTGCCAGCCTCGAGGCCTACGACCGGTGGTTCGGCCTCGCTCAGGCGGTGGACTACGAGGCGCTCGCGGCCGCGTACGGAGTGGCCTTCGCGCGCGCCGACGAGCCTCAGGAACTGGAGTCGTTGCTCGCCCGACCCGCCAGCGGCCCGCGGTTGATTCACGCGCCCGTCGAGCGCGCCGCTCACCTGTACCCGGCCATCCGCGACGTGCTCTCCTGAGGGGATGCGTGTTCGCTGTGAGGTTGAACGGTTTACAGGAAACTTCCAGGACGCTTTCAGTGGCCCTTTGAGGAAACGACCCATACTGGTGGACAAATAACGAACTGACACCAGAGGAAACCATGACTCAGCCTCATATTCCGGACCACGACGCCGACTCGGCGCGTGACGCTGACGCGGCCTCGACCCCCAGCTACCCGCGGCGCTCGACGGCTCAGGACCACTCGGCCACCCAGGAGCTTCCGGCCGCGCAGGACGCCACGCGCGAGATGCCCTCCGCCACGACGATCCCCGCGCCGCCCGCGGGCACGGTTCCGCCGGCCACCGCACCGGCGGCCGACCCCTCCGCCCAGCAAGCCCCCGCCGCCGGCACTCAGCAAGCCCCCGCCGCCGGCGGCGCGTACTCCGCCCCCGCTGGCGAGCCCTACGGCGGATACGCGGCCCCGGCCTCGCCGGAAGCCTTCGCGTCGCCCACTGTCGTCGTGACGAAGAAGGGACCGGGCTGGGTCGCCCTCCTCTGCGCGATGCTTCTGACGATCGGCCTGACCCTCGGCGCCGTGTTCTACGCGCGCCCCGCGCTGCTGCGCGCGTCCGCGCCCACGAACCTCAACGGGGGAACGGTGGCCACCGTGCCCGCCTCGAACAGCTCCGGGACGGACTGGACGGACGTTGCCGCCGCCGTGTCGCCCGCCGTCGTGACCATTCAGGCGCAGGGCGTATCCTCGGGCGGCACCGGCTCTGGCGTCATCTACGACGCGCAGGGCGACATCGTCACTAACTACCACGTCATCGCGTCCGCCCTCGGCGGTGGACAGATCCAGGTGACCCTCGCCGACGGGCGCCTCTACACCGCCTCGATTGTCGGACATGACAAGACCACGGACCTGGCCGTCATCCGCCTGGACAACCCGCCGTCGGACCTCACTGTCGCGCGTTTCGCGACCTCCGCGAACCTTGAGGTCGGTGCCCCCGTTATGGCGATCGGCGCTCCCCTGGGCCTGTCGAACACGGTGACGACCGGCATCGTCTCCGCGCTCAACCGCCCCGTCGAGGTCTCGATGGACGAGGACTCCTCGTCGCAGGACTCGCAGGCGTCCTCGGACCTCGTGGTCACGAACGCGATCCAGATCGACGCGTCGATCAACCCCGGCAACTCGGGTGGCCCACTGTTCGACGCGACCGGCGCGGTTATTGGCATCAACTCCTCGATCAAGTCACTCGCTACCACGTCTGACGGGCAGGCCGGCTCGATCGGCCTGGGCTTCGCGATTCCCTCCGACCTGGTCGTGTCCATCGCGGACCAGCTCATCGCCTCCGGCACCGCCTCGCACGGCATGCTCGGCGTGACCGTCAAGGCCGCGACCACGACCGTCGGCTCCGACACCTACGTGGGTGCCGAGGTCCAGGACGTCTCCGCAGGTTCCGGTGCCTCCGCGGCGGGCATCCGCTCCGGCGACGTCATCGTCAAGGTCGAAGGCCAGGAAGTGACCAGCCCCAAGCAGCTGATCGGCTACGTGCGCCGCTACAAGGCCGGCGACACCGTCACCATGACGATCGTGCGCGACGGGCAGACGCAGGACGTGTCCGTGCGGATTCAGTGAGCTGCGTGCGCTGCGTGCACGCTGCGCAGTGACTCCAGTGCCGTGCGCTGACGAGGCCCGCTGTCCCTTTCAGGGGCGGCGGGCCTTTGCGCGTGGTGGGCTTGCGAGGGTGCATATGCACAGTCTTCGACCGCTGATGTGCTGCGCGTTGATGGGAAGCCCCCGCATCTGGGCTTGTGTCGAAGGGGACTCAACCTGATCGGGAAGATTTAACCCGTTCTGATCGGGTGGAATGTTCCCGATGAGGTGGAATGTTCCCAATGAGGTGGAGCGTTGGCACAATCAAGCTGTTGAGGCGCCCGAAGTGGGTTTCGGCGTGCGTGGGGACGGGCTCTTGAAGCTTGGAACCAAGGCGTGATGCAGGATGTGGATTGATAGCCTTCCTCGTGACCACGCTTTGGCTTGTTTCTTAGTGGTGTTCCACCACTTAGCTGGGTATTACACCAGCTGGGAACTGGTGTAATGCTCCCTAACTGGTGTAATGCTCCCTAACTGGTGCAATGCTCCGTCACCGGCGAATCCTTCGTGCGGTCAGACCCCATTCAGCTGTTGCGCAGACGCATGACAATGCGGGGCGGCGGGCCTTTGCATATCGCCGAGTCGCTCAGACCCCGAGGGCGTCCAGGAGCGGGCGCATCTTCGCTTCGGTCTCGGACAGCTCGGCGTCCGGGTCGGAGTCCGGCATGATGCCGGCACCCGCGAAAAGGCGCAGGCGCGTGCCCGACGTGAGCCCGCAGCGCAGCGCGATCGCAAACTCGCCGTCCCCGGCCGTATCCACCCAGCCCACGGGCCCCGAGTAGCGGCCGCGTTCGGTGTCTTCCAGCTCCTCGATGAGGCGCATCGCCGCGTCGCGCGGAGTGCCACACACGGCGGCAGTCGGATGCAAGGCGGCCACGAGATCGAGCAGATGCGCCGACCCCAGGCGCGCATGAACGTCCGTCGCCAGGTGGACGACGTTGGGCAGCGACAGGAGGAACGGCCCCTGAGTCGTCACCGAGGTGCACAGCCGCGTCAGGATCGACGACACGGACTCGGAGGCCAGGTCGTGCTCGCGCAGATCCTTCGCGCTTGACGCGAGCATCTCGCCCTCCCCGGGCTTGCATGTGCCCGCCAGGACGCGCGAGCTCGCCGTGCCGCCCGAGGCCGCGATCAGCATCTCCGGGGAGGCTCCCACCAGCGAATCCACGCAGAAACGCCACGTTGACGGATACAGGTTGCTGAGGCGCTCAAGCAGGAAACGCTCGTCGAATCCGTGCGCGCACCGCACCGTCATATCGCGCGCCATGACGGCCTTGTCAGCAGCGCCCCCGCGCAGGCGCTGCGCCATCGCGCGCACCGAGTCGCGCCACTGGCCGCGCGACATCGACCCGTGCCCAAACGTCAGGGATTCCGGCACGCGCGGGGCGGGCCTCGCTCCGGCCAGGGCCTCGTCAACAGTCGCCAGTGGATCCGGCGCATCCCCGATGCCAGCCGTGATCGCCCAGCGGGCCCCGGCCTCGTCGATGAGAGTCAGTGCGGGTACGAAGGCGACCGAGCGGGCGGGGGAGCGGAACGCGAAGGACGCAAATAGAACGGGGGAAGGAGCGCCGTCATCGGAGGATGAGGCCGGGGCGGCCTCCCACGCGCGGCGCACGTGGGCGATCGCACCCGGGGTCGCGGACTCGACCGTGAGCGCCCGTCCCAGGCCGATCATCTGGCGGCGCTCACCCAGCCAGGCGGCGCCCCCGGAGTCGGGGAGCAGGGACGTCAGTGAGCAAGAAGACCCCGGGTGCCGCGGGGGTAGGACCAACGCCCGAAAGACGAGGCGCGAGCATCCGAAGTCATTGTGCATGGGTTCCATGGTAGGAGTAGGGGCGGCGGCGCGCTGGAAGACGTGCGAGTATTGACGCATGACTGAATCCCCGCGCGCGGACCTGAACAAGGATCCCAAAGAGATCGCCTCGATGTTTGACTCCCTCGCCTCGCGATACGACGTGATGGATGCGCTGATGACGGGCGGTTTGGACAAGGTGTGGATGACCGCCCTGCGTAAGGCAGTCGCCCCGCACCCCGGCGAACGCATCCTCGACCTGGCGGCCGGCACCGGCGCGTCGTCGGCCGCGCTGGCCAAGGGCGGCGCTGAGGTCGTCGCCTGCGACCTGTCCGAAGGCATGATCGAGGTCGGCCGTGAACGCCACCCCGAGATCGAGTTCGTGCACGGCAACGCCATGGACCTGGACTTCGAGGACGGCTCCTTCGACGCGGTCACCATCTCGTGGGGCCTGCGCAACATCCCGGATCCTCAGCTCGCGCTGCGCGAGATGGCGCGCGTCGTGCGCCCGCGCGGCCGCCTCGTGGTCCTGGAGTTCTCCACCCCGCCCTCACGCGTCTTCCGCAGCATGTACAACGTCTACCAGTCGACCGTCATGCCGGCGATTGCGCGCCTGGCCTCCACGAATGACGGTGCCTACGACTACCTGGTCGAGTCGATTCGCGCGTGGCCGGCCCAGGAGGAGCTCGGCCGCATGATCGCCGCGAACGGCTGGAGCGAGGTCGAGTACCGCAACCTCACCGGCGGCATCGCCTGCATGCACCGCGCGGTCAAGCCGCTGCCGTAATCGCTGACACGACGAGGCCGGGGCAATGCCTCACGATTACGCGGATTCTCGGGTGCCTCGGCTGATTGTGAAGTTGTTGCGCGGGGGCCTACACTAGGTCCGGTAAGTGAATCCTGACCGGCGGTGTAGTTCGGTTGCTGACAGGAGGATGAGTATGAGTGCCGATTACGGTTTCGATGAAGAGCAACACGCTCAAACAAACGGCGATATGGATGAGGGTGGAACGGCTCTCAACAAATCCAATGACGCTGCAAGCTCGCTCAATGGTGCCCAAACTGTAACCCGATGGACTAATGAGCAAGGCGCGCAGGATTTTCGTAATAGCGCAGTGCGGTTCTTCTCGTCTGTTGATGAGATGCTTATGGACGAGCGCAAAATCTTCGATACATTCCAGACGAACCTCACGGATGCTGTTCGGGAGGCCGTTAGTAGCGAGGAAGCCAATGCAGCGGTGCTTGAGGCAATCAATCGCGCACTTCAGTCAGACCCCTCAGTCGCAGCTGCCGCCGCTTCAACCGCTGGATCAACTGATACTTCTTCTACAGTCCCAAGTGCGCAGCCAGATGATACTCCTACGGCTGCCGGCGCAATGCCCGAGTTCTGAGATTTTAAGGATGACACATGGTTTCTTCACCGATGTATGACCGGCTCATGACTTTTGCTGCGCAAGCGGACTACAATGCAGAACTTCAGTCCTGGGATAGTGATCATAAGCGTGTTATCGATGGCTTTGATCAGGCAATCGAGCGGGTTCGCCATTTCCAGGAGCACCAGGGGTTCACAGGAAAGACTGGAGAAGCCCTGAAGGCGTGGGCAGATCAGACTGTCGCGCGTCTGGAAGCGAAGCGCTCGTACTACATGGGCGGGATTGCGCGCTATGTTGCTGCACGTCAGGCTATTGCGCAGGCCGCTGCGGACGCGCGTCGTCTTTCTCCGACACTCATCGATTCGAAAACGGCCGCAATGCGTGATGCTGCGAAGGTGGTGCTGCCCTATACGCCCGCTATTGGTGTCGTGGCGGGAGCAGTTCCAGGACTGGTTGCAAACACCGTGTTGTCGACGGGATCGGCTTATGTCGATGCTGTGGAGGCACAGGCGAATGCCATGCGCGAGGTGGCCGCAACGGAAATCCTTGAGCGTCTGAACGGCGGACTCAATGAGCTCAGTGTCGGTGTCAATACCCTGACGCAAGCGGGATATGATGAGAAGAAGCTTGAAGGAATTACTATTCCTCCGCTTTCAACAAATACTCAAGATAATTTGAATCGTGGATACGTGCAGTATTCGCCATATGATTCGGGGATCTACGGACGTAGTGCTGCAGATGACTATGGGCGTGCCGCCCTACGATCTGATAAGTCACTCTACCCGGAAGGGTATGCAGATCCGGAAACTGACGAGTTTGCTCGACGCCGTGCGTTGGCATCGCAGCAAGTATCCAAGCGGTACCTGCCGCCCGATGTCGACGGTTCCTACGATCGCCCCATTACAAACGCGCAGGATCTGATGGGCATGGATCTCCTGCACACGAGGGTTGATGCAAATCACCACCGAAACGGAGTCGTGTGGGGTGGTCATGTTCCCGCTAATCCCACAGACATCGATCACCCACTGTGGCGAATCAATGGAGGGCCCGCTGCTGATAGTGGTTCTGCCGGGCGCCTCGCGGGAATTGGAGCGCTCGGAGCCGGTGCCCTTGGCTTGCGCGGAGCTGCGCGTATGGGGACGGGGTCTCTTGGGGGTTCTGGAGCTTCTGCTCTGACTGCTGGAACATACAGCGGGAAAGGACTCGGAACTTATTCCGCCCCCTCACAGGCGGGAGCAGGAAGCGCAGCTGGAAATGGCGTGAGTGGAACGACTGCTTCTCCTGGAGCAGCACGCGCTTCCGCTGTTCAGAGTGGCGCTTCTGGTGCTGGCCGGGGTTCGTTCATGGGCAGTGGCATGGGAGCAGGTGCGGGTGGTGCAAAGGAAGACAAGAAAGGAAAGCGCCGCAAATACCAGGCCTACAGGTATCTGGATGATGATCCCGATGCGCTGCCTGAAGGCTACGTGAATCCGATGTCTCAGACCTACGGCTCGGACAAGGACCTGACCCCCGCGAAGCGTGAGGACGATGGATGGGATCCCCGCCAATGGTGACCCCCAAGGCCAAGGTCTCGCGCGTCTCGCTCGCTGCCGCTTCTGCGTCCGCTTTCGCCCTGGGGCTCGTTGCAGTTCCCATTGCTCCGGCACATGCCGCAGATACCATTACCGCAGCCGATCAGCCCTACTTTGCGTACTATCACCTCGACCAAGCGAGAGCTAAAGGCTACACGGGTCAAGGTGTCACAATCGCAATGATTGATGGGCCAGTCGAGACGAGTGCGCCGGAGTTGTCTGGCGCAGCGATCATCGACAACAGCCCATGCTCTATAGAAAAAGCCCCTGAAGCTACTGCGCATGGAACAAGTACAGCTGCGCTGCTTGTTGCCCGTGACTATGGGGTTGTTCCTGACGCAACTCTTCATGCATATCGAACAGATGCAGGAGATGCGACACTTGGCTCTGATTGCATAGGAAGTGGCGGAGTGAACCTCGCGGGGTATCCATCGCTCATCAATCACGCCATAAATGACGGCGCGCATATCATCACCCTATCTCTCAGTAGCTCCGACCATAGCGATGCATTGCGTTGGGCGATAGCGAGGGCCGTGAGTCAAGGGGTACTCATTACGGCTTCAGCGGGCAATGAAGCGCAGGATTCGAACGACTCTCATTTTGGCTGGTGGTCCGGTGTCGTGGGTGTGTCTGCTGTCGATACTAACGGAGCAAGAGCGAGTTATTCTTCGTGGGGTCAAGGAGTTACAACTGCGGCAGTTGGGGGGCCAATCACTATTCGTCAGTATCCGACTAACACACTGGCACAAAGTGTTGGTACTTCGAGCTCTGCCCCCATCGTCGCAGGATTCCTCGCGATGGCTCGCCAGAAGTGGCCCGATGCGACATCGAACCAGCTGCTGCAACTCCTGGTGCACACGACCGTGAACCCGGACGGCGGCTGGAATCAGTACACCGGCTACGGCGTCGCGAGCCCCGCGACAATGATGAACACCGATCCCAGTCAGTACCCCGACGTCAACCCCCTCGCGGACAAGGGAGGCGGCTCCAGCCCAACCCCCGAAGAGATTGCGCAGTACGTCGACGGTGTTGTCCCGCCGGCGGAAATCGTCTTCGATAACTCGTACACCTACCGCGGTCTGGACGAATCCGTCCTCGGCGCAACCACGAACCCGTACCCGACACACCTCGGTACGAGCCCGCGCTACCACGCGAAGTAGGCAGCCTCGACAGACGTAGCGAGAGGCCGGGGCCCCTTCAGTGGGGTCCCGGCCTCGTTGTTAGTTCTTCGGCGCGCGGCCCGGGGTCAGCTTTGCCAGGCCCAGGTATCCGGGCAGCGGCTTGTTCATGGCCTCGTTCGCGAAGGCGACGGGCACGCCGTTCGGCAGCGGGTTGACGACGCGGATCGCGGCCGTCAGCTTCTGCGCGGAGTCGTTCGCCCGATACTGCGAGAGCAGCGTGAAACGCGCGGTGACCGTCCCCGTCTGGTCCGGGAGGATCGAAGGCAGGGTCGACTCGATGGTCTGGCTGGCGACGATCTCGTTGTTCTCATCGACGAGGACGACCTCGAGCGGCCACGTCGCGTAGAACGGGGCAGATCCCGTGTTCTTGATGTCGACGGCAACAGTTGCCTTCGCACCGTGATACGTCGCCGACGCGCGGGTGGCCTGCAGCGTGTATCCCATCGCTGCGCTGGCCTGCTGGGCGCGCGTCAGATCGTCGCCCGTGTAGCCGACCGTGAAAGCCTTCTGGTTGATCAGCCACGTGGCGTGCGCGCCCTCAATCGAGCCGAGGGCGTCGTAGTCGCGCCCGTCCTTGATCTGGGCGTCGGCGTCCTTGCAGGTCAGCGGCGTGGAGAAAATGCACGTCTGAATGGGCGGGTAGAGCTCGCCGCCGATCGGAGCGTGCTGCCAGGCGTCCGCTTCGCCCTGCTTCTTCAGCTTGGGAATGAAGTGCCAGCTGACCCCGTCGAGGGTCGCATATCCGAAGGAATCATCGTGGTAGCCCATGCCGTGGGCCTTCGTGGCCTCGGTGGGGTAGCGGTTCTGGATGAAGGTCTCGTCGAAGGCGTCGTCCCATGCCTCGACGAGTTGGGCGCGGAACGCGTCGGAGGGCATCCAGTTGATGCCCGTCGGGTTTTGGGAGCTAACCGCGCCATTGTAGGGGTAGGTGTGCTCCTCGCCCCAGAAACCGTACAGGCCGGCGGTGATGTAGCCGATGCGCGGGTCCCCGTCGTACCGATCACCCAGGGCTGCGACGAAGTGCAGGAACATCTGCTGGACGTTCGGGTCATCGTAGTTGGGGGAGAAAGACTTCTTCTTGTTGCCGTGGAAGTCGTACGTGCGGCTCGTGTCCGTACCGCCGTCGATGAGGTACTGGGGCAGCGCCGAGGATTCGCCCGGGTTATCGACGTAGAAGCGGATGACGCCCTGGTGTCCGTGTGCCGCGATGGAATCGAGCATGGCGTCGACGGAGCTGAAGTCGTAGGTGTCGGGGCCGGTGACGACATCCTTGAGTGGGAAGACCGCCCATTCCAGTGTGTAGGGCAGCGATCCTTGCGCGAGCACGGGGTTACCGCCGGGGGCGGGCGCCCACGGCATGAAGCCCTTCATCGGGTTCGACACCGGGGCCGGCGCTTCCTTGAGGGTGGTCCACTGGGCGGTGGCGGCCGACGAGGCCGTGGCCGGGAGCGTCGCGCCCGCCAATCCTATGGTCGCCGCGAGAGCGATGGCGATGTGAGAAAATGTTCTCATCGCGAGGTCCTTTCAGTCTGTACTGCGGCTGGGGACGGGTGCGGCGTGGGCGCGTCGCGTGGAGTCTGCGTGTGCGACGGTGCAGTGACGTGCGAGCTAGGGCTCCACAGCTGTCAAGTGAACCACTTTGTTGTTACTTCGCGCAAGATTATGAAAAATTGTGTCAGTAAGTGATTGTGTGACAAGTCTGCGGTGAGTTGTGTGTTTGCCTGCGCTCGGGCGGTGCCGTGAGGCAATTGTTCATGTGGGGTGTTGGAGTATGTCGAGTGGGTGGTGTGGGGATCTGTCCAATGTGAACGAGGCCGGGACCCTCGATGGGGTCCCGGCCTCGTCAATGGAGTGCGTGCGCTGGCTCGTTTAGAACGGTCCGCTGTCGACGACCGCCCACGTTCCATCGTCCTGCAGTCGCAGGAAGACGACTTCGTGCCCCTTCACGGGTTCCAGTGAGTCGTCCGAGTAGTTACGCAGGTAGTAGACGTTCCCGTGCCAGCGCGTCGGGTCAGTGTTCGGCTGCTGCCCATGGTTGTTGCTGCCTGTGATGGTGACGGTCGTGTGGGCGCGGTTGGCCAGGAGCGGCAGGAATTCGCCCTGGCCGTGCTGCAGGTCGGGCGTTTTCGTGTGGCTGCTCGCTCGTTCCGGCACTTCGTACACGCTCGCGCGAATGTATGCGTAGGCGTTGGATTTGTCGCGCGACGCGTCCCACGTGTTTCGCGTGATGACGTAGGCTCTGGCGACGGCCTCGGGATCGGTGCGGTCCACCTCGCGCGGGTCGGGCAGGAGGTCGGGGAGCCACTGGACCGATGCGGGATATAGGCACGTACCGAGCGGCGTGGGGGAACCGTCCTCGCACGCAGGCGTGGTCGGTGTTGCTTCGGTCGGTGTCGGGGTGGCTGCGGAGGCTCCAGATTCTTGGGTTGGGGCCTGGTCCGAGGAGGATTGCGCAGGCGATTGTGCGGACTGTGCCTGGCTATCTGCGCTGGGCTGGCGCGAGCCACAGGCTGTAGCCGTGATCGTGAGGGTAAGGATCGCTACTGAAGCGATGCCGATGAGGGTGCGTCGTGGATACCTGCGGGTATGAGTCTGTTCTTCTGAGCCCATGCATGCTCCCCTTCAATGGTCGTGTGGCGAGGTGTGTCGCGCGCGTCTTGCACCGGATGAGTGGGTACTCGGCGTCAACGCTGGTCGTCTCGACGCGGGTCATCGTATCGGATTGTGTGAGGGTGTCGCGCGGGCTCGTCTCGGTGTGCGTGACACCTGGCGCGACGAGGCCCGGGCCGCTATTTACGACAACGTTTTGTTGCGCAAATGGGTGCTCTGGGCGAGCCCAGCCCAGGCCTCGTTCGTTGAAACGGCGGGCAAAAGTGTGCTCGGTCGCCGAGGTGAGGGTGACCTAGCTAGGGTTGCTTGCGGAATGAAGTGATGTGCACGCTTCATCCACCTTGCACACTCGCGCGGATGCACCCGCGCACCACATGACGGAGGAATGCCGTGGCATCCACCATGCCTAGCGACATGAGCGCTGACGTTGTCGTCGTTGGCGCAGGCCCTGGCGGGTCCTCCACCGCCTACCACCTGGCCAGAGCAGGCCTCGATGTCATCCTCCTAGAAAAAAGCCCGTTCCCGCGCGACAAAATCTGCGGCGATGGGCTCACCCCGGCCGCCGTCCACGAGCTCATCGCGATGGGCGTGGATACCACCGGCTGGATGCGAAACCGCGGCCTGACCGTCATCGGCGGCGGCCACACCGTCCACATGGATTGGCCCGACCAGAAGTCCCTGCCCGGCTACGGCATGACCCGCGCCCGCATGGACCTCGACCACGCGCTCGCGCAGCGTGCCGTCGAGGCCGGTGCCCGCCTCTACGAGGGCGTCACCGTCGTCGGCGCCATCCAGGACGGCTCCGGACGCGTCGTCGGCGTGCAGGCCAAGAGCGGGCGCGGCAAGAACGCGACCACCACCTCGGTGCGCGCCTCCATCGTCGTCGACGCCGGGGGAGTGGCCGCTCGACTGGCCACCAGCCTCGGCCTCGAAAAGAAGATGAACCGCCCCATGGGTGTCGCCGCACGCGCTTACTTCCACAGCCCCCGCGGCGACGAGGAGTGGATGGAATCCCACCTCGAACTGTGGAGCGGCACCCCCGGTGCCTCCGACCTGCTGCCCGGCTACGGCTGGATCTTCCCCATGGGCGACGGTATCGTCAACGTCGGCCTGGGCTCCGTCGCCTCGCGCGCCGGTGCCACCAACCTGCCCTACCGCGAGGTCTTCAAGACCTGGACCGCGAACCTGCCCGAGGAATGGGGCTTCACCCCCGAGAACCAGATCGGTCAGCTTCGCTCCGCCGCCCTGCCCATGAGCTTCAACCGCAAGCCTCACTACGTTCAGGGCCTCGTCCTCGTCGGCGACGCCGGCGGCATGGTCTCCCCCTACAACGGCGAAGGCATCGCCCCCGCCATGAAGGCCGGGCGCTACGCTGCCTCGTGCATCGCGCAGGCCCTCTCCCGCTCCCACCGCGCCGGCATCGACCGCGCCATGAGCGAATACCCTCACATGCTTCGCGACGAATACGGCGGCTACTACCAGCTGGGCCGCATCTTCGTCGCGCTCATCGAAAACCCGACGATCATGCGTACCTGCACGAACGTCGGGCTGCCCATCCCGCGCCTCATGACGCTCGTCCACAAACTCCTGTCGGACGGGTACGAGAGGACCGGGGGCGACTTCGACGACCAACTCATCACAATGCTGACCAAGGTGGTGCGCTCCGCATGACCACCATCACCGATAACCGGGAGGAACGATGACGAATCCCTACGTGCCGCTGCTCATCATGTCGGCAGCTGCCCTCGTACTAGCCTTCGGAGGCCTGGGCGCCTCCGCGATCCTGGGCCCCACCAAGAAGTCCACAACCAAGGCCGACAACTACGAGTGCGGTATCCAGCCGACCAGCGCTCACCTCACCGAGGGTCGCTTCCCGGTGCGCTACTACCTGGTCGCCATGACGTTCATCATCTTCGACATCGAAGTTGTGTTCATGTACCCGTGGGCCGTCAGCTTCAACCAGCTGGGCCTGTTCGGACTGGTCGTCATGATGAGCTTCCTGGTCACCCTCTGCGTCCCCTACGCCTACGAATGGCGACGCGGCGGCCTGGACTACTGAGATATAAGTAAGGAAAAGACAAGTGGGACTTGAAGAATCCTTGCCCGCGGGCATCGCGCTCACCAGCGTCGAAAAGGTCCTCGGGCTCGCACGCAAGTACAGCCAGTGGCCCGTCACCATGGGCCTGGCGTGCTGCGCCATCGAAATGATGGCCGCCGGCACCCCCCGTTTCGACATGGCGCGCTTCGGCCTCGAGGTCTTCCGTGCCTCGCCGCGTCACTCCGACATGATGATCGTGTCGGGCCGCGTGTCGCACAAGATGGCCCCCGTCATCCGCCGCGTCTACGACTCGATGCCCGAACCCAAGTGGGTTATCTCCATGGGTGCGTGCGCGTCCTCCGGCGGCGTCTTCAACAACTACGCCGTCGTCCAGGGCTGCGACCACATCGTCCCCGTCGACGTCTACCTGCCCGGATGCCCGCCCCGCCCCGAGGCCCTCATCCACGCGGTCCTCGTCCTGCGTGAGCAGATCGGCAAGGAACCCCTCGGCGTGCACCGCCGCGAGATCGCGCGCCGCGCCGAGCAGGCCGCCCTCGAGGCGACCCCCACCCACCAGATGAAGGGACTCCTCGCATGAGCGACCTTTCCACCCCCGAGGACAACGCGCCCGCCGAGGTCGCCCAGGCCTCGTCCCAGCGCGGTTTCGCCCTCCCCGAACCCATCGCACACCGCCAGGGTCTCTTCGGTGCGGGCACCGACTCCTCCACCTCCGGCTTCGCTGGCCTCGTGACCGATTCCTTCCTGTCCGGCGAGGCCTCCCGACCCTACGGCGGCTGGTTCGACCAGGTCGTTGACGTCCTCGAAGAGCTCATCGCCGCCGACGGTCTGAAGGTCTCCGACGTCATCGAAAAGGTCACCATCGACCGCGGACAGCTCGGCATCTTCATCGCCCGCGAGCACATCGCGCGCGTCGCCAAGTACCTGCGCGACGACGCCGACCTGCGCTTCGAGCTGTGCCTGGGGACCAACGGCGCACACTACCCCCTCGACAAGGGGCGCGAGCTGCACGCCATCTACCCCCTGTACTCGATCACGCACAACCGCATGATCCGCCTCGAGGTCACGTGCCCCGACGAAGACCCCCGTATCCCCTCCATCGTCTCCGTCTACCCCGGAAACGACTGGCAGGAGCGCGAAACCTGGGACCTCATCGGCATCGTCTTCACCGGGCACCCCTCGCTCACGCGCACCGCGATGCCCGACGACTGGGTCGGACACCCTCAGCGCAAGGACTACCCGCTGGGCGGCATCCCCGTCGAGTTCAAGGGTGCCGTCAACGCTTCCGCCGACGTTCGTAGGAGTGTGAACTGATGACCACCGCCTTCCACGCGCCCGCCGGCGCGACCGACCTGCCCATCGAAGACATCCCCGAGGTCCTCACCCAGGGCGGCGACTGGGACGACGTCCTGCACGAGATCGAGGCCATCACCTCCGAGCGCATCGTCGTTAACCTGGGCCCGGTTCACCCCGCGACCCACGGCGTTCTGCGTCTGATCCTCGAGCTCGACGGCGAGAAGGTCCGTGAGACCCGCGTCGACACCGGTTACCTGCACACCGGCATCGAGAAGAACATGGAGTACCGCACGTGGGCCCAGGGCGTCGCATACTGCACGCGCATGGACTATGTCGCTCCCTTCTTCCAGGAGGCCGCGTACTGCCTCGGCGTCGAGAAGCTCCTTGGCATCGAAGAGGACATTCCCGAGCGCGCATCCCTCATCCGCATCCTCATGATGGAGCTGTGCCGCATCGCCTCGCACCTGGTCGCCATCGGCTCGACCGGTAACGAGATGGGTGCCACGACGATCATGACGATCGGCTTCCGTGGCCGCGAGGAAATCCTGCGTATCTTCGAGCGCATCACCGGCCTACGCATGAACCACGAGTACATCCGCCCCGGCGGCGTCGTGCAGGACATCGGCGAGGGCACCACGGACTACATCCGCGACCGCCTGCGCCGCGTCCGCAAGGACATCGGCGAGCTCCAGGACATCCTCGTGGAGAACCCGATCTTCAAGAAGCGTCTGTGCGACGTGGCCGTCATGCCGCTGAGCGGCCTTATGGCCCTGGGCTCGACCGGCCCCGGCGTTCGCGCCGCCGGCCTGCCCCTGGACCTGCGCAAGAGCCAGCCCTACTGCGGCTACGAGAACTTCGAATTCGACGTTCCCACCCGCGACAAGTCGGACGTCTACAACCGCACGATGGTTCGCTTCGACGAGTGCTACGAGTCGATGCGCATCATCTGGCAGGTTCTCGCCAAGCTGGATCAGTGCGAGGGTGCGCCCACCATGGTCGCCGACCCTGAAATCGCCTGGCCCGCGCGCCTGGCCGTCGGCACCGACGGCCAGGGCAACTCGGCCGAGCACGTCCGCGAGATCATGGGGGAGTCCATGGAGTCCCTCATCCACCACTTCAAGCTCGTCACGGAGGGCTTCCACGTGCCCGCCGGCCAGGTCTACCAGACCGTCGAGCACGCGAAGGGTGTCCTGGGCGTCCACCTCGTCTCCGACGGCGGCACGCGCCCGTTCCGCGCGCACTTCCGTGACCCCTCCTTCGCCAACCTGCAAGCACTGGCCATGATGACCGAAGGCGGCCAGCTGGCCGACGTGGTCGTCGCACTGGCCGCTATCGACCCCGTTCTCGGAGGCGTTGACCGATGAGCTACACACCCGACACCCTGGCACGCCTGCAGGCGGACGCCGCGCAGATCATTGCCCGCTACCCGGACGGTCACTCGCGCTCCGCGCTGCTGCCGATGCTGCACCTGATCCAGTCCGTCGACGGCTACGTCAGCCCGGACGGCATCGACTTCATCTCGGCCACGCTGGACCTGCCCCGCGCAGAGATCAGCGCCGTCGCGACCTTCTACACGCAGTACAAGCGTCACCCCACCGGTGAGTACCTGGTGGGCGTGTGCACGAACGCGCTGTGCGCCGTCATGGGCGGCGACGAGATCTGGGAAAAGGTCTCCGAAAAGGTCGGCGTCGGAAGCGACGAGACCAGCGAAGACGGCAAGATCACGCTCGAGCGCATCGAGTGCAACGCGGCGTGCGACTACGCGCCCGTCGTCATGGTCAACTGGGAATTCTTCGACAACCAGAGCCCCAAGTCGGCGCTGGCGATGATTGACGACATCCAGGCCGGCCGCGACATCCACCCGACACGCGGCCCCATCGTGGCCCCCACGTTCAAGGAGAACGAGCGCGTCCTGGCCGGCTTCCTGGACGGCCACGAGAACGAAGGCCCCTCCGCGGGCCGCGCCACCCTGCTGGGCCGCGAGATTGCCGCGGCGAACGGCTGGACCGAGCCGGTCGCCGTCGAGGTTGCCGACGAGGCCACTGACACGAAGGGAGAAGATGCGAAGTGAGCACCGCATACGTTGCGCCCGGACCGCTGACCCCGATCCTCACCAACGGGTGGGGAGAGGAGCGTTCCTGGACGCTGGACTCCTACCGGAGCCGCGGAGGCTACCAGGGCCTCGAAAAGGCCCGCACTATGGAGCCCGCCGACATCGTGCAGGCCGTCAAGGACTCCGGTCTGCGAGGCCGTGGTGGCGCAGGCTTCCCGTCCGGCCTCAAGTGGTCCTTCCTGCCCCCGGCCGACGGCGGCCCCCGCTACCTCGTGGTGAACGCCGACGAGTCCGAGCCGGGCACCTGCAAGGACATCCCGCTCATCATGGGCAACCCGCACGTCCTCATTGAGGGCATCGCGATCACGTCGCGCGCCATCGGCTGCGACCACGCGTTCGTCTACCTGCGCGGCGAGGTCACCCACGTGTACCGCCGCCTGCTGGAGGCCGTGCGCGAGGCGACCGAGTCCGGCGTGCTCGGCGACCTGCGCATCACCGCTCACGCGGGCGCCGGCGCCTACATCTGCGGTGAGGAGACGGCCTTGCTGGACTCCCTCGAGGGTCGCCGAGGCCACCCGCGCCTCAAGCCCCCGTTCCCCGCGGTCGCCGGCCTGTACGCCCGTCCCACCGTCGTCAACAACGTGGAGACCATCTCTCAGGTGGCGGGCATCTTCCGCAACTCCCCCGAGTGGTTCGCCTCGATGGGCACCGAAAAGTCCAAGGGCCACGGCATCTTCTCCGTGTCGGGTCACGTGAACAACCCCGGCCAGTTCGAGGCCCCCTTCGGCATCACGATGCGCGAGCTCATCGAGATGGCGGGCGGTATCCGCGACGGCCACAAGCTGAAGTTCTGGACCCCCGGCGGCTCCTCCACCCCGATCTTCACCGAAGACGAGCTGGACACGCCCCTCGACTACGAGTCCGTGGGCGCGGCCGGTTCGATGCTGGGTACGCGTGCCCTGCAGGTGTTCGACGAGACCGTCTCGGTCGTCCGCGTCATCACCCGCTGGTCCGAGTTCTACCAGCACGAGTCCTGCGGTAAGTGCACGCCCTGTCGCGAAGGCACCTACTGGATGAAGCAAATCATGCTGCGCCTCGAGCGAGGCGAGGGTCGCCCCGGCGATGTCGACCTGCTCGACGAGATCGCACACAACATTGCGGGCCGTAGCTTCTGCCCGCTCGGCGACGCCGCAGCAACCCCGATCATGGCGGGCATCAAGCGCTTCCGCGACGAGTTCGAGGCCGGTCTCACCACGCCCGCCCGCGAGCTTTTCCCCTACGAGGCGTCCGCTAACTACGCGCGAGGAGGTGGCCGATGAGCGACGCACCCAACATGATCGACGTCACCATCGACGACGTTCAGGTTTCTGTCCCCCAGGGCACGCTCGTGATCCGCGCGGCCGAGCAGGCCGGCATCCGGATCCCGCGTTTCTGTGACCACCCGCTGCTGGCCCCGGTGGCCGCATGCCGCCAGTGCCTCGTGGAGGTCGGCATGCCCGACCGCAACACGGGTGAGCTGCGCTTCATGCCCAAGCCCCAGCCCTCGTGTGCGCAGACCGTCACCCCGGGCATGGTCGTCAAGACTCAGCACACCTCCGAAGTTGTGGACCGCGCGCAGCGCGGCGTGATGGAGTTCCTGCTCATCAACCACCCGCTGGATTGCCCGGTCTGCGACAAGGGCGGCGAGTGCCCCCTGCAGAACCAGGCGCTGACGGAGGGTCGCGGCAAGTCGCGCTTCACCGATGCGAAGCGCACGTTCAAGAAGCCGCTGCGCCTGACCTCGCAGATTCTGCTGGATCGCGAGCGCTGCATCCTGTGCCAGCGCTGCGTGCGTTTCGGCAAGGAGATCTCGGGCGACGTGTTCATGGACCTGCAGGGTCGTGGCGGCGGCACCGCCCCCACGGAGCACCACTACTTCATGGGCGAGCAGGTCGGCGGTTTCGACACGACCACGCTCGACTTCTTCGACCCGAAAGCCAAGGAGGCCTCGACCTCGTCCCTGTCGTCCCCGTTCGGCACGGATGCGATCGTCGGCTCGCTCAACGAGGGTGAGCTTTCCGTCGCCGAGCGCGACGTGTCGGGCCGCGCCTTCGCGTCCTACTTCTCGGGCAACATCATCCAGATCTGCCCGGTCGGCGCCCTGACCGCAGCGTCCTACCGCTTCCGCGCGCGTCCCTTCGACCTCGTGTCGACGGCGTCCGTGACCGAGCACGACGCGTCGGGCAGTGCGATCCGTCAGGATGTGCGTCGCGGCGAGGTCGTGCGTCGCATGAGCGGCAACGACCCCGAGGTCAACGAGGAGTGGATCACCGACAAGGACCGCTTCGCCTTCGAATGGGACAAGGTTGATCGCCTGACCACCCCGCTCGTTCGCGAGGACGGCGAGCTGGTTCCGACCTCCTGGTCCGACGCGCTTGACCGCGTCCGCGAGGGCCTCGAGCAGGCGGGTTCGTCCGTGGGCTTCCTGCCCGGCGGCCACCTGACCTTCGAGGACGCCTGGGCCTGGTCGAAGTTCGCGCGCACCGTCGTCGGCTCCGACTCGATCGACTTCCGTTCGCGTCGCTCCAGCGAGGAAGAGCGTTCGTTCCTGGCCTCGCACGTGGCGGGCTCCGGCCTCGAGACCACGTACTCCGATCTGGAGAGCGCGGGCCAGGTGCTGTTGGTCGCTCTCGAGCCCGAGGACGAGTGCGGTGCCATGTTCCTGCGCCTGCGTAAGGCCACGCGTAAGTCGGGCCTCAAGGTTGCGACCGTCGCGCCCTTCACGTCCGCGGGTTCGCGCAAGATGAACGCGCGGGTCCTGCACGCCGCCCCCGGTTCCGAGCCGGGCGTCGTGGATGCGATCGCGGCAGGCGGCGCATACGCCGACCTGGCCGAGTCCCTCTCCGGCGGCATCATCCTCGTGGGCGAGCGCGCCGCGCAGACCCCCGGCCTGCTTTCCGCCGTCGTCGCTCTGTCCGAGCGCACGGGTGCCCGCCTCGCGTGGGTTCCGCGTCGCGCCGGTGACCGCGCCGCCATCGAGGCCGGCCTCCTTCCGGGTCTGCTTCCCTTCGGCCGCGGCCTCGACGAGGCCGGGGTGCAGTCCCTGGGTTGGGGCGAGCTTCCCGAGCGCGGCCTCGACGCCGAGCAGATGATCGAGGCCGCTGCCTCCGGTGAGCTTGCGGCTCTCGTCGTCGGCGGCGTTGACGTCCGCGACTTCAACGAGCCCGCCGCCGTGCGCGAGGCCCTCGACGAGGTTCCCTTCCTCGTGTCGCTCGAGGTTCGCGCCTCGGAAATCACCGACCGCGCGGACGTCGTCCTTCCGGTGGCTCCCGCGGTCGAGAAGAACGGCACCTACATCAACTGGGAAGGCCGCCTGCGCCCCTTCGGCCAGGCTCGCTCGGCAACGTCCCTCACGGACCGCGACGTGCTCGTGCGTCTCACCGAGGAGTTCGACCTCGACCTGGGCATCACCGCCCTGGCCGACCTCTACGAGGAAGTCAACCCCCTCATGGAGTGGGACGGTGCCCCGCAGGAGTTCACGCCGGTGTCGGCGCAGGCCCCCGCCTCCGCCGGCAAGGGCGAGGTCGTTGTGGCCTCCCATAAGCCGATGATCGACGCCGGTCGTCTCCAGGATGGCGCCCCGTGGCTGGCCGGCTCGGCCCGCCGCCCCGTCCTCCTGGCCTCGGCCGCGACGCTGGCCGCCGCGGGCATTGCCCCCGGTGCCGACGCGACGCTCGAAACCGAGCGCGGAAGCGTCACTCTCCCGGCCGCTATCGCGGACCTGCCCGACTCGATCGCGTGGGTGCCCGAGTGCTCGACCGGCTCCGTTATTCACGAAAACCTCGGCGGTGCCGGCACCGTCGCGACCCTGCGCGCCACGCAGGAGGTGGCACGATGACACTCGCACCCTTCGCAGTCCCGGAGTACACCGCCGCGGACTTCAGCCACGAAACATGGTGGCTCAGCCTCATCAAGGCCGTGTTCATCATCGTCTTCCTGATCGCCAACGTGCTGCTGGCCCTGTGGGTCGAGCGCCGAGGCCTGGGCCGCATGCAGACGCGTCCCGGCCCGAACGTCGCGGGCCCCCTCGGCCTGTTCCAGGCGTTCGCGGACGCCGGCAAGCTCCTCTTCAAGGAGGACATGTGGACCCGCCGGGCCGAGAGGTTCCTGTACTTCCTGGCCCCCGCGATCGCCGCGTTCGCAGCGTTCAGCGTCTACGCGGTCATCCCGATGGGCCCGAACGTCAAGATCTTCGGCCACTCCACGCCGTTGCAGCTGGCCGACATGCCCGTCGCCTCCCTGTACATCCTGGCGATCGCCTCGCTGGGCCTGTACGGCATCGTCCTGGGTGGCTGGTCGACCCGCTCGACCCTGCCGCTGTACGGCGCCGTGCGTTCCTCCGCGCAGGTCATCTCCTACGAACTGGCCATGGGCCTGTCCCTCGTGAGCGTGTTCCTCATGTCGGGCTCCATGTCCACCTCGCAGATCGTCGCAGCTCAGGGGCAGTTCTGGTGGGCATTCACCCTGTTCCCGGCGTTCGTCATCTACTGCATCAGTGCCGTCGGTGAAGTCAACCGTCTTCCCTTCGACCTCCCCGAGGCCGAAGGCGAGATCGTCGCCGGCCACATGACCGAGTACTCGTCGATGAAGTTCGGCTGGTACTACCTGTCCGAGTACGTCAACATGCTCAACGTCTCGGCCGTGGCCACCACGATGTTCTTCGGCGGATGGCACGCCCCGTGGCCGCTCTCCCACGTCGAGTTCCTGAACTCCGGCTGGTGGGGCATGCTCTGGTTCTTCCTGAAGATCTGGTTCTTCATGTTCCTCATGATCTGGACGCGCGCCACGCTGCTGCGCTTCCGCTACGACCAGTTTATGAACCTCGGTTGGAAGCGCCTCATGCCCATCGCCCTGGGCTGGCTCGTGCTCGTCGCCCTGGTGCGCGGCATCACCCAGTTTGTGCAGCTCCCCAACCACGTTCTCTTCGGAGGCGTCGGCGTCCTCTTCCTGATCGCCCTGGCGATCATTTGGCTCACCGACAAGGGCGAGCCCGAGGAGATCCCCGCCTCCGAGCGCGAATACACCGGCTTCGAGGACGGATTCCCCGTCCCGCCGCTGCCCGGACAGACCCCCGTTGCTTCGCCGCGCGGCCTCGCCACCATCGAGGGCGAGCTGGCCCCGGCCTCGGCAATCGATAGCCCGAAGGAGTCCACCGATGAGTGAGAAGACCACCGACGAGGAAATGATCTTCGAGCATGACCCCAAGGGTGCCCTCGCCCAGTTCGTCGCACCCATGGCCGGTTACGGAGTCACCATGGCTTCCTTCTTCCGGCCCACCGTCACCGAGCAGTACCCGCGCGAACCCGCGCGCGTCATGCCCCGCTTCCACGGTCGTCACCAGCTCAACCGTTACGACGATGGCCTGGAAAAGTGCGTCGGCTGCGAGCTGTGCGCCTGGGCGTGCCCCGCTGACGCGATCTTCGTCGAGGCCGCCTCGAACACGCCCGAGGAGCAGTACTCTGCGGGCGAGCGTTACGGCCGCGTCTACCAGATCAACTACCTGCGCTGCATCTTCTGCGGTATGTGCATCGAGGCGTGCCCCACGCGCGCCCTGACGATGACGAACGACTTCGAAATCGCCAAGTACACCCGCGAGGACGACATCTACGAGAAGGAAGACCTCCTGGTCCCGCTCGCTGACGGCATGCTCGCAGCGCCCCACCCCATGGTCGAGGGTAAGAACGACATCGACTACTACCGCGGGGAAGTCACCGGCCCCACCGCTGCCCAGGTTGACTGGGTGGCGAGCCGCCGCCCTGACGACCCCTCCCTCAAGACGGTGCGAGTCGCCGAGGAGGCACACTGATGAACCTGTCCAATGGTTGGCCCATGATGGGGTCAACGGGGGAGATCATCCTCTTCGCATGCACGGCCATTGTCATGGTCGCCTGCGCTTTGGGTGTCCTCTTTTTCAAGAAGGCCGCGCACTCGGTCATCTGCATGGTCGGCGTCATGCTCGGCCTGGCAGTCCTGTACATCGCGAATAGCGCCCCCTTCCTGGGCGTCGCGCAAATCGTCGTGTACACCGGCGCGATCATGATGCTGTTCCTCTTTGTCATCATGCTGATCGGCATCGGCACCTCAGACGACTATGCCCGCCAGTCCCGCGGCGCGATCGTCGCGGCAGTGCTCGGCGGCCTCGGCCTGATCGTCATCGTCACGACGGCGATCCTCAAGGCCGTGCCCGCCCCGCACAAGCCCGTCGAGGTCGATCCCTACTCCGACCAGCCGATCACCGACCTGGCGATCACTCTGTTCCAGGAGCACTGGCTGAGCATGGAGCTCGCCGGCGGCCTGCTGATCACGGCCGCTGTCGGCGCGATGCTGCTGACCCACTCTGATCGCCTCACCCCGAAGGCCGACCAGTTCGAGACGGCCCGCAACAAGATGCGCGCGTTCGCCGAGAAGGGCGCTCGCATCGGCCAGCTGCCCGCCCCCGGTGTCTACGCCCAGTCGAACGCGGCCGACGTGCCCGCCGTCTCCGGCGAGACCCTCGGCCCGGTCGAGGAGTCGGTGCCCCGAGTCCTGCGCGTGCGTGGCCTGACCCGCGCGATCGGCGAGGTCGCCCCCGAGGTCTCCGAGCAGCTCGCACTTGCGCGCACCACGACGGTCGAGGCCTCCGAGCTCGACGAGTCGCCCTACACCATCGGGCGCACGCCCGACGTCCCCCGCTCCGGCGCCTTCGGTATGCCCGGCGCGGACGCGCCCACCGGTCTGGCCCAGCCCCGGGCTCGCAAGGCGCGCACCACCACCCCCATTGAGAAGAAGGAGGAGAGCAAGTGAGCCTCGCCTGGTACCTCATCCTTGCGGGTGTGCTGTTCGCCATCGGTGCGACCACGGTCCTCGTGCGCCGCAGTGCGGTCATCGCGCTCATGGGCGTCGAAATGATGCTCAACGCCGCGAACCTCGTCCTCGTGACGTTCTCGCGCATTAACTCCAACGTTGACGGCGAGATCATGGCGTTCTTCGTCATGGTCGTCGCGGCGGCTGAAGTCGTCGTCGGCCTGTCGATCATCGTGTCCATCTATCGTTCGCGCTCGACCACGAGCATGGACGATCTCAACCTGCTGAAGAACTGAGGGAGGACATAACTCATGACTACCTTCATGTTCCCGCAGGCTATCTCCGTCTACGAGACGGTCCCCGCCACCGGAGCCGCCGCCTACGCGTGGCTGCTCATCCTCATCCCGCTGGCCAGCGCAGGCCTGCTCCTGGCGCTGGGCCGCGCCTCGGACAAGTGGGGCCACCTGCTGGCGACCCTCGCGTCCTGGTCCACCTTCGTGGTCGGCGCGCTCATCGCCGCCCAGATGTGGAACGCGCCCGTGGATGCGCGCCGCTTTGGCCAGACGCTGTTCACGTGGATCCCCGCCGGTGACTTCACCGTCGACTTCGGTCTCCTCGTGGACCCGCTGTCGATCACGTTCGTCATCCTGGTGACCTTCGTCGGTTCGCTCATCCACGTGTACGCGATCGCCTACATGGAGCACGATGCGGCCCGCCGTCGCTTCTTCGCCTACCTGAACTTCTTCATCGCGGCGATGCTGACCCTGGTCCTGGCTGATTCCTACGCCGGCCTGTTTGCCGGTTGGGAAGGCGTGGGCCTGGCGTCCTACCTGCTGATCGGCTTCTGGAACCACGTCCCCGCCTACGCGGTGGCCGCCAAGAAGGCGTTCGTCATGAACCGTGTCGGCGACATGGGCATGCTGATCGCCATGATGGCGATGGTCGCCTCCTTCCACTCGGTGTCCTTCTCCGTCGTATCTTCCCAGGTCGAGTCGATCCCCGCGGCGTCCGCGACGGTCATCGGATTCTTCCTGCTGGTTGCCGCCTGCGGTAAGTCCGCTCAGTTCCCGCTGCAGGCGTGGCTGGGCGACGCAATGGCGGGCCCGACCCCCGTCTCCGCGCTTATCCACGCGGCCACGATGGTCACCGCCGGCGTCTACCTAATCGTCCGTTCCGGCGACGTCTTCATGGCCGCCCCCATCGCGGCGACCGCCGTCGCCATCATCGGCGCGATCACGCTCCTCTTCGGCGCGATCGTCGGTTGCGCGAAGGACGACATGAAGAAGGTCCTCGCCGCCTCCACCATGAGCCAGATCGGCTACATGATGCTGGGTGCGGGCCTGGGCCCCATCGGCTGGGCGTTTTCGATCTTCCACCTCTTTACCCACGGCTTCTTCAAGGCCCTCATGTTCCTCGGCGCCGGTTCCGTCATGCACGGCATGGGCGACCAGGTGAACATGCGCCGCTTCGGCGCCCTGCGCGGTGCCATGAAGGTCACGTGGCTGACGTTCATGATGGGCTGGCTCGCCATCCTCGGCGTTCCGCCGTTCTCCGGCTACTGGTCGAAGGACAAGATCATCGAGGCCGCCTTCAGCGCCGACAGCTTCGGCGGCAACATTGCTCTGTGGGCCGGCTGGGTCTACGGCCCCGTCGCGATGATCGGCGCGGGCGTGACCGCGTTCTACATGTCGCGTCTCTTCTTCATGACGTTCCACGGCAAGGCCCGCTGGACCACCGAGGCCGAGGGCGCGCCCGTGCACCCGCACGAGTCCGGCCCGCTCATGACGATCCCGATGATCATCCTCGCTATCGGCGCGGTTCTCCTCGGCGGTGCCCTCTCCGTGGGTAACACCTTCACCGACTGGCTGGTCCCCTCGATCGGTCACGTCACGCACGGTGATCCCGTCCTCAACGAGTACATCATTCAGGGAGCCACCCTCGCCCTCGTCATCCTCGGCGCGGTTATCGCGTGGATGAAGTACGGGCGCGACGAGGTTCCCACCTCCGTCCCCGCAGGCAACGCCCTGACCGAGGCCGCACGCCGCGACCTCTACCAGGACACCGTCAACGAGACCCTGTTCATGATGCCCGCTAAGGGCCTCGTCACCGTCGCGACCGTCGGCGATGCGAGCGCCATCGACGGTGCGCTGAACGGCCTCGGTGCCGGCTCGCAGCTGCTCGGACGCATCGTCGGCATCACCCAGAACGGCCTCGTGCGCACGTACGCCGCCTACATCCTGGGTGGCGTCATCCTCGCCCTGGCCATCGTCCTCGGATTCAGGCTGTAAGGGGTACACGACAATGGAAAGTGCAATGGTTGCTGCTAACTTCCCGTGGCTGTCCGTCCTCGTGGCCATTCCGGCTGCGGGCGCGGCCCTCCTCGGCTTCGTCCCGCCCCTGAGGCGCGCCGCCGGGCGCGTCGTCGCCCTGGTGGTCTCCCTCGTCGAGCTCGCGCTCGGCGTGTACGTGGCCGCCTCCGTGTTCGACTGGTCCGCCCCGGCCTCGTACCAGGTGTACGAGTCCCATCTGTGGATCCCCCAGATCGGCATCACCTGGTCCCTCGGCGTCACGTCCCTGGGCCTGGTCATGATCCTCCTGGCAATCGGCCTCGTGCCGCTCGTGCTTATTGCGGGTTGGGACGAGGACGATGCCGAGGACCGCGGCGCCTACCCGGCGCTGGTCCTGGCTCTCCAGTCGTTCATGGTCGTCATCTTCGCGGCCTACGACCTGACGGTCTTCTACTTCGCCTTCGAAGCGATGCTCGTGCCGCTCTACCTCATGATCGGTCGCTACGGCGTCGGTGACGAGGCAGCGCGTCACAAGGCAGCGATGAAGTTCCTGCTGTACTCGCTGTTCGGTGGACTGGTGATGCTCGGTGGCATCCTCTACCTGTGGGCGAAGGGGTCGCAGGCGGTGCAGGACGTGTCGACGTTCTTCCGCATTGACACGCTCGCCCAGATCCTGCCGAGCGCCCCGCTCGTCATTCAGATGGTCATCTTCGTGACCTTCATGGTTGCCTTCGCGATCAAGGCCCCCATGGTCCCGGTGCACACCTGGCTGCCCGACACGGCCGCCGTCGCACGCCCCGGCACCTCGGTGCTGCTCGTCGGCGTCCTGGACAAGATCGGCACCTTCGGCATGATCGCCCTGTGCCTGCAGCTGACCCCCGGCGCGGCCGCCTCCGCGAAGTGGGTCATGTGCGTGCTCGCCGTCATCTCCATCCTGTGGGGCGGCCTGGCGGCCAACGGCCAGAACGACATCATGCGCCTCGTGTCCTACACCTCCGTGTCGCACTTTGGCTTCATGGTCCTGGGCATCTTCATCGGCTCGCAGATTGCTCTCGTCGGCGCCATGTTCTACATGGTCGCCCACGGCGTCTCGATCGCCGCGATGTTCCTGCTCTCCGGCTGGCTGTCGCGCCGCGGTGGCACGCAGGACATGCGTGAGTACGTCGGCATGCAGCGCGTGACCCCGGTTCTCGCGGGTCTGTGGCTCGTGTCCGGCCTCGCGTCCATCGCCCTGCCCGGCCTGTCCGGCTTCGTCCCCGAGTACCTCGTGCTCATGGGTACGTGGACGGTCAGCGGTCCGCTGGCGATCTTCGCGGTGCTCGGCGTCGTCATCGCCGCCCTCTACGTCCTCATGCCCTACCAGCGCGTCTTCACCGGCGCCCCCGGCAAGGGCAAGGAGGACCTGGCGGACCTGAACGGCCGTGAGCGCGGCGTCATGGTGCCCCTCGTGGCCGCGATGCTCGTCCTTGGTATCTGGTCGGCGCCTCTCGTGAGCGCACTGACCCCGGTTGCTTCAGACCTCGGCCTGCCCACGACGCAGGTCGGCGCCACCGCTGAAGGGAGCGCACAGTGAACGTCCTACCCATGGCTAACTTCCAGGCCCCCGAGGTTCACTGGGTGAGCCTCGCGCCCATCCTCATCGTGCTGGGCGGCGCGGTTCTCGGCGTCCTCGTCGAGGCCTTCGCGCCGGCCAAGGCACGCCGACCCCTCGTGATCGGCCTGTCGATCCTGGCGACCGCCGGCGCGTGCGTCATGCTCGCCCTGCGCTGGTCCCCCGTTCTGGCCACGCCGGTGACGCTGGGGGAGTACATGGAGGATCCGCTGACGATTGCCGCTCAGTCGGCCCTCGCCATCATCGGCTTCTTCGCCGTCCTCGTGATGGCCGACCGCACCTCCGTCGGTGACGGCGCGTTCGCCGGCCAGCCGTCGGACCGTCCGGACTCGGCCGCCGAGGAGCTGTCGGAGCGCAAGGGCTACCAGCGTTCCGAGATCTTCCCGCTGACCCTGTTCTCGCTGGGCGGCATGATGATGTTCCCCGCTGCGGACAACTTTGTGACGCTGTTTGTGGCCCTCGAGGTCATGTCGCTGCCCCTGTACATCATGGCTGCCACGGCCCGCCGTCGTCGCCAGCTGTCCTACGAGTCGGCCCTCAAGTACTTCGTGCTTGGTGCCTTCTCCTCGGGCTTCCTGCTCATGGGCTCCGCTTTCCTCTTCGGCTTCTCGAACTCGCTGCGTATCTCCGCGCTGGCCGAGGCCATCTCCACCAACACCAACATGGACTGGATGGTCCTCGTGGGCGTGTTCTGCGTGATGGTGGGTCTGCTGTTCAAGGTGGGCGCTGCTCCCTTCCACGCGTGGACCCCCGACGTCTACACGGGTGCCCCGACCCCGGTCACCGGTTTCATGGCAGCGGCCGTGAAGATCGCGGCCTTCGCGGCGATGATTCGCTTCTACACGGTCGCCGCCGCCTACCTGCAGTGGGATTTCCTGTACATCTTCGCGGCCATCGCGGTCCTGACGATCCTCGTCGGTACCTTCGCCGGCCTCGTGCAGAATAACGTCAAGCGCATGCTGGCCTACTCCTCGATCGCCCACGCGGGCTTCATCCTGATGGGGATTCTCGCGATCCAGAAGGGCGGCTCGGGCCATGTGTTGTTCTACACGCTCGGTTACGGCCTGGCGACGGTCGGCGCCTTCGGCGTGGTCACGCTGGTGCGCGGCCGCGACGCGGACGGCAACGTCCTGGGCGAGGCGACGAGCCTGCGCAAGTGGGCGGGTATCGGCCGCACCAACCCGTGGATCGCGGGCGCGATGCTGATCTTCCTGCTGTCGTTCGCGGGCATTCCGCTGACGGGCGGTTTCATTGGGAAGTTCGTGATTTTCTCCGACGCGATCAAGGGCGGCATCGGCTGGCTCGCGATCGTGGGCCTCGTGGCTTCCGCGATCACCGCTTTCTACTACTTCCGCCTCGTGCGCCTGATGTTCTTCACCGAGCCCAGCGAGGAGTCCGTCGTGGTGAAGTCGGAGGGCCTGTCGGCTCTGGCGATCGCGGTGTGTGCGATTGGGACGCTCGCCCTGGGCGTCTTCCCCGGTCCCGTGTTGAGTCTGCTCGAAAAGATCGTCATACTGATTCCGTGAGCGCTCAAACACCCGATCTTCATGTTCCCGACCTCGAGTCCCGTATTACCCCGGGGCTCGAGGTCGTCGAGCGTCGTCTCCTCGACGCCGTGTCCTCGTCTCGTGACCTGACGGACGAGCTGACTCGTCATCTTGCGGTCGCGGGCGGCAAGCGGATGCGTCCGCTGCTCACTCTCGTGTGCGCGCAGCTGGGCGAGCCCGAGCGTGCGCTCGACGAGCAGGTCATCACTGCTGCGACGGCGGTTGAGCTCACGCACCTGGCATCCCTGTACCACGACGACGTCATGGATTCGGCGCCCACGCGTCGCGGCGTGCCCTCGGCTCAGCACCTGTGGGGCAATAACCGCGCGATTCTGGCGGGCGACATCCTGTTCGCTCGCGCGTCGCTGCTGGTGGCGTCGCTGGGCCCCGAGATCGTCGCGCACCACGCGCGCACGTTCGAGCGTCTGTGTGAGGGCCAGCTCAATGAGACTTTCGGCCCGACGGGCGGCGCGGATCGCGTGGACTTCTACCTGCAGGTCTTGGCGGATAAGACGGGCTCGCTCGTGTCCACCGCCGCGTCCTTCGGCGCGCTGCTGTCGGGAGCCGGCCATCTGATCGCGGACGTGGTGAGCGACTTTGGTGAGAAGGTGGGTGTCGCCTTCCAGATTGCTGACGACGTGCTTGACCTGGCGTCTTCGGGCGAGCAGTCGGGCAAGACGCCTGGCACCGATCTGCGCGAGGGCGTGGACACGCTGCCCGTCCTCCTCCTGCGTCGCCGGGAAACGGCTGGCACGATCGACGAGGCCGGCGCGCGCATCCTGCGCGAGCTGACGGGTGACCTGTCCTCGGATGAGGCCCTGGCGTCGGTCGTCGAGCAGCTACGCAGCCACGACGTCCTTGATGAGACGCGCGAGCTCGCGCGCACGTGGGCGAACGCCGCGATCGCCGCGCTGGCGCCGCTGCCCAAGGGTGAGGCGAAGACCGCGCTGGAGGCTTTCGCGAACCTCATGGTGGATCGCCTGGTCTGATTGTTGATAACGAGGCCGGGGCTCGGCTGCGCGTCATTGCGCGGCTGGCCCCGGCCTCGTCGCGCGGGGCGTCCTTGGGGTGTGTGAGGGGTCTCAGCTAAGGTTGCCCTTGGCAACGGGGCGCTAGACTTAGTGCTCAGGTGCGCGCACACGCGCGCGGTCACGAAGAAGGAGAAATCGGTTGGCACCGCTCAACGTCGCCGTCATCGGCGCTGGTCCCGCTGGCATTTACGCGTCGGACATCCTGTCCAAGTCGGGGCTCGAGGTGAATATCGACCTGTTTGAGCGTCTTCCCGCGCCCTACGGTCTCGTGCGCTACGGCGTCGCTCCGGATCACCCGCGCATCAAGCAGATCATCGTGGCGCTGTACAAGATCCTCCAGCGCGGCGATATTCGACTGCTCGGAAACGTCGAGGTCGGCCGTGACGTGACGATTGACGACCTGCGTGACCACTACGACGCGATCGTCATTGCGACGGGCGCGGACCGCGATCACCCGCTCGACATTCCGGGCGTGGATCTGCCCGAGTCCTACGGTGCCGCCGATTTTGTGTCCTGGTACGACGGCAACCCGGACTACCCGCGCACGTGGCCGCTGAAGGCGCGCGAGGTGGCGGTCCTGGGCGTCGGTAACGTGGCGCTGGACGTGGCTCGCGTCCTGGCCAAGCATGCAGAGGACATGCTGAAGACCGAGGTGCCGGCCAACGTGGCCGAGGCCCTCGCCGACAACCCGATCACCGACGTGCACGTGTTCGGTCGCCGTGGCCCGGCGCAGGTGAAGTTCACGCCGCTGGAGCTGCGCGAGCTGGGCAAGGTCCCGGACGTGGATGTCATCGTCTCGGAAGAGGACTTCGACTTCGACGAGGGCTCGGAGGAGGCGCTGCGCGCGTCGAACCAGCAGCGTCAGGTCGTCAAGACGCTGACGGGCTACGCGATGGCGGATCCGGAGGAGCACACGGCCTCGCGTCGCATTCACATTCATCTGTTCCAGGCCCCGGTCGAGGTCGTCGCGGACGAGAACGGCCACGTGAAGGCTCTGCGTACCGAGCGCACCGCCCTGAACGGCGACGGCAGCGTGTCGGGCACGGGCGTCATCACGACGTGGCCCGTGCAGGCCGTGTATCGCGCGGTGGGCTACTACTCCTCGCCGATCCCGGGCCTGCCCTTCGACAAGCGCGCCGGCGTCGTGCCGAACGTCGAGGGACGCGTCATTGAGGGCGATACGACGAAGGACGAATCCGCCCCCGTGATTCCGGGCGTGTATGCGACCGGTTGGATCAAGCGCGGCCCCGTCGGCCTCATTGGCTCGACGAAGTCGGACGCCCAGCAGACGATCTCCCACCTCGTGGAGGACGCCTCGGAGGGGCGCCTGCACGCGAACACGGCCGAGGTGGGGCACGAGGCCATGGTGGCGCTCCTGGAGTCCCGTGGCGTTGAGTTCACGACCTGGGAGGGCTGGGAGCTCCTGGATGCCTACGAGCAGGCTCTGGGTGAGGACTACGGCGAGCTTCCGGGCGGTCGCGGCACGCGCGAGCGCATCAAGGTCGTCTCGCGGCGCTCGATGACGGATATTTCGCGTGGCGCGCAGGTGGATCCGAAGGAAACGGATCTTATCGGTGAGATGGGCGAGATGGGCGTGCCGACCGCTCCTGAGCGTTTCGATGACTACACGGGTCCGGGTCGCCGCAACTGAGCGTCCCTGATCGGTGCGAGGCCGTGGCCGGGTTTTCCGGTCGCGGCCTCGTCGTGTGGGGGAGCGGGGCTGTGGATCACCTCGATGTGTCCTGTGACTGCAGGTTGGGGTCATTGTTTCCCATTGGAGCTTCGGCTGGTTCTCAGCAGCTTCTCAGGTAACCCCCATAGGATCGCCCGTATGGTGCACCGCAACTATCACAACGGTCTGAAGACGACGCTCCTGCTGGGAGGTATGTGGGCGTTGCTGCTCGCTATTGGCGCGCTTATTGCTGCGGGTTCGGGGCGTGTCGTGTGGTTGTTTGCGTTTGCGGCGCTGGGGTTGGTGCAGACGGCTTATTCGTATTGGAATTCTGCGACAATTGCGCTGAGGTCGATGGGTGCGTACCGGGTGACCGAGGCGCAGTACCCGCAGCTGTACGCGATCGTTCGTGAGCTGTCTGCGCGCGCACAGCAGCCGATGCCGTCGATCTGGGTGGCGCCGTCGTTGACGCCGAATGCTTTTGCGACGGGGCGTAACCCGAACAATGCGGCGGTGTGCTGCACGGAAGGCATCCTGGCTATTCTCAATGAGCGTGAGCTGCGTGGAGTGCTGGGGCACGAGCTGATGCATGTCTATAACCGCGACATTCTGACGACGTCCGTTGCTGCGGCGATGGGCGGGGTTATCGCGTCGGTTGCGCAGTTTTTCATGTTCTTTGGTGGCCGTAACGGACGTGACGGTAGCGGCGGCATGGGGTTTGCGGGCATGCTGGTTCTCAGCTTGCTCGCGCCTTTTGCATCGGTGCTGATCCAGTTCTCGCTGTCGCGCACGCGTGAGTTCGACGCGGATGAGGATGGTGCGATGTTGACGCAGGATCCGCTGGCTCTGGCGTCGGCTCTGCGTAAGCTGGAGATGGCGACGGATCGGCGTCCGATGGAGGACACTCCGCGCACCCGCAACGTGGCCGCGATGATGATCGCGAATCCGTTCCGCGGCCAGTCCCTCTTGCGTATGTTCTCGACGCACCCGCCGATGGAGCAGCGCATTGAGCGACTGGAGAAAATCGCGGGCTATTAAGCTGTGAGAACGCGGGGCGGGCGGCCGGATGAT
>OFCU01000133.1_pt1 | contig 38869 bp, 33 predicted proteins | sample 1520851 | NCBI WGS metagenome assembly OFCU01 (sample SAMEA2699040, study PRJEB24076) | metagenome | reverse complement strand
GGCCGGCTTCGAGACCCTGGTCGAGGCTGGCTACCAGCCTGAGATCGCCTACTTCGAGGTCTGCCACGAGATGAAGCAGATCGTCGACCTCATCAACGAGGGTGGCATCACGAAGCAGCGCTGGTCCTGCTCCGACACCGCTGAGTACGGCGACTACGTCTCCGGCCCGCGCGTTATTGGTGAGTCCTCCAAGGAGGCCATGAAGGCTGTTCTGGCCGACATTCAGGACGGCACCTTTGCCCGCAAGTTCATCGCCGATCAGGATAACGGCGCCCTCGAGTTCAAGGCGCTGCGCGCCGAGGAAGAGGCTCACCCGATCGAGAAGACCGGCCAGAAGCTGCGCAAGGCCTTCGGCTGGACCGACTCCGACGAGGACTACACCGAGGGCAGCGCCGCGCGCTGATCTCGAGCTCCTTTTCGGATAGCTTCAAGCCCCGGCCTCGTTCCCAATGCGGGACGAGGCTGGGGCTCTTTTGCGCTGATAGGCGCGGGTGGGCTCGGCAGCGTTTGCGCGAGAGTTAGTTCGATGGTGCTTCGTCGGAACCGTTCGTCCACGGAAGGGGTGCGGGGGAGAGGGCGTCCGCGTTGGAGACGGTGGAGATCGGCGCAACGATCACGAGGGAAGCGACGGCGGCCGACGCGACGCGCGTCAGAGTTCGACGGGAGGGGCGCACTGTGATTCCTTGCTGTGAAAGATTGATTGACAGCATCAGTTTATTAGTAACTACCTACTGAGCAACTCTTTGTGACGTCTTGCATTGACTGCTGGTGTTGCCTGTGTCTGCGTCAGGGATTCTTGTCATGGTCTCCTGGGTAGAATCGGGGTATGGCTGCTCAGGGGGCGGATTTACCCACCCAGCTCAAGATCCTGTTCGTCATTAATGACCTGTATACGCGCGGTAATGGGCTTGCAGCATCCGCGCGTCGGATCATCATGCTCCTGCGAGAGCGGGGGCACGATGTTCGCGTGCTGTCTGCCCCTCCGCGTCACGGTGACGATTGTGGGGTTGGTGCTCCGGACTATCCGTTGCCGCACCTTCGTATCCCCCTCGTTGCGCCACTCATTGCCTCTCAGGGCTACGCCTTTGCTCGTTCGGATCGTCGCCAGGTTGACCGGGCGCTCGACTGGGCGGACGTGGTGCATCTGGAGGAGCCGTTTATGCTGCAGGCTGTCGTTGCTCGGCGTGCGCGCGCTCGTGGTGTACCGGCTCTGGCGACCTATCATATTCATCCGGAAAACCTGACGGCCTCCGTGTACCTCGACCGCTGCGTCGTCCTCAATCGTGCGATTCTTCAGGTGTGGAAACGTTTCATTTTTAATCGCTGTGGCGCGCTTCAGTGTCCCTCGCAGTCGGCGTGGCGTCGTGTCTCCTCGTTGACGCTGTCTTCGAGGCTTTTTGTTCTCTCGAATGGTGTTCCGCTTGACGATGTGAGCGTTGATGGTGGAGGTTGTGGGGATGAGTCGTCTATCGTGCGCCTGTTGTCGATCGGTCGTTTCTCGCGCGAAAAAGATCAGGCGACGATTCTGCGGGCGCTCCGCTTCAGTTCTCACGCTCGTTCTCTTGAGTTGACGTTGGCGGGGCGGGGGCCGACCGAACGTCGCCTGCGGAGGCTGTCGGATCGCCTCGTGCGAGATGGGGTGATCGAGCACCCTGTGAGCTTCGCCTTCATGGGGCATGAGGAGATGGCTCAGGCTTCGCGAGAGGCTGACCTCTATGTGCATGCGGCGCGGATCGAGGTGGAGGGCCTTGGCGCTCTTGAAGTGCTGCGCCATGGTGTGGTCCCTGTTCTGGCACGTGGTCCTTTGACTGCGACCAGCCAATTCGCTCTTTCGGAGGAGAGTGTGTTCGAGGCCGGTGATCCGCGTTCGCTTGCGCGCGCGATTGATGCCTGGGTCGATCGCGGTAGTGGGGATCGTCGGGTCGAGGCGGCTCGATATCGGCGTGTGGGGGCTCAGTATGACATCCGTTCGTGCGTGGGTGAGCTGGAGAGGGTCTATCGCTGGTTGGTCGTGGGAGGGGAGTTCCCTGGTCAGCAGCCTGACAGTATTGACAGGATTTATACAGTTGTAAGGTAATTGTCCTAGATGTTGATAAAAGTTGTCTGTCGTATAACTGGTTAGCGAGCATCTAAATTTGTATGATGAATCTCGTGGATAGTGAGTCATGACTCACTGACCGCTGATTGACAACCCATTTCAGAAGGACCAATGATGACCCTCCGCCACTACGGGCGCGCCCTCGCGGCTGCCTCGGGAGCCATGCTGCTGTGCGCGACTCTCTCGGTTCCCGCGCTCGCCACCCCGACCAGTGACACCGGTGCAGCTGCTCCGGTGGCGGCCTCGGCAACCGACGAAGGTTCGGCCCCCATCACCGTCACCGTCACGCGCACCGACTCCCATGGAGACAAGGTGTACGAAGGTGACCTGATCACCGTCACCGTCACCTACACCAACAATACCGACAGCGCTCTCACCGTCTTCCCGGTGGACTCGAACCTGTCCGGCGTCCTCACCACCGGCGCCCCGAACTGCCGCTGGCACAACCTCGCCGCACACACCACCAAGCAGTGCACGACCGCCACGCACACCGTGACCGCGGACGACGTCGCGGCCGGCACCTTCACCCCGATGACCACGTGGGCGGCCACCCGTGACCGCAACGGTACCGACATCATCGCCGGTGGCATCACCGCCAACGCCGACCCGGTGACCGTCGCCCAGGGCGAGCGCCCCCCGGCCCCGGACCCGCTGGAGACCCCGCAGGACTACGCGATCGGCGACAAGGTCCGCCTCGCGTCCCCCGGCCTCGCCGGTTTCAGCTGCCACCGCATCCCCGCGCTGACCACCGCCAACAACGGCTGGATCATCGCCGCGTGGGACGGTCGCCCCAACACCTGTCAGGACGCCCCTCAGGCCAACTCCATCGTCTATCGCATCTCCAAGGACGGCGGTAAGTCCTGGACCCCCATCAAGACCGCCCTTGCCGGCACCCCCGGCGCCCAGAAGATCGGCTACTCCGACCCCTCCTTCGTCGTGGACCGCACCACCGGAACGATCTTCCTGTTCTCGGTCAAGTCATACGACGCCGGCCTCTTCCAGTCCCAGCTGGGCACCGATCCTGCGGCGCGTAACATCCTGCACGCCCACGTCGTCGAGTCCCATGACAACGGCGAAACCTGGGTGAACCCCCGCACCATCACCGACCAGGTAACCGCCGGACACGAGGGCCAGTGGTTCACCCGCTTCGCTTCCTCCGGTGAAGGCATCCAGCTGCGCTACGGCGCCCACGCCGGCCGACTCATCCAGCAGTACGCCGTCGCCAACTCCGGCACGACCTCGCTCATGGCCGTCTCCGTCTACTCTGACGACCACGGGCAGACCTGGAAGCCCGGCGAGCCCACCGAAGGCAGCGCCGACGAAAACAAGGTCGTCGAGCTCTCCGACGGTCGCCTGCTCCTCAACTCGCGCACGCAGGGCACCGCCGGCCAGCGCCTCGAAGCCATCTCCTACGATGGCGGGCAGACATGGGGTCCCTTCCGCCACAACTGGGACCTGACGGACCCGCGTAACAACGCCTCCATCGTGCGCGCCTACCCGGATGCCCCCGAGGGCTCCGCGCGCGCTCGCGTCCTGATCTTCTCGAACGCCGACTCCTCCAGCGCCCGCGCGAACGGCACCATCCGCGTCTCCTACGACGACGGTTTCACCTGGAACGACGGCAAGGTCTTCGAGAGCGGCGAGATGGCCTACTCGACGCTGCACCCCCTCGGCGACGGCACCTGGGGCCTGCTGTACGAGTCCGGCGGCTACAAGAACATCGAGTTCATGCGCCTAGACGCCACCTACCTCGGCCTGACCGACCCCGGCGAGGAGCCCGCTCCCGAGCCGCAGCCGACCCCGGACCCGACTCCGGAACCGCAGCCCACCCCTGAGCCCGCCCCCGCGGTCACCCCCGCGCACTGGGTGAACACCGGCTCGGGCTGGAAGTGGCAGCTGGAGGACTCCAGCTACGCGACCAACCAGACCATCACGATTGGTGACGCCACCTACCGCTTCAACTCGGCTGGCATGATGGTCACCGGCTGGGACCTCCAGGACGGCAAGTGGAGCTACTACAACGCCTACGGTGCTCGCGTGAGCGGCTGGGTCAAGGACGGTTCCTGGTACTACCTGGATCCCGCGACCGGCGTGATGGCGACCGGCTGGGTGCAGGTCGACGGTACCTGGTACCTCCTCTCCGCCTCCGGCGCGATGCTCACCGGCTGGCAGCACGCCGGCAGCTGGTACTACCTGGCCCCCTCGGGTGCCATGCTCACCGGCTGGCAGCACGTTGGCGTTACCTGGTACTACTTCGCAGGTGACGGTCACATGGTCACCGGCTGGCAGATGATCGACGGCCGCTGGTACTACTTCGCATCCTCTGGTGCGTGGATCTGATCCGCATCTATCGCGGCTGGGGCCGGGGGGAGCGTGTGTGCCCTCCCGGCCCCGGCCTCGTCTATGGGGGACGTCACGGCGCAAAGAGACCACGGGTTGGAACCGTGCGGACGCGCGGCGTGGACGCGGGGGAAGATGGAGTTATGACACTGAACATCGCAGTAATCCCCGGTGACGGCATCGGCAAGGAAATCGTCCCCGAAGGCTTGAAGGTCCTGGACCGCGTGCTGGCGGACAAGGGCATCGACTACTCTACGACCCACTTCAACCTGGGTGCCGAGCGCTGGCATGCCACCGGCGACACCCTGACCGACGAGGACCTCGAGGCGATCAAGCGCCACGACGTTATCCTCCTGGGTGCGGTCGGCGATCCCTCCGTGCCCTCTGGCGTGCTCGAGCGCGGGCTGCTCCTCAAGCTGCGTTTCGCCCTCGACCACTACGTGAACCTGCGCCCCTCCAAGTACTACGAGGGCGTACCCAGCCCCCTGGCCAACCCCGGCGACATCGACTTCGTCGTCGTGCGCGAAGGCACCGAGGGCCTCTACTGCGGCAACGGGGGCGCGGTGCGCGTGGGCACCCCGCACGAGATCGCGACCGAGGTCAGCGTCAACACCGCCTACGGCGTCGAGCGCGTCGTGCGCTACGCCTTTGAGGCGGCCGCCTCGCGCAAGAAGCACCTCACCCTCGTCCACAAGCACAACGTCCTGGTCAACGCGGGGCACATGTGGCGCCGCATCGTCGACGAGGTGGGGGAGGAGTACCCCGACGTGCGCGTCGACTACTGCCACATCGATGCCGCCACCATCTACATGGTCACCGACCCGGGCCGCTTCGACGTCATCGTCACCGACAACCTTTTCGGCGACATCCTCACCGACGAGGCCGGGGCAGTCACCGGGGGCATCGGCTTGAGCGCGTCCGGCAACCTGAACCCCTCGCGCGAGTTCCCCTCCATGTTCGAGCCCGTGCACGGATCCGCCCCCGACATCGCGGGGCAGGGCAAGGCTGACCCTACCGCGACCATCTCCTCGGTCGCGCTCATGCTCGACTTCATGGGATTCGCCGAGGAAGCCGAGCGCGTGCGCGCGGCGATCGACGCTGACATGGCGGCGCGTGCCGAGGCCGCGGCGGCTGGAACGCCGCTCGTGCGCTCTACCTCCCAGATTGGCGACGACATCGCCGCGAGGGTCTGAGACATCGATACAGCAGGGCCGCTCCCCATCCGGGGAGCGGCCCTGCTGTGAGATCCGTCGGAGCGACGGCCTTGCGGCGCGCGTGTTAGCGCGTGCCGATGAGAGCGGGCAGGGGAGTGCGCGACGCCCACTGCGTGATGTCGATGAGGGCGGCGCTAGCCCCCGCAGCGCGCACGTCGGCGGAGTCGCTCGCGAGCATTGCGGCATCAGCCGCCAGCAGGTTTGAGGCCAGGGACGCGCCGTCGAGGGCATCGAGCGTGCAGCGCGATGTGCGTGTGTCCGCAGCGCCGGCGCGTAAAGCAGTATCGGCGCGGGTGAGCAGCTCACCGGACACGTTGTACGCGTCGCTCAGCGTCCCCGCGCTCACCTGCGCCCTCGGCAGGGACGAGGCAGTGCAATCCCACGTGGCGACAGCCTGTGAGAGCTCCGCCGAAGAAGCGAGATCCTTGCCGGAAGGGGCGAACGTGGGGGAGATGGACGACTCAGTGAACAGATCAATCGCCCAGGTTTGAATGCCCTGACGTGACGCCGTGTTCACGCGGTCGTTGATGAGTTGTGCCGCGTCATCACCGGCCTCGAGGTCGATACCGTAGACGTGGGCGAGGGTCACCGCGCTCGCGTAGCGACCGAGCGCGGAGGCTCCGAGCGTGCGCGCATCTTCGGCGCTCGTCTTGTCCGGGTCGGCAGCAATCTCGAGGTCGCGCGTAGCCGTGCGCGCCAGCCACGACACGTACGCCGAGACGTCGGTGGGTGCCTCGGAGACGGGTGCCGGAGCGGACTCGCCCTCGGGCGTCGCCCCGCCCCACGGGTCCCAGAGTCCGCCGAGCGCGTCGAGTCGTGCCTGCGAGGATGAAGCCACGTCACGCAGAGCGGACGAACAGGACGCGCAATCGGTCGCGATGTCCGCCAGCTCGGTCGCGCGAGCCGCAGCGGCAGCTTCCGTGCGCGCAGCCTGGTCGCGAACCGCCGCGAAACCAGACAGGGTGGGCAGCGACGACGCGCCGCACGCGGACAGCGCGAGAACCGCAGCCGACGTCACGACGAGGCCGGGGATGCGGTGTGTGGTCAAAGTCAGTTTTGCGAAACGCACACCCGCATCATCCCACACCCCCGGGTAGGATAGGGAACTGACCCGCGTACGCGAGAGAAAGATAGGCGCATATGGCATCGTCCACGTCAGAGGGACCGCTCGAGGAGCTGCTGGCTCCCGTGGTCGCACGCTCGGGACTGGAACTGGACTCAGTGACCCGCTCACGCTCCGACGCGATGCCCCTCCTGCGGGTCGTCGTCGAAGCGCCCATCGGTGCCGACGGAATTGACTCGGACACCCTCGCTGAGGTGTCCCGCGCCGTATCGAAAGCCCTGGACGTCGCGGACCCGATCGACGGCGAATACCTGCTCGAAGTCTCCACGCCGGGAGCCGAACGCGAGCTCACGAAGGTCGGGCACTGGTTGCGACAGATCGGACGCCTCGTGCGCATCAAGCTGCGAGCCGGCGGCTACGTCTCCGGACGCGTCGTCGCCGCGAACGAGACCAGCGCAACGATCGATGTCGACGGTGAAGCGACTACCATTGACTATCAGGACATGAGGAAGGCGCGCTCCCGCGTCGACTTTGGAACGGGGAAGTAGGAGACCATGGAAATCGATATGACCGCCCTGCGGATGGTGGAAAACGAGAAGGGCGTCAGCCTCGAAACCCTCGTCGACGCCATCGAAGAGGCACTGCTCAAGGCGTACCACAACCTGCCCGGTGCCATCTCCCAGGCCCGCATCGAAATCGACAAGAAGACCGGACGCGTCACCGTCATGGCTATGGACGAGGACGAGGACGGCAACCCGATCGGCGAGTTCGACGACACCCCCAAGAACTTCGGGCGCATCGCCCAATCGACTGCGCGCTCCGTCATCATGCAGCGCCTGCGCGACGCCGACGACCAGCGCGTCTTCGGTGACTTCGCCGGACGCGAAGGCCAGATCATCACGGGCACCGTCCAGGCCCCGCGCCCCGGCCGCCCCACCATGGTTCAGGTTTCCGACGACTTCGAGGCCGTCCTGCCCGACGGCGAAAAGGTTCCCGGCGAGTCCTACCGCCACGGCGACCGCATCCGCGCCTACGTCGTGGGCGTCGAGCGCACCGAGCGCGGTCCGCGCATCACCCTGTCGCGCACCCACCCCAACCTCGTCGCCGGTCTCTTCCAGCGCGAGGTCCCCGAAATCCAGCAGGGCCTCGTCAAGATCAAGGCCATCGCCCGCGAGGCCGGCCACCGCACGAAGATTGCTGTGGCTGCCACCCGCGAAGGCATCAACGCCAAGGGTGCCTGCATTGGCCCGATGGGCGCGCGCGTGCGCTCCGTCATGGCCGAGCTGGGCGGGGAGAAGATCGACATCGTCGACTACTCCGACGATCCGGCGCGCTTCGTCGCCAACTCGCTGTCGCCCGCACGCGTCACCCGCGTCGTCGTCCACTCCGTGGACAACCGCACGGCGACGGCCATCGTCCCCGACTTCCAGCTCTCCCTCGCCATCGGCAAGGAAGGCCAGAACGCCCGCCTCGCCGCGCGCCTGACGAACTACCATATCGACATCCATGCCGACACGGAAACCGGCGACGACGCAATCGCCTCGCGCGTTTCGACCCCCGACGACGTGACAAGTCGCTCATAGAATCTGAGCCGAGCAATCCCCTAGCTGGACTAAGCTAGGGGATTGTGTCGTATTCTGTGCCGCCAGTGCCCACCCCCGGGCCCCAGCGCACCTGCATTGGATGCGGCGCACACGCGCATCGATCCGCGCTCGTGCGGATTGTTCGCTCGCCGGACGGCTCGATTCGTCTCGACCGAACGGCCACTCTTCCGGGCCGAGGGGCCTGGATTCACCCCGATGCGGGGTGCGTCCACAAAGCCCGAGCCAGACGGAGTCTCTCGCGTGCGTTCCGAACGGGAAACGTGACGGACGGCGTGTGGGACGACGTGGAGGAGTTGATCAACCACCAGTGATGGCTACGGGCCATCAACGCCGAGAAAATGGAAGCGGGTTGGAAGCTGATGGGCACCCGATGAGTACCCAGCGATGAGCTGCCAGCAATATCAGTAAGGCGTCTCCGGACCGGAGACGCTTCCGGAATGGAGAAATGTGGCAAAGTTGCGTGTCCACGAGCTCGCCAAAGAGCTCGGAATCACCAGCAAAGAACTGATGGGTCACCTGAAGGAAGCAGGTGAATTCGTCAAGTCGTCGTCGTCCTCGCTCGAACCGCCGGTCGTGCGGCAGATGCGCGAGAAGTTCGCGGCGGCCCCCAAGACTAAGAAGGCGGACGCCAAGCCCGCCGTCAAGGCCCCCAAGCCCAGCGCGGCCAAGCCCGCTGCGAAGAAGCCCGCCGCCCCCAAGGCGGAGGCTCCCGCGGCCGATGCCGCCCCCAAGGCCAGCGCCCCCAAGGCCAGTGCCCCCAAGCCCGGCGCGCCCAAGCCTCGTGCGAAGAAGGCTGACGCTGCCCCCAAGCCCGCCAGCCGCAAGAGTGCGGAAGGCGGCGCCCCCAAGCCCGCGCCTCGTCGCGCTGACGCCCCGCGCCCGGCCCGCCCCGGCGGCCCTCGCCCCGGCGGCCCGCGCCCGGGCAACAACCCCTACGCCTCCTCGCAGGGCATGCCTCGCCCCGGCGGCTCTGGCGGCCCTCGTCCCGGCGCTGCGCGCCCGGGAGGCTCCGGCAATGGTGGCCCTCGCCCCGGCGCCTCGCGTCAGGGTGGTTCCGGTAACGGCGGTCCCCGTCCCGGCGCTCCGCGCCCCGGCGGCAACCGTCCGAACCCGGGCATGATGCCCGGCCAGGCGAACTTCGCGCGTAACGCTGCCTCCGGTAACGGCGGCGGCGAGCGCACCGGCCGCGGTGGACGCGGTCGCGGCGGCGCGCGTCCCGGCGGTGCAGGTGCAGGCGCAGGTGCCGGCGGTCCCCAGAACAACGGCGGCGGCTTCGGCGGTCCCCGCGGCGGTGGCCGCGGCGGTCGCGGCTCCACGCCGGGCGCATTCGGTCGCGGAGGCGGCCGCTCGCAGCGCGGACGCAAGTCGAAGCGCGCGAAGCGTCAAGAGTACGAGCAGCAGAACGCGCCCGTCATCGGCGGCGTGTCGATCCCGCGCGGTAACGGCGCGCAGATCCGCATCCGCCAGGGCGCATCCCTTGCTGACCTCGCCGAGAAGATCGACGTCAATCCCGCAGCGCTCGTGACGGTTCTCTTCGCCCTGGGCGAGATGGCGACCGCCACGCAGTCCCTCGACCAGGACACCTTCGAGGCCCTGGGCGCGGAGCTCGGCTACGACGTCAAGGTTGTCTCCCCCGAGGACGAGGACCGCGAGCTGCTCGAGTCCTTCGACATCGACCTTGAGGCCGAAGAACTCGACGACGCCGAGAACATGGTGCCCCGTCCGCCGGTCGTCACCGTCATGGGTCACGTCGACCACGGTAAGACTAAGCTGCTCGACGCGATCCGTCACACCGACGTCGTCGACACCGAGCACGGCGGCATCACCCAGCACATCGGTGCCTACCAGGTCACGGTCAAGGCTGAGGACGGCACCGCCCGCCCGATCACCTTCATCGACACCCCCGGTCACGAGGCCTTCACAGCCATGCGTGCCCGTGGTGCCCAGGTCACCGACATCGCGATCCTCGTGGTCGCAGCCGATGACGGCGTCATGCCCCAGACGGTTGAGGCCATCAACCACGCGCAGGCCGCCGGCGTTCCGATCGTCGTTGCGGTCAACAAGGTCGATAAGGACACGGCGAACCCGGAGAAGATCCGCTCCCAGCTCACCGAGTACGGGCTTGTCGCGGAGGAATACGGCGGCGACGTCATGTTCGTCAACATCTCCGCCAAGCAGCGCACGGGCATCCGCGAGCTGCTCGAGGCCGTCCTGCTGACCGCCGACGCGGCGCTGACCCTTGAGGCCAACCCGAACACGGACGCCCGCGGCGTCGCCATCGAAGCGAACCTGGACAAGGGCCGCGGCGCAGTTGCGACCATGCTGGTCCAGCGCGGCACGCTCCACGTGGGCGACTCCCTCGTGGTCGGCTCGTCCTATGGCCGCGTGCGCGCCATGTTTGACGACGCCGGTAACGACGTCTCCGAGGCCGGTCCGTCGGCCCCCGTCGCGGTCCTCGGTCTCACGTCCGTCCCGCGCGCCGGTGATTCGTTCCTGGTCGCCTCGGATGACCGCACGGCCCGCCAGATCGCCGACAAGCGTGAGGCTGCCGAGCGTCAGGCCCTGCTGGCCAAGCGCCGCAAGCGCGTCTCCCTGGAGGACTTCGACAAGGTCCTGGCCGAGGGCGAGGTCGACACCCTCAACCTGGTCATCAAGGGCGACGTGTCCGGTGCCGTCGAGGCCCTGGAAGACTCGCTGCTGCGTATCGACGTGGGCGACGAGGTCGCGCTGCGTATCATCCACCGCGGCGTCGGTGCGATCACGCAGAACGACGTCAACCTGGCGACCGTCGACAACGCGGTCATCATCGGATTCAACGTCCGTCCCGCCGAGCGCGTGGCCGAGATGGCGGATGCCGAGGGCGTCGAGATCAAGTACTACAACGTCATCTACTCTGCGATCGACGACATTGAGGCTGCCCTCAAGGGCATGCTCAAGCCGATCTACGAGGAGGTCCAGCTGGGCACCGCGGAGATCCGTCAGGTCTTCCACTCCGGCAAGTTCGGCAACATCGCCGGTTCGATCGTCCGCTCCGGCACGATCAAGCGCGGCACCAAGGCTCGCCTGGTGCGCGACGGTGTGGTTGTCGCCGAGAACCTCGAGATCGCGTCCCTGCGTCGCGAGAAGGACGACGTCACCGAGGTCCGCGAGGGCTACGAGTGCGGTATCACGCTGGGTCACAAGGATATCGCCGAAGGCGACATCATTGAGACCTGGGAGATGCGCGAGAAGGCTCGTGACTGATTCCGTGGCTTGAAGTATCGGGGTCCGGGCACGCTCGGACCCCGATCTTCTCTCACCAAGTGTTTTATCGAGGGCGACACTGCCCGAAAGGAGGTTGCGATGGCTGATGAAGCTCGCGTTCGAAAGGTGCAGGAGCGAATCCTGCAGACCGTCGCGTCGATGATCGGACGCCAGGTGAAGGATCCCCGCTTGGAGCTCGTGACCATCACGGATGTGCGCGTGACGGGCGACCTGCAGCACGCGTCCATCTTCTACACGGTGCTCGGCGACGACGAGCAGCGTGAGAAGGCCGTGCGCGCGTTCGCGTCCGCGCAGGGTCTTTTCCGCTCCCGCGTGGGTAAGGCCCTGGGCCTGCGCCTGACGCCGACCCTGGAGTTCATCCTCGACGCACTGCCCGAGAGTGCCGCCGCGCTCGAGGACGCCCTGGCCAAGGCCAAGGCGAAGGACGAGGCCATCGCCGCCGCGTCCGCAGGCGCCACCTACGCCGGTGACGCCGACCCCTACCGTCGCGACGACGAAGAGGACGAGGCCGACGCGAAGGATTGGGCCTGACCCTTATGGCTCGTCGACCCGATAATCCTCGTCCCGGTCTGCTTGTCATCGACAAACCGCAGGGGCTCACCAGCCACGACGTGGTCTCGCGCGTGCGACGCCTGGCCCACACCCGCAAGGTGGGGCACGGCGGCACCCTGGACCCGATGGCCACGGGAGTCCTCGTGATCGGCATCGGCAAGGCGACGAAGCTGCTCACCTGGGTGAGCGGTCATTCGAAGGAATATCGGGCGACGATCCGCTTCGGCGTCGCCACCAACACGGACGACGCTGAGGGTGTCGCGACTGCGGCCGTTGGTTGCGCCTCGCTGAGCGAAGAACAGCTTGAGGCCGCGCTCGCACCGCTGCGCGGGGACATCATGCAGGTGCCCTCGACCGTCTCGGCGATCAAGGTGAACGGCAAGCGCGCCTACGCCCTCGCCCGCGCGGGTGAGGACGTTGAATTGGCGGCGCGTCCGGTGCGGATTTTTCGCCTGGAGGTCCTCGCGCCCCCGCGCCCCGGCGAGTGCATCCTTGAGGAGAATGACGCCGACAACGCGCCCGGCGAACAGGTACCCCCCGGCCCCGTTCGCGTGGTCGACGTCGACGTCGTCGTCGAGTGCTCCTCGGGCACCTACGTGCGCGCCCTCGCGCGCGACGCGGGCGAGGCGCTCGGTGTGGGTGCTCACCTGACCGCGCTGCGCCGCACGCGCGTGGGCGACGTGACGGTGGAGACGGCGATGACGCTCGAGGAACTGAGCGCCGCCGTCGAGGCAGCCACCCCGGAAGGAGAGCCGGACGCGGAACCGGTCCTGCCCCTCGTTCCTCTGGGCGAGGCAGCGCGCACCATGTTCCCCTCCCTGCTCATGACCGAGGCAGAGGCCGGGGCATTCGCCCACGGCCAGGCCCCCAGGCGCTCGCGTGGCGAGCTGGCCCGGTGGGCGACCGAGGTGGGCTACCACCCGGACAACGGGTCCGAGGAGGAGGCCCCACCGATCGCCGCCGTCGCGCCCGATGGCACCGTCCTGGGTCTGCTTCGCATCGACGCTTCTCGCCTGCGCACCGTCCTGGTTTTCTAGAAAGAGACTCATGAACGTTTGGTATTCCCTCTCTGACATTCCCGGCAACGAGGCCAGCGTCGTCACCATCGGCAACTTCGATGGCATGCACAACGGACACAAGAAGGTCATCTCCACCTGCATCGAGCGAGCCCACAAGCTCGGCGTCGACGCCGTGGCCATTACTTTCGACCCGCACCCCATCCAGGTTCACAAGCCGGAGGTCGGCCTCCAGCTGATCTCCCCGCTGCGCGACCGCCTTGACGCGATGGCTGCCGCCGGACTGGACGCCACGCTCGTCGCCCACTACGACGCAAGCGTCTACAGCCTCGAAGCCGACGAGTTCGTGTACGAATACCTGGTCGAGCGCTGCGGTGCGCGCGAAGTCGTCGTCGGCGAAGACTTCCGTTTCGGACGCGGCAACGCGGGTACGATCGACACACTGCGGGAGCTCGGGAGCCGCTACGGCTTCAACGTCATCACGGTCACCGACATCGAGGCACCCGAGGGCCGCCGCTGGTCCTCCTCCTGGGTGCGCGAGCTCCTCGCCGCTGGCGACGTGTCCGGCGCCGCCCGCGTCCTCGGCCACCTTCACCGCATCCGCGGCACCGTGTGCCACGGCTTCAAACGAGGCCGTACCCTCGGCTTCCCGACCGCAAACCTGTCCGAGGACGTCGAAGGCGTCATCCCCGCCGACGGTGTCTACGCCGGGTGGGTCGTGCGCGCCGTGCCCGGCACCCAGTCCGCCGAGTTCCTCCCCGCCGCCATCTCCGTGGGCACCAACCCCCAGTTCAACGGCGTCGAACGCACCGTCGAAGCCCACGTCCTGGGCCGCTCCGACCTCAACCTCTACGGCGAACGCATCGCGGTGACCTTCGTGTCGCGCATCCGTCCCATGCTGTCCTTCGACTCCCTCGACGGACTGCTCACCCAGATGGACGACGACCTGCGCCAGACTGCCTCCGTCCTCGGCATCGGCGTCGCCGGGCGCGTCGACCCGGACTCCGTCACCGCGCGATAGGCCCTCCGCTTCGCGCGGCTCGCGCCCAAGGGGCACCCACCGGGCCCGAGGCCGGGGAGTGCAGAGCGGGAGAGGGGAGAAGGCCCCGCGAGAGGGCAGAATCGTTAGGTTGGTCGCTCATTGTGGGGATAATGCCGGTGGCGTGCTACTGTAGAAAGGCCGTACACCGGCCGCGGACTGTCAGCACCCGGGAAAAGCCCGGATGCCCCGCGCAACGAACACAAAGGAGAAGCCTGTGCCGCTGAGCAAGGATGTCAAGGACCAGATCATCGCCGAGTACGCGACCCACGAGGGCGACACCGGTTCCCCCGAGGTGCAGATCGCGCTGCTGACCCGCCGCATCAAGGATCTGACCGAGCACTTCAAGACCCACACGCACGACCACCACTCCCGTCGTGGCCTGCTGCTGCTGGTCGGCCGTCGTCGCCGCCTGCTGGGTTACCTGGCTGACATCGACATCGAGCGTTACCGCTCGCTCATCGAGCGTCTCGGCCTGCGCCGCTGATTTTGGGCCGGCCCGCCTCCCGTAGCGGAGACGGGCCGGTTTTCACACGCCCGCCTCGGGCAAACCGTTATTTTCGCGCGAAAGCCGCCGGTTTTCGACAGTGGCCTACGGAGCGTTTATCCGTGGGCTTCGATCGAAGGCCGAAGTGGAGCGCGACACCAACAAACCAAGGAGAAACGCCCCATGATGGAAGGCCCCGACATCGTCGCCGCAGAGGCGATTATCGATAATGGCCGTTTCGGCAAGCGCACCGTGCGCTTCGAAACCGGCCGTCTCGCCAAGCAGGCCGCAGGCTCCGCCCTGGCCTACCTGGACGATTCCACCACCGTTCTGTCCGCCACCACGGTGGGCAAGAACCCCAAGGACCAGTTCGACTTCTTCCCGCTGACCGTCGACGTTGAAGAGCGTCAGTACGCCGCGGGTCGCATCCCCGGTTCCTTCTTCCGCCGCGAAGGCCGCGCGGGCACCGAGGCCATCCTGGCCGCCCGCCTCATCGACCGCCCGCTGCGCCCCGGCTTCGTCAAGGGCCTGCGCAACGAGGTCCAGGTCGTCGAGACCGTCCTGACGATTGATCCGGACGACGCCTACGACGTTCTGGCGATCAACGCCGCCTCCATGTCCACCCAGATCGCCGGCCTGCCCTTCACCGGCCCGATCGGTGGCACCCGCCTGGCGCTTATCGACGACCAGTGGGTCGCGTTCCCGCGCTGGAGCGAGCTCGAGCGTTCCGTGTTCAACATCGTTGTCGCGGGCCGCATCGTCACCAAGGAAGACGGCTCCGAAGACGTCGCGATCATGATGGTCGAGGCCGGCGGCGGCAAGAACGAGTGGGAGCTCATTCACTCTGGCGCCACCGCCCCCACCGAAGACGTCGTGGCTGACGGCCTCGAGGCCGCCAAGCCCTTCATCAAGGCCCTGTGCGAGGCTCAGCTCAAGGTGGCCGAGAAGGCCTCCAAGGAGACCGCCGAGTTCCCGCTGTTCCTGGACTACACCGACGAAGAGTACGCGGCGGTCGAGGAATACGCGGCCGAGAAGGTCGCCCAGGCTCTGCTGACCGAGGGCAAGCTCGCCCGCGACGAGGCCGTTGACGCCGTCAAGGAAGAGATGCTCGAGGCCCTGGCCGAGCGCTTCCCCGAGTCGGAGAAGGCCCTCAAGGCTGCCTTCCGTTCGCTCGAGAAGGCCACGATCCGTAACCGCACCCTGCGCGAAGAGATCCGCATGGACGGCCGTACCCCGCGTCAGATCCGTTCCCTCTCCGCCGAGGTCGAGGTTCTGCCCCGCGTGCACGGCTCCGCCCTGTTCCAGCGTGGCGAGACCCAGATCCTGGGTATCACCACCCTGGCCATGCTGCGCATGGAGCAGCAGATCGACAACCTGTCGCCCGTCAACGCCAAGCGCTACATGCACCAGTACAACTTCGCTCCGTTCTCCACGGGCGAGGTTGGCCGCGTCGGCTCCCCGAAGCGCCGCGAGATCGGCCACGGCGACCTGGCCGAGCGCGCCCTGGTTCCCGTTCTGCCCTCGCGTGAGGATTTCCCCTACGCGATCCGTCAGGTCTCCGAGACCATGGGCTCCAACGGCTCCTCGTCGATGGGCTCCGTCTGCGCCTCGACCCTGTCCCTCCTCCAGGCCGGCGTGCCGCTGCGCGCCCCCGTCGCGGGCATCGCGATGGGCCTCATGACCGGTGAGGTCGATGGCCAGTTCAAGGCCGTCACCCTGACCGACATCCTGGGCGCCGAGGATGGCTTCGGCGACATGGACTTCAAGGTTGCCGGTACCCGTGACTTCATCACGGCCCTGCAGCTGGACACCAAGCTCGACGGCATCGACTCCCAGGTGCTGCGCGGCGCTCTGGCCCAGGCCCGCGACGCTCGACTGGCGATCCTCGACCTGATCAACCAGGCGATCGACGGCCCGGATGAGATGAGCCCCAACGCTCCTCGTATCATCACCGTCAAGGTCCCCGTCGACAAGATCGGTGAGGTCATCGGCCCCAAGGGCAAGATGATCAACCAGATCCAGGACGAGACCGGCGCTGACGTCACGATCGAGGACGACGGCACCGTCTACATTGCCTCCTCCGACGGCGCCTCCGCCGAGGCTGCCCGCACGATGGTCAACCAGATCGCGAACCCGCAGATGCCCGAGGTTGGCGAGCGCTTCGTCGGCACGGTTGTCAAGACCACGTCGTTCGGTGCCTTCGTGTCGTTGACCCCCGGCAAGGATGGCCTCCTGCACATCTCGCAGGTCCGTCGCCTCGTGGGAGGCAAGCGCATCGACTCGGTGGACGACGTCCTGCAGGTCGGCCAGCAGGTCGAGGTCGAGATCGCTGAGATCGGCGACCGCGGCAAGCTGAGCCTGCACGCCGTCATCGACGGCGAGGCCGGCGAGCTCGAGGCCGCTGAGGGCGAGCAGACCGAGCATCGCCGTGAGCGCCGCGACCGCTCCGAGCGTCGCGAGCGTCGCCCCCGTACCCGCACCCGTCGTCGCCGTGACGACGAGCGCGAGGAAGGCGCTTCCGAGGAGTGAGTAGCTCCCGCTAGCTAAAACGGACCGGTGGCCGGGACGGAGCGTGTGCTCTGCCCGGCCACCGTCCCTTTTACGGCTACACTGTGAACGTTTCATGCCAACCCCTGGACCACGGGGACGCAAGAGGAGAAGTATGACGCCGAAGCCGCTGCCGCTCGACGAGGCCCGCCTATTCATCGAGGATGGCGACACCCGCATTGATCGCACGATCCTGGGAGCCGGGACGCGCGTCCTGACCCAGGAGATTCCCGCGACGAAGAGCGCGGGCGTGTCCCTGTGGGTGCCCGTGGGGTCTCGCGACGAGGGGCCGCGCACGGCCGGATCGACCCACTTCCTCGAGCACCTTCTGTTTAAGGGGACGAACAAGCGTTCCGCCCTCGACATCGCGGTTGCATTCGACAGCGTGGGCGGGGAGTCGAACGCGGAGACTGCTCGCGAGCACACCGCGTACTGGGCGCGCGTGCGCGACGCGGACCTCGATATGGCGATCGAGACGCTGACCGACATGGTTACCGACTCTCGGCTCGACGAGGACGAATTCTCGATGGAGCGCGGCGTCATCCTCGACGAGCTGGCGATGGGGGAGGACTCACCCACGGACACGGTCCACGACGCCTTCCAGCTTGCCGTTCACGGCGACCGCCCGATCGGTCGCCCCGTCGGCGGAACGGCCCAGGCGATCCGTGAGGTTGAGCGCGCGGACGTGTGGGAGCACTACCAGGCCCACTACGGCCCCTCGTCCCTCATCGTCGCAGCCGCCGGCAACGTCGACCACGAATCGGTGTGTGAGCGCGTGCAGGCCGCCCTGGAGGGATCGCCCTGGGACGCGCGCAGTGCGGCCTCGCCCCGGCCTCGTCGATCCGCGACCGTGACTCCGGTTCCCGAGCATGACAAGGACATGACGCGCAGGCGAGACGTGACCCAGGCGCACGTCATCATCGGCTGCGAGGGCCTGTCGACAACGGACCCGGCCGGCCCGACCATGAGCGTCCTGCTGTCGGTCCTGGGCGGTTCCATGTCCTCGCGTCTCTTCCAGGAGGTGCGTGAAAAGCGCGGCCTGGCCTACACGACCTACGCTTTCGACGTCGCCTACTCCGATACCGGAACCTTCGGCATGTACGCGGGCTGCAGCCCCGACAAGGTTCACGAGGTCGAGGCCATCATGCGCGCTCAGCTGGAGGATCTGGCCGGCAACGGTCCCACCGAGGAGGAAATGACGCGCGTGCGCGGACAGGTGCGAGGCGGCGTCGTCCTGGGTCTCGAGGATAACTGGTCGCGCATGATGCGATTGGGCCGTTCCGAGATCATCGGACGCTACCGGCCCATCGACGAGTCCCTCGCCGAGTTCGACGCGGTGGAAGCTGCCGATGTGCGCGCCCTGGCGGCCTCCCTCGTTACCAAGCTCGATTGCCGGGCCCTCGTCCTGCCCGAGCAGTAAGAAACGGGAGAGTGAGAAACCCCCAGTCCATCCGCGCTCGTTGTCAGCGGCGTGGGAATACCCTGAAAACAGCCACATAACCGTAAGAAGGAGAGCGCAATGATTCGTGTCGCAGTGACAGGAGCCAAGGGCCGCATGGGCTCAACCGTCGTGTCGGCGGTCACCGACGCCCCGGACATGGAGGTCGTTGCCCTCTTCGATGCGGGCGATGAGATCACCGCGCAGAGTGTCAACGGTGCGCAGGTCGCCGTCGACTTCTCGATCCCCAGCGTCACAGAGTCCAACGTGCACGCGCTCCTCGACGCGGGCGTGGATGTCGTCGTGGGCACGACCGGGTGGACGGAGGAGTCCTACGCGCGCGTGCGCGAGCATGCGCAGGCCGCTGGGCGCGCCGTCCTGATCGCCCCGAACTTCGCGATGGGCGCTGTGCTCGCTATGAAGTTCGCGGCCATGGCCGCCCCCTACTTCGAGTCCGCCGAGGTCATCGAGATGCATCACCCCGCCAAGGTGGACGCCCCCTCGGGCACCGCCGTGGCGACCGCGCGCGGCATCGCGAAGGCGCGCGCCGAGGCCGGCCTGGGTGAGATGCCCGACGCGACCGAAACCGACGAGCTCGGCAGCCGCGGCGGCCGCGTCGACGGTGTTCCGGTGCATGCCGTGCGCCTGCGCGGCCTGACCGCCTCGGAGGAGATCCTTCTGGGCAACGCGGGCGAGCAGCTGGTCATCCGTACCGATTCCTTCGACCGCGTGTCCTTCATGCCCGGCGTCCTGCTGGGTGTGCGCCGCGTGATCGGCCGCACGGGCCTGACGATCGGCCTCGATCAGGTGATGGGCCTGTGAGCTCAGCCACCGGTCCGGACCGCTCTGTGCGCCCCGCTCAGAGCGGCGACGCGCGCGCGATCGCTCGTCTGCAGCGGGCGGCCTGGCGCTCCCTCATGGGGCAGGGGGCCCTCGATGCTCAGGGCATCACCGAGGAGGCGCTCGCCGACCAGTGGGAGGCGACGCTGGCCTCTCCGCGGCCGGGCGGCACCGCCCTCCTCGTCGCCCTCCACGGCAATACGATCGTGGGGTTCGCGCTCGCCGGTCCCGACGAGGCCGGGGCCGCCTCGGGCGATTCTGCGCAGTCGGGTGCGGCGGCGGTGGCCGCGACGCAGGTGTACGAGCTGACCGTGGATAGGAACTTCCGCCGCTCGGGGCATGCGTCGCGCCTGCTGGCGGCTGTTGCTGACTTGACGAGTGGCCAACTGCGCGTCTGGGTGGGGGTTGACGATGAGGAGCGTCAGCGTTTTTACACGTCGGCGGGCTTTGCGCCCTCCGGCGCGGTGCGCGTGATGGGTGATGGTTACACGCAGCACATGTGGTGGGCTGAGCGCGACTAAAGGCCCACGGCGCGAGCGACGCCACGCGGGTGCGTGCGTGGGGCTCTATCCATCTCGGGGACGCCGTGCGCTTGATGCGAGGAGCCGTGCGTATCATGGAATGCATGAGTAACATTCCTCCCCGCCGCTTCGGTTCCCTCGCAGCCGCCATGATCACTCCGATGACCGACACCGGTGAGATTGATCTGCCCTCCGCGCAGCGCCTGGCGATCAAGCTGGTCGACGAAGGGTGCGACACGATCCTGTTGTCCGGTACGACGGGGGAGTCGCCGACGACTCACCAGCCGGAGAAGAATGACCTGACGGACGCCGTTCGTGAAGCAGTGGGGGATCGCGCGTTCATCCTGTGCGGCGCGTGTTCGAACGACACCGCCCACGCGGTGCGCATCGGTGAGGGTGCCCAGGAGCACGGCGCCGACGGCATCTTGATCGTCTCCCCGTACTACAACCGCCCCTCCCAGGAGGGCCTGCGCGCGCACGTGCGCGCCGTGACGGATGCGACCGACTTGCCCGTCATGCTCTACGACATCCCGGGTCGCACGGGCATCGCGTTCTCTGACGCGACCCTCGACATCCTCGCCCAGCACCCGCGGATCCTGGGCGTCAAGGACGCGACGGGCGACGTGGAAACCGGCGTGGAGCGCATGCACCGCACGGGCTTGGAATACTACTCGGGCGACGATGGCCTGAACTTCGCGTGGATGACGGGCGGCGCCTCGGGCTTCATTTCCGTGGTCACGCACGTGGCCTCGGCCCAGTATCGTCGCATGATCGAGTTGCTCGACACCGACCAGGTGTGGGAGGCGCGCGAGCTGTCGTACTCTCTGCGTCCCCTCGTGCACGCCATCATGGGCGGCGGACAGGGAGCGGTCATGGCGAAGTACGCCCTGTGGCTCCAGGGCGTCATCGACAGCCCGGCCGTGCGCCTGCCGATGGTGGGCATCAGTGACGACGAGGTGTCGGCCCTGCGTCGCGCCCTGCACACCGCCGGCCTGCTCTGACACGTATCGCCCCCGTCGAGTTCCGGCGGGGGCGAGGTGTATGTTCCGCGCTGCAGGGGGCGTGGTGGCGTCTTCGATCGTTGACGATAGCTAATAGTTATACTTAATATACTTAGGTAAAGCTCATCAACACTGATCGTTGTCTCACAGGAATGGATACCGTGGCAAAGAAGGACGTCATCATTCCCCTGGTCCCCGCCGCCCTCAGCGCCCTGCTACTCGCCGGAGGTATGACCGTCTTTTCGGCGTGCGAGCAACGGGCCGACGGCTCGTGGATGCACTGCCACCAGTGTCAGAACATGGTGGCCGGCAGCGCCGTGGGCCTCATCGCGCTGTACGGAGCCTCCTCCCTCGTGAAGAACAAGCCCGTGCGCCTGGCCCTGCTCGCGCTCGCGGTTATCGCCAGCGTCGTTGTGTTCTTCATTCCCGGCGGCATCTGCCCGCTGTGCGCGATGAAGACGATGCGCTGCCACATCGTCTTCCAGCCCTTCGTGCGCATCATGAGCGTCCTGGTCGCCGGCAGCGGGATCGGGGCGCTGGTGGCGTCCTGGACGAAGGCCGCGAAGCCCTCCGCCTGACGTATCGCCCCAAATGGGAGACAATGGCGGCGTGAGGGCCCTACGACGTTCGAGAACCGTGCGCATCGGTGCGGTTCTCCTCGTGCTATCCCTCATCACCGTTCTCGCGATCGTCGTGCGCAATGCGGTGCGCTATCGCGAGGCCGTCGCCCTGGACGAGGCCGGGGACGCCCAGGGTGCCTACGAGATTTTCCGGTCCCTGGGCAGGTATAGCGACGCAGCCCAGCGCGCCGACGCTCTCGTGGCCACCGATCCTGCGCTGCCGTACCGCATGGCATCCAAGGGGGACACCGTGTCCTTCGGCTCTTACGAGCAGGACGGAAATACGCAGAACGGTCCCGAGCCGATTCAATGGATCGTCTTAGACAAGATCGATGGCCAGCTCCTGCTCCTCAGTGCCGACGTCCTCGAGGCACGCCAGTACCATCACGTGCCTTTTGACGAGGTCACGTGGGAGAACTCCGATCTGCGTGCGTGGATGAACGGTGACTTCTACGACGGCGCGTTCACCCCCGTTCAACGCGGGCTCATCGAGACGGTGCACAACGAGAACGCGGATCAGTCGATCACCGGTGCGAGCGGTGGAGCCGCGACCGACGATCGGGTCTTTGCGCTGAGCGAGACCGAGAGCGTCATCTACCTGAATACGCCGGCTGCCCGCAGCGATATTGGAGCGGCACCCGCCAGCGTGAGCGCGGCCGCCGGACCCCTGAGCGTCTCCGAGGACGGCACGGCAGACTGGTGGCTGCGATCTCCCGGAACATACGGGTTCGCGACGCAATTCGTCGATGCGTCGGGCGTGCCCTCGCTCAGCGGCGCGAACGTCGACCTGCAGTACGGGGTGCGTCCAGCACTGTGGATCGACGTCGAAGGGGCCGGTGAGGAGAGCCGATGAGCAACGCGCTGTCTCTGCGTCGCGTTCCCCTCATGACCATCCGCGCGCACCCCATTCGTTCCCTCATCATCGCTGTCCTTGCGCTCGCGCAGGCTGCCTGCGTGTTTGGTGGGTTCATCCTCGTTGGTGCGATGCGGGCGGAGCTCAGCCTCGCAGAGCGCAGGCTCGGCGCCGACCTCGTCGTGTACCCCACGAGCTGCCTGAACCAGGTGGAGAAGAAGCGCCTCCTCATGCTCGGGACCCCCGTGGGCTGTCACCAGCCGCGCTCGGCCCTGGCGCGTATGTCTTCCAACGAGGATATTGCCGCTGTGTCCTACCAGCTCTATGTGTCCGAAACGCTCTCCGATGGGTCCACTCGGTGGGTCGTCGGCTTTCAACCGGAGAGCGACTTCGTGCTGGGTCCCTGGATGCGCGAAGGGGAGGGAACGTCACTGCCCCGCGGAAGTGTCGTCGTTGGTGCCGCCGTGCCCGGCGCGGACGGGCAGACCATCTCCGTCTTTGGGCACGAGCGCCCGATTGGCGCGCACCTCCTTGCCACCGGTTCGGAGCTCGACGACGCCGTCTTCGTTTCCATGGACACCCTGACGGACATGATGGCGGACGCGCGCGCGGCGGGGGAGGACATTGACGCTTCCCTCGACCCGAGTACCCAATATTCTGCGGCGCTCGTGCGTGCCTCGGACAGCGATGCCATCGAGAGCGTGACCAATTGGATCAACCTCTACGTGCGCAAGGTCAGCGCGGTGCGCGCCGCCGAGTCGCTCGTCGGCGCCGCATCGGGCATCCGCGCGCACCGCGGGGTCGCGATCGGGGTCCTGGGAGCGACCTGGCTCGTGTTGCTCGGTGCTCTCATCATCGTGCAGGTGAGCCTCATGAATGAACGGATGCAGGAGCTGGCCGTGTGGCGCTCGATAGGGGCATCGCGAGCCATCATGAGCCGTGTCATGCTGAGCGAATCGGCTTTACTGCACGCGGCCGGAGCGCTCGCGGGAGTGTGCCTCGCAGCTGTTACCGTGCCATTCGTGGGGGACGGGAGCCTCGTCGAGGTCCTCGCCGCCCCCGCGACGTCACTGCCCCTCGCAGGCCTCTCACTCGTCGCCGTCACCTGCGTCGGCGTCACCGGAACTCGTCTCGCGCTCGCTCGAGTCAGCCGCGGGGCCGCGGGGAACAAATCTGTCCTGGTGTAGGGACAACGGTCAAGGAGGAATGACGCAATGCTGTCGCTGTCGCGACTTCCGTGGATGAACCTGCGCGGCTACCCCGTGCGGACGGGGACCCTGGTCTTCTTCTCCATGCTCATGACGATGACGATCTTCGGCGGAACGCTGGTCGTCCAAGGCATTGAACATGGCCTGCGCACGACCCAGTCGCGCCTCGGGGCGGACATCATGGTGACGCCCGACGAGGCCGACACTGACTTCGACGCGCAGACCTTCCTCGTCAACGCCGAACCGTCGTACTTCTACATGGACGCGTCCACGCGCGAGGCCGTCGCCGCCGTCGACGGGGTCGAAGCCGCCTCCTCCCAGCTCTTTCTGGCCTCGGCGAGGGCGAGCTGCTGCTCGGGGCGATACCAGGTGATCGCCTACGATCCGGCCACCGACTTCACGATCCAGCCGTGGATGAACGACTCCGTCGGGCAGACGCAGCTGGGGGAGAACGAGGTGATCGTCGGCGCCAACGTGCTCGCCAACGACCCCGACAACTTTCAGCTTTTCGACAACACCTTGCGGGTCGTCGGCCAATTCGACCCGACCGGATCGACTCTCGATAACGCCGTCTACATGAACTTCGAGACCGCGAAGAAGGTCATCGACTCCTCCCTGCGCAAGGGACTCAACAAGTACTCGACGCTCGAAACCGACCGCATCATCTCCTCGGTCATGGTCAAGGTAGCACCCGGATACGACGCCGAGGCCGTGGCCGCCCAGATTCGCCAGCAGGTGCCCGGTGTCTCGGTCGCCACCTCGACGAAGCTCGTCAGCGGCATCGCCCAGTCCCTGGAGACGACGTCGCGCACGGTCACCACACTCATCGCCGTGGCGTGGGGAGCCGGCCTGCTCATGATCACCCTCATGTTCGTCCTGATGATCGTTGAGCGCAGGAGAGAGTTCGCCACCCTCATCGCCGCCGGTGCGCACCGTCGCCTGATCTCGCGCATCATCATCCGCGAGGCGCTCGCGGTCAACGCGCTCGGCGGCGTTGGTGGAATCATCGTCTCCGGTGTCCTCCTCGTGTCCTTCTCCGGCCTTGTGCGCCAGAGCCTGGGAGGGGGATTCCTCGTCCCGTCGCTGCCCACTCTGGCGCTGCTCGCGCTGGCGGCGCTCGCGTCGGTGGGCCTCGTCGCCCTCATCTCCTCGTGGATAGCGCTGCGCTACGTGACGACAGTGGACGCCAGTCTGGCCCTCAAGGAAGGGGAATGACATGATCATCGAGGCAACGGGACTCACGAAAGAATTCGCCCGAGCCCGCGGGGGAAAGCGCATCTTCACGGCCGTCCACCCGCTGGATATAGGCCTGGAGGAACGCCAACTGACCGTTGTTGGCGGACACTCCGGCAGCGGAAAGAGCACACTGGCGAACATGCTCGCCGGCATCCTCACGCCGACGGCAGGACACGTACGACTGGACGGCACGGACCTGTATTCGCTGCGCGACGAGGAGCTCTCGCGTCTGCGCAATGAGCGCATCGGCCTCGTTCCCCAGGGGCACGCGGCCCTGCGAGCCCTGACGGTCCTCGACAACGTCCTGCTTCCCTCAATCCTCTATAGCAGGGACGAGGCGCCCGCCGAGCGTGCCCGCGAGCTGCTGGCTGCCGTGGGCTTGGACGACCTCGCCGATGCTGCGCCCACCGAGCTGTCGGGCGGCGAACTGCGGCGCATGGCGATCGCGCGCGCCCTCCTCATGGACCCCGCCATCGTCATCGCAGACGAGCCGACCGCCGGCCTCGATCATGCGAACGCGACCACCGTCCTCACCCTCCTGCGCGACGCCGCCGATCGGGCAGCAGCCGTCCTCGTCGTCTCGCACGAGGCCGAAGCGCAGCGCTTCGCGGATCGCAGCTACGTCATGGAGGACGGCCATCTGCGCGAGAACGACTAGCTCGCCGGCCTCCGAACGCGTCAAATGTGAGAGGGCCGACCTGCCCAACATGTCTCCCGATGCGGGCAAAGCGGTGCCAACGTGGCAGACTGGCATCATGAAGTCTTTGTACGACAACCTCAGCGAACCCGCGCCCCTGGAAGATGGCGCACTGCGAGTGATCCCGCTGGGAGGTCTCGGCGAGGTCGGCCGCAACATGAACGTCCTTGAGTACCGGGGCAAGCTCCTGGTCGTGGACTGTGGCGTTCTCTTCCCCGAGGAGACCCAGCCTGGTGTCGACCTAATCCTGCCGGATTTCTCTTGGATTGAGGACCGCATGGACGACGTCGTCGGCCTTGTCCTCACCCACGGTCACGAGGACCACATCGGTGCCGTGCCCTACCTGCTGAAGCTGCGAGGCGACATCCCGATCTACGGATCCGATCTGACCCTGGCCTTCGTCGCCCCCAAGCTGCGTGAACACCGCCTGTCTGACCCGGGCCTCAACGTCGTCGCCGAGGGCGATCGCCTCACCGTCGGCCCCTTCGACCTCGAATTTGTCTCCGTCACCCACTCGATCCCCGACGCGCTCGCGGTCTTCGTGCGCACCGATGCGGGCAACGTCCTCATCACGGGTGACTTCAAGATGGATCAGCTGCCGCTGGATCGCCGCCTCACCGACCTGCGCGCCTTCGCACGCATGGGCGAGGAGGGCGTCGACCTGTTCATGGTGGACTCCACGAACGCCCTGGTGCCCGGATTCATTACCCCCGAGCGTGAGATCGGCCCGGTCCTCGATCAGGTGTTCGGCGAGGCCACCGGCCAGATCGTCGTTGCATCCTTCGCCTCCCACGTGCACCGCGTCCAGCAGGTCATCAACGCCGCCGCCCACCACGGGCGTCGCGTGGCCTTCGTGGGCCGCTCCATGGAGCGCAACATGCGCATCGCGGAGGAGAAGGGCTACCTGTCGATCCCTGAGGGCATCGTCGTGGACCTCAAGGGCATCGGCGAGTTGCCGCCCTCCCAGCGCGTCTACATGGCGACCGGTTCGCAGGGCGAGCCGATGGCCGCCCTGTCGCGCATGTCGGTGGGATCGCACCGCACCGTGACAATCGAGCCGGGCGACATGGTCGTGCTCGCATCCTCGCTGATCCCGGGCAACGAGAACTCCGTGTACCGCGTCATCAACGACCTGACCCGCCTGGGAGCACGCGTCGTGTCCAAGGAGAACGCGAAGGTGCACGTGTCGGGTCACGCGAGCGCCGGCGAGCTCATCTACTGCTACAACATCGTCCAGCCCAAGAACGTCATGCCCATCCACGGCGAGGTCCGTCACCTGGTGGGCAACGGTCAGCTGGCCGTCAAGACGGGCATCGACCCGCAGAACGTGGTCCTGGCCGAGGACGGCGTGACAGTCGATCTCAAGGACGGCGTCGCGCGCGTGTCGGGCATCGTGCCCTGCGAGTACGTGTACGTGGACGGCCGCTCGATCGGAGAGATCTCCGAGGACGAGCTGGAGACCCGCCGCACCCTGGGGTCGGAGGGCTTCATCTCGATCTTCGCGGTCGTCGAGCACGACTCGGGCATGGTTCTGGCTGGTCCCGAGATTCGCGCGATCGGCATGGCCGAGGACGATTCGGTGTTCGAGGAGATCCTCCCCGATGTGGCGCAGGCGCTCAAGGATGCGGCTGCTCCCGGCGGCCAGGACCCCTACGTCCTGCAGCAGGCGATGCGCCGCGTGATGGGACGCTGGGTGGCGCGCCGTCTGCGGCGTCGTCCTATGATCGTTCCGGTCGTGACCGAGCAGTAGGCAGGCATTCTTCATTGACGATGCCCTGGCGTGCTGGGCGGTAGCGCGCGCTTGAAGGAAGGAATCTACGTGTCGGGTCGTTTCATTTCGACGCATTCTGTCGCTCTCGTGTTGCCGATGCACATCGCGTACGTGCCGGAGCGCGGCGGATCCGTTCATGCGGATGCAGCCAGCTCGCGCCCGGGCGGCGGCTTCACGACCCTGTGTGCCGCTGCGGCCATGGGCGTGCCGACGGCAGCCGCGTCACCGCTGGGCACGGGGCCTAACTCCTTCGCGGTTCGTCAGCAGCTGGTCGAGGCCGGCGTCGATGTCCTGACCCCCGAGCTGGTCGGTGACATTGGCGTGGTCATCCAGCTGATCGTCGAGGATGGCTCGATGCGCTCGGTCGTGACCGCCGGCGTTGAATCCGAGCCTTCGCGTGCGGCTCTCGACCGTATCGAGCTGCGCGAGGGAGACGTCGTGCACGTGGCTGCCTCTGACATGACGAGCGAGCACGCGGCTTCCGAGCTGAGCGAATGGGCCGCGTCGCTGCCGCCCTTCGTGACACTTGTCGTCTCGGTGTCGCCCGCGGTCGCCCAGGTTCCCGTTGAAGCGTGGGAGATGATCTTCCCCCGTGCCGACGTCGTGACGATGAACAGCTGGGAGGCCGCCACGCTGGCCGGAATTCTCGACGCCAACCGTCACGGCTCCACGATTCGCACCTACATGCGCCCCGACGCGGCCACGGTTCGACGCGTGGGGGAGCGGGGGTGCGAGCTGCAGAAGGTCGCGGATGCTCCCGTCATCTCGATTCCCGCGTTCCAGTCGCGCATCGCGGACACCGCGGGCGTGGGCGATACCCACATCGGAGAGATGTGTGCGGGCCTGGCCATGGGCTACGACCTGGAGACCGCATGCCTGATGGCGAACGCGGGTGCCGCGCTGGCCATCTCCCATGAGTCGGCCCTGCCCGTCCCCACGCGCGAGCAGGTTGAAAACGTGCTCGAAACCGGGGTTGTTACGAACATCCTGCGCTGATCTCGCGCGGCGCGCCTGGCAGTGTGGGGCCGCGGCTGGCGATATGGTGGAAAGATCATGGCACAATCGTCTCCACGCTCGTCCTCCGGTAAGGCTCCCGCGCGCCCGCGCGCCAAGGGAAGCTCGAACAAGTCCGCCCAAGCGTCCCAGCCCGAAGTGACGCAGCCAGGCTTCTTGGCTCGCTTCTTTTCTGCGCTCGGCCGCGCCGGTGTCGGCACCGTGCGCGCGTGGAAAGCCACCGATTTGCAGGTCAAGCGTGATGCTGCTGCCTTCGTCGCTGTCGCCGCAGCCATCGTGATCGCGCTGCGCGAGTGGTTCCAGATCTCCGGCGAGGCTGGGGACGCGATCCACCACGCCTCCGCCGGCCTGTTCGGCATCTTCTCGGTCGTCCTGCCCCTCGTCCTGATCGCCCTGGCCGTCGAGCTCGTCTCCGCGCGGTCCGGACGATCCGCGCTGCCCCACCACGTGGCAGGCGGAATAGGCATCACCGCCGCGCTCACCGGCCTGGTCCACATCTCGCGCGGAAACCCCGCGATGGGCACCGACCCCGGCATCGAGGCGGCGGGTGGCCTGCTCGGCTGGTTCGTTGCGCGCCCCCTCGCCCTGCTGTTATCCGGCTGGGGTGCGGGTGCCCTCATGATCCTGCTCCTGGCCTACTCGATCCTGCTCGCCACTCGCACTGCCGTCGCCGACGTTCCTGCGCGCCTGCGCGACCTCGCTGCCCACCTGAGCGGTGAGCGCCCCGAGGGCGACGCCGAGGCTACGAATCAGGCCGGCGGCGATCCCGCGAAGGAAGCGCGCCGCCGCACGCGCAAGGACCTCGCGGCGGGAGACGACGCCTTCCTCGACGAATACGATGGGGACGAGTCCTTCCGCAAGGCGACCGACACGGAATCCGTGGGGGAGACCCGTCTCCTGGAATCCGGTGCCATCGCGGCCCCCGCGCCCCGGCCTCGTGCCACGACGCCCGACGCGCCCACCGAGATGCTCACCCAGATGCGTCCCGCCGTGGCCCCCGTGCAGGTGCCCGCACACGTGCCCGAGCCCGAACCGGAGCCCGAGGACGAGCCGGCGCCCCCGCCGATTACCGACGAGCCCGAGGGGGCCTTCCAGCCCAACCTCGACGACTCGATCAGCTACACGCTGCCGTCGGAGGACCTCTTGGTCTCCGGCCCGCCCCACATGACGCGTTCGGCCGTCAACGATCAGGTCGTCGCGGCACTGGGCCAGGTCTTCGCCGACTTCAACGTCGACGCGCGCGTCACGGGCTTCTCTCGAGGCCCGACAGTCACGCGCTACGAGGTCGTGCTCGGCGCCGGCGTGAAGGTCGACAAGCTCACCAACCTGTCGAAGAACATCGCCTACGCCGTGGCCTCTGCCGACGTGCGTATCCTCGCGCCGATCCCCGGCAAGAGCGCCATCGGTATCGAGATTCCCAACGCCGACCGCGAAAACGTGGCCCTCGGCGACGTCCTGCGCTCGGCTGCCGCCCGCCGCAACCAGCACCCGCTCGTCGTCGGCGTCGGCAAGGACGTCGAAGGCGGCTACGTCGTCACCAACCTGGCCAAGACCCCGCACATGCTGGTGGCCGGCCAGACCGGCTCCGGTAAGTCCTCCTTCGTCAACTCCATGATCACGTCGATCATGATGCGTGCGACGCCCCAGCAGGTGCGCATGATCCTCGTCGACCCCAAGCGCGTGGAGCTCACGATCTACGAGGGCATCCCGCACCTCATCTCGCCGATCATCACCGACGCCAAGAAGGCCGCCGAGGCCCTCGAATGGGTCGTCAAGGAGATGGACGCGCGCTACGACGACCTGTCGGACTACGGCTTCAAGCACATCGACGACTTCAACAAGGCGGTGGCCGCCGGACAGGTTCAGGCCAAGCCCGGGCTGGAGCGCACGCTGCACCCATACCCGTACCTGCTCGTGGTCGTCGACGAGCTCGCCGACCTCATGATGGTCGCCCCGCGAGACGTGGAAGCCTCCATTCAGCGCATCACGCAGCTCGCGCGAGCCGCCGGTATCCACCTGGTCCTGGCCACGCAGCGCCCCTCCGTCGACGTCGTCACCGGCCTCATCAAGGCCAACATCCCCTCGCGCCTCGCGTTCGCGACCTCCTCGCTCACCGACTCGCGCACGATCCTCGACCAGCCCGGCGCCGAAAAGCTCATCGGCCAGGGCGACGCCCTCTACCTGCCCGCGGGTGCCTCCAAGCCCATGCGTGTGCAGGGCGCGTGGGTCTCCGAATCCGAAATCCACCAGGTCGTCTCCCACGTCAAGAGCCAGATGGAGACGCACTACCGCGACGACGTCGTGCCGGAAAAGAAGGAAACCAAGGTCGCCGAGGACATTGGAGACGATCTCGAAGACCTGCTGCAGGCCGCCGAGCTCGTTGTGTCCACCCAGCTCGGCTCCACCTCGATGCTCCAGCGCAAGCTGCGCGTCGGCTTCGCCCGCGCCGGCCGCCTCATGGACCTTCTTGAGTCGCGCGAGATCGTCGGCCCCTCCGAAGGGTCCAAAGCACGCCAGGTGCTCGTCACCCCCGAACAGCTGCCCGAGGTTCTCGCCATGCTGCGCGGAGAGTCCGCCAGCATCGCCGAGCCCGAGCCGACGCCCGCGCCCGCTCCGGCTGCTTCCGAGGGGGCACCCAGCCCGGCCATCGGTGCCGCCGCAGGTGTCGTGGGGGAGGAGTCGGCCTCGTCCCCGGCCCGCGTCGCACCCGCATCCGGTTACGAAATGGGCACGGCTGGTGCCGGCGATTCGCGCGGCAGTGGGGTTGACCCGTACTCTGGTTATAACTTTGGTGGGTCCTCGCCCGACTGGGTCGACGAGGAGCCCGAGGATAACGAGGACGCTTGGCAGCTCACGGGCCGCTGAACGGGAAGGAAACGGTCATGAGCGAGAATGTGTCGCGCGTGCAGCGTGACAGCAAGGTTTCTGTGGTGAACCTACCTAACGCGCTGACCGTTTTGCGCCTGGTCCTCGTTCCGGCCTTCATTGTTCTCGGCCTTCAGCAGTCGTGGGGCGCGCTGTGGGCGGCATTCGTCGTCTTCGCCGTCGCCGCGATCACGGACCGCTTCGATGGGGAGCTCGCGCGCTCGTGGGGGCAGATCACCGACTTTGGCCGCATCGTCGACCCCATCGCAGACAAGGCCCTGACCCTGTGCGGCTTCGCCCTGCTGTCCTACCAGGGCTTCCTGCCCTGGTGGCTGACGATTCTCATCGCCGTGCGCGAGCTGGGCATCACCGCGATGCGCGCCTTCTTCCTGCGCCGCGGCGTCGTCGTGTCCGCCAACCAGGCGGGCAAGCTGAAGACCTTCATGCAGATGGTGGCGCTGGGTACCCTGTTGATCCCGTGGGCGCACTTCACGGCGATGAGCGAGGCCAACGAGGGATGGGTGGTCCTTCTTATTCGCCTCGGCCAGATTTTCGCGGGCGTTGCGCTCGCGCTGACGCTCTACTCGGGCTTCATGTACGTTGTCGAGGGTGTGCGCCTCATGCGCGGGGTGGGTACTGACGAGGCAGAGGTGGCCTCTCGCGACAACGATGCTCCTCAGGAAGCCGCGACAGAGTCTGCGAAGCGTGGTCTCGCTGGGCAGCACGTCCAGAGTTGAGTGTGGGTGACGCAACCCATAGAGTAATCGATTAATCGGTGGAATAAGCGCGAAACGGCTTGCGTTGTACGGGCATGAATGCAATGCGAGGAATGAAAGCGGAACGTCACAGCGTTTCGATGCGCGAACTAACAATGCGCCCCTCGAAACAGAACGGCTACAGTAACACTATGGAAAAGACACTGAGCGAAACCCCGCTGCTGCGCAGCGAACTGGGCGATGTCCTGCGCGGCATTCGCCAGCGCCAGGGTCGAACCCTGCGCGAGGTCTCGTCGGAGGCGCAGGTCTCCCTCGGCTACCTGTCTGAGGTTGAGCGCGGCCAGAAGGAGGCCTCGTCGGAGCTGCTCGAGGCGATCACCTCGGCTCTGCGCGTGCCGCTGTGGTTCGTGCTGCGCGAGGTCTCTGAGCGCATGGCGATCATCGATGGTGCGGTCATTCCCGACGCGGTGCCCGATGACATCGTGCCTGTCACGCTGATTTCCTGACGCGTGAAGCACTCTGAGTTTTACGAGGCGGTCGAGGCGACCTTTGGGTCGGCCCTCGGCCGCTCGTATGTTTCCGACCTCTATCTCGCCTCGCTGGGGGCGACCGCGCGCGATGCGCTGTCCGCCGGCGTGAATCCGGACGACGTCTGGGCGACCCTGTGTGAGGAAACCGGGCGCGATGATGCGCGCTGGATTCATCGCGTGGATCCGCGTGAGCGGGGGCGCTGACCGCCTCGGGTTGTCGATGTGATCGATGTCCGTCTGATCGGTGGGCGGCGTGTCGATCAGCGGTCGAACATGTGTTCCATTTAAGCTTATGGGCGACGACGCTTCGACGCGTGTCATCCACAGGGGTGACGTGCGCGGGACGCAGATGACGATGGCCGGTCGCATACTCGTCATGTCGCCTCGGAGAGGGGCGACATTCCAGGCCAGGACACCCGCAGGCCGGAGAGGCCGCAGACGAAAGGATCACCATGGCAGCCCGTAAAGCACCCGCTGCAAAGCCCGCGACCAACGATCGCAATAAGGCTCTCGAAGTCGCCCTGTCGCAGATTGATAAGCAGTTCGGCAAGGGCTCCGTCATGCGCCTGGGCGATGACAACCGCCCACCCGTTCAGGTGATCCCCACGGGTTCCCTTGCCCTCGACGTCGCCCTCGGCATTGGTGGCCTCCCGCGCGGTCGAGTCATCGAGGTCTACGGCCCCGAGTCCTCGGGTAAGACCACGGTTGCCCTGCATGCTGTTGCCAATGCCCAGAAGGCCGGCGGCAACGCGGCCTTCATTGACGCAGAGCACGCCCTCGACCCCGTCTACGCCCGCGCCCTGGGCGTCGACACGGACTCCCTCCTAGTCTCCCAGCCCGACACGGGTGAGCAGGCCCTCGAGATCGCCGACATGCTGATCCGCTCGGGCGGCATCGACATCATCGTCATCGACTCCGTCGCAGCGCTCGTCCCTAAGGCGGAAATTGAAGGCGAGATGGGCGACTCCCACGTCGGCCTGCAGGCCCGCCTCATGAGCCAGGCCCTGCGTAAGATCACGGGTGCCCTGTCCGCGACCGGCACCACCGCGATCTTCATCAACCAGCTGCGCGAAAAGATCGGCGTCTTCTTCGGCTCCCCGGAGACCACGACGGGCGGTAAGGCCCTGAAGTTCTACGCATCCGTGCGCATCGACGTGCGCCGCATCGAGACCCTCAAGGAGGCCGGCGCCCCCGTCGGCAACCGCACACGCGCCAAGGTCGTCAAGAACAAGATGGCCCCGCCCTTCAAGCAGGCCGAGTTCGACATCGTCTACGGCAAGGGCATCTCGCGCGAGGGCTCGATCATCGACATGGGCGTTGAGGCCGGTATTGTGCGCAAGTCCGGCTCCTGGTTCACCTACGGGGACGACCAGCTGGGCCAGGGCAAGGAGAACGTGCGCCAGTTCCTCGTGGACAACCCCGAGCTGGCCAACGAGATCGAACAGAAGATCCTCGTCTCGCTGGGTATTGGCGAGGCCCCGGATCCGGACCAGGCGTCTCAGGACGTGCCCGACATCGATCCCGACGAGGACGCGGGCTTCTGAGTCGTGGTCCGCTACCTGGATCCCGAAGATAATCCCGAGCTGGGGGAGGAGCGCCGTCGGCGCTCCTCCCCGGGCGAGCGGTTGGCTCGCGCTCGTGAACGCAATGCGGCCCTGACGGGCGCGGCGGCAATCGAGGCGGCGCGCGAGGTGGCCCTGCGCAAGCTCGACGCGCGTGCCTGCTCTCGCGCGGAGTTGACCAGTGCGATTGAAGGGCGAGGCTTTAGCGCTACGATCGCCGTCGAGGTTGTCGACCGTCTTGAGGCCGTTGGTCTCGTCGACGATCAGGCGTATGCGGACGCGCTCGTCCGCTCGCGTTTCTCGGGGACGGGAGCATCCGGTCGCGCACTGCGCGAGGTCCTCGTGCGCAAGGGATTGGACTCCTCGACGATCGAGCGCGCCCTGTCTCAGATCGATCGGGATGACGAGGTGGAGCGCGCGGCCCAGCTGGTGGCCCGCAAACGGCGGTTTCTCGCGGGTGTCCCGCGCGAGACCGCCTACCGTAGACTGAGTTCCATGCTCGCGCGCAAGGGGTATTCGCCGTCCGTCGCGGCTGCCGCCGTGCGCGACGCCCTTGATTCGTGGGGCGACGAGGAGAGCGGAGCCGAGGAGGCCTGGCAGTGGGGACTGTGACCGCAATGAGCGATGAGGCGCTGGCTGACCTGATAGCGGATCTGACCCAGCGCGGCCTGACGGTCGCGACGGCGGAATCGTTGACGGGAGGCGGGCTCGTCGCGCGCCTCGTGGACGTGCCCGGTGCCTCTCACGTGGTGCGCGGGGGCGCGTGCACCTACGCCGTCGATACCAAGGCCTCGGTGCTGGGCGTTTCGGAGAGCCAGCTGGCGCTCACCGGGCCCGTGGACGAGCAGGTCGCTCGCCAGATGGCCAGAGGGGCGCGCGAGCTGTTCCGCGCCGACATCGGCGTATCGACGACCGGGGTCGCTGGCCCGGGTCCCGCTGATGGTTTTCCCGCGGGAACCGTCCATATTGCGTGCGTCCATCCGGCGGGGGAGGAACATCGCCTCTTGCACCTGGAGGGCGATCGCGCTGCCGTGCGAGCGGGCGCTATTGACGCCGCCCTGGCCCTTGTGCGTGACGTGCTCGACTTCGCCGCCGTGGGGAGGGGCGACTAGACTTCACTGCGATGAATACGATGACGCAGGACGGCACCGCTCTGCCCCGCACCTACGCGGTGCGCACGCTCGGTTGCCAGATGAATGAACATGACTCCGAACGCATGGCGGGTCTGCTGGAGCAGGCCGGCCTCGTCCCCGTTGAGAAGGTCCCCGAGGCTGCCGCCCGCGCGACCGACGCCGGCGACATGGGTGCCGACGTCATCGTCATCAATACCTGCTCCGTCCGCGAAAACGCAGCGACCCGCCTTTTTGGCAATCTTGGCCAGCTGGCTTCCGTCAAGCGTGCGCGTCCGGGCATGCAGATCGCGGTCGGTGGGTGTCTCGCCCAGCAGATGCGCGACGGCATCGTCGAGAAGGCCCCGTGGGTGGACGCGGTCTTCGGTACGCACAACATTGACGTGCTCCCGGCGCTGCTGCGTCGCGCCGAGCATAACCGTGCGGCCGCCGTCGAGATCGAGGAGTCCCTCAAGGTCTTTCCGTCGACCCTGCCCACTCATCGCGAGAGCGCGTACGCCGCGTGGGTGTCGATCTCCGTGGGCTGTAACAATACCTGCACGTTCTGCATCGTCCCGCACCTGCGCGGCAAGGAACGCGACCGCCGCCCCGGCGACATTCTCGCCGAGGTCGAGGCCGTCGCCTCGCAGGGTGCCATCGAGGTGACCCTGCTGGGCCAGAACGTCAACTCCTACGGCGTCGGATTCGGTGAGCGCGGCGCTTTCGCCGACCTGCTGCGCGCCGTGGGGCGCGTCGAGGGCATCGAGCGCGTGCGCTTCACCTCGCCGCACCCTGCAGCCTTTACGGACGACGTGATCGCCGCGATGGCGCAGACCCCCACGGTGATGCCGAGCCTGCACATGCCCCTGCAGTCGGGTTCCGATGCGGTCCTGCGTCAGATGCGCCGCTCCTACCGCCGCGAGCGTTTCATGGGCATCCTGGAGCGCGTGCGTGCTGCCATCCCGGAGGCTGCGATCACGACGGACATCATCGTCGGCTTCCCGGGAGAGACCGAAGATGACTTCCAGGCGACCCTTGACGTCGTCGAGCAGGCTCGTTTCTCCTCCGCCTTCACGTTCCTGTACTCGCCGCGCCCGGGGACACCCGCCGCGGACCGCGAGGATCAGGTGCCCGATGACGTTGCGCTCGAACGCTACCAGCGCCTCATCAAGCTTCAGGAGCGCATCTGCGCCGAGGACAACGCTGCGCTGGCGGGGACCGAGGTCGAGGTTCTCGTCTCCGAGGGGGATGGCCGTAAGGACGGTGCCACGCACCGTATTTCGGGACGCGCCCGCGACAATCGCCTCGTGCACGTCGCCCTGCCCGAGGGTATGGCCGAGGCCGACCGCCCGCGCCCGGGCGACATGATCCGCGCGACCGTCACCTACGGCGCGCCGCACCACCTGATCGCCGACTCGGGCGCGCAGGGCGGCTTGTTTGAGGTGCGCCGCACGCGCGCCGGTGATGCGTGGGAGGCTCGTCAGGCCTCGGGCGAACCCGACACCACGGTGTCGCTGGGTATCCCGACGCTACGCGTGGGCGCCCCGAGCTGACCCTGATCTGCACTGATGTGAGCCTCCCCGGGCCGTGCGCTCGGGGAGGCTCACATATGTCGAGGTGTCGCGCGCGATGAACGCTGCACGTTTGATCGTTTGTTTCAGTGACAAACGAGAAAATGTCTCAATGAAACGTACCTGTGATGCACGGCTCCTGCGTTATTTTTGTGTCGTGGCGATCGTCACGATGATGAGGCGATCGACATGCGGGAGCACTCTCGGTAGTGCGGGTCGATTCGAGCCCCCCCTATGCGACCCGTGGCCTCCCCGCGTACGCGGTACGCGCCGCGCCTTCGCATGTAGTCGGCGCACACTCCACCGAGAGTGCCCCGCTCCTCCCTGACGGAGGAACGGGGCACTATTCGTTGGAGGCGTGGCTGGCGCTACTTGGCAGACTCGGCCAGCAGGCCGGGCAGCTCGTGAGCCGCGGACAGGCCAATGATCAGGCCGCGGCGCAGCATCGCGTGAATCTGGCGGTCGGAAAGGCCCTCGCCCACGAAGAAACGCGAGGCGGCCACGAGGATCCACTGATCGCCGTCTTCGATCGGCATGACGGTGGGCTGCAGGTGTTCGGTGTTCCAGCGGTTGGCGACAGCCTGGAGGGACAGCTCGGTGTGGCCCTCGCCCTCGGGTTCGATGCGGGTCTCGATCTGCAGCCAGGGGGCGTCAACCGGCTCGCGGTGGATCTGGAAACGCACGTCCTCCAGCTGGGTGACGGCGATGAACTCGCTCGACCCGTGCGGCAGTCCGTCGCCTTCGAGGACGTTCTCGATGCGAGCGATGCTCACCTCGGAAACCTCGGTGCCCCACTTGGCGGCGTACTCGTCGGCCTCCATCGCGGGGGAGGGGGCAGCGGGGGCGGGCATGGCCTCGGGCACGGCCTCGCCGTCCTCACCGAAGGTAAAGCTCTTCCATTCAGGCATTGGTGCCCTCCTTGGTCCACTGGTCGGGGAACATGATGTCGAGCTGGTTCATCATGGCGACGGCGGCCATGATGAACTGGGAGACCTCAGCGGTGACCTGGGCGTCCGTGGCACCCACGACCCAGTTAAAGGTGTGCTGCAGGTGCAGGGCGATCGCGCCGGTCTCGGTCGTGCCGGAGGTGAGCTTCGGCAGGTAGGTGGAGGCGTTGAAACGACGGACCGCGGAGGCGATCTGATCGGCGTGCGAGGGATCGAAGAAGCGCGGGTAGTCGGCGACGCCCTGGGCGGGGTGGCCCTCGGGGACGGCGATGCGGACGGTGCGGTTCGGCAGGATGGCCGCGACCTGACCGGTGTTGGACACGAAGGGGATAAGCCCCACGGCCTCGACCGCCTGGGTGATCCGGTCGAGGGTGACCGGGAGAGTGTCAGTTGTGCTCATGGTCTTAAGCCTAGCTGTAGTTGGGTGGTATATGCGGGAGGTACCCGTACACTGGTGGCCATGGAGACATCGGTGAGGCGCGCGTCGGACGTCGTGTGCGCGGTTGTGGGGCCCACGGCCTCGGGCAAGTCGGATCTGGCCCTGGAGCTGGCCTGCGTGCTTCCGGGCGCGCTGGGTGCGAGCGGTGCGGGCGAGATCGTCTCCGCGGACGCCCTGCAGCTCTACCGCGGCATGGACGTGGGGACGGCTAAGACTCCGGTGGAGGAGCGCCGTGGGATCGCCCATCACCAGATTGACGTGTTGGAGGTGCGCGACGAGGCCTCGGTGGCCGCCTACCAGAAGCATGCGCGAGCCGATGTGGCGGGCATCCACGAGCGCGAGGGCGTCGCTGTGGTCGCGGGAGGCTCTGGCCTGTACCAGCGCGCCCTCCTGGATGTCATCGAGTTCCCGGGTACGGACCCGGCCGTGCGCGCCCGCTACAACGTCGTCTCCGTGGTGACAGCCGGCTCACCCACCTCGACAATCGCACCGAGCGACGTGCCCGTCCTCGCCTACGAAAACTCCGGTGACATCGTCCCGGGCTTGGACGGGAACGCCACGCGCGGCGACAACGTCACGACCGTCATGTTCCACGACTACGAGGCCACGTGCCACGCCGACGATCCCGTGCCCTGCTCGCACAGCGCTCCCCTGTACGTCGACGAAATTAGGAGCACCCTGGACGCCGCCCGGGCCTCGTCCGACCC
>OFCU01000118.1_pt1 | contig 43095 bp, 25 predicted proteins | sample 1520851 | NCBI WGS metagenome assembly OFCU01 (sample SAMEA2699040, study PRJEB24076) | metagenome | reverse complement strand
AGCGGGACGCGAGGTTGTACTCGCGGTCACGGAACATGAACACCATGTTGCGGACGCGGCGGGCCATGACCAGCCAGCCGATGGCGATCATCGAGACGGCCATGATGGTGAAGCTCTGGCCGACGACCAGTGCGATCAGGGTCATGTAGATGATGTAAGGCACATTGTCGATGAGGTTGTACAGCTCGGTGAAGAAGCGGTCCAGCTTACGGACATAGCCCCAGATCAGGCCGATGATGACGCCGAGGATGCTCTCGCCCACGGCAACGATGAGGGCCAGACGGATGGACACCTGAGTGGCGTACCACACCTGACACCAGTAGTCGCGGCCGAGGTTGTCGGTGCCGAACCAGTATTCGCTGTTGGGCTTCCGGAAGGCCAGAGAGGAATCCGTCACCAGCGTCTGATAATCGTACTTGCCGATGGCCAGTGCGATGAAGGAGAAGATGACGAGGAACAGGAACAGGATCAGGCAGACGACAGCGGCCTTGTGCTTGAGGAAGTTCTGGATGACAGAACCCCAGTAGCTGTAGTTGGAGTAGCCGACACGCTCGGCTTCCTCCGGAGAGTAATCGACGAAGTAGAACAGTTCGTCCTGCTTCTTGCCCTCAAAATCAGATGCTTTAGCCATCAGCGTGCGGCCTCCTTTCCGGTCAGAGTAATGCGCGGGTCAACCAGCATCATCAGCACGTCGCCCAGGAAAACACCCACGATGCCCAGTGCAGCGTAGAGGATGACCAGAGTCTGGACGACGTTCAGGTCATAGCGCTGGATGGCGTCGGTCAGCAGGGGACCCATGCCGGGAACGGAGAAGAACCGCTCCATCAGCAGAGAGCCGCCGACCGTCAGCAGGATGGACTGGGGGATATACTGCACCATGGGGACCATGGCGTTGCGCAGCACGTGCTTGAACATGATCTCGCTGGAGCTCAGGCCCTTCACGCGGGCCAGCTTGATATAATCGCGGGTCAGCTCGTCCACCATGTAGCGGCGGGTCCACAGAGCGTAGCCTGCGATAGACGCCAGCGACAAGCAGACGATGGGCAGCACGCTGGACGGGCCGACATTACGGGTGGAGTACAGCGTGGGGAAACCCAGGTATTTGGAGCCGAAGACCAGCACCAGCGAATAGGAGACCAGAGAAGGCACAGCGTTGACGAAAACGGTGTAGGCCGTGCCGATCCAGTCAAAGACCTTGTCCTTGAAGGCGGTCTGCAGGATGCCCAGCATGATGCCCACCAGCAGAGAGATGCCGGCGGAGATCAGGCCGAGGCGCATGGAGACGCCGAATTTCTTGCCGATCACCTTCACGACGGAGGCGCCATTCTGGATGCGGCGGGAAGTGCCGAAGTCCAGATGGAGCAGGTCGTTGTAGAAGTGCAGCAGCTGGGTGCCGATGGGGTCGGTCAGACCGGCGGCTTCCAGTGCGGCGTATTTCTGCTCTTCGGTAAACTTCATGAGCTGTTCTTCCGTGAAGTAGTAGTCCGTAGGCAGGCAGCGCATCAGCAAAAAGACGATGGTTGCGATCAATAAGATCGTGACGAGCGACTGAGCCAGCCGCTTGACGGTGTATTTTAACATGATAACCAAACCTTTATAAAATAATCATCAGGCTTTGGTTGCTGCATTGAAAGCAGCGGAGAAAGCCTCGTACTCCTCGGTGGTGTAGCCGTCGCCCTGACGGGTCTCCCAGTTGACGGCCTTGTAGTTGCAGGGACCGTACATGGCGTTGATCTTGGTGTACTCGTTGACGTGGGTCAGGCACCAGAGCACCTCGTACAGGCAGGGGATGCACAGTGCGTTGTTCAGCATGGAAGCCTCAGCCTTTGCGAATGCGGCATAGCGTGCATCGGTATCGGTGACGATAGCCTTTGCCTCGGTGACCAGATCGGTGAACTCCTGGTAATCAGCCAGCAGGTCCTTCTGGTAATCCTTCGGGTCGGCCTCGACGGCTGCGATCCAGGAGGTGGTCTGAGCGTAGTAAGCGTTGTCGTCGCTCAGGACTTCCTGACCCAGGAAGTTGACGGGGTCACCGAAGTCAGCGCCCCAGCCGTTCTGCAGGATGGAGTGCAGCTGGACGTTACGGACTTCCTTATAAAGAGAAGAGACGTAGGTGCCGATGTCCAGCACGACGAAGTCATCGCCCAGGCTCTCGGAGAAGCACTGCTTCAGAACGGTGGCGGTATCCAGAGCAGTGGTGTCGCCGCTCTTGATGTAGTGGTAGCAGTGGACGGGGAAGGTGACGCCAATAGCGCTCAGCTCTTCCATGGCCTGCTTCTTCAGGTCAGCGATGTCGCCGCCGTTGTCGCGGAGGCGGATCATGGTCTTGCCGTCGTAAGCCTGACTGTCGAAGCCCATCTCCTTGGCGACCAGAGTGGTGTACTCCTCACCCTTGGTGTTGTAGCAGACACCGGGCATGGTGTAGTAGTCGTTCTCGCACTTCAGGGGGTTGATCTTGTTGGTGCGGGCGTAGTAGTTGGTGAAGTCGATGCCCTTGTAGAAGCACTGACGGAATGCGCGGTTGGAAACAGCCTTGTTCCAGTTCTCGTCCAGATTGCCGTTCTCATCCTTGCGCTGGAAGTTCAGGTGCATCTGGAAGCTGAACTTGGTGGGGCGCTTCTCGCACAGGAACTTGTTGTGCTCGTTGTTGGAATCGGAGGTGATGGTGGTCAGGTTGGACTCGGTCAGGTCGATGTTATCGACCTCGCCGTTCTCGTACAGCTGCAGGCCCATGGACAGGTCGGGGATCATGGTGATGGTGTGATGCTCGAAACGGGTGCAGTCGTTTGCAGCGTAGTAGTTGGGGTTGGGGATGAAGCTCTTGGTGTTCTGCTGGATGTACTCCTCGATGAGGTACGGACCATTGTACCACATGGTGGAGTAATCGCAGGAGCGGAAGCCATCGATGCCCAGCTCCTTGATGAGGTCCTCAGAGGCGGGGTAGAAGCTGTTGTAAGCAGCGACAGTGTCGAAGTAGGGGCAGGGGTTCTTGCAGGTGAAGACCAGAGTGTAGTCGTCCGGTGCCTCGACGCCGACACCAGCAGCCAGCATATCCTCGTAGGTCATGTCAGCAGCAGCGTCGCCCTTGTCCTTGGTCAGGTCGTAGTACTCAGCAGCGCCCACGACGGTCTCAGAGGGCATGGAGGTGTTGAAGGCCTCGTTCTTGAGCGCGTTCAGGACCCACTCAAGACCCACGAGGAAGTCCTTGGAGGTCAGGTGAGACTTGACCTCGCCGTTGACGTCGCACCAATCGACATTGTCGCGCAGGTGGAAGGTCCAGACGGTGGAGTCCTCGTTGTGCTCCCAGCTGGATGCGATGGCGGGGGCTGCCTTGCCGTAGCAGTCGAAGCTCAGCAGGCCGTCCCAGCAGTTGGTGGTGACGTTCAGGTCGGAAGCGGACTGGCTGTACAGGAAGTTCCAGGTCTCCAGCTCACGGTTGGCAGTCTCGAAGGAGACGTAATCGGTGATGGCGTCGGCTGCAGGTGCAGCTGCGCCGGAGGCAGCACCGGAGGTGCTGGCAGCAGTGCTGCTGGAAGAACCACCGCAAGCGGCCAGGATGCTTGCAGCGCCCACGACGCCGGAAGCCTTGAGGAAGCTGCGGCGGCTGATGGAATGAGACTCAAAATTTGCGTTCATTGTGTTTTCCTCCCAATTATTCTTTCGTGTCTCGGCTCTATGGCGCAGGGTACCTTGCCCTGCCGATTTCCCACTCCTACGAGATTATCTGCCCCTCTGTATTACCAGAGAATACAAAAGAGCGCAGAAACAGACCCCTCTGTCTGTGTCTGTGCTCCTCCCGTAAAATCCTTAACACGACATATATTGTACCATCGAAATAAATGGTTGTCAATGGAATGGAAATCGCTTTTTCTTCTAAAAGAAAGCCGTACCCTGCATAGAGATGAAATAAATTTACTTTACTGTGATGAAGAGTGACGAAAATAAGATAAACAGGCCCAAAAACAAAACAACGGGAGCTGTTCTTGGGTTAAGAACAGCTCCCGTGTGTGGGATACAGGCCGGAAGCAGGAACTCCCGGCGGAAAAGAGTTAAGAAAAAGTTAAGATTTTGCGGCGTCGAAAGCCTTGGCAAATTCCTCGTACTGAGCGGTGGTGTAGGCGTCCTCGCTGGTCTCCCAGTTGACGTACTTGAAGTTGCAGGGGCCGAACATGGCGTTGATCTTGGTGTACTCGTTGACGTGGGTCAGGCACCAGCGGACATCGTAGTAGCAGGGGACAGCCAGCGAGTTGTTGATCATGTAGGCCTCGGCCTTTGCGAAAGCCTCATAGCGGGCGTCGGTGTCGTCCACGATGGCGTTGGCTGCGTTGACCAGGTCGGTGAACTGTTCGAACTCGTCTACCAGCTCCTTCTGGTAATCGGCGGGATCCTCCGCCACCAGCTGGATGTTGGAGTAGTTGACGGCGTAGTAGGCGTTGGAGTCGTGCAGGATCTCCTGACCCACAAAGTTGACGGGGTCGCCGAAGTCTGCGCCCCAGCCGTTGATGACGAAGCCGTGGAGCTTGGGGATGCGGACTTCCTTTGCAAGGCTGGAAACATAGGTGCCGAGGTCCAGCTGGATGAAGTCGTCGCCGAAGCTGTCGGTGAAGCACTGCTTCAGAACGGTGGCGTTGTCCTGAGCCACGGTGTTGCCGGCCACAAAGAAGAAGGGAGCCTTGACCGGGAAGGTGACGCCGATGGCGGTCAGCTCATCCATGGCCTGCTTCTTGAGGGCGGCGATGGAGTCGGCGGTGGACTTGCGCAGATGGACCATGGTCTCGCCGTCATACTTCTCGCCGTCGATGCCCAGCTCCTTGGCCACAAGGTCAACATAATCGGTGCCTTTGGAGTTGTAGCAGACGCCCTTCATGGTGTAGTAGTTGTTCTCACACTTGAGGGGGTTGATCTTGTTGAAGCGTGCGTAGTAGGGAATGAGGTTCAGGCCCTCCTGGAAGCAGCGGCGGAATGCCCGGTTGGCCACGGCCTTGTTCCAGTTCTCGTTCGGGGTGCCGTCGGTGTTGAGGCAGTAGAAGTTGAAATGGAAGTCGTAGGCGTACTTGGTGGGGCGCTTCTCACAGAGCTGGTCGTTGTAGGCGTTGGAAGTGTCGGAGGTGATGGTGGTCAGGGTGCTCTCGCTCAGCTCCAGCTCGTCCAGCTCACGGTTCTGATACAGCTGGTAGCCGACGGTCAGGTCGGTGATCATGCTCAGGGACACGCGCTCGAAGCGGCTGCACTCGTCAGCTGCATAATAATGAGGGTTCGGGATGAACCGCTTGGAGTTGTCGGAGACGAATTCCTCGATGAGGTAGGGGCCGCAGCACCACTGCTGGGTGTAGTCCACGCCGCGGAAGCCCTCGACGCCCAGCTTTTCCACCAGAGCCGGGGGTGCCGGATAGCAGCAGACGTAGGAAGCCACGGTGTCGAAGTAGGGGCAGGGATTTATGCAGGTGTAGACGACGGTGTAATCATCCGGTGCATCGATGCCGACGCCTGCGGCCAGCATATCGTCGTAGGTCAGGGCCGCGGCGGCTGCGTCGTCCATCGCATAGGTCTTGTCGTAATAGTCGGCTGCGCCCACGACGGTGGTGGAGGGCATGGAGGTGTTGGCAGCCTGATTCTTCTTTGCGTTCAGCACCCACTCGAAGCCCACGAGGAAGTCTTTGCTGGTCAGGTGGTCCTGCACCTCACCGTTCATGTCCACCCAGTCCACATCGTCACGGAGGTGGAAAGTCCAGACAGTGGAGTCCTCGTTGTGCTCCCAGCTCTTAGCCAGAGCCGGCACCGGCTTGCCGTAGTTGTCGAAGCTGACAAGACCGTCGATGATGTTGGTCGTCACGTTGAAGTCGATGGCCTGCTGGCTGTAGAGCATATTCCAGCTCTCGATCTCACGGCCAGAAGTCTCGTAAGTAAACAGCTCGCTCAGGCCTTTGCTGGAAGCAGCTGCACCGGAAGAAGCCGACGAAGCGCTGGCTGCGGTGCTGGAAGAAGAGCCGCCGCAGGCAGCCAGCAGACCGGCTGCGCCAACAGCGCCGGCACCCTTGAGGAAGCTGCGGCGGGTGATGGTGTGAGACTCAAAATCGTGGTACATATTCTTTCCCTCCTGTAATGATTGGTACGGCTCTGCGTTTCCCAAATCCCTATCCTGTCCATACTACTTTACCTAAAAAGGGTAAAAAAAGGGCGCAGAGACAGATTTTATTGATCTGTTTCTGCGCCATTGCAGAACCCGTATCGATTGTAAATATTCTATCATCCCACAGGCGGGAAGTCAAGAAAAACAACTCGGACACGGATTGAATCTTATTGATTCAGCTAACACATAAAAATGAAAAGATTTCATGTGACGGCTGAAATGGAATGACTTTTATGTCTGTTTAGCCCTGAATCGCAGCGTCGAAAGCCTTGGCAAACTGCTCGTACTGGACGGTGGTGTAGGCTTCCTCGGAAGTCTCCCAGTTGACAGCTTTGTAGTTGCAGCCGCCGTACATGGCGTTGATCTTGCTGTACTCGTTGGCGTGGGTCAGGGACCATGCGATGTCGTAGTAGGTGGGGCTGACCAGCACGTTCTCCAGCAGATAGGCCTCAGCCTTGGCGAAGGCCTCGTAGCGGGCGTCGGTGTCGTTGACGATGGCGTTGGCGGCATTGACCAGATCGGTGTACTGCTCGAAAGCATCCATCAGGTCCTTCTGGTAGTCGGCAGGAGCCTCAGCCACCCGGGCGATGTTGGAGTAGTAGTGTGAGTAGAAAGCATTGTCGTCGTGGAGGGTCTCCTGACCGAGGAAGTTGACGGGGTCGCCGAAGTCGGCGCTCCAGCCGTTGATGACAAAGCTCTGGAGCTGAGGAGTGCGGACCTCCTGAGTCAGGCTGGAAACGTAGGTCTGGACGTCCAGCTTGATGAAGTCGTCGCCGAAGCTGTCGGAGAAGCACTGCTTGAGGATGGTGGCGTTGTCCAGTGCAGAGGTGCTGCTGGCGATGATGAAGTAGGTGGCCTTGACGGGGAAGGTGACGCCGATGGCGCTCAGCTCCTCCATGGCCTGCTTCTTCAGGGCGGAGATGTCGCCGCCGTTGGCACGCAGGCGGATCATGGTCTCGCCATCGTACTTCTCGGTGTCAAAGCCCATCTCCTTGGCAACCAGAGTGGTGTACTCAGCGCCCTGCGTGTTGTAGCACAGACCCTTCATGGTGTAGTAGTCGTTCTCGCACTTCAGGGGGTTGATCTTGTTGTAGCGGGAGAACCATGCCTTCAGGTTCAGGCCGCGGTAGAAGCACTGACGGAAAGCGGTGTTGGCGATGGCCTTGTTCCAGTTCACATCGGGGGTGCCGTCGGCGTTGTTCTTCTGGTAGTTGAAGTGCATGGCGTAGGCAGTGGGACGGGCGCGCTTCTCACAGAGCTGGCTGTTGTACTCGTTGTTGGGGTCGGAGGTGATGGTGGTGATGGTGCTCTCGTTCAGGTCCATCTCGTCCAGCTCGCGGTTCTGGTAGAGCTGGAATGCGATGGCCTGATCGGAGATCATGGTCACGGTCATACGCTCGAAGCGGCTGACGTTGGCAGCATTGTAGTAGTGGGGGTTGGGGATATAGCTCTTGGTGTTGCCCTGGATATACTCCTCGACGATATAGGGGCCGCAGTACCACATGTTGGTGTTGTCGCAGCCACGGAAGGTCTCGATGCCCAGCTCGTCGATCAGCGCCTGAGAGGCGGGGTAGAAGCTGGTGTAGGAGGCTACGGTATCAAAGTAGGGGCAGGGGTCCTTGCAGGTGAACACCAGAGTGTAGTCGTCGGGAGCCTCGAGGCCCACGCCTGCGTCCAGCATATCCTGATAGTGCAGGTCGGCGGCGGCAGCACCCATATCCTTGGTCTTCTCGTAGTACTCCTCAGCGCCCACGATGTACAGGGTGGGCATGGAGGTGTTGTTGGCCTCGTTCTTGGAGGCGTTCAGCACCCACTCCAGACCGACCAGAAAATCGGTGGCGGTGATGTGCTCCTTCACCTCGCCGTTGCAGTCCACCCAGTCCACATCGTCGCGCAGGTGGAAGGTCCAGACGGTGGAGTCCTCGTTGGCCTCCCAGCTCGTGGCGATGGCGGGTACCAGCTTGCCGTAGCAGTCGAAGCTCATCAGGCCGTCCCACAGGTTGGTGACGACGTTGGCGTCGGTGAGGGTCTGGCTGTACAGCAGGTTCCAGCTCTCGATCTCACGGTTGGCAGACTCCCAGGAGATGTACTCCTTGAGGGGGGTGGCACCGGTGGAGTTGGGGGCCTGTGCGCCGGAAGCAGCCGTGCTGCCGGAGTTGTTGGACTTGCTGCCGCCGCAGGCGGACAGCAGGCCGGCGGCACCCACGACGCCTGCGCCCTTCAGGAAGCTGCGGCGGGTGATGTTGCGGGACTCAAAATCGATGTTCATTGAGATACGCTCCTCCGAGATATTGTTTTCCTTTTTTCCTATCCTAAATGCAAAAAACGGCGCGCTCCGGGTGCCAAAAACGCACAAAGCGCCCGGGACCGCACCTTTCGTATTCTAACATTGTGGACAAAAGAAGTCAATGACATACAGCGCTGAAATAGAAACAAAATGGTAACGGATGCTTTTTTCTGAAAAATGACGGCAAAAAAACGGTAAAGAATGGAAAGAAGTCATATCTTTACAAGATGACGAATGGATACAACGAAAGTTGGAAAACGCAAAGCGGCTATCTTTTTTCATAAAATCATGCTACAATACTACTGAATGAATCCTATATTAAGGAGTACACGGATGAAAAAGCTGGTTTCGATGTATCAAAAATATATGTTCCGCCCCATTCTGTATAAATCTGTCACCCGGGTGTCGGTGGTGGCCGTGCTGATGCTGCTGTGGGACCGCTACGTCAGCGACGGCACTTTTACCATGTGGCAGGCCCCGGCCCTGCTGCTGGGCGTCGTGCTGCTGGCGTGGGCGTGGGTGAACTACCTCCGTCTGGACGGCGTGACCATCCATCATCTGGGCGAAGAGTTTAAGGATATGGGCAAAAAGAAAAAGTTCCACTCCACCAAGTCCATCGTGGACTTTGCCGATGAGCGCATCGTCTCCTTCGAGGAGCTGGAACCGGAAGAGCGCACCTATTGCAGCATGCTCTCGAATCTCATCCTGGGCGGGGCGCTGCTCATCATCGGCCTCATCGCAGGCGCAGTGTGAGGGCAGCGGACATGGCAGAAAAAAGCGAAAAACAGCTGGTGGTGGGCATCCTTGCCCATGTAGACTCCGGCAAGACCACCCTCTCCGAGGCAATGCTCTACCGCGCGGGCAGCATCCGCAAGCTGGGCCGGGTGGATAACAAAGATGCCTTCCTCGACACCGACACGCTGGAAAAGGCGCGTGGGATCACCATCTTTTCCAAGCAGGCCCTGCTGAAAACGGGAAGTACGAATATCACCCTGCTGGACACCCCCGGCCATGTGGACTTTTCCACCGAGACGGAGCGCACTTTGCAGGTGCTCGACTACGCAGTGCTGGTCATCAGCGGCACCGACGGCGTCCAGAGCCATACCGAGACGCTCTGGCGTCTGCTGCGGCGGTATCATATCCCGACCTTCGTGTTCATCAATAAAATGGACCTGCCCGGCCCGGGCAAAGAGGCGCTGCTGAGTCAGCTTTCCCACCGTCTGGGCGACGGATTCGTGGATTTCGGCGCAGAGCAGGCCGAACGGGACGAGGCACTGGCCCTCTGCGACGAGCGCCTGATGGAAAAAATGCTGGACGCGGGCAGCCTGACGGCGGAGGACATCATCCCGGCCATCGCCCGGCGGCACGTCTTTCCCTGCTGGTTTGGCGTGGCCCTGCAGAGGGAGAATGCCGGCGGACTGCAGGGTGTGGACGAGCTGCTGGCCGGCCTCGACGAATACACCCGCGCCGCCCCGGCGCTGGAAGCTTTCGGTGCGCGGGTGTTCAAAGTCTCGCAGGATGAGCGGGGCGAGCGGCTGACCTGGCTGCGCGTCACCGGCGGTGAGCTGAAAGTCAAAGCCCAGCTCACCGGCGAAGCGGACGGCGAGCCCTGGGCCGAAAAGGCCAACCAGCTGCGGCTTTACTCCGGCGCAAAATATACGCTGGCAGAGGCCATCGGCCCGGGGCAGGTCTGCGCCGTCACCGGACTGACCCGGGCGAAGCCCGGCACCGGCCTCGGGGCCGAGCGGGACAGTGACCTCCCGGTGCTGGAACCGGTGCTGAGTTACCGGGTGTGTCTGCCCGAGGGCGCGGACGTTCATGCCGCATTGGGCAAGCTCCACCGTCTGGAAGAGGAAGAACCTCAGCTCCATGTCGTCTGGAACGAGACGCTGGGCGAGATACACGTCCAGCTCATGGGCGAGATTCAGCTCGAGGTGCTCAAGAGCCTGCTGGCCGAGCGGTACGGGCTGGACGTGGAGTTCGACTCCGGCGGCATATTATATAAGGAAACCATCACCGAGGCCATCGAGGGCGTGGGCCATTATGAGCCTCTGCGCCACTATGCCGAGGTGCATCTGAAGCTCGAGCCGCTGCCCCGGGGCAGCGGAATGCAGTTTGCCGCCAACTGCCGGGAGGAAGAGCTGGACAAAAACTGGCAGCGCCTCGTGCTGACCCATCTGGAAGAAAAGCAGCACCTCGGCGTCCTCATCGGCGCGCCTCTGACGGATATGAAGATCACCCTCATCGCGGGCCGCGCCCATCTCAAGCATACCGAGGGCGGCGACTTCCGGCAGGCCACCTACCGCGCCGTGCGGCAGGGCCTTATGATGGCAAACCAAATCAAAAAGACCCAGCTCCTCGAGCCGTGGTATTCCTTCCGGCTGGAAGTACCTGCGGAGAACATTGGCCGCGCCATGAGCGATGTTCAGCGGATGGAGGGCAGCTTTGACCCGCCCGAGACGGCACCGGACGGCCAGACGGCCACCCTCACCGGTTTTGCACCGGTGGCCACCATGCGCAGCTACCCTATGGAGGTGGTCAGCTACACCCGGGGCAGGGGACACCTGAACCTGACGCTGGACGGCTACCGCCCCTGCCACAACGCGGCGGAGGTCATCGAGGCAGTGGGCTATGAGCCGGAACACGATCTGGACAATCCCGCTGACTCGGTGTTCTGCTCCCACGGTGCGGGCTTTGTGGTACCGTGGGAGCAGGTGCGCAGCCATATGCACGTGGACAGTGGCTGGGGCCACACCGCCCCGACAGCAGAAGAAACAGCGGCCCGTCCCCGCCGGATGGCGGCTTACCGCGCTACGCTGGAAGAGGACGCCGAACTGCTGAAAATTTTTGAGCGCACCTACGGCCCCATCAAACGGGACCCGCTGGCGGCGTTCCGCCCGGTGCAGAAGCGGGAACGGCCCGATTTCGCCGCCGAGCAGTGGGAGATCGCCCCCGAATACCTGCTGGTGGATGGCTACAACATCATCTTTGCGTGGGACGAGCTGAACGCCCTTTCCAAGGAGAGCCTCGACGCCGCCCGCCACCGGCTGATGGACATTCTCTGCAACTATCAGGGCTTCAAAAAGTGCGTCCTCATTCTTGTGTTTGATGCCTACCGTGTGCCGGGCAGTCCCGGCAGCATCGAGCAGTACCACAACATCCACGTCGTCTACACCAAAGAGGCCGAAACGGCGGATATGTTCATCGAGCGCGTCACCCACGAGATCGGCAAAAACCGCCGGGTCCGGGTGGCGACCTCCGACGGCATGGAGCAGGTCATCATTCTGGGTCACGGCGCCCTCCGCGTCTCGGCCCGGATGTTCCACGAAGAGGTGCAGGACGTGGAAAAAGAGATAAGGCGTTGCATTCAGGGGGAGGCGTGAGCATGGCACCCGAAATTACGGCTGAATTTGTCTGGTCACATATTCCAAAACGCCCGAGGGAGAGCAACAAGGGCAGTTTCGGCGCGGTGCTGGCTGTGGCGGGAAGTGCCTGCTACCGCGGTGCGGCGTCGCTGACCGTCGAGGGCGCTCTGCGCACCGGCGCAGGCATCGTCACACTGGCAAGCGTCGAGCCGGTGCTGGCGGCGGTGTCGGCACGCCTGCCGGAATGCTGTCTCTGCCCCTGTGAGCCGGGGGCAGAAGGGGGCATCTCCCCCCAGAGCATCCCCCGCATCCTCCGGCAGAAGGCCACCGTCCTGCTCATCGGGCCGGGACTGGGCTATCTTGCCCAGAGCACGGCCCGCGCCGCCGAGACGCGGACGCTGGTGAAGAAGCTGCTCACCGGCTTTTCGGGCAGTGCGGTGCTGGATGCCGATGGACTCAACGCCGCCGCCAGCCTCATGAACGCGGGTGAGGAACTGCCGCGCCCGGCCAAAGAGCTGATTTTGACGCCCCACCCGGGGGAGATGTCCCGGCTGACGGGGCTTTCCGTGGAGGCCGTTCAGGCTGACCGGGAGGGCGTCGCCCGGCGGTATGCCGCTCAGTGGAATGCGGTGGTGGTGCTGAAAGGGGCGCGGACCGTGGTCGCCGCCCCGGATGGCCGCGTCTGCGTCAACCCCACCGGCAATCCCGGTCTTGCCAAGGGCGGGAGCGGCGATGTGCTGGCCGGTATGATGTCGGCCCTGCTGGCCTGCGGTCTGTCCGCCTGCGAAGCCGCCGCCTGTGCGGTCTGGCTCCACGGTGCCGCCGCTGACCGTGCCGCCCGCCAAAAAGGCGAGTACGGGATGCTCCCACAGGATATTTTCGCCCATCTGGGGCAGATGTTTGCGGAAAATGACCGTTGAAATGTGAAAAACAAAATGCAGAATACATAAAATTTTGCACTGATTTCCGTCGATAGATACAAAAGAGGTGTTGAATATGGTTGAAAAGTTGGAAAAAATCATTTCGCAGAGCCAGAACATCGTCTTTTTCGGCGGTGCAGGCGTGTCCACCGAGAGCGGCATCCCGGACTTCCGCAGTGTGGACGGCCTCTACCATCAGAAATACGATTACCCGCCCGAGACGATCTTGAGTCACACCTTCTGGGAAGAGCGCCCCGAGGAGTTCTACCGCTTCTACCGCGATAAGCTCATCGTCAAGGGAGCAAAGCCCAACGCGGCGCATCTGCGTCTGGCGAAGCTCGAGCGGGAGGGCAAGCTGAAAGCCATCATCACCCAGAACATCGACGGCCTCCATCAGGCGGCAGGCTCCAAGACGGTGTACGAGCTCCACGGCAGCACCCTGCGCAACTACTGCGTCAAGTGCGGCGCGTTCTACGATGTGGACTTTATCGCCAACAGCCCCGGTGTGCCGCGCTGCCCCAAATGCGGCGGTATCATCAAGCCGGACGTCGTCCTCTACGAAGAGGGGCTGGATGAGCAGGTATTGTCTGGCGCAGTCTCGGCAATCCGCCGCGCTGATACCCTCATCATCGGCGGTACCAGCCTTGTGGTCTACCCGGCGGCGGGACTCATCCGGTACTTCCGGGGCGACCACCTCGTGGTCATCAATATGCAGCCTACGAATGCGGACGCCGAGGCCGATCTGTGCATTGCAAAGCCCATCGGACAGGTGCTCAGCGAGGATGTTGTGCTGGACGACTGAATTATAAAAAATAAGAGGCCGCTGCAAGCGACCTCTCCGTCACGGCGAAGCCGTGACGGAGAGGTTGTACTTTGCAGCAGCCTTTTTATTTTACACTACTATTATATAAAATCAATCGATCGTCGTCTTCGTCCGTCCAACACCCAGCACGGCGGTGGAGATCTTCTTCCAGCTGTTGCAGCCGCAGACGCCGTCGGCGCGCAGACTGGTGCGCCGCTGGTAGCCCTTGAGGGCTTCTTCCGTCCGGCTGCCGAAGATGCCGTCGATGCGGTTCCCGGTCTGGTAGCCCAGCGTCGAGAGGGCGTCTTGGAGGATCATGACGTAGCAGCCCCGGCTGCCCCGGCGAAGAGTGGGGTAGCCTGCCGTGGTGCCTCTGCAGGCAGGCGTGCCGTAGCGCCGGTCGAAGTGGACCCATGTGGGGGTCTGGCTCAGCGGCTCGACATAGCCCCACGCCCCGGTGGAGCGGGCGGCGTTGTAGATGGCGGTGCGCTGGGTCTGGCTGAGACTCTGCCCCACGTCGAAGGCCACGCCGGCATAGTGTTGGCTGCGGGTGCCGTGGCCTCCCTCCCAGATGCGGCGGAAGGCGTATCCCACCGGGATGCCCCTGCCGTATTTGCGGCGGGTGAGGTTCCACGCTTCCATTGCCGCGATGGTCGTCCAGAGCACCGGGCTGTTCGATTTGCCCCGGAACTCCCGCACGGTCAGAGTCCTGCCGGTGCTGTAGGGCATGGGGTCGTTCTCGCGCAGGCTCGAATAGGTGTAGACTTTGTTCTCGTAGGCGTCATAGACCAGTAAGCGTGCCATCTCTCATCCCTCCTCGGTGCAGTTGTCGCAGGCAGTATGGCTCTGGGCGCGGATTGCGGCCCAGGTGGGCCGGTCCACGACGCCGTTTGGCTCAAGGCCCGCCCGCTGCTGCGTCTCCTTCACAGCGGCGGTGTCCTCCGGGCCGAAGACAGCGTTGTCGGCGACGTAGTCCTCCTCGCAGTAGAGCTGGGAGCGGTCATTGAGCCAGCCCTCGATGAGGCTGACGTCAGGCCCTGCGCTGCCCTCCTTCATGGCCCGGTCCGGGTAGTCCGGCCCCTGCTCGGGATGCCGGTCGGGGTTGGGGGTGAAGGCCGCCAGCTGTAAGCTCAGGGCTTCCACTGATGTCCACGTTTCGGCGTCTGCCACGCCGGTGGCGGGCAGGCCCAGAAGCTCCTGCGCGCTGGCGGTGGCGTCCGCGGTCTCCTGTGTGTACTGGCTGGAAAGCGCGGGGGACGCTACACTGTCGTAGTAGTAGGCGATGCGCTGCAAAAGCAGGGTGTAGTAGAGCACGGCGCTGCTGTCGGTGCCGACGGTGAGCGGTGTGCCGGGGTAGGGGAGACGCTTGAGGGTGACCACCGGCCCGGACGAGCGGAGGGCCGACGCTTTGCCGTAGAGCGAATCCCATGTCTTCCGGCCTACGATGCCGTCCACCGTCAGCCCGGCGAACCGCTGATAGGCCCGCACGGCGGCCTCAGTGGCCGCGCCGAAACGGCCATCAATGGAGACAGAGGGGATGCTGCTCTGGTAGGCGCTCATGAGGTAGAGGTAGAATTGCAGCTCCCGGACGGCGGTGCCGGTGGAGCCATTGCGCAGCACGCCCGGGTACTCGCCGGGCCGCAGGCTGGGCGAAAGCAGGCGGTTGGCGATGTCGTTGTAGACTTCGTAGAGCTTGTTCCATGTCGTCCGGCCCACGACGCCGTCGCTGGTGAGGCCGAAGTAGGTCTGGAACCGCCGCACGGCCGCTGCGGTAGACGAGCCGAAGATGCCGTCCACGGTGACATTGTTGAGACTAGAATAGACCGTCCGCGCGATCTTCAGCCAGAACTGCACCAGCCGGACGTTCTGGCCGCTGCTGCCCTGGCGCAGGGCGGTGCCGGGGTAGGCGTTGGGGGTGCCGTTGTCGGACTGAATGTTGCGGAACTGGTCGTACAGCTCGGTCCATGTGGTGAGGCCTACGATGCCGTCCACCGTCAGGCCGTAGAGCCGCTGGAACGCCCGGACAGCCGCCGCTGTGCCGCTGCCGTAGACGCCGTCCACTGTGACAGAGGGGATGCTGCTCTCATACTGAGCCAGCGTACTCAGCCAGAACTGCACCTGCTCTACCTCACTGCCGGTGGAGCCCTGTTTGAGGACGCTGCTGCCGAAGTTCCATGAGCTGTCCGGGAGGGTGCCGCTGAATGTCTCGCCTTCGCTGGTCAGCTCGGCGAGGTCCTTTACCGAGACATAGATATAGCTGATCTTATACCAGGTGCTGCGGCCCACCACGCCGTCGGCGGTGAGGTTGAACTGCTTCTGGAACTTTTTGACCGTCTCGGTCATCTTGCGGCCGAAGATGCCGTCCACCGTCAGCAGGCCGAGGAAGGGATAGTCTTTGGTGATGCGGTTGAGCTGCCGCTGCAGGGTGAACACCGCCGCTCCGGTGCTGCCCTGCCGCAGAGGGCTTCCGGGGTAGCTCTGGGGGATGGACTGGATGTTGTTGGTGCGGATGATCTCGATGTTGCTGCCGTAGTAGTATTTGAGGATGCTCAGTGCGCTGCGGCCCTGATTGGCCAGCGTGAGTGTCCCCCACTGCTTGAGGCCGGGGCAGGTGACGGATTTTCCGTCGCAGTACTCGGCGTAGTAGGGGTTCACGGTGCCGGTCTTGCGGATATAGGTGTTGAAGATGTCGTCCGTCAGCCGCACCATGACGTCGAACACCGTCCGGCCATGGACGTAGTATTGGTCGTAGCTGGTGGAGTTGGTGATGTTGAAACTGTAGCCCTTGCTGGGGTACCACTCGGTGTAGATGCGGTTAAGAGCCAGCGAGATCTGGCAGTGGATGTTGGCCCGCAGGGCCTGCTCGGGCCACGGGGAGCAAAATAACCCAACTGGCCAAAGCTGCCGCGGAAACCGCTCCTGCAAAGGTCGTCCGTGTCGGCTCGTTTGAGGATACCTTCAACTATGTCAACGAGAAGGGTGCAAGAAAGGGCTGCAGTACATAAGAATACTGGCAGCCCGCCTCACCCTGTGCGTTGATACAAAAAGCTGCATCGACTGGCGCAAAGAAATCGGACGCGCTGCTTTTATGAATCAATATATGAAATTTTATTGAAAATCCATCATGGCGGTGGTAAAATAATCCTATATTTCTGTCATGCTGTATCGATGCCTTTTTGTGGTATTCGGGAGTGCAGAACGGCAGCTGCCCAAGAGTTGTGAGGAGAACGATTTGATGAACAAAAGAACATTGCACCGCCTGTTTTCCGTGCTTATGGCACTGGTGATGGCGGTCTCTCTGCTGACCGGCTGCGGAACAAAAACCGCCGAAAATGTGGAAAAGCAGGAGGATGCCCAGACCATTCAGGTGTATCTGTGGAGTACCAGCCTGTACGAAACCTATGCGCCCTATATCCAGTCCCAGCTGCCGGATGTAAATATTGAATTCATCGTGGGCAACAACGATTTGGATTTTTACAAGTTTTTGCAGGAGAACGGCGGTCTGCCGGATATCATCACCAGCTGCCGCTTCTCGCTGCACGATGCGGCTCCCTTGAAGGACAGCCTGATGAACCTTGCCTTGACCAACGAGGCGGGCGCTGTGTACAACACCTACCTCAACAGCTTCAAAAACGAGGACGGCAGCGTGAACTGGCTGCCGGTCTGCGCCGATGCCCACGGCTTTGTGGTCAACCGTAGCCTTTTTGAGCAGTACGATATTCCTCTGCCCACCGATTACGAGAGCTTCGTTTCGGCCTGCCAGGCGTTTGAGAAAGTGGGCATCCGCGGCTTTACCGCCGATTATGCCTACGACTACACCTGCATGGAAACGCTGCAGGGGCTTTCCGCTGCCGAGCTTACCACGACTGATGGGCGCAAGTGGCGCACTGCTTACAGCGACCCTGCCAGCACCGCACGGGTGGGTCTGGACGACACCGTGTGGCCGGGGGCGTTTGAGCGGATGGCGCAGTTCATTCAGGATACTCACCTCACGGCAGACGATCTTGCGTTGAATTACGACGATGTGACCGGAATGTTCCGGAACGGAGAAGTTGCCATGTACTTTGGTAGCTCTGCCGGTGTCAAGATGTTTCAGGATGAGGGCATCGACACGATCTTCCTGCCCTTCTTCAGCCAGAACGGCGAAAAGTGGATCATGACCACCCCGTATTTCCAGATCGCTCTGAACCGTGACCTCGAGCAGGACACCGCGCGCCGCGAAAAAGCCATGAAGGTGCTGAACGTCATGCTCTCCGAGGAGGCGCAGAGCCGCATCGTTGCTGACGGGCAGGATGTGCTGAGCTACAGTCAGAATGTCCCTCTGCGCCTGACCGAGTACATGAAGGACGTGCGCGATGTGGTGGAAGAAAACCACATGTATATCCGCATCGCCTCCAACGATTTCTTTGCCGTCTCCAAGGACGTTGTCTCCAAAATGATCGCGGGCGAGTACACGGCACGGCAGGCTTATCGTGCGTTCAATGCCCGGCTTCTTGCCGAAGAAACGCCTGACGATGACGAGATCGTGCTGACCTCCGGGAAGAGCTATTCCAATGTCTTCCACGCAAACGGCGGCAGCGCCTCCTTCTCCGTTATGGCGAACACGCTGCGGGGCGTTTATGGCACCGATGTGCTGCTTGCCACCGCAAACAGCTTTACCGGCAGTGTGCTGCAGGCAGATTATAACAAGAAAATGGCCGCTTCCATGATCATGCCCAACGGTCTGATGTCCCGCCAGCGCACCATGACCGGCGCAGAGCTGAAGGAGACCGTCCGCGCCTTTGTGGAGGGCTGCAAGGGTGGGTTTGTACCCTTCAACCGCGGCTCTCTGCCGGTGGTCAGCGGCATTGCCGTGGAGGTCAAAGAGGCAAGCGGCAGCTATACCCTGACCGGCATCACCCGGAACGGACAGCCGCTCCGGGACGACGACACCGTTACCGTGACCTGTCTGGCAGCGGAAAAACAGATGGAAGCGCTGCTTGCGAGCGAGAGCGGCACGTCTTTGGACGGAGATACATGGGTAAAAAACAGATGGCGCGATTATGTCTCCGGCGGCGGCGCAGCGCTTGCAGAGCCTGAAAACTACATTACGTTGAGGTGAGCGGGATGGTAGACGAAAAGCACGAATCCAAACGAAACTGCCATCCCCGGCAAAAATGGCTCCCTGTTGCTGCCATCCTTCTTCTGATCTTTCTGGCAGTCGGTTTCAGTGTCCAGTACATCTCGTTTGTGTCCCAGACCATCTATCAGGAAAGCACCTCGCATCTGGAAGAGGTGCTGCATAAATCCAATAATATGCTGAAAGAGATGGTACGCAAGAACCTGACCTATCTGCATCTGTACAACGGCTTTCTGGAAAGTACCTCGGATGAGGCCGAAATACAGGCGTATATCAGGGCGGCACAGCAGGAGGCTGGGTTTGCCGAATTCTACTTTCTTACCTATGACGGCAACTACATGACCGTGACCGGGAAAACGGGCTACCTTGGCCTGCAGACAAATCTGGACGAAGAGCTTGCCGACGGTAACGATATTGTGATGAATACGGCTCTGCCCGGCAAGCCCCAGATGCTGGCGTTCATCTGTCCCGAAACGCAGGGCAGCTACCGGGGCTTTGCCTACGATGCCGTTGCCATCACCTATTACAATGATGAGGTGCTGAGATTACTGGACAACTCTGCCTTTCAGGGCAATGCCAGCAACTATGTCATCTACCCGGATGGGCGGGTGGTCATCGACAATTCCGTAAACCGCACGGAAACGATCTACAACTTCGTTGCGATGCTGCGCGACCATTCCGACCTTTCCGAGGCGCAGATCCTTGATCTGTCCAATGCCTTTGCACAGGGCGACAGCGGAAACATGAAGTTAAAGCTGGGCGATACCAGTTATTATCTGGTCTACGAGGGCACGGCGGTCCAGAGCTGGACGATGGTGGGACTTGTCCCGGTCAGCATCGTCAATGCCAATCTGGATAAGCTGTGGTTCCATACGGTGCAGATCGTGGCGGGCATCGTCCTTGGCTTTGCCGCGCTGGCCATTCTGTTCGTTGTGCGCAGAGGCCATACTGCACTGCGCCAGAAGAACACCAAGCTCCTGTACCGGGATGAATTGTTCCAGAAGCTCTCGCTGAACGTGGACGACGTTTTCCTGATGTTGGACGCAGAGACCTCCAAGGTGGATTATGTCAGCCCGAACATTGAGCGTCTGCTGGGCATCCCGTGGAAAGAAGTCCGGCAAAATGCCTTCGCTCTGGACAAGCTGGGCGCCCCGGAGCACGGCGAAAACTTTCTGGATGGGCTTCTCAGCGGACAGCAGCGGGAATGGGATTTCGAGTTTGAGCATCTGGAAACCAAAGAGCGCCGCTGGTTCCATAACATCGCCATAGGCAGCGAGGTGGAGGGCAGGACCAAATACATCCTTGTCATGTCCGACCGCACCGCTGACAAACAGGTAAATCAGGCGCTTTCGGATGCCGTTGCCGCCGCCGAGACTGCCAACCGCGCCAAGAGCACCTTCCTTTCCAATATGTCCCACGACATCCGCACCCCCATGAACGCCATCATCGGCTTTACCACACTGGCAATCAGCAATATTGACGACAAGGAGCGGGTGAAGGATTATCTGGCCAAGACCCTTGCTTCCAGCAACCATCTGCTCTCGCTCATCAACGATGTGCTGGATATGAGCCGCATTGAAAGCGGAAAGCTCCATCTGGAAGAGGTGGAAGTCAACCTTTCGGATGTGCTGCACGATTTGAAAACCATTGTCAGTGGGCAGATCTACGCAAAACAGCTGGAACTTTATATGGACGCGATGGATGTGACCGACGAGGATGTCTACTGCGATAAGACCCGGCTGAACCAGATCCTGCTGAACCTGCTGTCCAACGCCATCAAGTTCACCCCGGCGGGCGGCACGGTCTCGGTGCGGGTGCGCCAGCTTGCCGGGCAGGTGTGCGGCTGCGGGCAGTACGAGTTCCGCATCAAGGATAACGGCATCGGCATGAGCCCGGAATTTGCCAAAAAAATCTTTGAGCCGTTTGAGCGGGAGCGCACCTCCACGGTCAGCCGTATCCAAGGCACCGGCCTTGGCATGGCCATCACCAAAAACATCGTGGATATGATGGGCGGCACCATCGAGGTGCAGACAGCGCAGGGCAAGGGCAGCGAGTTTATCATTCGTGTGCCGCTGCGGGTGCAGGCAGAGCACCGCCCGGTGGAAAAGATCACCGAGCTGGAAGGTCTGAAGGCTCTGGTGGTGGACGACGATTTCAACACCTGCGACAGCGTGACAAAGATGCTGGTCAAGGTGGGAATGCGCGCGGAGTGGACCCTTTCCGGCAAGGAAGCGGTGCTGCGCGCGCGGCAGTCCATCGAGATGAGCGATGTCTACCACGCCTATATCATCGACTGGCGGCTGCCGGATATGAACGGCATCGAGGTCACCCGCCAGATACGCAGCCTGAACGACGATACCCCCATCATCATCCTGACGGCTTATGACTGGTCTGACATTGAGGTAGAGGCAAAGGCCGCCGGTGTGACCGCCTTCTGCTCCAAGCCCATGTTCTTGTCTGACCTGCGCGAGACTCTGATGAGCGCCCTCGGCCAGAAACTGACAGATGCGCCGCAGGAGCTTCTGCCGGAAAAGAACGCCGACTTCAAAGACAAACATATCCTGCTGGTAGAGGACAACGAGCTGAACCGCGAGATCGCGCAGGAGATCCTGCGCGAGTACGGCTTCCAGGTCGATACGGCGGAAAACGGTGAAGTGGCGGTGGAAAAGGTAAGCACCGCAGCGCCGGGCAGCTATGATCTGGTGCTGATGGATGTGCAGATGCCGGTGATGGACGGCTACACCGCCACCCGGAAGATCCGCGCATTGGATGACCCTGCCCGGGCAAAGCTCCCGATCATTGCCATGACCGCCAACGCCTTCGACGAGGACCGCCGCAACGCATTGGAAAGCGGCATGAACGGCTTTTTGTCCAAGCCCATCGTGATCGGCGACCTTGTGCAGGAGCTGCACAAGATCCTGTAAGCCAAACGCCTGTCAGACAAAAAATAAATAAAGCACCCGCAGCATTCGCTTCCAGAGGTCAAGAGCCTCTGCGAAGCCTGCTGCGGGTGCTTTTGCTTTTGTCGGCTGGCAGCCGTTATGATTTCAGTACATCTGCAAGGACCTGCAGCAGATGCGGAATATCCAGCGGCTTTGCAATGTGGCCGTCCATCCCGGCCTTCAATGCATTCTGACGGTCTTCTTCAAAGGCGTTGGCGGTCATTGCAAAGATGGGAATGCCTGCCTTTGCAGCATCCGGCAGGGCGCGGATCTGCCGCGTTGCCTCGTAACCGTCCATCTTGGGCATCTGGATGTCCATTAAGATCAAATCGTACTGCCCGGAGGCCGCCTGCTTCATCTTCTGGACAGCGATCTCGCCATCCTCAGCAGTGTCTACCGCAAAGCCCGCTTCCTTCAGGATCTCCAGTGCGAGCTCGCGGTTCAAGGCATTGTCCTCCACCAGCAAAAGATTCTTTCTCTTGAGCTCGGCGGCAGCTGGCTGCGCTGGCTTACAGGCAGGCTCCGCACCGTACGGTTCTGCCAGCACTCTGCGCAGTTCGGAAAGGAACAGCGGCTTTTCGCAGAAGGCGGTCACTCCGGCAGCGCGGGCTTCCTCTTCAATATCCGTCCAATCGTAGGCCGTCAGAATGATGATAGGGCAGCTTTTCCCGATCATCTTGCGGATCTGCCGCACGACCTCGATACCGTTCATATCGGGGATGAGCCAGTCGATGATGTAGACGCTGAATTCGTCGCCCTGCTCCATGGCGTATCGGGTGCGGATCACCGCTTCTCGGCCGGAGATCGTCCACTCCGGCCGCATCCCGATCTTGGACAGCATGGTGCTGACGCTCAGGCAGGTGTCGGTATCGTCGTCTGCTACCAATGCGCGCAGCCCTTCCAACTGCGGGAGCTGCTTGGGCTCCACCCTTTGTCCGCTGAGTGCGAAGCAGAGATCTACGATGAATTCGCTGCCCTTGCCCGGTTCACTTTCAATCGCAATGGTGCCGCCCATCATATCCACAATGTTCTTGGTGATGGACATGCCCAGGCCGGTACCCTGAATGCCGCTGACGGTGGAGCTTTCCTCCCGGCTGAACGCCTCAAAGATGTGCTTCTGGAACTCTTCGCTCATACCAATGCCATTGTCCTTGATGCGGAACTCATAGCAGCCACGGCCCTTGGGCGCACCATTCTTCTGGGCAATGCGGATGCTGATCGTACCGCCTGTGGGAGTGAACTTGATGGCGTTGGACAAAATGTTCAGCAAGATCTGGTTCAGCCGCATCGGGTCGGTGATGATGTCCTCGTTCTCCACGTCCATGGTATCGATGAAAAGCGACAGCCGCTTTGCCGAAACATCGGGTTGGATGATGGAGCGCACATCGTGGACGAGGTCCGGCAGATGCACCGCTTTTTCTTCAATTTTTACTTTTCCGCTCTCGATGCGGCTCATATCCAGCACATCATTGATGAGGGAAAGCAGATGCTGGCTGGAGGTAGAGATCTTTTTCAGGTAGTCCAGCACCTGTTCCTTATTATCAATATGGGTCGCAGCCAGCGAGGTGAAGCCGATGATGGCGTTCATGGGGGTGCGAATATCGTGGCTCATATTGAACAGGAACTCCCGCTTGGCACGGTTTGCCGCACCCTCGTGCTGGAGTGCGATCTCCAGTTTGCGGTTCTGTTCCTCCAGCTGAGCCTGATACTTCTTCTCCTGCTCTTTCTTCTGCTGCTCCATCTCCTGCACGGAGCGTCTGCGCAGCACCCAAAGGACCATTACAAGCAGGATGTAACCGGCCAGCGCCATCAAAATCAGCGGAAACGATTCACGGAAGACGGATTTTTCATCCGTATACGCGTAGAGATCGAAAGACCTTCCGTGGCAGTACATTCCAAAATAGCAGCCGGAGCCGTTCCAATCGTGGGTATGGGTCAGCGTTTTGGCAGCCCCGGCTTTGCGGATCTCCCGCACCAGCGGACTGTCCGCAGCATCCTGCCCGATGAGCTCCGGGCGGTTAGAGGCGATGACCTGATTGTTCTGCACGATGAACAATGTGCCGCTGGTCTCAACCGAGTAGCCGTCCAGTACGCTCTGGATGGACAAGGCCGTTCCCTCTATAAATTCTGCCGGGGTATAGCGGTAGGCAAGCAGGATAGCCTCTTTGCTTTCTGCCCGGTGTGCCGCAACATCCACGGCAGACCCATCCTCCAGCAGGACACGCTTCAGGTAGGTCTTTTGCGGGTAAGAGAAAACGTCCAGAACCGTATCATTCTTGATCTGCTCTCCAAACCGGGCATAGCCGATGCCGTTCGTTGTGGATTCGCACAGGAGCGTACCGTCCGGAGACAGAACTGAAATACCTGTGAGCCAGAGCAGCTCTGCCTGCCTGTTCAGGCACTGCGGGTCGGAAAGGTCGAGCGCAGGGTCCTGTGCCAGCTGATGCACCGATACCGCCGTGCGGCGGAGCGTTTTGGCCACAACCGTATCGTTGTACTTTTCAAAGCTGGTGGACTGCGATTTGACAAAATCAAGAATCTGACAGAAACGAGCCTCCGTTGCGTGCAGTGCCTGCCAACTCGAGAAAAAAACGACGACGGCCATAAAAAGCACACCGATGACCAGATAGAGCCCCCATCTCCATGTATCCGGGGTGGTTCTGTTTTTACGTGCCAATGGTGTCCACCTCCAGATACTGCGAAGCATGTTCAAGATACTTGCCAACGATCTGCTCCAGCGTGCCGTCCGCGCGCATCTGCGCAAGGGTGTCGGTCAACTGGCTGTCCAGACCGCGGGTGTCGTTCTTGGCAAAGGCGGCGCCCAGCCCGGTGACCAGCAGCGGTTCCTCCAAAATGCGGAACTCCACGGAATTGTCCTTCATGTATTGCAGAATGCCTGTCTCGTGGGCGGCGATGGCATCCACATAGCCGCAGGACAGCAGCGCGTACTGCACGCTGCGGTTTTCGATGCTGAGCACCTCCACCGTCTGCGGGATGCGCGGGTCGGAGCCGCTGAGAAAGATCTCCTCCGGCTTGCCGGTGCTCTGCACGGCGACGGTCTTTCCGGCAAGGTCGCCGAGTGTCCGGATGCTGCTGTCGGCATCCACCGCAGCCACCTGACGGCTCACCATGTAAGGCCCCGCCCAGCGGTACATTTCTTCGCGTCCATCCATGGAAAAGCAGCCCCAGATGCAGTCGATGGTACCGCTTTCCACCAGATCTGTTTTCTGCTCCCAGTCGATCGTTTCAAACCGGGCAGCATACCCCATGCGGCGGAACGCTTCGGTGGCGATCTCCACGTCGATCCCGGCGGGAATGCCGTCATTGTTCAGATAAATATAGGGTGGATAGGTATCGCTTCCCACAATGATCTGCGGAAGACCGCTGTCCTTCGCGTTCGTTCCGCCGCAGGAAGTCAGACTGCCGACGGCAGCAGATGCCGCCAGCAGCGTGCAGCCGCGCAGAAATGCACGGCGTGAGATTCTGTGTTTCATTTGGGCTTTTTGTTCTCCTGTTTTATTGCATCCATTGCTCAGTTGTGCTGCTGTAATTCTTCTTTCAGGTCAGCCTGAATATCCGTCAGGCACTGCAGCAGCAGCGGGTTGAACGCTCCGCACTCGCTGTTCAGGATCATCTGCACGGCTTTTTCGTGGGAGAAGGCTTTTTTGTAGCAGCGTTCGCTGGTCAGTGCATCGTACACATCAGCCAGCGAGACCAGTTGTGCGCTGATGGGGATCTCATCGCCCTTCAGCCCATCCGGGTAGCCGCGCCCATCCCAGCGTTCGTGGTGCCAGCGGGCGATCTCGTAGGCCGTTTGCAGCAGCGGCTGCTCTGCAAAATTATCCAGATCATGCAGCATCTTGGCTCCCAGCATACTGTGGGTCTTCATGACCTCGAATTCCTCCGGGGTCAGCCTGCCGGGCTTATTAAGGATCTTTTCGTCAATGCCGATTTTTCCGATGTCGTGCAGGGCAGAAGCCAGCGGGATCATATCCTGCTGTTCCGCAGTGATAGAGTATTTGCTGCTGATCTCCAACAGACGGTGGAGCAGCAGCTCGGTGATGATACGGATGTGCCGCACATGGGCGCCGCTTTCGCCGTTGCGGAATTCTACGATATGACTCAGTACACCCACCAGCATATCCGTATTATTTTCACGGGCGCGGATCTGCTCAGAGACCATCTGTACCAGCCGCCGCTGCTTGGCGTACAGCTTGATGGTGTTGGTCACACGGCGGTACACGATACGAGCGTCGAAGGGGCGATTGACATAATCACTTGCGCCCAGCTCATAGGAACGCCGGATCGTCGCATCGGAGTCCTCGCTGGAGATCATAATGACCGGGATATCCTCGATGGTGTGGTTGGCATTCATGGCTTTCAGCACTTCAAAGCCGTCCATAACGGGCATATTGATGTCCAGCAGCACCAGTGCAATGTTTCCGGCTTCTGCCTGCAATTTTTCCATGCATTCCCGTCCGTTTTCTGCTTCCAGAATGTGGTAACTATCTCCCAGGATCTCTGTCAGCATCATGCGGTTCATTGCGGAGTCATCCACAAGTAAGATCTGTGACTTGTTCTGCAAAAGTTTTTCCAAAGCCGCCAGGTTATGCCCCGGAACCTCCACCATGACGGCATTCTTGCGGCACTTTGCCTGATACATCAGCCAATCCGCCCGGCGAACGATGTTTTCCATAGGGTCGGCGAGGGACTGTATCGTTCCGCCAATGCTCAGCGAGATACGGAAATGCGAATAGCCGGGTACAGATGCCATCTGCGCGGCGGTGCGGATCTGTTCCAGTTTGGTCTGCAAAAAGTCTCCCGGAATGCCGGATAACACCAGCAGAAATTCGTCTCCGCCATAGCGGATGAGCAGGTCCGACGCCCGGATGCAGGACTGGATGGTGTTTGCCACCGTTTTCAGTGCCATATCTCCGGCGTAATGCCCATAGGTATCGTTGCAGATCTTGAAATCGTCCACATCTATCAGCGCGATCCCTGCCGGGCCGATGGATTTACGGACAACTTCTTCGTAATAGCGGCGGTTGTAAATTCCTGTCAGCGGATCCCGATAGAGTTTTTCTTTGAATGCCTGCTCCTGTGCAGTACGCTGCTCGGTGGTTTCGTCCATCGGTGCTTTCTGATTTTCGGTCAATCGCTTCAGCGTTTGCTCCGCTGCGGCAAGAGCAGCTTCCTGTCGATGAAGTTTTTTCAACAGCTGCTGCTCACGCGCTTTGTAATATTCCTCAATCTCGGAAAGTGTATTCACGTTCTGACCTTCTTCTATATTATTTACATCATTTGTGTGTTTCATCTGCGGAAACGCGCTTTTTCGCTATTTTTTAATGGGGGGGTAACGCGGAAGCGTTTTACGGTCTGTTCCAGTGCTGCAATGTCCACGGGTTTGGAGAGATGTACATCCATCCCGGCTTCCTTGCTCTTTTGCATATCCTCAAGGAAGGCGTTGGCGGTCATGGCAAGGATGGGGATGATCCTGCCCAGTGGATTTTCGCCATTGCGAATGCGGCGGGTGGCCTCCAGGCCGTCCATCACCGGCATCTGCACGTCCATCAAAATCATGTCGTACTCGCCGGGCTTGACGCTGGCAAAGGCATCCACGATCTCCTGACCGTTGGGGTAAATTTTGCAGTGTGCGCCCTTGGATTCCAGCAGCAGCTCCAGGATCTCAGCGTTGATGGCGTTATCCTCGGCGCAGAGGAACTTCATGCCGGACAGGGGAGAAGCGGTCTCTTCTTCCTCCGGGAGCACCTGTGCCTCTTGCACCGTATCTGCTTCGGCATCAATGGGAAATTCCAGCACGACCTCAAAGCGGGTGCCCTTGCCGGTGGTGCTCTCCACGTGGATGGTGCCGCCCATCAGGTCTACGATGCTCTTGGTGATGGCCATGCCAAGGCCAGTGCCCTGCACCTTGTTGGTGCCGGATTTTTCTTCGCGGGTAAAGGGTTCAAAAAGGGTCTTTTGGAACTCCTCGCTCATGCCGATGCCGTCATCCTGCACCACAAAGCGGTACCGGGCGAAGTGCTCGTTCCGGGGCAGCTCTTCCACCTCCAACCGGATATGCCCGCCCTTGGGCGTATATTTGACCGCGTTGGAGAGGATGTTCATCAGCACCTGATTCAGGCGGTTGGGGTCTGCCAGTACGTTTTCGTGCTGCAGATGGGTGTTTACCGTAAAGGTCTGGCGGCGCTGGCCTGCCTGCTGACGGATGATGCTGTCCAGCTGGCTGACCTGCTGGGGCAGGTTCATTTTTTCCACATTCAGGGTGGTCTTGCCGCTCTCGATGCGGCTCATATCCAGAATATTGTTGATGATGCCCAGCAGCAGCTGACCGGAAGTTTCCAGCTTGCCCAGATGTTCGGCCAGCTTTTCCGGCTGGTGCAGCTCGTTTTTCATCAGGGTGGTAATGCCGATGATGGCGTTCATGGGGGTACGGATGTCGTGGCTCATGTTGGAGAGGAAGTCCGTCTTGGCCTTGCTGGCGCGCTCTGCGGATTGCAAAGCCTCTGCTGCAACGACCTGCGCCTGCCGCAGCTCATCATTTACCTGCGTCAGATGGATGTTGTATTGTTCCAGACGGAGGTTCGCTTCTTTTTCAGTCCGCAGCTCCTGCTGCTGCTTTTGCCGCAGGAGAAACCAGCCGACAAAAACTGTTATGACCGAGAACATCATCGCAATGACGATGATGATGACCATGACGATGTTGACCAGCTTCTGCGTATTCACGGCCACATATTCTGCCGGAACAAGGAACGCCAGTGTCCACTGGGCGTTTTCCATCTGCTTCAGGGCGTAGAAATACTCAGTCCCATCCAGCACGGCGTTGGAATAGCAGGAGCCTGTGCGGGTAAGCCGCTCCTTTGCCTCCGCAAAGGAAGAGCCGTGCAGATAGGACATCCGGGAGAGGACGGTGTATACGTTGTGTCCCTTTAGCAGCTCGGTGTCATTGGCGTTGAACAGCTTAAAGCCGTTGTTATCCAGCACATAGACACTGTTGCTGTTTTCGTAGGCGTCACAGCGGAAATAATCGTTCAGCTGGGTCATGCTCTGGGAGATGCCAAAGTAGCGCAGGGTGATCTCTTTTTCTCCGCTTTGCAGTGTGATGGGGGTGGAGAGCTGTTCCAGAAACACCATCCAGGAGTCGTCCTTGGTCAGCGAGTTGGAAATATAGCTGACCCGCTCCGGTGCGCTTTCCAGATAGTTCATTCCCCGCAGCAGCCCCATGCGGCCATACTCGGTATAATAATATCCGGCAGTATCCACGGCAATCAATTCAACCTGTTTTTCATGGTAATTGGAAAGCTCGGGCAGCTTTTTCAGATAGCGGTAGAGATCGGTATCGGTCTTTAGCGGGGTGTAGTACAAATAATTGCACTGCACATCCACCTCGTCCCAGTGGGTGTCGATGACATCCTCCAGATTGCGGAACATCTGGTGGGTGACCTCTTCCATCTGGCTCAGCCGCTCATGGTAGACAAGGTTCTGGATGTAGGTCTGGCTCATGACAAAAAGGGTCAGGAGCGACACGATGATGACAAAGCCGAAGCCACCAAACAGCTTTTTATAGATTTTGTTGTTCACATCCAGTATCTCCTGTCCGTTTTGTTTCAGGTGCACCCTAGCTCCATGCGGTATCTGCCCGGCTGATGGTGGTGTATGCGCCAAAGAAGGCTTTTGCGGCGTCCATGCCCACCACGCCGCTGTCGGTCACCGTTGCTTCGGCAGCCAGCTGGTCGCTCACACCGCAGATTGCAACCTGATAGGTTTTGCCCGCCTCCGGCTGCACCGGGCTTACCAGCACATAGGGGTAGCCCTTGCCGTTGCCGTAGGCATCGTAACCCGTGGCCAGCAGGTCGCTGATCTGCTGCCCGGTCAGGGAAACGGTCTGGATGGTGCGGTTCCAGCCGGTGGGCAGAATGACCGAAAGGTCGTAATCCGTAATATCCTTGGCGTACAGTTTGGCCGCTACGCCGTGATGGTTCTGATCGGTGGGGTTGCCGGGGATCCATGTGCTCAGCGAGACCAGCGCAAGGTCGCTGCCGGTAGCCTGTGCAAAGCAGCGACCCACCAGCATGGCGCAATCCTCCTGCGAAAGTTCTTCGGTGACGGTGGTGATGGTATCCGGGGTGTTGTTCACTACGCTATCCTGATCCTCGTCCATCTGACGGATCACATCTTCCATGGTAGCATCGCCCTTGATAAAGTCCAGCATTTTAAGACCGGTGGTCACGATGGTGTTTTCCCAGCCGGAATAGATAAAGGGCGCGGTGTTGCCTGCGTTCAGGGCATCGGCGATGTCGGCATAGTAGGTGCCGTCCGCTTTTGCGTCCTTGAAGGGCAGGAGGCTGCTTTTCAGCACCGTTGCGGGCTGCAGAGCGCTGGTGCCTGCAACGGTGGAAAGCACACGCATCACCTTGAGCGCATCTTCCAGCTTCTGGGGATCCTGCTCCAGCTTTTTATTCAGACCGTAGAAGCGGTTCACATTCAGCACAAAAACATTCTGGGTGCCGTCCTCGGAAAGATACGGCATCAGGCCGAATTTATCGGCGTTGCCGTCTGCCTCCACAATGCCGTTGGTGTTTCCGATCAAAAACAGGGTGTTCCCCTCGGCCATCCTCTGCCGGGTCACATTGTCGTCAAGAGCGTCGCCGGAGTCGTTTAGCATCCCGATGTCCTTCCACTTCTGGACATAGGCCATGGCCTGCATCATGCCGGGGGTATTGCTGACATTCGCCTTACCGGACAGATAATCCCGCTGCCACAGCCTGCCGTCCAGTGTGCCGAGGAAATCGGCGTCTGCAATGTTGCACAGGTACTGGAAACCGTAGCCCGGATACTGGATCTGCGTCAGACAGAGATCGACCCCGGCTTCCTTTGCCTTTGCAGCCAGTTCTTCCAGCTCAGCGAAAGAATTGGGCAGCTCCCAGCCGTATTTCTTCAGCAGGGTCTTGTTGTAGGTGATGCCGTAGCAGTTGTAGGTCGAGGGCAGCAGGTAGATGGCACCGTTGTCGAACACGTCTTGCAGACGGGACTCCACATAGTTATCCGTAAAATCGTAGCCGGAAAGGTCCAGCAGTTTGTTGGAGACCAGATCGATCCGGGGGTCGTAGTGGGTCAAGGTGCAGACGTCCGGCAGGTCGCCCGCCGCAAACATATTCTGCAGACAGGTGGTGGTGTTATCGCCGCTGTAGGGCACGACCTCGATGTTCACTTCCGGGTAAACGCTGTGTACCTGCTCAATAAAGGCTTCTATCTCCTTATAAGGTGCCATAAAGGTGATGGCTTCGTGAGCAGCGTCTTTTTTAGCTGTTTCGGTCTTAGTGCCGCCGCAGGCGGTCAGTGCTGCCGTTGCCGCAGTAATACCGCAGACCTGCAAAAACGAGCGGCGGGAGATATTTTTCATCATATAAATATACTTTCTCACATTTTCGGAAAGCAATACTACGCAGGTGCAGTAGCGAAGTGCTGCCTTAGCTATTCTTACACATCCCACAGGAACTCCGACGCTTGCGGCCTGTCCGCACGGGGCTTTGCGCCGAGTTTCCATAAAATGACAATATAATTGTACCATTGCGGCAAAGGCGTTTCAAGTTGATTTTGAACGTCTTGCAATATTTTGCATGAAAAATATGGAAAGTTCTGAATTTCGCTGACTGGAAATAGACTGAAGTGACACATATCACGACCAGATGAACCGAAAAGGGGGATTCGATGAAAAAAACTCCTTTTATTCTGCACGAAAAATTTCGTTCGGACAACAACGAACAGCGCAAAGAACGGTTTCAAAAGGAATTTGAGCGATATATCATCGATGGATTGCTCAATGCCGTTCCTTCAAGATCCTGCGCCTGATGTGGCATCCCTGAATTTGAAGGAGGGACGCGTTATGCTGCGCATGGATGCTCGTGTACAAAAAGAAGGGGGCAAATCATGAAAGCAGCAATTTATTGCCGCCTGAGCAAAGAAGATGAAGATAAAATTGGTGAATCGGAGAGCATTCAGAATCAAAAGTCGATGCTGATCCAATACGCCATTGAGAAAGGATTTGATATTTACCAGATCTATTCGGATGAGGATTATTCCGGCATCGATCGGAACCGTCCGGCATTCAATTCGATGCTGCAAGCCGCAAGCGAACATCAGTTTGATGTGGTACTGGCCAAAACGCAATCCCGTTTCACCCGTGACATGGAACTCGTGGAAAAATATCTGCACGGAAAGTTCATGGAGTGGGGCATCCGCTTCATTGCGGTGGTAGACCACGTGGATACCAACGATACCGCGAACAAAAAATCCCGCCAGATCAACGGCCTGATCAACGAGTGGTATCTGGAAGATCTGTCCACCAATGTCCGCTCGGTGCTTGACCACAAGCGGAAAGAGGGGCTGTTCATCGGCTCTTTTGCACGGTATGGATACTGCAAAGACCCAAATGCAAAAGGAAAACTCATCATCGACCCGGAAGCAGCCGAAGTGGTAAGGCGGATCTTTTCCATGGCTCTTAACGGGATCGGCGCACACAAGATCGCACGCATCCTGAATGACGAAAAAATTCCAAGCCCAACAGCCTATAAGCAGCTGCATGGCATCCATTACCGCAGTGCATTAAAGAATACAAATGCGGCTCTTTGGAGCAGTCCCACCGTATATCAAATACTGCATGATCAGGTTTATATCGGAAATATGGTGCAGGGAAAGCATAAAAAGATAAGTTACAAGTCTGAAAAGACGATTTGGCTTCCAAAATCGCAGTGGATCGTTGTAGAAAATACGCATGAAGCTATTATTGAGCGAGAAATGTTTGAAACGGTCCAGAGGATGATGCAGGAGCGCACCCGGAGCGGCGAGAAGGGAACGATCCATCCGCTGGCAAAAAAAGTGGTTTGTGGATGCTGTGGCAGCTGCATGGAGCAAACTGGCCGTCAGCCGAGAGCGGATGGAACACAAAGACGCTATGTTCGCTGCCGGATGCACCAGCGCGCACCGGAAGTGTGCAGCAACAAGACCTGTACCGATATGGACGCGTTGGAGAATGCTGTACTGGAACGTATCCGGGCGTATGCGGCAGACTATTTTGACCCTGAAAAAGTTACCCTTCCAGAACAGGATGACCCCATCCGGCAGCGAGAGCAGGCTAGGCGTGACGAGCTGAAACGGTTGAAGAGCGAAGCAGCCCGGCGGCGCAAGGCCATGCAGGAGTTGTATCTGGATAAGGTGTCAGGTTTAATTGATGCCGTTCAGTTTTCTGAAATGAACCAGACCTTTCTGGAAGAAGTGAAAAAGGCAGAGACCCGGATCGATACATTGGAAACGGAACTGGAACAACAGCAGGAAGAAACCGGTGGAGTCCAGACGCAGATGCAGCGTGTCCGTGAACTGGCACAGGTTTCGTACCTGACCCGCGAACTTGTTGTACTGTTGGTCCATCGTGTTATTGTCAGCCCAAAAGATACGCTTACCGGAGAACAAAAAATAACGATCGAATGGAATTTCTGAGTCGGCAGACAGTTCGACTGCCCCGCTGGGCTATTTTCGTCAGCCCAGGTCGGATACACCTCACTGGACGCCACGTTGGCGATATAGCTGCGGAACGAGACGGTGACGTTCCGGGCCGAGGCGGCGGGCCTGCCGAGATGGACGGTGATATTTTTCGGGATGATGACCCGGTCCAGCACCCGCGGCACACAGGCGAGGGACGGGGTCGGGCCGCTGCCGCCGTCGCCGGTGAAGAGGCTGTGGGGTGGGATGACGATGGGGGAGTTGGGGGTGTCCCGCATCTCCTCAGTGTCGGGTATCATCTCGGGCTGGGCCAGCGTCACCTGCCCGGGAAAGACCTGCACGCCCTGGATGCGGACGGTGCGGTAGCCGGTCTTGGAGGCCACGAGGTCACAGACCGCGTAGGGGCGCTGCGTGGTGTTGTTCTCGTCCAGCGAGAGAGCACAGGCGGGGGTGGTAAGGGTGACGTCGTCGGCGTTGCCTTCGGCGTCGGTCAGGCGGGTGGCGGTGAAGCCGTTGCCGCTGACGGTGACGGTCACACCCTCGACAGGGCTGGACTGACGGGCCGCAAAGGCCTGGATGCGGAGAGTTCCGGTGTTCTTCATGGAGATACGCTCCTTTGCTGGTAAAAGTATGCTTTTGCCCCAGCGTATTCCGTCCGGCGCCCGGGCGTGCATGACAATGCCCGGTGCAAACAAAAAAGCCGCCCGTAGGCGGCAGGGAATTACAGAAATCAAATTTTCTCTAAAGGCTTCCCCCGGTTGGGGGGAAGCTGTCACCGCAGGTGACTGATGAGGGCGCAAACGAGCAGCAGCTTACGGGAAATTGCCCCTCATCCGGCTGCTCTGGGACGAACTCTAAAAGTTGATTTCCGTGGCAGGGGAGAATAGCTTATTTGGCGTTGTCCTTGGCAAGGGCAGCGTCAATATTTTTTTGCAGGGCGGCAAGGTTTTCTTCCTTGTCGATGCCGCCCAGCAGGGGCTGGCCCACAACGTTGCCGTCCCGGTCAAAAACGTAGGTGGTGGGGAAGGCCATGATGTTCAGCGCAAACTTGCCGGCGTCGCTGCCGGAGGCAAAGTAGATGTTGCGGTAGCTTGCGCCCGTTGCAGCCAGCAGTTTTTTGGCGGCATCAATGCCCTGCTGGTTGCCGTCTAGCGTCTCGGTGTTGATGCCGACAACCTCGCCGCCCTGTGCCTTGACCTTCTCGTTCAGGGCGTTCAGGTCGTCCAGTTCCTCTACGCAGGGCTTGCAGCCGTTGAACCAGAAGTTCACCACCGTAAAGGCGTTGCCCGCAAACAGACTGTTGTCCACCGGGTTGCCCTCTAAATCGCTGCCCTCAAACTGGGGGAAGGCAGTGCCCTGTGCGGCAGCGCCGGAAGCGGCCGCGTCCGCGAGGGCAAGGGTGGCAATCTGCTCCTCGATGGTACGGATTTTTTCTGCATCGGCGGTCAGGGTCTTGTACTCCTCATCCGAGAATTGGTCCTTTGTCTTTTCCACGGAGCTGCGCAGAAAATCGCCGTAGTTCGTGCTGAGGGTGGTCTCAGTCATGTTTTTGTCCATGGAAGCGAACACCTTCTCCCACAGGGCATCGTTTGCGGAAAGGATCTCGTTTTCCTCGGCCAGCAGCTGCTCCTCGGTCTTGGTTTCCGCTGCCGCAGAGGAAGCGGCAGAAGAAGAGGATGCAGAAGATGCAGAGGACGCGCCCTGCCCGCAGGCGGCAAGGCTGAAAGCCAGCGTAAGGCTGAGCAAAAGTGCGGTTACACGGTTGAATTTCATGGTTTTACTCCTTTGTTGTTTCGGTGTTTGATTGGTCTCCCAGCCCGAACTTGTACTGGATGGCGTCCGTGGGGCAGGCTTTCATACACATCCCACAGCGGATACATTCGGCGTGGTTGGGGGTCTTGGTAATGTCTACGTCCATCTTACAGGCCCTTGCGCAGGCGCCGCAGGAGACGCATTTGTGGGTGTCTACACGCATCTGGAACAGCGAGACCTTGTTCAGCAGCGCATAAAACGCGCCCAGCGGGCACAGCCACTTGCAGAAGGGGCGGTAGAACACCACGCTGCCCATAATGACTGCCAGCAGAATGCAGGCTTTCCATGTGAACAGCTTGCCCAGCGCGGCGCGGATGCCAGCATTGGTCAGGGAGAGGGGAAGGGCGCCTTCCAGCACGCCCTGTGGGCAGAGATATTTGCAGAAGAAGGGGTCGCCCATGCCCAGCTCGTTGACCGCCAGCAATGGCAGCAGCACCACCATGACCAGCAGCACCGCATACTTTAAATAGCGCAGCGGCTTTAGCTTTTTGGTGGAAAGCTTGGGAGAGGGAATCTTGTGCAAAAGCTCCTGAAACCACCCGAACGGGCAGAGGAAACCGCAGATGAACCGTCCCAGCAGCACCCCGAAAAGGATGAGAATGCCGGTGATGTAGTAGGAAAAGCGGAATTTGGAAGAGCCCACTACCGCCTGAAACGCCCCCACCGGGCAGGCACCGGCAGCGCCCGGGCAGGAATAGCAGTTCAGCCCCGGGACGCAGACGTATTTTCCATTGCCCTGATACAGCGTTCCTTTAGCAAAGTTGGGCAGGTGGATGTTGGTTAAAAGGGTCGCTCCGGCCTGTATAAAGCCCCGGAACCGGGCAAGGGGATTTAATTTTTTCTTATCCAATGCCCACACACTCCATACACAGCCGGATGGCTTTTGAAAATACGGTGTCTGCCTCGCCCCGCCATACGCCGAACAGCAGCATCAGTACCCCGGCAGCAAGCAAAAGCAGCTGCGCCTGTTTTTTTGTCATGAACATCATAGCCTCCTGTTGTTTGATGGCACCAGTATACACTATTCCGGGATAAAATTTCTGCTAAGAAAATCTTAACACGAATCTTAACACCGTCTGCTATAATCTGTTATAATGAAGAAAAACGCAAGAAATGGATTTTTTACGGGAAGGGTGGAAAACAAAATGCGCCTTTTGGTGGTAGAGGACGAGCACTCCCTGCGGGAGGACATTGCCCGGAAGCTGCGGCTGTCCGGGTACGAGGTGGACGCCTGTGCAGACGGCGAAGCCGCATTGGAAGCGCTGACGGCAGAGCGGTACGACCTTGTACTGCTGGACCTCAATCTGCCCAAGGTGGACGGGATGCAGGTGTTGCGCAGCTTACGGCAGCACGACCTTGAGACCTGTGTGCTGATCTTATCAGCGCGCAGTGAAATTTCAGATAAGGTGGAGGGGCTGGATGCCGGGGCGAACGATTATCTTTCCAAGCCATTCCACCTTGCAGAATTGGAAGCCCGGGTGCGCAGCCTGACCCGGCGCAAGTTCATCCAGCAGGACGTCTGCCTGTGCTGCGGGCGGCTCAGCTTCAACACCCGCAGCCGCGTTGCCACGGTGGATGGTCAGACCTTTGCCCTGACGCGGAAGGAGAGCGGCGTACTGGAATATCTGCTGCTGCATCAGGGACGCCCGGTCAGTCAGGAAGAGCTGATTGAGCACGTCTGGGACGGAAGCGTGGACAGCTTCAGCAACTCCATCCGGGTACATATCTCTGCCCTGCGCAAAAAGCTGCGGGCGGTGCTGGGCTACGACCCCATCCGCAACCGCATCGGGGAAGGCTACGAGATCGGAGGAGAGGTACAATGAAACGGTTGTCCCTGCAATGGCGCATCACCCTGCTGACGGCGCTGCTCATCGCCTGTGCCTGCGTGTGCATGAACCTGCTTTTATACCGCACCGGTGCAACCGGCATGGATGCCCTCAACGGCTTTATGATGCAGTATCAGCCCGGCAGTGAGGATTCCTTGACCATCGAGATCCCGCAGGAGGAAATGTCCAGCCTGCTGGCGCATTTTTCACAGGAAGTCTACGATGCAAAGGTGGTTTTTGGCCGCAAGGGCTGGTGCATCACTGCTGTGGTCACCATCCTCAGCGCGGTCATCGCTTATTTTGTCAGCGGCAGAGCTCTGAAACCGTTGCAGCAGCTTGCGCAGCAGGCGCAGCGGGTCGATCAGGACAGCATTGCTACCGTCCGTCTGGACGAAGATACCGTGCAGGAATTCGGGCAGTTGAGCCGGTCGGTAAACCGGATGCTGGATGGCCTGGCACAGTCCTTTGAATTACAACGGCAGTTTGCGGGCAACGCAGCCCACGAGCTGCGCACCCCGCTGGCTATTTTGCAGACGAAGCTGGAACTGTTTGCAGAGGAGCACCCAGCCATGGATGCCGAGACTGCCGGGCTGGTCAGCTCTCTGCGGGAGCAACTGGATCGCCTGACCGCCCTTGTGCGCACTTTATTAGAGATGAGCAATCTGCAATCGATCTCCCGTACTGACCAGATCGCCCTTGCACCGCTGGTGGAGGAAATTTTGACCGACCTGACCCCCCTTGCCCAGAAAAACAATATCTCCTTGCAGCAGGACTGCGCGGAACTGGGCATGGTGGGCAGTGATGCGCTGATCTACCGACTGGTGTTCAATCTGGTGGAAAACGGTATCAAGTATAACCGCCTCGACGGTGCGGTGCGCGTCACTCTGCGGCGGGAAAAGCAAACTGCCGTGCTGCGCGTTGCGGATACCGGCCCGGGCATCCCCGCAGACTGCCGGGAGAGCATCTTCCAGCCCTTTTTCCGGGTGGATAAGTCCCGCAGCCGGGAGATGGGCGGCGTGGGGCTTGGCCTTGCCCTTGTGCGGGAGATCGCCGTACTGCACGGCGGCAGTGTGACTGTGGAGAGCAGCAGCGAAAACGGCACTACCTTTGTCGTCACCCTGCCGCTGGCACAGCCCTGTTGAAGCAAGCAGAGCATGGAAATCGTGCTTCCGAATAAAGGCTTCCCCCGGTCGGGGGAAATCTGTCCCCAAGGGGTGAAGGCTTTTGCCCAGTGACGATTTGTGCAAGCATGGGAAGGGGGCTTTATTTTTGGCACACGGGGGAGTATACTGGAAACAGCAGGCCCCGGAAAATAAGAAGGACAAAGGAGATACTGAAAATGCAGGCGACCATTCAAAACGAATTTCTGAGCCTTACGGTGGACACTCACGGTGCCGAGGCCGTCAGCCTGAAGAACGCGGCGGGGGAGGAGCTGCTCTGGCAGGCCGACCCGGCGGTCTGGAAGCGCCACGCGCCCATCCTCTTCCCGTGGACTGGCAAGCTTAAAGACGGCAGCTTCACCCATGGCGGCAAGACCTACAAGGGCGGCCAGCACGGTTTTGCCCGGGATGTGGAGCACACCCTGCTGAAAGCGGAGGGCGACACAATCCAGCTCGAGCTGCGCCCGGATGAGGCCATGAAGGCGGAGAAGTTCCCCTTCGACTTCGTGCTCACCAGCACCTTCCGGCTGGACGGAAAGACCCTTCACCACACCCTCACCGTCTCGAACCCCGGTGCCGAAGAGCTGCGGTTCGGCATCGGCTACCACCCGGCCTTTCAGGTGCCGTTCGATGACAGCCACACCGTCGAGGACTACGAGTTCCGCTTTGACCAGCCCGAGAGCCCGGTCATCCTCGACGCCAGCGGGGGCGGCCTGCTGACGGGCAAATGCTACTACCAGTGGAAGAACCAGCAGGCCATCCAGCTGACCAACGACCTCTTCGACAACGACAGCTTCTGCATGGCGGGCCTGCGCACCAGGACGCTGGGCATCTACGAGAAGGACACGGGCCGCAGCATCGTCTGCGATGTGGCCGGCTTCCCCTATACCCTCATCTGGTCGGCCCTGTCCAAGCCGGTGCGTTTCGTTTGCATCGAGCCGTGGAACTCGCTGCCTGCCTCGGTGAACGATCCGCAGGAGTGGGAGCAGCGTGCTGCTGCGGCCTGCCTCGCCCCGGGCGGGGAGTGGAGCACGACCCTCAGCACGACCTTCAACCGCTAAACTGCAAGCAAAAAGGGAGGCGCCCCGGCGGGGTGCCTCCCTCTTTTTGTGCGATAAAATTTACAGAGCCTTGATGGCGGTCTTGATGCGCTCGGCAGCAACTTTGGTCTTCTCGGCGTCACCGAAAGCGGTCAGGCGGAAGTAGCCCTCGCCGCACTCGCCGAAGCCCACGCCCGGGGTGCCGACGACGCCGCAGTTCTCCAGCAGCCAGTCGAAGAACTCCCAGCTCTTCATGCTTCCGGGGCAGCGCAGCCAGATGTAGGGGCTGTTCTTGCCGCCGCAGTACCATACGCCGCACTCGTCCAGAGCGTCGGCGATGACCTTGGCGTTCTTGCGGTAGTAGTCGAGGTTGTGCTGGATCTCAGCCATGCCGCTCTCAGTAAAGACGGCGGCAGCGCCGCGCTGCACGACATAAGGCACACCGTTGAACTTGGTGGTCTGGCGGCGCAGCCAGAGCTTGTTGATGTTCATGCCGTCACGTTCCAGATCTTTCGGCACGACGGTGTAGCCGCAGCGGGTGCCGGTGAAGCCAGCGATCTTGGAGAAGGAGCAGATCTCGATGGCGCACTCGCGGGCGCCATCGATCTCGAAGATGCTGCGGGCCAGCTCGCCGTCGGAGATGAAGCACTCGTAAGCGGCGTCGTAGAGGATGATAGCGTTGTTCTTTCTGGCGTACTCCACCCATGCCTTGAGCTGGTCGCGGGTGTAGGCAGCGCCGGTGGGGTTGTTGGGGCTGCAGATGTAGATGATGTCAGCCTTCACGCTGTCGTCGGGCATCCCGAGGAAGCCGTTCTCCTGACTGGTGCGGCCATAGATGATCTTGCGGCCATCGGTGACGTTGTCGTCCACATAGGTGGGGTAGACGGGGTCCGGAACGAGGACGGTGTTGTCCACGTCGAACAGGCCCAGCACATTGGCAAGGTCGCTCTTTGCACCGTCGGAGATGAAGATCTCGTCCTCGTCCAGCTTGGTGCCGCGGCCTGCGTAGTAGCCCTGAATGGCCTGCTTGAGGAAGGGGTAGCCCTGCTCGGGGCCGTAGCCGTGGAAGCCTTCCTTGGTACCCATCTCGGTGACGGCGTCATGCATGGCGTCCACGACGCACTTGGCCAGCGGCTGGGTCACATCGCCGATGCCCAGACGGATGATCTCCTTCTCAGGGTGTGCCTCCTGATAGGCGGCGACCTTGTGGGCAATGTCCACGAAGAGGTAGCTGGCCTTCAGCTCATTGTAATGTTTGTTCATTTTCATGATACTTTCCCTCAATTCTTTCTTTATAAGTGGCTTGCCCTCTCAGGCCGCTCCGCGTCCGGCTCCCTCAGAGGGAAAGCCAAAAACATAACGGAGAGGGCAAGGATGCTTAAACTTCAGTGACGCCTTCGTATACGGTGACCGCGCTGCCGGTCATCAGCAGTTTTTTGCCCGACAGCACCCGGATGATGAGCTCACCGCCGCGCAGCTGAACGTGGACGTCCTCCCCGGCGGGGCAGACGCCCAGCTCGGTCAGCGCCGCCACGGTGGCACAGGTGCCGGTGCCGCAGGCCCAGGTCTCGCCGCTGCCCCGCTCCCACACCCGCATTTTCAGGTGGGTGGAGTCCACCACCTGCACGAACTCGGTGTTGACCCGCTCCGGGAAGTTCGGGTGCTTCTCGAACGCCGGGCCGATGTCCTCGAGCTTCAGGCTGTCCACATCGTCCACGACGGTGACGCAGTGGGGGTTGCCCACGCTGATGCAGGTGACACGCCAGGTCCTGTCCTTCACGGTAAGGGGGCAGTCCACCAGCGGGCCTTCGCCCATATTCACGGCGGGCAGAGCCGCCGCCATGGCGGAGTATCCGCCCATCTCCACCTGCCAGAGCCGGCGGCCCTTGCGGGTGATGGTCTTTGTGCCGCTGTTGGTGTCCACGACGAGCGTCTCTTTGGCGACGCCGTGGGTGTAGAGCCACTCGGCCACGCAGCGTACGCCGTTGCCGCACATCTGGGCCTCGCTGCCGTCGGCGTTAAAGATGCGCATCCGTCCGTCTGCGCCGGCCGTCACCGGGGCGCAGATGCAGATGATGCCGTCCGCGCCGATGGAAAAGTGGCGGCGGGAGAGGTCCTGCGAAAGAGCTGCGATGTTCTCCGGCACACCGCTTTCGCGGCAGTCGAGATAGATATAATCGTTGGCACAGCCCTGCATTTTGGTGAATGAAAGCTTCATGTTGAAAACTCCTTTGGGGCTGCTGGTCAGTCCCCATAAACTTGCCACTCTATAATGATAAGAAAATAGCCCCCGTCTGTCAAGCAGAAAAGGGCTGGCAGAGAAATTTTGAACGAAATTTTTGCCCGGAAAACCATGCCGGATGAAAAACGGGGCTTGACAATAAGCATATCATGGGATATAAAGAAAGAGAGCGTTCTGCGCAGGGAGACAGTCTGCCCGCCAAAGGGGAGGAGGGAGAGGCTGCTATGGTCTGCGCAGCGTGAAGATGCGAAATTAAAGCAAAAGGAGACCGCTATCATGGATACGTTTGAGAAGATCCGCGCACTGCTGGCAGAACAGCTGGACATCGACCCCGCTAAGATCACGATGGACAGTGACATTATGGGCGATTTTGAGGCCGACAGCCTCGACATCGTGGATATGGTGATGACGCTGGAGGATGAGTTTGGCATCGAGGTGCCGGACGACGCCATCGAGAACCTGCGCACGGTGGGTGATGTGGTGAAGTTTGTGGACAGCCACAAGGGCTGAGCGACCAACAAGCAAAAAAGCCCCGCATCCGCGCCTCTGCACACGGCAGAGTAGGCGGCGGGGCTTTATATATGGGTTCGTGCGGAACGATGAGCGTTTGGCGCACGGCCTTGGGAGGATAAGATTAAAATGGCAAAAGACAACAAAAAGCTCGTACAGGCGATCACCAGTCAGGAGGAAAACTTCGCACAGTGGTATACCGACATCTGCGTCAAGGCAGAGCTGGTCGAGTATTCCAGCGTGAAGGGTTTCATCATCCTGCGCCCCTATGGTCAGGCGATCTGGGAGCTCATCCAGAAGGATATGGATGCCCGCTTCAAGGCTACCGGCCATGAGAACGTGGCAATGCCCGTGCTGATCCCTGAGAGCCTGCTGCAGAAGGAAGGCGAGCTGGTCAATGGCTTCGCGCCGGAGGTGGCGTGGGTCACGATGGGCGGCTCCGACAAGCTGGAAGAGCGTCTGGCTGTCCGCCCCACCAGCGAGACCATGTTCTGCGACCACTGGTCCCGCGTGCTGCACAGCTACCGCGAGCTGCCCATGAAGTACAACCAGTGGTGCAGCGTCGTGCGCTGGGAGAAGACCACCCGTCCCTTCCTGCGCAGCCGCGAGTTCTGGTGGCAGGAGGGCCACACCATCCACGAGACTGCCGCCGAGGCTGAGGCTGAGACCCAGCAGCAGCTGAACTGCTACGCAGACGTCTGCGAGCAGGACCTGGCTATCCCTGTTGTCAAGGGCCGCAAGACCGATAAGGAGAAGTTCGCCGGTGCGGAGGCTACCTATACTATCGAAGCCATGATGAAGGACGGCAAGGCCCTGCAGAGCGGCACCAGCCACTACTTCGGCGATAAGTTCAGCAAGGCTTACGACGTGACCTTTACCGGCCGCGACAACCAGCTGCATCATCCGTTCCAGACCAGCTGGGGCGTTTCCACCCGCCTGGTGGGCGCTATCATCATGACCCACGGCGACGACGACGGCCTCATCCTGCCCCCGGCTGTCGCCCCCATCCAGGTCGTGGTGGTGCCTATCGCTGCCCACAAGCCCGGCGTCTCCGAGAAGGCTGCTGAGCTGGCCGAGAAGATCTCCAAGTACGCCCGCGTCAAGCTGGACGACAGCGACAACGCTCCCGGCTGGAAGTTCTCTCAGTGGGAGATGAAGGGCGTGCCTCTGCGCCTCGAGATTGGCCCCAAGGACCTGGAGAAGAACCAGTGCGTCCTCGTCCGCCGCGACACCCGCGAGAAGGTGTTCGTCTCTCTGGACGAGCTGGAGACCGCGATTCCGGCCCAGCTGGAGGCTCTGCGCAAGGACCTGTACGAGCGCGCTCTTGCCAACCGTGAGAAGCGCACCTGGGCTGCCACCACCATGGACGAGGTCAAGGAGCTGGCCAAGGCCAACACCGGCTACATCAAGACCATGTGGTGCG